>Ga0137379_10003918_pt1 | contig 13959 bp, 10 predicted proteins | sample SagtaG_18_FD_104812 | JGI IMG/M metagenome (GOLD analysis project Ga0137379, IMG submission 104812) | Vadose zone soil microbial communities from Sagehorn Ranch, Mendocino, California, USA - Sage2_L_80_16 metaG | ecosystem: Environmental > Terrestrial > Soil > Vadose zone | place: USA...
CGCTTCACACGCGAGGGGTCAGTAGTTCGAATCTACTAGCGGGCACCAATATTTTCAAGAGAGTTACGGGCGACCCTGCAATCCTTGGCGTCGCCCGTTTTCTTACAGACGCAAACCGACAAACTCGGGGTTGCATCGCCTGTGAGTGAGTTGGTTCGGTGCGCCCGATGGAGGGGTTCGCTCCCGTGACAACAACTTCCGCGACCTTCCATACCCCTCAAACACGTCAAATCCACAACCGGGCCTGTTTATTTTTGCGCGGACCCATTACAGCATGATGCGCGTTCCCGGCAATCAGCCACAGCTCTCTACCAGGCTGAAGATCCCACCGATGCGGAGAAAATTGCGCCATTCGATTCCTTCGTCGCGAATACGGGAACTTATGAGACAGCCAGTACCACACTGACGATTCGACCGATGATTGCACGAAATCCCAACTTTGCTGCCGGCGGCTTCCAGAAGTATCAGTTTCGAATTGAGGGAAATAACACTCTGGTTAACCGAAAAATCCACAGACCTGAATTTCCGACTCGGTGAGCGAGTGGTTGCCTCTGCTCCGCCGGCGAACGAAACTCGAATGAAGCTTACGAGAGTTGAGTGATTTGTTTTCACGGTTGAAGGCGTGAAAACTCAGTAGCTGTGGGCACCGCCCCACGGATCGCCGATTGTGGCGCGGGGCAGAAGCCCGACCGTGAGGGAGGGCTCCGTATCGAACAGATTAGATACTCACGCAATGCGATCTCGCGCATCGGAATCCGACCCTTTCAGGGTCGAATAAATTGTTTTGGTTGCGGTATCCGTGGTTTCCACCGACGGCTATTGAATTGCACGCTTTCAGCGTGCTCTCTTGATCGCCTCTGACAACAGAAGCCTCATGCGTTCGGCGGAGGATAGAGTCGTTCAAACTCCGGATCGCCGTGAAGTATTGCGAGGTCGGGATCCTGCCGCGTCCAGGTCGCGTCGCGGTAACCGGACTCCCACGCCTTCCTGATGGCGTTCAGCGCGTCGTTGACATTTTCCATCGCGCAGAAGAGGCACGCGGCGTTGTACAGAATCATCGAGTCGTCGGGACGCAGGACCATGGCCATGTCCGCTTCCCGCTTAGCGTCTTCAAACCTGCCTTGTCTTGCGTAGTTACTAGCCAGCAAGACGCGGGCGCGTGCGTCCTCGGGCACCTTCTTCACGTGTCCCTCGTACACGGCGACCTCACGATGAGTGAAGTTATTGAGGGCATCTTTTTTTCCGAGCGCTCCGAGGGAATTGTGAATCGGAATAATCGTGTTGTAGTTCTCACCGGCGTGCGCCAGCGCCTCCTCCATCATGTCCACGACTTCCTGATATCGTCCGTCGGCGAAAAGAGCGCGGCCCAATAAATAGTATCCTCCATCAAGGTCGGGATTCCGGCTCAGCGCCGTCCGGATCTTGTTCGCGGCCTCGTCGTAACGCCCCTCAGCGAAAAGCACCCACGCCTCAGCGAGCTGAATCTCCGGCGCGTCGTAGCCATTCGCGCTCGCCTTCTCCGTCGCGGCAATGGCTCGATCGATCCACTGCTGCTGGCGCTCGAAGTGGTAGTAGTACTGTGCGCAGACGTTCGCCAGCCCGGCATGAGCGAGCGCGAAGTCCGGATCGAGTGCGACCGCGTTCTCATACATCTGAAGCGCAAACTGCAGATCCTGCCGTCCGACGCGACGCGCGTAATTTCTTCCCCTCAGATAGAGATCGTAGGCCTGCAGATTCTCGGTCGGTTTCGCAGAGAGGGCCTGCTGCTCCTGCGGCGAGAGCGTGATCCTGAGCGCGGCGGCGATCTTTTGCGCAATCTCATCCTGCACTTCAAACACGTCTTTCATCTCTCGGTCGTATCGCTCCGACCAGAGCGGGAAATCTGTGCCTGCGTCCACGAGCTGAGCGTTGATGCGCAAGCGTGCGCCAGCCCGACGCAGACTGCCGACCAGCACGTACGACGCGCCGAGCTCCTTTCCGACCTGTCCGGCCGTCACCGATTTGTCGCGATAGGCCAGCACCATGGCCCGCGAGAAAGTTTTCAGTCCCTTAATCTTAGACAACTCAGTGGTGATGTCCTCGGTGATACCGTCCCGCAGGTACTCGTCCTCTTTCATTCCGCTGAGATTCTCGAAATAGAGAACAGCAATGGAGTGGTCCTGAAGCGTCGATGCAGCGCGCCGGATCGCACTTGGGCCGGTGGCGTGTGGTCCCGAGTTGAGATCGCGCTTCAATCTTTTGAGCGCCGTCTTCAGATCAGTGGCGCCCTGATACCGCAGGTCGCGGTCCTTCTCCAGGGCCTGACCAATGATCCGGCTGAGCTCCGGCGGCAGCGACTGGTTAAGCTGAGTCACCGGCGTCGGATCTCGATTGAGGATGGCGTCAAATACGACCGCCGATGTGTCTCCCTGAAATGGGAGAACGCCCGTCGCCATCTGATAAAGAACCGTGCCGATGGAAAAAAGGTCCGTGCGCGCGTCGGTGATCTCTCCGCGCGCCTGTTCGGGCGACATGTAAGCGATCGTCCCGATCGTCGTGCCGGCCGAGGTCAGCTGGTCCGCGCGCAGGGTCGCTACCTCCGAGGAAGAGTCAGCTCCGTGGCGACGATCGATCTTGGCGACGCCGAAGTCGAGAATCTTTGCCTGCCCGCGCGAGGTCACAAATATGTTCGCCGGCTTCAGATCGCGATGCACGATTCCTTTGGAGTGTGCGGACTCGAGGGCGTCCACGATCTGCACACCGAGGGTCAGCAGCGAATCGATGTCTAGAGGACCGCGACGAATGCGATCGGCGAGCGACTCGCCGTCCAGCAACTCCATGACGATGAAATGCTCCGACTCGAATTGCTCGATCCCGTGAATCGTGCAGATGTTCGGATGATTGAGAGCCGACGCCGCCCGCGCCTCTCGCTGAAAACGCTGGAGTAGACTCTCGTCGTCGGCCAGGGCCGGTGTCAGGAACTTCAAGGCGACGTGGCGGCCCAGGTTGGTGTCTTCAGCTTCATACACGACTCCCATCCCGCCTTCGCCTAGCTGCGACGTGATGTGATAGTGCGAGATGGTCCTGCCAAGCATGGAAGCTCCTCCCGAACGACGATGATGAAAGCTGGTGGCGCACATAGTAGTACAGGCGCGTGCATGATCCAAGTGAACTTGAAGTCAGCACCGCGAGCGTAGCGATGGGATTCTTCACGCCGAAGGCGTAAAATAAAATAGCCAGGGGTAAGTCCCGATACATCGGGACGCCACCCCTGGATCACGTCAATATTAGTTTTGACAGCCCGCGTTAGCGGGCGACAGAGGCCGCATCGCTGATTCTTAGAAATCGGGGTCAGGCTTGCGATTCTGCGATCTTGCTTCTTTCTTATTGACTCATTGAATCAATGAATCAATGATTCAAGGTGTTTTTGCTGCCTCCTGCCGTCTGCCTCTTTCCTTCAGAGGATTCAGCCGCGCGCCGCTTGCACCTTCGTGCCGTAATCGAGCGATGCATAGAAGGTGCCTCGTCCCTGTGGCGTTAAATCAAGGACATTCCAAATCGGATTCAACTCATCGATGCCGCGCTCTTTGATGTCGTCGGCCAGCCATGGATGACCACTGTAAAAGTGGCGCAGCGTGCCGTCACTGTCTCGAATGAAAACCGAAATTGTAGAGTCCTGATGTCCTTCGCGATCTTCGCTGCCGAGATCGTACTTGAAAGTGCCGCTCGCCGCGCTCAGCAGACGCAGCTTGTCCCAACCTCTGTTCCGTGCGTGTGCGCGTAACGTGGCCGTGTCAGCCGCGGCGACAATCGCGAGGTCAACATTTTGCGCGAGGTGATGAGCAATTCCATTGAAGCTATCGATCCAGGCAGTGCACATCGGGCACGGTACGGACTGTTTCTTTCCGTACATGAAGTGATAGATCACGAGCGAACGGTCCGGCGCAGTGAACAATTCGCTCAGTCGGACCTTTCGTATCGGTTCATCGCCATCGTCAAGAGACGCTGGGCCTTCCAGAAACTCGTAGTCCTGAATCGTGGCGCCTTTTGGAAGTGCCCGCCGCAACTCCGCGACTCTTTCACGCGCGTTTAGTAATTCAATTTCTGCCAGCCGCACCTCCTCGCGTTTGGAAAGATACTCCGCCGACTCGCTCGGCAAATTTGTTTGTCTATAAGTTCCGTCGATCATTTCGTGAACCATTGGTCATACCTCCAGTGAAAAAGCATGTCTGTCGCTTTCCAACCGATCGAGGGTCATTGTGTCAGAACCGCGAGCGGTAGGGACCGGATCAAAGTGCCGAGGGGGAACGAAAGAACTATAGCACGAGGGCTGGCTTACTTCATCCGGGTTGGGAAGAACCGCCCGCGAACGGCGACGCAACTCCTTCAGAGTTGCGCATTCAAAATCCACGTGCGTGTTCCCAGGGTTGCCAAAGCGCAACCGAATTACGCTGAAAGCGTTGGCTAATTCCAGCCCAGGGTTTGCTTGAAAACCCTGGGTTCAAGAATGCCTCTAGAGATTCATTGCAACTCTGAAGGAGTTGCGACGGGTTGCGATTGGCGAACGGCGACGCAACTCCTTCAGAGTTGCGCATTCAAAATCCACGTGCGTGTTCCCAAGGTTGCCAAAGCGCAACCGAATTACGCTGAAAGCGTTGGCTAATTCCAGCCCAGGGTTTGCTTGAAAACCCTAGGTTCAAGAATGCCTCTGGAGATTCATTGCAGCTCTGAAGGAGTTGCGACGGGTTGCGATTGGCGAACGGCGACGCAACTCCTTCAGAGTTGCGTGTTCGAGAAATCTACATGCTTTCCCAGGGTTGCCAAAGCGCAACCCTGGGCTGGAATTAGCGAACGCTTTCAGCGTTAGATCCTTGGGCTGGAAATAGGAAAAGCCTTCAGCGTTAGATTCTTCCTTAATCCCAAACGTAACGCTCATCGTAGGTAATGCCATAAGCCTTCAAGAAAGCGCGGTACTCGTCCTGAAACGTTACTCGCTGGTGATGTCCTTCCTGGTTTTCGATATATCTAATAACTTCTTCCAGATTAGATTGGCTTACAGAGAATGCTCCGTAGCCTCCTTGCCAGTGGAACTTGGCCAATTTTGGCGAAAGCTCCTTCACCCAACCAGACGATGTTCGTTTGATTTCCTTGACAACGGAAGAAATAGAATGCGTTCTCGATAATGCAAACAATGCATGAACATGATCCTCGACGCCGTTGACGATCAGCGTTTCGCAATCTTGCTCACGCAACATCTTCGCAAGGTACGCATGCATGTCTGCTCGTATTGCTTTGTCACTAAGAAAGGGGAAGCGGTTTTTGGTTGAGAAGATGAGGTGCGTCCAGAGACGTGAGAGCGATTGAGCCATGTGAGCCGGCCTCCGATTTAGTTTTCGAAGAACCCGGGGATTCTATCACCTCTACGTATGATGTGGTTTAGCCTCACGAACAAGTTTAGCCGTGGATTAACGCCGGATGACACAGATCAGCGCGCAATCCGAATTACGCTGAAAGCGTCGGCTAATTCCAGCCCAGGGGTTGCTTTGAAACCCTGGGTTTAAGATCCGCGAACGGCGACGCAACTCCTTCAGAGTTGCGTGTTCGAGAAATCTACATGCTTTCCCAGGGTTGCCAAAGCGCAACCCTGGGCTGGAATTGGCGAACGCTTTCAGCGTTAGATCCTTGGGCTGGAATTGGCGAACGCTTTCAGCGTTGGATTCCTGGGCTGGAATTGGCGAACGCTTTCAGCGTTAGATTCCTGGGCCGGAAATAGCAAAGCTTTCAGCGTTACATATCCGATGATACCCGGGTGTCATCAAGAGGACCGCGGCCAACCTCACCAATGAAGGACTCGCGAAGTCACGAAGAAACCCGCGCAAACTCTCGTTTGCGTGGGTTTTACACTCCGTCATCCTGCTTGTTTGCCGCTCAGCATTTCAATGAGCAGCTATTTCAGGGTCTTCCCCTCTTCTTATCCTGATTGCTGCTTGGCGGTGGCGGTGGCTTACCCTTGTCCTTGACCACGACCTTGGGAGGATCTTTGGGCGGGCGCTTGTTGTCGTTACCGTTCTTCTGCGCGAACGTACCGGCCGAGACGATGCCAATCATCGCCGCTGCCAACAACGTTCGCCTTAAGTTTGTCATCATTTCAGCCTCCACATGCTATTTAAAATCAGGCGCATGGGAAGGAGAGAAGAGTCGCGCCACCCAAAACGCGAGCAACCTCAATGCCAGAAGGGATCCGGTTCCCGATCATCTCAATCAGCTTACCAGCGCGCGCCGAACTGCGCACCCTTTCGGCCACAATTCGCACGGTATCGTGCAATTAAGTCTGGCCAACCCAAGTCCGCAAAGAGACTGGCTTCAAGCGGATCATTTCCTTCAGACGCGCGCCTTTGGTCCGTGGCCGTTGAAATATGAACGATTACCGCCGCACAGTGACACTCACGCTGCCCACGTTTCCGCTGTTGTCAAAGGCGCGCAAAGAGACAGTATGTTCCCCCGGCGTCACAATTGGAAGATCCAGCGTGTACCGCTCGCGACCACTATCAGCAATGCCATCATCCGGAAAGGTCGGATTCCACGGTGATCCATCCAAACTGACATCCGCGCGCTTGACTCTGCCCGTCGCATCTTCAACATCGAAGACCAGCCGGATACCATCGCTCCTGATCTGCGGCTCACCAACGACGCGCACCACCGGCGGCGTGTTGTCTATATCGATAGGCTCGCTCAAGCGCTCTCCGGTGAAGGCCTTTCCTGGCGGATTATCCGGCGCATCCGATGCTACTACCTTGATGATATAACGACCATCCGCAAGCGTCGCCCCGTCAATCGTGAAGAAGTTTTCGCGCAATTTGTCCTTCAACAGTCTGAATGTTTTTTCGTTCAGTGCCCGATAATAGATCGAGTACTCCAGAGTGTCGCCATTGCGATCTTCAGCCTGCCACTGAATCGAGCGCGCGCCGCGTTGATAGACCCGGCGCGGAGGAATCTGCGCCACCATGCCAAACAGCGTTGGATCCAGCCCCGAAGATTCAACGTTCGGGTCAAGCGGCGCCTGTGGCAACGATTGCAAGCCCACGCCAATGGGCAAGGTTGTAATCGAAAGCACCTCGGGCGCGACGTTCCTTTGCAGATACGCAACGCTTATGTCTTCCATCCAGGTTTGCGCGCTGTTTGAGCCGCTTGACCCGCGGGCTGAGCGCAACGTTGCACGCCATTGAATAAAACGCGCCCGCGGACTCGCAACCTGACTTCCCGCGGCAGCGCGATAAGGAACGCTCCAGTCGCTCCAGGTTGTGTCCGGACGTTCTCCGTTGCCGCTGCGTGTTTGCAACTCGATGTTGCCTTCACCGCGCCACCAAATCCGACCCCATGAAGCCGTCAAACGCGCATCGCGAACCGGCGACTCGTAAGTTCCTTCCGTCAACAATTCACTGCCAAAGCGAAAGAGTTTCCCCTGGTTACTCGAAGCCGCGAACAGCTCTCCGTTTCGGACCACGAACGACGAAATCTGCCCTTCGCTTGACTGCAACAACAGAGTGTCACGCCCGTCGTTTGTGACGGAATAGATCCTGCCCTTGTCCGCCGTGCCGACCAGCACACTTCCTGGCTGTCGTGCCGCCGTGATGGCGAAGGCCGTAATCGAAGCTGAAGACCAGACCGTGTCTGTTCCACCATCCGGCAGGATTCGGAAGACGGCACTACGCGCGTTGGTGGTATCGTTGCGACCGCGCGCCGGCGGTTGCGGTTGTTGAATCGGCGCTCCGGCTTCGTCAACCGGAGTGATCGTTACGGTGGTGGTTGGCCCGGCAGACTCGGAAGGCTGCGGCGTCGGAGTCGAAGGCGTCTGTGGCCGAGTCGTCGAGGCCGCCTCGCCCAGTGCCAGCACGTAGATTGATCCATCCGCGGCCGGCGCCAGAGCGTGAATCTCACGCAACTGCGCGTCAAAGAGTCCAAAAGCCTTGCCATCTTGCGAGATGCGCAGGACGAGCCCGCCCGGATCCGTGCCGGCGATCAAATCACCTTGCGCAGTTACAGCAAGGGACATCACGTGCGTCTGATTTGTATTGATTAGCAAAGATGATTCTGGTTTCGCCCCGGCCGCTCGCACGCGGTAGAGCTTTCCGTTGTCGCCGGTGCCGACCGCCAGCGAACCGTCGGGCAAGAAAGCGAGCGACCAAATGTATTTGTCTGCCGGATCGAAATAGACGTCCGCTTTACCATCCGCCGTAATTCGATAGACCTTGCCGTCGGGCGAAGTTCCTGCATACAGCGCGCCGTCGCGGCCAACTGCGAGCGCCGTGACGTCAAGTTCACTCGCGTCGTAAAGGAGAGACCCGCGACCATCCGGTGCAACACGATAGATGCGGCCATCGTGACCCGTGCCGAGATAGATGTTGCCCTGGCTATCGACGGCGCTCGACCAAATGTACGGCTGTTCAGTGTTGAAGAATTGGGTGAAACGCGGCGCCAGCATCAGGATACCCGTGTCCGTAATCGACACGCCGTGGGATTCACCCTTTAACAACTCCGCGCGGCTGCTTGTCTCCCAAATTACCGGTTGGCCGGCAAACACTACAGGGCAAAACCAAACAGGAATGAAAAACACGATGGCGAAAGCAACGCTTTGATTGAGTCGATTTAGTCTGTGCATATTTGCTGTCAGTTTCCTATGTATTTGTCGTACAGCGAACGGGCTGTGGCTATTTCATCAGTGCCACGAATAATCGATCGCGCGTCCTGAAAGACGGTTAACTCATAATCACCGGCGCGGAAGCGGAGCAGGTAATCGTTAAACTTCACATCGCCGGTGTGGCGTAACCGATCGGCGAGGGTCACAAAGTCAACGCGCGTCGATTGGGTTGGCGAGATCTGGACGGCGTTGCGCCCGCACAAAACCGCCGCGAACTCTCCACTTGTCGCTGCCAATGTCTCGAAGCGATTAAACGCACACGCGGGGCAATCGGGCGACGGACCGCCGGGATTGATCTTTCGCCATTCGTTGCGCCAGACATCGAACTGCATCAACGAGTTGTGGAGCTGGTCCAACTCACCCGTCAGGAGTTTCAGCGCCTCGCTGACTTGGACGGCGGCCACGATGCTGATGATTGGCATAATCACGCCGGCAGTATCGCAAGTGGGGGCGCTGGCGGCGGGAGGCGCTTCTTCGAAAACGCAGCGAAGGCACGCCGTCGAATGTGGCCGAACTGTCATCGTCACACCGTACGAGCCCACCGCGGCGCCATAGATCCAGTTGGTGTTGTGTTTCACGCACGCGTCGTTAATCAGATAGCGCGTGGCAAAGTTGTCGGTCCCATCCAGGACCACGCGGCAATCCTTGATCAGGCGCTCGATATTCGTGTAATTGACGTCGGCTATCTCTGGCTCGGTTTGAACCTCGGAATTGATTTCGGCGACGTGATTCGCAGCCGCAATTGCTTTGGGCAGACGCTCCGCGGCGTCGCGCTCAGTGAACATCGTCTGCCGCTGAAGATTTGAGGCTTCTACAAAATCGCGATCCACAATCCGCAGCCAACCGACGCCCGCGCGCGCCAGCGCCTCGACTTGCGCGGATCCCAGCGCGCCGCAACCGATAATCGCCACCCGCGATTCCTGAAAACGTTGTTGCCCTTTTTTGCCGATGCCGCCAAATAGAATCTGACGGCTGTAGCGCTCGTTAAGCATTTTGGATTTCAGATCCGGCAATCACTGTAATGCGCGTTCTGCGGCCACGCGCATGACCTCGATAGGTGCATCAGCGCCGGTCCATAACTTAAACTGCTCCGCCGCTTGCTGCACCAGCATCGGTAGGCCGCCGAGCGTTTCGCAACCAGCGTCGCGAGCCTCGCGCAGGAACCTTGTCTCGGTTGGATTGTAAACCAGATCGTAAGCGAAGCGCGCCCCACGGAGTTGATCCGAGATAGCAGGCGTCTCGTTTTCTCGTTGGCCGCAGGTGCCAAGGGGAGTGGCGTTGATTACCAAATCGAACGCATCGAAGCGCGCCGCTTCGAGGTTTTCATAACGCGCGCCAAACTTTTCAGCAAGCGAATTTGTCTTCTGGAAGTTACGAGCAAACACGGTGACGCACGCGCCTTCCCTTCTCAAACTCCACAGCGCCGCGCTGGCCGCGCCGCCGGCGCCGATAATCGCGCAACGCGAATCGCGCAGCGAACCAAACCTTTCAATCACCGGCTTAAGCACCGAAGTCGCATCCGTGTTGTAGCCGTGTAAAGCGTCACCGACAACGACTACGGTGTTGACTGCGCCGATCTCTTGTGCGGCCGGTTCGACCCAATCCAGATCATCCATAACGGTTGCCTTGTGCGGCGCCGTGATGCTCAAGCCGCGTAGATTCCAATCAATCTCGCGCGTCTGGGGGTGGACGATGCGACCGAAGAACGATTTCGCATCGCGAACTTCAAACGGAATGTAGACGCCGTTGACACCCGCGGCGGCAAACGCCGCATTGTGCACGTGTGGTGAAACGGAATGCCCGACCGGCAAGCCCACGAGCCCCATAATCAGGGTCTGCTCGGTGATTCGGTCGACGCGATAAAGCTCCCGCAGTTCTTTCGCCGTTAGCTGGCCGGGCGCAGTCGCGCCGTCGGTTTCAAGAGCGCCATAGGTCAGGAATGATCCGCGCGATGGACCGAGAATGCGCGTGGCGATTCCGGCGGCGCCCATCGCGATCGCAATCATCTCGCGGCCTTCACGACGCGCGCGCTCAAGCAACTTGAACACCGGAATGCAGTCAGTAACATCGTCGGCGTGGACTGCGACCTTCAGAATTCGCGCCGGTGTACCCGCCATTCGCTCGTAGATCTGTTCGAGATCAACGGGCACGCCAACAAAGTCATGGTGAGAACAAATAACGGTCTGCCAATCCAGGCAGCCTTTTGCAAAGGTAGATGATGCAAGACCTGTGACGAGATCGAACTCGATGTCACAAAACGCCGCTCCGTTGGGTTTGTCGAAAAGCCAGAATTGAAGTCTGGTCTCGTGCGCCAAGGCGCGTTTACCCCCTTGCTCGGCTGGCCGGAAAGTAATGATTACAGGGTGATCAAGACTATCCATCAGCCTTCGGCTCTCCTTCAGGCATTGCCCAAGTTCGGTCGACTCAACGCAATCAAACCTCAACTCAATTAAGTCGCCGACTTCAGATGCAAGCAACATGAGTTGGTTGAGCGCGCGCACACTACTCATGCAAACCGGAACACAGATACGAACTCGATTATTTGGTTCCATCAAACAGGCTGCGAGGCGATGCTCGTTCCAACTCGTCGGTTAGAAACTGCATCGCCTCAACTCCAGAGTCATCTATTTTCGCAAACTCTGTTGGCGCACTCTATTTTTGAACGTCAGTCGACGCGTCAAGGTGTCGAGTCGGTGCTTCAGCGCCAAGGTGTCGCGTCGTTCCCTCGGTGACACTCGGAGGCGGCGGCACCAACTCGCCGGTGTTGCGTGGCGGCAACGCAGACACTCGCGGGGGAGTCGGCATTGACGGCTGAGTTGGAACAGCTAAGGGAAATGCCGTTTTCTTCTCTTCCTTTAGTCGCATGTATTCGGCGATGCCCGTCCCCATGCACGAGAAGGCCGGGATCAGCATCCAAAACCACCAGAACCTGCCGCCGGCAGAAAACGAGAGCGCAACCGAGATAAATAGAAACGCAATGCCCATGAAAACATTCTTGAGCGCATGCTCGAGGCTCGGCTGTCGGCCATGGCGCCGTCGCGAGCGCCGTGCCTCGCGGCTTTCGTCATTGGCAACCGGCAACCGTCCACTGAGCGCCTGAGGCACCAGGCTGATGTTGGCGCCGCACACGCGGCAAAAACTTGCTCCGTCGATATTCTGGCTCGCACATTTTGGACAAAACATTGTGTCCTCCGATTTGACTCGCTGCTAGCCTGCCTTGCCACTAACTCCCATCGTCACGCACGCCGGCCGCACGATCGTTGCAGGCTTGCCGGATCTCTAAAGACTTTTCTTCGCGGCCCTTCGTTGTCGCAACGCTTCGAAAAGCACGACGCCCGAGGCCACCGCGACGTTGAGCGACTTTAACTTGCCCAACACCGGAATACGGACCAGCATGTCACAGCGCTCCCGCACCAGCCGATGAAGTCCAGCGCCCTCGCTCCCGAGAAAGATGGCCGTCGGCAGCGTCCAGTCCCACTCGGTGTATTCCCGCGGAGCATCCGCGCTGGTTCCAATAACCCAGATGTTACGTTCTTTCAATTGCGCTATCAATCTTGCGAGGTTCGTAACCCGGGCAACGCGCACATACTCCAAGGCGCCTGCCGCAGTCTTTGCCACGGTTTCCGTCAAACCCACCGCGCGGCGTTCAGGAGTAAAGACACCATGAACGCCTGCGCACTCAGCGGTGCGAAGAACGGCTCCCAGGTTCCGCGGATCCTCGAGACCATCCAGCGCGAGCACCAGCGGCGGCTGCTCGGTGCCCACTCGTGCAGCCAGCTCATCGAGCAGTTCCTCGACATCCGCATAATGCGAGGCCGCGATTCTGGCAGTCACGCCCTGATGTGTAACGCCTCCCAAGGCGCGTTCGATTTCGATCTTTGGCGCCTGTCGCACCGGAACGCGGGCCGCTTTAGCGAGGTCCAACAATTCGCGCAGCCGCTTGTGCTTTGCGCCTTCCACGATCGTGATGTGCTCGATCCTTCGGTGGCCCGCGCGCAGCGCTTCAAGCACCGGGATGACACCGTAAACGCGATCAACGGAAACATTGGCAGCCACGGTTCGACTCCCACTTTCATGGGAATGCTCGTTCCCGCTCCCGTCGACTGTCGATCTATTTCCTGCGCGTCGCTTTTGCATCTTCATCGCGGCTGATCCAACGGATGAAATCTCAAGTAGTGCTGAAGACGCGAGTAGCGGTTGAACTGAGACTCATTGTTGCTCGTCGTGACCTCGCCAGTGCTGTACCTTCCCGGCATGTCGCGACGCCAACCGCGCGTCTCTGTTTTTTGGTCTGAGGGCCAAACGGGCTCCAGCGCCTGGCGCATCGTGTTGTATGAATCGTCAAATTCGGCCTGCGGCGCGCGCTCGCGAATGATACTGATCAGAGTTGAGAAATTCTCGGCGGCCAGCAGAGTCTTTCGCCTTTGAAGGCAGGAGAAATCGAAACTGTTCGCGGCGATTCTCCAGCCACCATCTGGCCTCTCGGTGTATAGGTCCATCACCGCTTCGTCAGTCGTGGTCTCGCTCGCATCCAGGATCTCGTTCTCGGCTCTTCTACTTTTTCGCTCTCTGATCTCTACCTGTCTTACAAACAATCGGGCTGCTGCCACCAGAGTGATTCCGCTCCAGGAAACGCGCTCGGCTTCAGCGCTTGCGAAGCGATAGGCGACAACCTCCGTCTCGCCAAACTCCAGGGCGCGCACTCGCTGTGGCGATGGTTCAAGCCCTAACTCAGAATCCGAAACGATCACAGTGTCAATTCCAAGATCTCTTAACTTTCGTTCGATCAGGGAAGCTTCATCCAGCGTCGCCGCGCGCGCCAGCGGCAAAGGCCTTTCCCTGGCAAAGATTCTTCTAACGTCATCTACACCGAGATACAGCAGATTGGCCACCTTGCTCAGTAATTCATCGCTGGATCCTTCGTTCTCCAACGTCCGCAGGATGTTGTTGTATCCCTGCTCCCACTTCTCCAGTCTTCTCAATATGGGTTTCTGCAGAGTAGCGCCGGCCTCGGTCATGGGGAGTAGGGCGCCACAGTACAAACAGTTGACTCTGGTTGGGGGACTGGCGCGCAGACAATCGTCGCACCGAACCATCTGCTCGAAAGAGAATCCCTGCGGTTCGGCTGGTTGCAGCGGGACTTCATCAAAGCTCGGCATGTTTTCGCTGTCTTTAGCCAAACACTCCTCCAAAGAAATTTGATTATACGATGCCGGAGTAAACCCAATCGAGCGCAATCAACAACTAACCAAAGTTCTTAGCGTGTTGGCCCGACCTCGCCC
>Ga0137379_10003923_pt1 | contig 13944 bp, 18 predicted proteins | sample SagtaG_18_FD_104812 | JGI IMG/M metagenome (GOLD analysis project Ga0137379, IMG submission 104812) | Vadose zone soil microbial communities from Sagehorn Ranch, Mendocino, California, USA - Sage2_L_80_16 metaG | ecosystem: Environmental > Terrestrial > Soil > Vadose zone | place: USA...
ATGGGTTTCTCGGCACTGACAGGCTCTGCGATCCACGCCTGCACGGCCGCACCGCAGGGACCCGCGCGGAACGACCGGACTGCTCGCCTACAGCCGGCGTGCAGCGGCACGCCGACGCAATTGCGCACCACGACCGGCAGATCGCGCCGAGCGCCGAATATTGAGCGGCGAGACTTGTTCGGCGCTGCAGCCGTCCGGTCGTTGATGTGTGCGCCGACCGAGGAGCGGGATCAAGCACGTGCCGGGGCGGTACGGAGATCCGTGGGCGGGACGTGGCGGAGATGATCAGGCTGGGTCGCGCAGGCCGACGAAGTCAAGGGCCCAGAAGGTGTCGTTGTAGACAACAGCACCGACCATCCAGGGCTGCCAGGCCGGCAGCATGATCACCTGGAACCCCGGCTCGGGGATGCGGGTGGACGGCGCCGTGAAGCCCAATCCGCTGGCCCGCTGCCAGCCGATCCGCGAGTAGTAGGCGGGGTCGCCTTCGAGGAAGACCGCGGGCGCTGCGTGTCGCCGCGCCTGCTCGATGGCGGCCTGGCACAGCGCCCGACCGATGCCGCTGCGCTGATGTTTCCCGACGACGCCGAGCGGGCTCAACACGAGCACGTCGACCAGCTGCGGGAGGGCGTCGATCCATCCCCTGGATAGCTGCACGTGGCCGACCAGTTCGCCGTTGACCTCGGCAACCAGCGGCCCGGTAGGGCGATCGGGGCGCCCGGCGAGGGCCTCGGCGAGCGCGGCGACGCGCCCGCCGTCGGCGAACGCGTCGGTGAGGACTTGCCGCACCGCCGGGCCGTCGTCGCGGTGCTGAGTCCGGACGATCACCGAAGGAGCGTACGGGTCGCGTCGAGATCAGATCACCCGTATAACGCCGAATCGGCGCGCTTTCGCGAGCATCTCGGCGGGACGGGGGCGGCAATATGCGCCCCTGTTCGTCGACAACGCTGACCGCCTGGCAGCGGAGTGGACCGCTGCCGGCGTCGAGGTTCACGTCCCGCAGGACACCGAATGGGGACAGCGCGAGGGGGCGGTTGTCGACCCCGACGGAAACGTGATCCGCTTCGGTTCACCCCTCGACTGAGCTGCAACATCGGGCCGGCATCAGATCCGTGCGTCGAATCGGCGTAAGCGCAGCCCACGCCGTGATCACCAGTCGTGAGCACGCGGGCGTCGGTGATCGCTGAATACCGGATGCGAATTGCCCGGTGCAAGGGTCGCCGTCAGCCTGGCGTTCTGTACCGGTCCGCGTGGCTGACCACGGCTGGCTGGCGCGGCGGATCAGGCGCAGCAGGTTCAGGGGCCGTGCTCAGGACGGAGGGCGGACGGGTCGTGTTCGCAGCCATCGACGAACGCGCGCGCGGTATGCGTCGTACTCAGCGCCGAACTTCGCGGCCAGGTATCGCTCTTCGGGAGCGATTGCGCCCCAACGCAGGGCGGCGATGCCGATCGGCATGCTGAGCAGCGCCCACGTCGAGGGTGTGATGGTGGCCAGCCCGGCGTCGAGGGCGATCAAACCGAGGTAGAGCGGATTTCGGCTGACCCGGAACGGTCCCGCTTGCAGGATCAGGTTCGCCGGGCCGCCGGGCAGGATGGAGGTTCGGTGCGTGGCCATGACGAGCAGGGTCCATCCGTTCCACAGGGCGAACGCGATGATGAGGGAAGCGCCGATCCATCGCGAGGGTTTGGCCGGCAGTGAAACAGGATCGCCGACGCTGGCGCTGAGGATGAGTGCGACGGTGAGCGGTACGCCGAGCGCGACTGGTGGCCAGATCCGAAATGCCGGCGCATCGGAGTGGCGTTCGTTGTCGTCGTCAGCGCGGGACACACGAACAGTCCCGACCGCAGGCTCAAAGCCGAGCAGGAGTGCGACGGTATGCGAGGCGGTCATCGGCTGTTGCCGGCACGCCGCGCGCGGCGCATAGATCGCACGTCTCGGATCGCCGCTCGGCGCCGTGTCTGCTCCTCGCGCGCGTCGCGGCGGCGGTCACGATCGGTCCTGGACTGATCGTGGATGTTGACGACGACCGCGTCGAAAAGTACGTGCTCGGCAGCGGCCCTGACCTGCGCGTCAGGGTCGCTGTCAGCGAGTCGGTGCAGCTCGCGGCTCAATGCACGCAGCATCTCGAACGAGCCATGGCACGGACACGCCCGCGCTGCGTCGCGCCGAACTCGCGGGTCGGACGAGCGGAGCAGATCACGCACCTCGCCCACGGTGTCGGCGATGGATACCGACCTACGCGGTGCGGCCATGTTCCCCCAACGAGAGTCTGGTAGGTAGTCGCTGACTATATAGTACGCGAATGCGTACTACAGCAGCGGTGCTCAAGGAGGCGTCCGCGCTGCGCCGTGCGGCAACCTCGCTGGCCTCGCGCGCCCGTGTCGAGCGGGCCGGTGAGCTGACGCTCACGCAGGTTGCGGTGCTGGGACGCATCGCGGTGGATGGGCCGATCACGCCGCGGGAGGTCGCCGGCCGGCTGCGGATGGTGCCGCAATCGCTGACCCGGCCATTGGCTGCATTGGAGGTGGCGGGACTTGTGCGGCGCACGCCGGACCCGTCGGACGGGCGGGGCGCGCTGCTGCACGTGACCGGCGACGGGCTGGCCGCGCTGCGGGCCGAGATGGCGCCGCGCGATCGCTGGCTGGCGCAGGCGATGGCCGCCGTGTGCAGCGATGACGAGCGAGCCACGCTGGCCACGGCCGCGCAGATCATGTTGCGGGTGGCCGACTACGGCGGCGGCGTGGCTCCGGTGGAGCCGTGAGCGGGCAACGGTGGCGCGCGAGCGACGACGTCGCGACGGCGGCGCTGACGATGGTCGCGGTGCTCGGCGCGTTGGGCACCACACTCGTCCTGCGTGATCACGCCGGCGCGAGGGATCTCAACCCGGTGCTCGCCGTTGTGTTGGTGCTGACGAGCAGTCGGTTCGCACACGACTCGGTGCGCGACCGGTTCACCGCGGCCGGCGAGGTCGTACTGCTCGCGCCGGCCGCCACAGGCGTCGGTTGGCTGATCGTCCACCAGGAAGCACTCGGCCAGACGCTGCTCGTCCTCGGTCTGAGTCTCGGCATCTACACGCGAAGGTTCGGTCCGCTCGTGCGCAAGGCAGGGCGGATGATCGCACTGCCGTTCCTGGCCCTTCTTGTCGCGCCCGTGCCGGTGCCGGTAGCAGGCAGCGGCGGTTTCGGCTCGGTGCTGCTGTGGTCACCGGTGACTGCGGGCATTGCGCTCGCCTGGAGCACCGCCGTTGCGGTGCTCGCCGACCGCGGCCGCAGCGACAGTCCGAGCAGCCCGCCGGTGCGGCGGTCGCGCCGCAGGCTGGACGCGCCGACCCGGATGGCGCTGCAGACGGCGGCCGCACTCGGCGCGGCGTGCGCCCTCGGACACCTGCTGTTCGGGCAGCGGTGGGCCTGGACGTTGCTCTCGGCGTTCGTCGTGCTCAGCGGCAATCGCGGACGGGGCGACGTGCTGCACAAGGCCGGTCTGCGGCTCGTCGGCGCGGGCGTCGGCACTGTGGGTGCCACGCTCGTCGCCGGCCACATTCTGCGCGGCGATCGGCTGGCGCTGGTCATGCTGTTCATCGTCATGGCGCTGGCGCTCGTGCTGCGCGGGCGCAGCTATGCGTTCTGGGCCGCGGGCGTCACAGCCATGCTGGCGCTGCTGCATGGCTACTACGGCGAGTCCGGCGACGGGCTGTTGCGTGAGCGGCTGCTCGGTGTGCTGCTGGGCTGTGCGATCGGCGTCGCGGCAGCGTGGCTTGTGACGCCGGTGCGCAGCAGCGACGTGCTGCGCCTGCGCATTGCCGACTGCCTTGCTGCGCTCAGCGATGACCTCGGCGACACGCCTCCCGCTCCGGCACGGTTTCCCGCGGCGCTCGCCCGGCTGGACGAGCTACATCCGATCTGGCGTGCCCACGCGCGACTGCCCAACCGCCCCACGACCCGGCCACTCGATGCGATCACCGCCCTGCGCCGCATCCATCCGCTGCCGGACTCGCCGGCCGAACGCCGCCGCCTGCGCGCAGCCGTCGGACACACCTGCCGAGCACTGGCGCGCCCGCACGATCCGACACCGCCCGACCTGACACCCGAGCTCATCACCGTGCTCACCGCAATCCAGCGACGCGTGTTGCCCAACCCCGAGTAGGGCAGGGCCTCTGCGCAGGCGGCCCCGCGGCGCCGGGTAGACGACGCACGGCGTCTCGGCTGGTCACCAGTCCTACGAGACGGGCGGCGCGAAGTCCGATCGGTACGCGACCGATCCGGGGTCTCGCCGAGCAGCGCCTATCGACGGACGCGCGCGGTAGTGCGTCGGCGAGGTTCCTCGGACGCGAAGGCTGTCCCAAAGCACGGCCTCTCGTTTACCCGCCGCCTGACCACAGGGCCGACTACAGCCGTCGCATTGGTCGCCCGGCGAACGTCAGGGTGCCGTTTCCCGCACGCGTGCAGAGAACCTCCAGCCGCTGACCGGCGCGAGGTAGCGGTCTCCGGGTCGGATCGTTCCGACCGGGAAGGAGGGCAAAGAGCGCTCGCGATCGACGGATGCCGAGCGGGCGGCGCTTGCTCACTCGTCACGTTCCGTGAACGGCGTTGGCCGCCGGCGCCGTGCGAGATCCATATGCGACTGCGACTACCCAACACCTACACGGGCGCTGTTGCCGCGGTAGGCCTGTGTTATCCGCAGTCCAGGCCCGTGATTGCGGGGCTGCACTGAGGTCTCCTGCCTGGATCTGGTCGTGCTGGCCGCGGTGGGCGGCTGGATCTGATCGTAGCCGGGCCGGTGGTGCGAACCGCGGTGGTTGTGGCGTGCTGCGTGTCGGCGCGGGACATGAGGCGAGCGGTCAGCGGCAGTAGGGCTCCAGTGTGCCGACGATCGCGCAGGCGGTTTTCCACCGTCGATGCAGGTCGTGGGGGACCTCGACGGTGGGCCACTGCCGGTCCACGTCGACGACGACCACGATCTAGGGTCCCGTGGCTGGTCACCACGATGCGCACCTCGGCGGAGCGAATCGTCCATGTCCGGATGCAGCGTGACCGTGCAGGCGAGTACCGCGATCGGTGGCTGGGTGAGCTGCGGCGCTCAGCTGCGCCACGCTGCGGACCGTGCCGCGCCGCTCGCCTACCTCGCCCGGCCCGCCAGCCGCCCAGCCAATCCACGCCGGCTGCCGATCGCATACCCACCAATGAGCGGCTCGGCGATCCACGCCTGCACCGCACGCAGGGCCCCGCGCGGAACGACCGGACTGCTCGCCTACAGCTGGCGCGCAGCGGCACGCCGACGCGATCGTGCACCGCGACCGGCAGATCGCGCCGAGTGCCGAATACGAGACGCGTTCGGCGGTTAAGCGATGCTCGGGCCGCTGTGCGATATGTGGGGACCGGTCGTGTCATTTGAGGATCCCCCACCGGGACGTACTGGCCGGAAGTCGCCGCCGGTCGGTACGGGTTCGTCTATGGCAGCGACGCTCCGGGAAACCCTCGGACCGGGTGGATTTCGTAGCGGAAGATGCCGGCGCGCACGCCCGGGTCGTCGTCCATGATCGTGCGGGTGTCGTCGGGGGTTGCCGCGAAGATGCCGATGCCGGCGAGGGGGGTGTCGTCGGTGACGGGCAGGACGACGGCCAGTAGTCCGGCTTGGGCGAGGGCCATGTTGCGCCGGCCGTGCTCCCACACGATGGGGTCGACGGCGGGGCGGACGTAGCTGTCGGTCGCGCGTAGCAGGATCGCGGTGTAGGTCGAGGTGCCGGCCAGCCGGGCGCGCATGGTGTCGTCGCTGACGATGGGCAGGGTACGGCCGCCGGCGTGGTTGGCGCGGTCGATCCGCTCGGCGAACGGGGCGAGGGTCCAGCCGCTGCCGACGGCGTCGCGCATGCCCTCCCATCCCTTGCCGTGCCGGTCCAGATGCCGGTGGGTAAGCACGACCTGGGTACGTTCGGGCGCGAGTTCGGTGAAGGCGATCTCGACTTCCCTGGTTCGTTCGGGGTCGGGCTCGATCTGCCAATGGGTGTTGATGTCCCAGCTGAAGCAGACCCGGTGGGGTGGTTCGTAGGCGAGGACGCGAGCCCAACGGCATTCGCTGCCGTCGGTGCCGCGGTCGATGATGTTCCCGCCGACGTACGGCTCGAACACCATCTCGGCCAGCGGTGCCTCGAGGATGTGCTTGTCGTCGTCCCACCAGGTACCGATTTCGGCGGTGAAGACGTGGAACGCGCGCGCGATCGGGGCGTCCACCTCGACCGAGGTGCTGACGGTGGTGACGTCGGTTGTCGTCATGGCTTTCCTTGGGGTCGTCGGGCCGCGTCCTGGAAGGATGCGAGTGAGCGCTTCCAGAACGCGTCGAAATAGGAGCGGATGACCGCGAGCGCAGCGGGGTCGACCTGGTAGATGCGTCGTGTGCCGTCGGCGCGGTCGGTGACCAGCCCGACCGACTTGAGAATCTGGAGGTGTTGCGAAACTGCGGAGCGAGAGATTGGCATCTCGCGGGCGATGTCGCTGACCGCCGACGGCTGCGCGGCAAGGCGCTCGAGGATGGCCCGCCGGGTCGGTTCGGCGAGGGCGTCCAGCAACACCGATGCGTTAGTCATGACTAACGAAAGTTACGACTAACGGAGGATCGCTGTCAAGGGTTCAACGGCGCCGTGGATAGGCGTGTTCAATTCAGCGGTGCGTGGAAGCACCCTGAGGTCTTCCGAGGTCGCGGGCTCCGGACTCGCGCACAGCCGATCCTTGAACGGGACCGCGCGCTGATCGCGGCACGAGGGGGTCGGTACCCACGGTCTAGATCGTCCTACTTGTGCGTTGGTAAACCCCACTGGTCGAACTCGTGCCTTAGACCGTGCTCGCTCAGCACGGCCGACTCAACACGACCCAGGTCGCCATCCTTGACCGGGCAGTCAGCAGGGCGGCGCGGCAGGAATCTGAACCCGGTAGGCGACGAGCGTGGCGGTGCGTTGGCTGCGGCGGGAGGCTTCGTCCAGCCCAGGGGCTGCGGTGCACAGGTAGAGGGTGCGGCCGTCGTGGCCGCCGAGCGCGGCGGCGTAGCAGGCCAGTTGGCCGGTCGATATGCGGTCGGTGACCTCGCCACCGGCTGTGACGCGGAATGCTTGCCGGCCCAACGGGTCGGCGACCCAGACGCCTCCGGCAGCGTCGAGGGTTATCCCGTCGGCCCATACCGTGACCTGACCGAGCACGTCGCGCAGGCTGCGCGCCGTGGCGGGTTCGCCGAAGGCCGCCCAGACTCGCCGGTCGTGCAGCGTGCCGTCGTCCTGGACGGTGAAGGCGGTGATCCTCTGGCCAGCGCTTTCGGCGACGAGCAGAGTGTGCCCGTCGGGGGTGAGCTGTTGGCCGTTGGGCAGGAGCAGGTCGTCGGCGACCATTCGGGGGGATCCGTCGGGGGTAACCGCGAGCAGGGCGCCGGTGGCGAGGCCGAAGACGCCGACGAATCCGATCCCGCCGGCGGTGACCGTCAGTTCATTGCATGGCGCGGGCCCGTCGTGCAGCGCTGGCCCGATCTGGTCGAACGTGTCGCCGCTGTTGCGGAGCAGTCGTCCGTCGCGGGTGAGGACGAGCAACTTCCCCTGCGGGTTCCACCCGATGCCGGTCGGCACGCCGGGGACGTCGATGGTCTGGACAGTGCCGTCCGTGGCGATCGCGACGAGTCGTTCGGCGAACATGTCAGCGGCCCAGAGCCGTCCTTCACGCCATCGCGGTGTCTCGAGGAAGGCGAAGCCGGTGGCCAGCGGCGTCCATGCGAGGGCCTCGTGGGCGTGACCGAACGCCGCGTGGCGCACGTGCCTGCCGATCGCTCTATCCATGTTTGGGGTCACTGCTCAGCTTCCTTCGATTGTGAGTCGGGTCGTCGCGCGGCGAAGGCGCTTGGCTGCCCTGGTGGCGACGGGGTGCATAGGACCGGGTCGTAGCCCGCATCGCGCAGCAGTGTCTCGGCCTGGTCGGTGAGCAGCGCGTCGCTGCCCCACCAGAAGCCAGGGCGCGGCCTACGGTGCGCAGCGCGGTGTGCACGACCGGGGTGGGCATGAAGACGATCGGCAGCCAAGCGAAGTCGAGACCGGGCGGTGTCGGTGAGCTCTTCGACCCGCTGCGCGCGCAGTTCGACGCGATCACGCAGTCCCGCCGCAGCGATCGTGGCCGCGGCATGCGGAGCGGGCCCCGGTTCTAGGGCGAGCACACGCAGCCCCGGCACGGCCTGGCATAGCGCGACGGTGACCGCGCCGACGCCGGCGTCGACCTCGAGGAACGCCGCCGTGCCCGAGTCGATGCGCTGCGCACCACCGGGCAGGCGACGCAGCCAGGCGACGATCGGTCGCCGACCGGCGCCGCCGACGCGGTGCCCTGCGCGCGGACCAGTCGCTGGTCCTCGTGGTCCCAGGAGAGGCGTACTCGCTTCTGGGCCGCGGTAGAACTGGTCATCCGGCTGGTTGCGTGATGGTGCACCGGACGTGAGCGCTGCCTGGTGGGCCGTCGTTGACGAGCAGTTGGAACGCGCTATGGCGCGGCATAGCGTCACCGTTCTCGATCTGGCACTTCGTCGGCGTGCTGACCGGCCGGCGCAGCCTCGCGTGTTCATGGCAGTTTCTGGTCGAGGGGCTTCGAGAGAAAGTGTCGGGCGTGGCCGGGTGGATAGTCGGTGAGTTCTCCGAACACTCGGTAGCCGAGGCGTTGATAGAAGCCGAGGGCCTGGAAGCTGAACGTGTCGAGCCAGGCGGACTGGCATCCGCGGCGTCGCGCTGCGTCTTCCATCGTGGTCATTACTTGCCGGCCGGCCCCGTGTCGGCGCAGGGTGTCATCTACCCAGAGGCGGTTGACATGGAGCCACCTCCAATGTGTGTGGCCTTCGGCTCCGGCCAGAATCTGACCGTGAACGCGGAGGAAGACGGCCAGTGGCTCGGGCCTGTCTGGGTCGACTTGCGCGCTGTTGTAGGCGACGAGTCCGTCCGTGAGCGCCTGCATGTGTTCAGGTGCGGGGTCGTCGTCGATGATGAGTTCGACGGGGTCGGGGGTCATGCTGGGCTCCTGGTATCGACATGGTGAATGCAGCGACGATGCGCGTGGTTGGGCTGGCTGGGCTTTCAGACGGTTATGTTCCAGGTGGGGTGTGAGGCGCCGGATCCGGTGAGGATTGTCGCGACTCGTTGGCCGGGGATCGCCTGGGGATGGCGCATGAGGGCGGCGAGTCCGGCGGCGCCGGCCGGTTCGACAAGCAGGCCGAGGGTGTCGGCGATCAGGCGCATTGCCCGGCGCAGGTCGTCGTCGTCGACGAGCAGGATCTGGTCGACGACCTCGACTACGCGGGCCACCGATTCCGGTAGTGGGTCGGTCACGGCGATTGCGGTCGCGATCGTTCCGTCTCCTTCAGAGGCGATTGGACGGCGGGCGGCGTAGCTTTTTGCCATTGCCGGGGCGCCACTGGCGCACACGCCGATCACGTTCGTCTGCGGCGCGACCGCCTTGAGCCAGCAGGCGATGCCGGTGATGAGGGCGCCGTCGCCGATCTGCACGATCGCCGTGTCCGGTGCTGCTGGGCTGCGATCTCCACACCGATCGTTCCGGCTCCTTCGGCCATCGCGGTGCCGCTGCCGTCGACGACGAGCTGTCGCTGTGCTGGCGCTGCCTCGGCGAAGGCGCGGGCGGCCGCTTCGGGTCGCTCCCGGATCTCGACAACTGCGCCGAGTGCGCGGATGCGGTCGACCTTGATCGCGGGCACGTCAGGGGAGACGAGGATGTGCACGGCGGCACCGCGTTCTCGCGCAAGGTAGGCGAGTGCTTGCCCGAAGTTGCCGGCGGTGGTGGCTACCCAGGTCTTCGTGGGGTCGAGTTCGCGGGCCAGCAGCGACGCGCCCCGGGCCTTGAACGAGCCGATGGGGTTGAGCGTCTCGACCTTGACCAAGACGGTGCGTCCGACGGCTTGGGCCAGGCGCTCGTCGACGAACTGCGGTGTGTCGCGGAATATCGGCGCGATCTTCGCGAGCGCAGCCTCGATGTTGTGTGGCTGGATGTCCATCAGATGGTCCGTCAGTCCGACTGCTTCGTCCGTTCGATCGCTTCCGCGATCGTCTTGATCCGCCGGAGCCGGACGGCCCATACCTGGCTTACTCGACTCACCTGCGCGCAGGCGCGGGCGAACTGGTCGGCGTCCACGAGGTATCGCACCTCCCGGCCGGCGGATTCGGGATGCACCAGGCCGGTGCGCTCCAGCACCGCGAGGTGCTTGGCGACGGCTTGGCGGGTTACCGGGAGTTCCCGGCTCAGGCCGCTGGCGGTGGCCGGCCCGCCGGCGAGCAGGAGGTCCAGCACCCGCAGCCGTGTCGGATCGCCGATCGCGGCCCAGAGGTCCTCGTCGATGTCGGGAAACATCCCACGGTTCATGTCGCGGCGAGGGTACCGACGTAGGAGTCGAGGCGGGCGAGGAGCTTGATCCAGCCGTCGGTGTGGTCGTCGTAGTAGTGCTCGAGGACGGCGGCCTCCCAGCCCAGCTCGCGCATCCCGGCCTCGGTCACCGTCAGCAGGGTGCCGCCATCTTTCGCCGTGAGGTCGAACGTGACCAGTAGCGAATTCTCCGGCGTGAGCGGTGTGCCGACGGAAAGCAGTTCGGGTGCGGGCGGTGCCATCCAGCGAAAGCTGAAGCGCACGCCGGGAACGGCCTCCACCACGGTGATCGGCACCTCGAATCGGTGGGCGGGCCCGCCGAACGCCAAGTGCCCTTCGCTGCCAGGAGCCGTCTCGTACACAGCCTCGTCGACGTACCAGCTGGTGAGGTGCTCGGGGCTGCTGACCACCTCGTAGACCACCTCCGGCGAAGCGTCGATGAAGATCGACTGCTCGATCGATCCGTGCTCCATGACTCCTCCACAAATATGCAACGAACGGTTGCAGATTAGTCGGGCTCTACGCCATCATGCAACCACTAGTTGCAGATCTGCGGAAGGAGCACCATGCATCATCGCCCGGGTTGGACGCTGCTGGTCGCCTCGATAGCAGCCTTCATGACGAGCCTGGACCAGATGGTCGTCACCACGGCACTGCCGAGGATGCGGGCCGATCTCGGCGGCACCGTTGGCCAGCTGGAGTGGACCATGAACGGTTTCTACCTGGCCTTCGCCTGCCTGCTGCTGGCCGCGGCCGGGTTCGGCGACCGTTTCGGCCGCCGTCGCGTGCTTGTCGTCGGCCTGGTCGTGTTCGGGCTGTCCTCGTTGGCGGCCGCGGCGGCGCCCGGTCTCGGACTGCTCATCGCCGCCAGGGTCGCCCAGGGCGGCGCGTCGGCGGCAGTCCTGCCGCTGACCCTCACCGTGATCAGCGAGGCGTACTCGCCCGAGGGCCGGGGCAAGGCGATTGGCGTCTGGAGCAGCCTGCTCGGGGCAGGCGGCGTGCTCGGCCCGCTCGTCGGCGGCGTGCTGGTCGAATCTGTCGGCTGGCGCGGCATCTTCTGGGTCAACGTGCCGATCGCCGCCGCCGTCGCGATCGCGACGCGCATCGTCGTCACCGAAAGCCACGGACCGCGCCACCGGCTCGATCTGCAAGGGCTCGTGCTGGCCACGGCCGGCTCTCTCGGCCTGGCTTGGGGGCTGGCCCGGTCCGCCGACGACGGCTGGGGTGCTGCGTCGGTCTGGATACCGCTTGTTACGGGAGTCGCGCTGCTGGCTGCGTTCATTCGCGTCGAGCACTCCCGCGCGTTCCCGCTCATGCCGACCGGCCTGTTCCGCATACGGAGCTTCAGCGCGACGAACTGCGTCAGCCTCGGCATGTACGCCAGCCTCGCCGGCAGCGTCTTCTTCGTCTCGCAGTTCTTCCAGACCGTGCAACACGCCAGCCCGCTGATGGCCGCGCTGCGGTTCGCCCCGTGGCCGGCACCGGCCCTCGTCCTCGCCCCGCTCGTCGGCACCTACGCCGCGCGATTCGGCAACCGGCCGTTCCTCGTCGCCGGCATGGCGGTGCACACGATCGCCATGGCCTGGTTCGCACTCGTCGCCGGCTCTGACACCCCCTACGCCGCCGTCGTGGGACCGCTCGTCCTGTCAGGCATCGGCATCGCCGCCGTCTTCCCCGCCATGTCGGGGGAAGTGATGGCCAGCGTGCCGCCCGAACGGATGGGTGTGGCTTCCGGCGTCAACGGAAGCATCCGCGAACTCGGTGGCGTCCTCGGCGTCGCGCTCGCCGCCGCCGCGTTCGCCCGGGCCGGCGGCTACCACACGGCGGCCACCTTCACCACGGGCTTCGTCCGCGCGCTGTGGGTCTGCGTCGCTCTGGCCGGTATCGGTCTCGCGGCGTCACTTACGACCGGACTACGTCGAACGAGCTTGCCCACCGAGACCTTCCCCATCGTGGAGTCAAACACTGCCGGAGTGTCGTGAACCCCGTTGTCAGGCCCCAGCGCTCTCGCCCCATCCAACAAACGTCGTCGCAGCATCGACTCCCCACCCGCACACGGTCCGCGTGCCTCCGCGCGGTCAGGTCACGATGGTGCAGTCAACTCGCTTGTACGAGGTCCGCTTGCGAAAAGTCCTACGGGTGACCGCACCGCATGACGGGACACAGCCAAACGCGTCCGCGTCAGGAGAGCCCTGCCTGGCGTATCGCGTCGGCAGATGCTGTGTCACAAGCCGAACGTCAGCTGACACCACGATCGCGCTTCGGCGGTCCTCGCCGGCGACAAGCGCAAGCCCTTCCCGCTAGACCCGCCCGGTGATGAATTCCGCACAGGTACCTCGATCGCCATCACCACCCGCCGCCCCTCCCGCGCCGACGCCGGCATCCCTGCGGCAGACGTGCTCGTCGCCGCCTGACGAAAGGAATCGCCATGCCCGACATCTTGCACCGCATCTCCATCGAGGCGCCCGCCGAAGGAGTTCACGACCTGCTCGCCACCACCGAGGGCATCGGTCGCTGGTGGAACAGTCGCCCGGCCGACGGCGCCACCAGCGTCGGCGCCACGTTCCGCGTCAGCTTCGGCGACGCGGACCAGCCGGCCGCAGTGTTCCGGGTCATCACGACCAACCCGACGAGGTCATCTGGCGCGTGATCGACGGCCCCGAGGCGTGGATCGACACCGTCGTCACGTTCACTCTGCGCTCGGCGAACGACGGCGGGACCACGCTGCTATTCACCCACTCCGGCTGGCGCGAGCACAGTGAGTTCATGAGCGGGTGCAGCACCAACTGGGGCGCGTATTTGACCAGCCTCAAGCACGGCGCGGAGTCCGGCGCGTTCGCCGCCTACCCTGCCGGCGAGATCAGCCGCTGGGCTTGACCGCCACGGCGGCGTCGAGGCACACCGGCACGATCACCGACACTACTTCGCACACCAATTCTTGAAGGGAACGATCACCATGGCACAGTTCATATACCTCTACCGCGGCCCAGCGACACCGATGACCGAAATGACGCGGGAACAAGGCGCCGAGCGGATGGCATCGTTCGGCGCGTGGATGGAGAAGGTGGGAGCGGCGCTCGTCGACGTCGGCAGCCCCTTCGGGGAGAGCGCATCAGTCCGCGATGACGGCACCGAAGGAGCAGCCGGCGACCTCATCGGCTACACCATCATCGAGGCTGAGGATCTTGCGGCGGCAAAAGCGCTCACCGATGGCCTCCCGTTCCTGTCCAACCATGGCGGGACCTGCGCGGTCGAGATCTTCGAGCTACGGCCCATGTAGCGGGACGTCGACGAGCGAGCCTTCCACCAATCACGCCGCACCGACTAACTCATCTAATGGCTGCGCAATCGCACACGGGTGCGCGCGTATAACGACAGTTCCGGCAGCACCAGACATCCGCTGATTCGTCACGCGCGGTGACAGCATTGGCAGTGGCACACCAGCATCCGGCCGTGACTGCGACTACCCAACACCTACACGGGCGCTGTTGCGCCCGTTGCGTACTCCGCAGTCGTCCTACGTCTGTCGATGGTCGCGGTGCCGCTCGCGGTCGCTCGTCAGTCGTC
>Ga0137379_10003925_pt1 | contig 13943 bp, 10 predicted proteins | sample SagtaG_18_FD_104812 | JGI IMG/M metagenome (GOLD analysis project Ga0137379, IMG submission 104812) | Vadose zone soil microbial communities from Sagehorn Ranch, Mendocino, California, USA - Sage2_L_80_16 metaG | ecosystem: Environmental > Terrestrial > Soil > Vadose zone | place: USA...
CTATCCGGGGGGGCTGGCCCCTCAGTAGGTTACGGCGTCGCTTAGCTCTTAGTAGTGAAAAAGAGGTGGGAGGCCGGGTGAGCGCGGACGCGGCCGGCGAACTGGCCGGGATCGACCCAGGCCGGCCCAGCCCGGCACGGATCTACGACTACTACCTCGGCGGTACCCACAACTTTGCCGCCGACCGGGAGGTCGGCGACCGGGTGATCGCCGCCATGCCCCAAGCCCCGGCGGCCGCCCGCGCCAACCGCGCCTTCCTCGCCCGCGCGGTGCGCGCGGTGACCGCCGAGGGCGTCGACCAGTTCATCGACCTCGGATCCGGCATCCCCACCCAGGGGCCGCTGCACGAACTGGCGACGCTGTCCCCGCCGGCAGCTACCTGATCCTCTGCCACGGAACCGGCGAAGCCCGGCCCGAGCAGATCGGCCGGGTGAGTGCCCTCTACACCCGTACCAGCGCCCCTCTCGTGCTGCGCGACCGCACTCAGCTTGCCGAGCTGCTGGCCGGCTGGGAGCTCCTGCCGCCTGGCATCGTCGACGGGCCCACCTGGTGGCCCGACCCCGGCGATCCAGTGGTACCGAACCCTGGTTACTACGCATTCCTCGCCGGGCTGGCCCGCTTGGCCTGACCGCGGGGTCTTGACGCGGTGGCTGGGTGCGTGTCCGCGGCCCGGTGCGGGGCCCGGCAGGGTATTCGGCCAGCGGGCCCGCTCCAGTAACCGACAAGGTCGCGATACATCCCTGAACGGGCGAGCAGGGAGTCGTGGTCGCCAATGTGGACACGCTCGTCGCCGAGAACCAGGACACGGCGGGCACGCAGGGCGGAACTCATCCGGTGTGCGACGACGATCAGCGTGCCCGGCCTGTGCGCGAACGCCAGCTCAGCGCGGGCTTCAGCGGAAGGATCAAGATGGCAGGTGGCTTCGTCCAGGATCGCAATCGGCGCAGGCGACAGATACGCGCGGGCGAGTGCGATGAGCTGGCGCTCTCCTGCCGACAGGGCTGCGGGGTTCAGCACGGCCTGATACCCCCCCAGCCGGGCCAGCAGGGGCTGCAGGCCCACTGCGCCGACCGCTGTGCCGAGTTCGGGTGCCTCGGTTCCCGCTAGGTAAGCCAGGTTCTCGGCCAGCGTTCCCGTGAAAACGTACGCCTCCTGGGGGAGGAGCACCCGCCACTGGGGCACCGACGCAGGGGAGAGCCGCTCCATGCAGGCTCCGTTGAGCAGGACCTGGCCGGCCGTGGGCCGCAGCATGCCCGCGAGCAGCCCCGCGAGGCTGGACTTGCCGATCCCGCTGGGCCCCACGATCGCGAGGTGATCGCCGGGCGGGATGTCGATGCTGAGGTCCCGGATGATTGGTTCGGCCCTTGCGCTGTAGCCGAACCCGACGCCGCGGAGCTCGATTCGGCCGGGTCCCGCGGCGCGATCCGGGACCGCGCCCACTGTGTCCCGGCTTCGCCTGGGCACGCTGGCAGGGATCGAAGCGACGAGGGCCGGGCCGTGGCGGGCCCGCGCTGGCGGGCCCGCGCTGGCCTCGACGATCCGCTGCAGCGTGACGGTGAGCCGGACGGCGCTGCCCCCGACCCCCTGGCCCAGGGTGTACAGGGCGCCCCGCAAAGCCCCCCCGATGTAGGTGACGGCTCCGATAATTTGCGCTGAGGAGACGCCGCCGCGCAGCAGCGAGGGCGCTGCGGCCAGCACGAGCAGCAGCGGCAGCCAGCCGCCGGCCGCCATGCACAGCGTCCGCGCCGCGCCGGCCCTCGCGACCGACCGCGCGGCGCCGGCCTGAGCTGCCACCTCGTCGGCGACCTGCGCAAGAACCTGAGTCTCTGCCCCGCATGCGGTAACGTCACGCAGCCCCCCCACCGCCGAGGTGGCCGAATTCGCAACCCTCTCCTCGCCGAGGACGGACCTCCGCTGCCGCGCCGCGAACGGGCGCAGCAGCAGGCGCAGGATCATGAGCGATCCAAGCAGTGGGGGAATCACGTACGGGAGCGTGGCGGGGACGAGCGTGAGCAGGCCGGCCAGGGCGCTGCCGGCCGTGAAAACGAAGGTGCGCGCCACGCTCAGCAGGCCCGCGTAAGCATCCCTGACGATTTCGGTTTGATGGGTGATGCGCGCGACCGCATCGGTGTCCGGGCGCTGGGGAGCCGCCAGGGAACGGCGCAGCGCGCCGGCGACGATCAGCTCGACCAGGTCGTCGCGGAGCGGCTCGACGAGTGCGCCGAGCCGGATGTAGGCCGGGCGGGCGGCAGCAGCGCCCGCCAGCGCGGTGAGGGCGAGCAGCCCCAGCCAGCCGAGCCCTTCCGCCGTGCGGCCCGCAAGAAACCCGCGGACCGCCTCGGCGACCGCCCAGCCCGAGACGAGCGAGGGAAGAGCCTCGGCCAGGGACCAGATCGCAAGCCAGGCAACATCGCGCGGATGTGAACGCAAGCTGCGGGCCAGCATGCCGCGTGCCAGCGGACCCCTCCGGGCGCCGCGAGATCCGCCCCTGGTCATTCAGCGGCCCTGGAAGCGGGCCGGCCGCGGGCCGGGCCGGCGGTGCCCTGCCCAGGCCCGAAGACGGCCCGGTACTGCGCGTCGTCCCACAGTTCGTGGTGCGGGCCCAGGGCACGCACCCGCCCATCGCTCAGCCAGGCGACAAGATCCACCTTCGCGGCGGTCGCCGCGCGATGCGCGACGATCAGGCGCGTCCGGCCCAGAAGCTGGCTGGCGAGCACGCTGCTGACCTGCATCTCGGTGACGGTGTCGAGGCTCGAAGTGGCGTCGTCGAGTATGACCAGCCTGGCACCGGCGGCGTGCGCGAAGGCTCGGGCCAGCCCGAGGCGCTGCACCTCACCCCCGGACAGCGGTGCCTCGTCCAGGGCGGTATCCATGCCCGCCGGCAGACGCGACACGAATGAGTAGGCGCAGGCCGCTCGCGCGGCAGACATCACCAGTTCCGGTGATGGTTGCGAGGAGCCGAAGCTGATCGCCTCTTTGGGTGTCTGGCCAAACAGGCAGGGCCGCTCGAACGCGTACACGACGGCCCGCCGCAAATCGTCCCGGTTGAGCGCGCCCAGGGCCGTGCCGTCCAGCGTCACCTCGCCGTTGTCGGGATCGAGCAACCGCCCGGCAAGACCGGCCAGCACGGACTTGCCCGCACCTGACTTGCCCACGACGGCGACCGAGGCGCCGCCGGGGATGGTGAGATCGAGCGCGTTCAGCACGTCCTCGCCACCCAGCCGCACTGTGACGTCACGAAATGCCAGGCAGCCGGGCCCAGCGGGCAGGTGCGCCCGGCCGTGGCGGGGCGGTGCACATGCGAGCACTTCTGCTACGCGCCTGCCCCCGCCGCGGCCGCGAGCCAGCCGGTTCAGCTGGCCGAGGCTGGCGCCGATACCCACCGCGAGCACCGCGTACTGGCTGGCGGCGAGCAACTCACCAGGGGTGATCCGGTGGCGCGAAAGCTCGACACCCGCGGCGGCGAGCACGATGACCTGCAGCAGCGGGACTATGACCAGGCTCTGGGCGGCCACTCGAGCCTGGATCCGCCAGAAAGCGTCCCCCGCCTGGCGCAGCGAGGTCAGCGGGACGAGTATCCGCGCCAGCTCCCAGCCGGAGGTGCCTGCCGCGGCGACCGTGCGTGCTCCCCCGAGGGCGTCGACCAGGCGGGCGGCGATCGCCCCCTGCGCTCGCTGGTACTCGGCGCTGACGTCGGATACGTCACGGACGAAGCTGCGCAGGGTCCACGCGAGTACCGGCAGCCCCGCGGTGAAGACGGCAACCAGCCACGGGTCGATAAGCCCGAGTGCCAGCATGCTGCCGGCCGGGGGAACAACAGCCGTGATGGCCACCACCGCACCGGCGGGCGCGCAACCGGCGTCGGACGTGGCGCCCACCATCCTGCTGACTGTGTCCCCGGTGGCAAAGCGCCGCAGCAGCGCAGGACCGCAGCCAAGGATGTGGCCCGCCAGTTTCCGGCGCAGCCACGCTGTGGATCCAGCGTTGGCCATTCCTGAGGCGAGCTGCGCGGATGCCCCTGAGAAGATGATGACGGCGGCCAGCAGGGCGCACGCGCCCAGCCAGCCGGCTCCCCCAGCGCGTGCCGCCGGGGCGCCGAGCAGGGCGTCGACGGTGCGGCCGGTCGCCGCAGGCAGCAAGACCTCGGCGACAGACCCCGCGAGCGACGCGCAGGCAAGCACGGCCAGCCACCCAGCGTCGTGCCTTGCCACATGCCGCAGCAACCGGTCAGCATGCCCGCGCAGGCGGCGCGCGGTCACGCGTGACCCGCCACTGGCACGCGTTCCGGTCACGGCAGGCCTGGCCGGGGCAGGCGAGGTACCGGGCGGCCGGACAAGGACACCGTCGGAACCGGCCGCGCGCACCGGCGTCTTTCCTGAAGGCTGCCGGCACCGGCGGGAGCCGGCGGTTTGCCGCGCTCCGCGCCGGTGCCGTGATCTTTGTGCTCGCTGCATCAGACGCAGAGCGTGACGCTGGCAGTGCTGTCACAAAGCAGCAGGCTCACACCGCTGCCATTGCAGTCATCGCGACCGCGAGCGGCGGAGAGTTCCATTCCCTGCATGTCAAGAAGGGCCATTGTGTCACCTCCTTACCCCGAGTCGTTCTTCTTCTGCTCCCTGCGAAGGCGTTCCAGGGAGGTTTGCGGGGGACCGGGACGCGGCCGGGAGGCCATGACCACTGGCGGGCGCCGCGGGCGGTCCGAGGAAAGGCAGTGCGGGCACGTGCGGGGAAATTGCCGTGGCCAGGGCGAACAGGACTCCAGCGGTCCCCGTGGCCAGATCCATCGAGATCCGCAGCAGCATGTCCCCGGGGAATGCCAGGCCGTCGGCGTACGGAACTGCGTGCCACGCCAGCCTGCGGACGTGCGCGCTGATGCGCGCCACCTCGCTGCCCGCGCCCGCCCGCCCGGCCAAATAGAGGAGCAATCCGGCGCGACCGCTGAACAGGCCGGGCTGCGCGTAGTAGGTGGAGCATGCGGCGACGCTGATGGCCGTGGCCGCCTCCGCGAAGGCGGCGCTGCCGCGGTGCGCGAGGAAGCGGTCCAGAACCATGCCGATGCCTGCGCTGCCGCCCTTGAGGTAAGGCAGCGCCCGCCAGCCCTCGTTCACCTGCAGCGAACCTTTCCGGTCGGTGACGCACCTGCCCAGATCGGTGTCGAGGGCGGCCGCGGCCGCATCCAGGTAGCCGGGATCGGCCGTCCGTTCGTACAGCCGGATGAACAACAGGGCCCGCCCCGCCGCCCCGTGCAGGAGTCCGGCCGCTTCCCGGCCCGTGCCGCTGTCCTCCCGGGTGGTCCTCTGAGCGACTATCTCGGCGGCCTTCAGCCCGGCGTCGAGCAACGCTTGCTCCCCGGTGGCGTCGCCCAGAAAGAGCAGGCTCAGAGATAGCCCCGGCAAGCCGCCGTAGAGGTCGGATCCCAGCCGCTCCCACCTGTCGGACAGGCACACATCCGCCGCGCGCAGGGCGGCGGATGTGTGCCCGAGCCGCCACAGCACGTATGCCACCCCAGCCATCCCGTCATACAGGCCAAGCCGCGTGCCGCGGGCCGGGTGGCTCGCATGGGCGATGAGCCACTCCTCGTGTTCAGGCACCCGCACCCCGGCGGCCTCGGACAGGGCGTGAAGCACGCCCGCGGCCCCGTAGGCGATCCCGAGCCCACCGCCCGGAGCCGCGAACTGCTCGATGTCGCCGGGGAAGAGCCTGTCATCGCGGGACGGCGTTGCGCTGGCCAGAATCGCCCTGACAAGTGCGGGCCTGAGAAGCTCCCACGCCTGCTCGCCAGCGCCGAAGTCCTGGTAGCGCGGAGAAGTGCCGGGCGCCTTCATCACGTGGCCGTTCCCGCGCCCCTTTCCGGCAGGACGGGTTATCTCATCTACCGCCTGCGAGAGGAACCCATCAGGGACCGGGAATTGTTCGGCGATCACCTTGGCTGTATGCTTGGCTTTTTCCCGGTCAAGGGCGAACAACGTCGTCAATGGCATGAAGAGCGCCAGCCGGATGCAAGCAGTGCTGTAGGCGTCGATATCGAAGCCGACGCGATCGCGCGGCGCCAAAAATCCAGCGTTTCCGACGGTGGGCCGCCTGCCCTCACTAACATGTGTGGCGGCTTCAAAGTCGATGAGCATAACGGAGTCATCAGGGCGCACGATGACATTGAACATATGCAGGTCATTCAGGATCACGTCACGTTCGTGCGCGGCGTCCACGGCTCGTTCGATTCCGGCGCAGATGCGCAGCGCCCAGGTGGTGTACTCGCGAATCCTCGCCGGGTGAGGATCCATGTCGAGCAGCGGGAAGCGGTCCGCATAGCAGGAATTCAGCGGTGTTCCGTCGACAAATTCCTCTGCCAGGAAGTGATGGCCACCGACCTCGAAATAGCCCCGCACCTCCGGGGCGATGCCCAGGCCGGACAGCCGCTGCAGCGCGCGGTGCTCGCGGCCGAGCCTGGTGACGGCGTCGGAGCCGTCGGCCGCCAGGCCCGCGTGTGGCCGGCCCTCCTTGAGCACGACCCGTTCGCCGGTTCGCTGGTCTGTGCCGACGTAAACCCCACCGCCGTTGGAGAAGTGCAGAGCCCGCTCAATGCTGTAGGGGAGTCCCGCCATCGTCGTCGCGTTGCGCGCGGCGAGGTGAGGCTCCAGGAAGCCGGGCAGGCTGACCCAGTCAGGCACTGCGAACACCGGCGACCGCACGTCGGGGACAAGCTCACCAGCGGGATTCTCAATCGCCGGCACCATGTCACCGCGCGCATCCAGGCAGTATCGCTCGGCAAATCCCCCATAACGGACGTAAAGCGGCCCGTCACCATACCTGAGGTCACTGAGGATATATGGCCCCGCCTCGCCCGCAAGCGTCACATTAAGATCCGTGAGAATAAGCTCGAATTCGGCATCATCCGACGGATATATGGTGACGACTTTCCCACTGAACCCTCGCGGCGCGTACTTCGCGTTGCGCAGGAGCACGGCCCGGCGCCCGGGCAGGAACTTGAACGAGATCGCTCGGGGCACGCAGTACTCCCACACTCGCGTGACCAGGTCCTCAGCATTGCCAAGGCAGGCGGAAACGTGAATTTTCCATCCTTGCTGCGACATGTGGCCACCCGGCGGGATGGCGACCATCCAGTCACCAACACGGTCCTGCTTCCATCCCGATGGCAGTGAGCGCTGGGTGATCATAAAGGTCTTAGCGGCGGCATCATCACGGGAGGGCGAATCGTAGAACAAGGGATTTGCCAGGCAGTACTGCTCATATCGCTTGTCCACGTGGCCCCCAGTGTGTCTAGTCTCTCGCCCCACGCGTCTTTACCGGACAAGCAGAATCATGCCATCGTGCGGATAGGCCGTGTAGTGATGTTGGCAATAACTTCATGATGTGCTGCCGAAAACTGTGAGCAGATTAAGCGACCAGGGAATCTTTGCTCCAACAATTGGTAAATCCGCATAATTCACCCTTCGGCTATGTCTCATAACCCAGCGACGTCAGGTTTCACGGCATGTCCCCTTCTTGGGCCTGGCTGGACTTCTTCACACCCAGGTAATACATGGGGCAGTCGTAGTTGCAGCCAAGCTTCAGCTTGTAGGAGAAGGCCTCTGCGGGGCGCTGGGTGATGTACAGCCGACCGCCAGAGGGTCATGAACGCGATGGTGACGGCACCATTGCTGGTGCCAGCACCCGGACGATCGCGGAGCGTGGCCTACCAGCGCTCACCCGCGCGTGGCCGGGACACCCGCCAGGCGTTCTGTGTGAGGTGCCTAGGACATCATTAGTTGCCACACCCCGCCGCGCAGCATGCGCCTCAGCAGCGTCCTGGTGGGCCTGCGTGGCGTCTGCCTGCTGCAGGGTCGGGGTGCCCAGCAGCCGGTACAGTAGCCCGGCCAGTTCCTGAGCCGTCGGCGCGGTCACCAGCCCGGCCGGGCCTGCTAGCGCCCACCCATTCCAGGGTGGCCCGCCCGAACCAGGCTGGCACGCCGGTGAAACGGCGGGCCAGCCCGGCCTGTCCGTCGCGGATCGCGGCCTCATACCCGTCCGGCCTGTCCGTCGCGGTCTCGGTGCCGGGGTCCTCACACAACACGTCGGGCCAGATCAGTCGGCCTCGGTGATCACCGCACACGCCGGTGCGCGCCGACAGGCCCCGGACTAAGAGCAGGCCCCAGCCATGCTCGCTGGCGGGGTCGTCGATCACGTGCGGCTCGGCCGGGCCGCCGCTGTCGGCGACCGCGACCCGTACCACATTTCCGCGCAAGGTGACCTCGACGGCGAGCTGCCCGCCGCGCCCGCTGGCGGAGTGCCTGATCGCGTTGCTGGCCAGCTCGTTGGCCACCAGCGCCACCTCGTCGCGGGCCGGGCATTGCGGCAGCAAGGATGCCAGCCACCGCCGCAGCGCAGCGAGCTGGCGTTCCTCACTGGGGAACAGCCGTCGCCACCGCAGGCCGGGCAGCAGTTCAGGTGGACGGGGTGTGCCTGGCCGTGGTGGTGGTGTTGCCATGCGTCAACGATGCTGGCTGCAATTAGCAGACTCAAGCTGGCATTGATGAGCAATCACGAGCGTCCCGAGCGAAACAGCAGCAAACACTTTGTGCCCAAGCGGATCGTGATGCCAGACTGTGCGCAGGCACCGCCGTGGGAGGTGAGTGATGCCCCAGCCGGCCCCCACCAGCCCGACCGTTTTGCGTATCATCTTGGGTCGGCAGCTGCAGGCGCTGCGGGAAAAAGCCGGAATGACCTATGAGCAGGCCGCCGACGCCATCTACGCGTCGGCGTGGACGCTGCGGCGGATGGAAAAGGCCGAAGTCGGCCTCAAGCTCAATTACGTCAAGAGCCTGCTGCTGGCCTACGGCGTGACCGACGTCAGGGAGATCGACAGCTTCCTCGGCTTAGCCCGTGAGGCCACCAACAAACGCGGCTGGTGGCACAGCTACACCGACGTTCTGCCAGCCTGGTTCCGGGTGTTCCCCGGCCTGGAACAAGCCGCCGAACTGATCCGCGGCTACGAGCCGCATTGCGTTCCCGGGCTGTTGCAAACCGAGGACTACGCGCGGGCTCTCACCACCGCCGGATACCCCAATGCCACCCACGAGGAGACAAGCCGCAGGGTGGCGCTGCGCATGGCACGCCAGCAGATCCTCACCCGTCCGGACCCGCCTCGCCTGTGGGCGGTCATCGACGAGGCGGTCCTGCGGCGCCCGGTCGGTGGCCCCGGCGTGATGCGCGCCCAGTTCGACCGCCTCATCGAGGCGACCGGGCAGCCGAATGTGACGCTGCAGGTGCTGCCGTTCACCGCCGGCGCGCACCCGGTGATGTACGGCATGTTCCACCTGCCGGCAAGATCGCCCCCACCGAGCGCTACCGTCTCCACTACTGCACCGCCCTCCGCATCCCACCCACCCAATTCGGCCCCGGCTGGTCCCTGGCGCAGCCACCGGAAACCGTAGGCTCAGCGGGCCACACCACCTACGGCGATACGGCAACCGACATGCTCTTGGCAACACCGGATGTGCAGGCGCGCACCGACGTGGCCGATTGGCTCGGCGAACCCAGCGGTTATCGTGATGTCAGAAAAGGGCACACCGCCACGGAGTGGACGGAACAGTTCGTCGCGGACTCGCCAGATCTCTGGATGGCCGTGATCGCGGAGGAGTCGCTGGACTTCGGAGAGTGTGCCGACACGTCGAACGTCGGAGACGCCACGCTGGAGCATTACGCCTCGCAGGTGCGGCGGCTTGCCAGCGACTATCAGCATGCGGCGCCATATCCGCTGTTCCTTGAGGCCAAGCGACTGCGTGATCGGGTGTTCCGCAAGCTGCAGGGACATCAACGGCCCGGCCAGACCCGGGACCTGTACCTGATGGCCTCCCAGGTGTGCGGAATGTTGGCCTGGATGTCGGGTGATCTGGGCTACCGACGGGCCGCACAGACTCAGGCGTGGACGGCGTGCGTGTGCGCCGAGCAAGCCGACCACGACGGTGCCCGCGCGTGGGTGCGTGCAACCCAGACTGTTGCAACGGCTACGGGAACTGCATGGGCCGGCGGCCTACGTCCGCAACGCCGCCAACCCAGCGTTCCGCGCGGAACTTACCAAGCGCATCACCACCTTGAGAGCCGGCGACCAAGCTCAGCCGCGGCGAGCCCTATAAGTACGGCATGCTGGGCATGACCGGCACAGGACCGCAAGTGTCCACGCCGGGGCTCTTGGGAAAGCCGCCAGGTTCCGCTAGCGGCAGAGAGTTCCCCGCGAGTGCGGGTTGTGGGTGTCGATGCTCTCACCCGTTTCGAGGACGCTGTTGCTCTGACGGTGCCATTCGTCCGTGGGCCCGCCATGATAAGGATCCCAGGCTGGCCGGGTGAACCAGGCTCCGAATTTGCCAACGCAGCCGCCCGCGAACGTGCTGAAGGCATTGCCGGTCAGCGTAACGCCAATGACGCTGAAGCCACCGATAGGCGACGGGTCGCCCGGCGCGCCGTCCCCGGGGCTGTAGTCCTCCGCGTAGACGGCGAAGCCGCCACCGGTGATGAGATTGCCGGTAACGGTGATGTCGCTGGCGGACCTGCGGGAGTCCCAGATCGCGATCGCGCTGTCCGCGCTGGCGGTCATCTTGTACGTATTGTGCTCGATGACGCCGTGGCTGGCGCCTTCCGTCTGGTAACCGTCCTCGTGGCCATTGGCAGTCGCATGGGTGAACCCGTGAAAGTAGCTGTTCGTGATGGTGGAGTTATCTCCGGTCGTCTGCGAGTAGCCGGTGTCCGCCCAGCTGAAGATGCCGTCGTCGGCGCCATAGCAGTCCACCGCATCGACCGCCAGCCGGGTGCCCTGGTGCCAGATGCAGGCCTGCACCCCGTTGTCGCCGTTGATTTTCACATGGTCGATAACCGCGCTGGCGCCGTCCTCGACATAGATGCCGGCGGTGCCGTTGGCAGTCTCCCCGTGCTTGCCGCTCTTGGAAATAATCGTGCTGTTCTTGACGGTGACATTGCTGGCTTTAATATCGAGGTATCCGGTGATTTTCTGGCAGCTGATGACCGCGTTCGGCTTCCTGATCACGATGGCGCGGCTAAGGCCGATGCCCAGGGGGGTCAGCCGGTGCCGGGGGCAGTGTGACAACTGGGGGCCGGTGTTGGCCGGTCCTGGCCAGCCGCAAGCCGCAAGGTTCGCCCACAGGCGAGCGCCGCCATCGCGGCAGAAGGCGGGAGCGTGGCTGGTGCGGGCCAGGGGGTGCACGTGGCCGGCCGACCCCGGTAGCGCCGAACTGGGGCTAGTGGCAAGGGTTGGGGGTTGGGGGCCCGCCGAGGGGACCGACGCCAGCATGGCAATGGCGACGCCGGGCCCCAGCAGCGCGAAGGCCCGTGCGAACCCGGCGCGGCGACGGGCCCAGCGTGATCTGGCAGGGACATGCGGAACGAGGCGGAGCAGCAGCCGCGCGGGCCGGCCGCAAGCACCGCGGTTCGCAGGTCCGGTATTGATGGGTATGACGACCTCGGCACGGTGTACGAATGGTGATAACATGATTACTATATGTGATATCCGGTGCTTGCCAAAGAGGTAGACGACTCGTTCTCTTAGCTTGCTCCTCCGGGGTACCGTGGCTCTGCTCGCTGCGGCGCTGGTGCCGCACGCGGTGCGGTCGCTGGTCGCGTCGAGCCGACGGGTTTGGGGATCGCGGATCCTGCCGACTCGCCGCCGGGGCGGGGGGTCGCCCACAGAGACACATGGATGCGCGGATCGAGCATGTCGGGGCGAGAGTTTCTTATCGCGCTCGCGGACGTGACGGGCGTTCAGAACGCCCCCGATATGGGTGACCACCATGAGTGCCAAATCGACGCGGAACTGGTTGCCCAGATGAAGCCTTCCGCGGTCGTCCCGCTCATGTATGAGAGCTGGGAGTTCCGGGAGCAGGACGTCGACCTTGACGCCTGCCGCCGCCGGGGCATCGCGGTGGCGGGCACGACCGAGACCCACCCGGCCGTGGACGTCTTCTCGTTCCTCGGCCCTATGGCGGTAAAACAGTTGCATGACGTCGGGGTCGCCGTGCACGGCGCCCGGATCGGGCTGCTGTGTGACAATCCCTTCGAGCCGCACCTCACCGGTTATCTGCGCCGCTGCGGTGCACAGGTTGTCACGGCTCACCGGCTCACCAGGACGCTCCTGCGCGCTCGGTGCGACGCCGTCATCCTGGCCCTGCGCCCGCGCAGGGAACCCATGCTCGCCGCACCCGGCGCGAGACGCCGCGCCGGGTACCGTCCTGGTCCAGTACTGGGGTATGCGGACCGCGCCGCACTGGCGGCGGCGGGCGTTCCGGTGTGGCCGCCACGGCCGCCGGGCCCGGGCACATGGGTGTTCTCCCCTCCGCCATCGGGCCGGAACCGGTGGTCCGGCTGCAGGCCGGCGGCCTGAAGGTGGGCGAGGTGCTGGCACGCGGCCTTGATCAGGCGAGCCCGTGCGAACTCGCCTTCGTCCAGCCGCTGTGAGCCGAACGCACCGCGTCTGGAGTACCGGAGCGCCCGGAAAACGATCACCATGCAAAACGCCTGGCGGTGAGCCGGTGTCCTGGCCACAGCGGCTCGCTCACGAAGGCCCAGCGGCAGTACAACCAGAGCGGGGCGGCGCCCTACCACCTTCGGAGCCCTGAGCAGGTCGCCGGCCTGTTCGCCGGCTGGGGCTGGTTGATCCCGGAGTGGTGCCGGTGCCCCGTGGCGGCCCGGCCCGGCCCCGGCTGGTCCTCCGGCGCAGGTGTACTCGTTCTGTGGCGTTGGCCGGAAGGTGTGACGGACCAGCACGCGGCGGCTGCCCGCGCGGGCCGTGCCTGGTAAGCCCTTGACGTAGGACATCTTTTCGGTCACCCGTCCGTTTTGGACCGTGAAGAGGTCGACCCCCCGCACGTGGCCATCGCCCCAGTCGTAACGCCAGCGCTGCACGACGCGGCAGCCGGCGGTGAATGTCTCCTCGACGGTGAAGCCGCTGCGCAGGTCCGCGAAGATTGGCTGCCACGCAGCGCGGACCGCTGCCCGGCCGACGGCCCGCTGCCCGTCGGGGGCGGGCGAGGTCGACTCGAACACACAGTCTTCACTTGTCAACGCCAGGGCCGCAGCCAGATCGTGGCCGCTCCAGGCTTCGTTGAACAGTGTCACGACCGCTTCGGCCGCCGCCTCGCCCGTGTTGGCGCCGGTCTCCTCCATCACGTCCACCCCCGTAGGCGCTGATTCAGCTTGACGTCGCACTTATCCCCGGCTCGCGGCGGACGTACCCGCCGGCCATTGACGGCGGTCCGTCACGGGCGTAGGTTCTGAACAAATGTTCAGAACAACTGTTCAACAGAAGCGTCCCCACACCCGGCGGCAGCACTTGCCAGCTCACTGCGACGTGGCTGTCCTGGGCGGCGGGATGGCTGGCATGGCGACGGCATTGCGGCTCCAGGCGAGCCACTTGTCCACCGTGGTGCTCGAAGCGCACGGTCACGCCGGCGGATGCGCCGGTTATTTCCGGCGGCAGGGCTTCTCGTTTGATGTCGGCGCCACGACCCTCGTCGACTTCGAGCCTGGCGGCGTAGGAGCTGAGCTGCTGGATGCGGTCGGCCTGCCGGCGGTCGACGGTGAGCCGCTGCCCGGTTACCTGGCCTGGCTCCCAGACCGGGTCGTGACATTGCACCGCGACCAGGCTGCCTGGCACCTCGAGCGGCTGCGCATGCTGGGCGATACGCCGTCGCACCGGGCATATTGGGCGCTGCTCGACCGGCTGGCCGAGGTGTTCTGGGCGGCGAGCCGTTCCGGCATCAGGCTGCCCGTGCGGCGCCCGGCGGATGCGCTGCACGATATGCGGGCTATCGGCGCCCGCCACCTGCCGCTGGCGCGTTATCTGCCGTGGACGATGGGCGACGCGCTGGAACGCTTTGGGTTGCGGGACCAGCCTTCGCTCGTGGGCTTGCTGGGGATGCTGGTGGAGGACACCGTCC
>Ga0137379_10003926_pt1 | contig 13942 bp, 8 predicted proteins | sample SagtaG_18_FD_104812 | JGI IMG/M metagenome (GOLD analysis project Ga0137379, IMG submission 104812) | Vadose zone soil microbial communities from Sagehorn Ranch, Mendocino, California, USA - Sage2_L_80_16 metaG | ecosystem: Environmental > Terrestrial > Soil > Vadose zone | place: USA...
AGAGCGGCGACGCGACCGCCATCGCGACGAACGTGCCCGTGAACAGGACCGGCAGCTTGTCGACGCCGCGGGAGATCCCCATCTCGTCGCGGATCGGCCGGAGCACGTAATACCCGCACAGCAGGGAGAAGAAGTAGCCGAACGAGAGCAGCAGCGCCCCCACCTCGTCGCCGCGCACGTCGACGGTGCGCCGGAGGATGCCAACGCGAGCGGGCACAGCGCGTTGCGCGGCGGCGTTCTTTGGTCGCATGCGGCATCCCTCGAGGGATCATGTCATCCGCCGGCCGACGGACGCGGATATCCGAGCCGCCCCGACATGTAGCTCGCGATCCACTCGCGATCCATTCCTGGTCCACGTTTCGCGTAGGCCCGGGCAGGGGCGTCGGCTACCATCCTGCCTTCGCCAAACGGCACCGCGGCCCGGTGCGGGGGGACTCGAATGCATGTCGCGCTTCTTGCGCTCGCGCTCGTCGCGGCTGCGCCTGGCCCTGCCAGGCCTCGCGACGGTGGGGTTCCCATCGGGAAGGGAGCCGAGCGTCCGGTGGTGAAGCTCACCTCTCCGTCCGGCGGCTGGAGCGTCGGGCGGATGGTCACCGTCGAAGGGACGGTCTCCGACACGACGGTCGATCCGATCACCCTCTCCATCAACGGAGACCGGTATCTCCTGCGCACCTTCAACGGGCGCTTCTCGAGGAAGTTCCCGGCCGGCGCCGGCAAGAACGTCATCGTCGCCACCGCGACCAACCGGGGCGGCACCGGTGAAGCTCAAGTGACCTGCTACGCGCAGGTCCCGCCGGTGCCGTTCAAGGTGGTGCTCACGTCCGACACCGACGGCGTCTACACCGACCTGCACATCTATGAGCCGACGGCCTCGTCGGTCGGCGCCGATGGCAAGCTCGTCTTGAAGGACATGGCCCACGTCTTCTGGGCTCGTACCGACAGCCCCTCCGGCGGGACCTTCTTCCTCAACGATCAGGGCGGCGACTTCGATCAGCCTGGGTACGGGCCCTACCTCTACGTTCACCGCGCGCCGCCCAAGGGCGTCTTCCTCATCGCCGCGAACTACTGGCCCTCCGGCGACAAGGCCCACACCGTCGGAACACTGAACCTGACGCTCTTCGAGGGTTCGCCCGCGGAGACCAAGCGACTGGTTCAGATCCCGCTGGCGACCCCGGGAACGACGCGGGTCCTCGCCTGGGTGAACGTGCTCGGGGACGGCCGCGCCGAGGTGTACGTACCGGGCCAGGACACTCCCGGCGCGGGCTGGCCTGTGAACCTCAGCGAGGTCGCGCGAGAGCTGTCGAAGAAGAGCGGCGAGTCGGACTACGACCTCTAGCCATGCTCCTGGCCCTTCTCCTCTTGGCTGGCGCGGCGGGACCTCCCTCCGAAACCATCCTGCGGCGGCTCGTGGCCGAGACCGCGGTGGCCCAGATCACGCGCATCGACCCAGCCTGGCCCGAGGCGCAGCGCGACTGCGCGGGGCTCGTTCGCTTCACCTACCGCACAGCCTTCAAGCGGCTCGACCCGGTGCGCGCTTCTGCCGGTCCCTTCCGCGATGCCTCGGGGAAGGACGCCCACTTCGCCGATGCCGCAACGATGCTCGCCGGAACCTTCGTGCCGATCGGCCGAGGCGAGGCCGCCCGGGCGCAGCTCCGTTCAGGCGATCTCGTCGCCTTCGCCCGCGAGGACGAAGGCGGAGCTCCGGTCCATCACTTGATGCTCGTGGTTCGCCCGGATGACCCCGCCCAGGAGAAGACGCTCGTCGTCTACCACCCTGGCGAGAAGGGCGCAGCCGTCCGATCCGGGCGGCTCGACGAATTGGTGCGAGAGGCGCCACGCGGCTGGCGCCCCGTCCCTGAGAACCCGCTTTTCCTCGGCTTCTATCGGCTCAAGGAGTGGACTCCATGACGAAGCGCGTCGCCATCTCGATGGCCGTAGTGGCCGTCTCCGTCACGGCCGTGGTTGTCGCCGTCTCGCGCAAGACGAGCGGCGTCGCCAGGAAGAAGGACGCCCGGCCACCCGTCGCCCTCGCGCTCGGTGACGTTCCCCCTGAGCCTTCTGTCTGGGTCGATGTTCACGCTCCGGAGAAGGTTTGGAAGGCCCTGCGCTCGAACGCCTGGCTCTCGAGGGCCGCGAGCGAACCTCTCGGTCAAGGCATGAGCACCGGCTGGGCCGGCTTCCTTTCCACCCGCGGGAGCGACATGGCGGACGCCTTCCAGGGGGTCGTGCTGGACGTTGTCGCGGGGAAGCTCCTGTCCGACCCCTTCCGCGTCGTCTTCTTCGCTGGACCCGCCGCGACGGGCACCCCGGCCATCATCGTCCCCAGGCCCTCATCGAACGCGACCTCGGCCTTCGAGCTCCTCGAAGGTCTGGCTCGCAACGGGCGCTATTCGGCCACGCACTGCCCAGGCCAGAAGGCACCGCAAGCGCCGCCAGAGGGCCAGCCTCCCCCGCCGCCGGCGATCGTGGTGTCCCGCTGGCTGATCGCGGAGCACGCGGTGTTCGCCGCCCAGAAGGATGGCCGCATCGTCTTGGCCAAGAGCCCAGCCGCCGTGGTCCAGGCGCTCTGCGCGGCGCCGCCCGAGGTCCCCGCAGCCCAGGGCATCGACCTGTCCGTCTCCTTCGCGCGCGCCGCCCTCGGCCGCGAAGCCCAGCTCGCGGCCAGCCTTCTCGGACTCGGTGCCGCCCCTCGCTTCGCGTTCGCGGTCGAGGGGGATCGGCTGGAGCCGCGCGGCATCCTCGGCGAGCTCGGTGAGCCGGAGCGGCTCGCGGCGGCTCGTCCGCCGGAATCGCTCCTCGAGCTCGTCCCGGTGGAGGCGGGCGTGGTCTTCTTCGCCACTCTTCGGCTCCCCGAGAAGCTCTCGCGCGACACGCTCAGACAACACCTCGATCGGTCTTATCGAGGGGCCTACGCACCTCGTTCCGTCGCGGTGATCTGGAACCCTCGGGGTGACGAGCGCCTGCCGGCCGAGGTGGCCGTGGCGTGGCCGGAGCGGGACGCCGGCCTGCTCCGCGATGCGTTCTCCGGGAAGAATCGGATGGACCGGAGGCGAGCGTGTGGACACGAGGTCTTCGCCTCGACGGGCGCGCTCGGGCTCGCCCTCCAGCGGAGCTGCGAAGGAAAGGCCCCTTCCCTCCTCAACAGCTCTCCCTCGGTCGCGGAGGGCCTGAGAGAGCCGGTCTCCTTCGGGGTGAGCGCCAACGTCGGGGGCCTGCTGTCGCGCGTCCTCGCCGACGCCTGGGCTCACGAGCCCACCTCCCAGCAGAAGCTGTCATCGGACATCGAAGCAGCTCGCCGCCTCCTCGAGGAGCTGCCGTTCATCGGCCTCCGCGGGGTCACCCACGGCGGCTCATTGGTTCCCGGAGGGTTCCGCTCGTGACCGCCCGCTCTCGTCCAACCTGGGCCGCATTCGCCGGCATCGCCCTCGCGCTGCTGCCGGCCGCGGCATCCGCCAAACCCCTCTACATCACGGTGTCCCGCTCCTTCGGCACCGACGAGAAGCCCGTCATCGAGGTGGCGTTCGAGCGCCGCGGCCCCGTCGAGCTTCGCGTCGTGAAGCCCGACTCGCTCGACGCGTTCCTGGCGACGCAGGCCAACCTCCGTCGCGCCTACGAGCGTCCGGAGACTCGTGAGAACCCTGGCCACTTCCTGTCGCGCGGCCTGAACGCGGTGCGGCCTCCAGGGACTTTCCTCTACCGCGCGCTCGATGAGGACTTCCGCCGTGCGCTCGCCCCGGCGCTGCCCAAGCGACCCCAGACCCCCACGGCGCTCAAGCCGCTGGCCACGCTCGCGGAGGGTCCCGAGAAGCTCGTGAGCCTGCCTCCGGGGACCACTCTCGTCTCGAGACAGTGGCTCAACCTCGACCTGGGCGGCGTGAATCGCGACTACACGGTGCCGGGCTTCGATCTCTATCAACGGTCCGGCGGCTGGGAGGAGCGCAAGATCACGCTCGACCCCCTGCCACCCGGCGTCTACATGCTGCAGCTCGTGCAAGGGCGCGTCGAGGGCCAGGTGGTCCTCGTGGTCACGGACCTCAAGGTCCAGGTGAAGCAGACCGACGGGGACGTGCTCGTCCGGGTGGCGGGAAAGAACCTGGCCCCCGTGGCCGGAGCCGAGGTCCGGCTCCGTTCTGCTGCGGGCGCAGGGCCGGCCGGGACCACCGACGCGCAGGGCGAGGTTCACCTCGCGGCCAAGGAATCTCGCCTGCTCGTGTTGACCTCCGCGGGGGGCGACACGGCCGTGGTCGACACGGATTTCTACTCCACGCTCGCGGTAGCGCCGGACGTCTTCCTCTACTCCGATCGCCCCATCTATCGCCCGGGCGACACGGTCCAGTTCCGCGGCGTCGTGCGCCAGCCGGACGCCTTCCTGTCGCGCCTCTTCACGCCCAGGGAGCGCGAGGTGACGATCGCTCTGACCGTCGCCGAAGGGCGCGAGGTGAAGACCGGGGCACACGTCGACGAGTTCGGCTCCTTCGCCGGTGCGCTCGATGTGCCAGTCGACGTGGGCACTGGCGTGGTCCGCCTCGCGGCGTCCCTCGACGGGCAGCTGCACGGCGCCGAGACGCGCGTGGAGGAGTACGTCAAGCCAACTTTCTACGTCGAGGTCCTGGGTGAATCCGACGCCGTCAGGCCCGGCGAGAAGCTGAAGGCGAAGCTCCGGGCCCGCCGCTTCGCCGGCGGGTCACCGGTGGGCGCTCACTACGAGGTGTTCCTCTATCGCTCGCTCGTGGATGCGCCCGCGTGGGTCGATGACGCCGGCCTGGGAGGCCAGGGAAGCGCCGTCACCTACGGCTCCTCCTCCACCACGGAGGGGAAGCTCTCGGTTCCCGTCCGCCTCTTCTCGAGCGTCGATGCGCGCGGCGTTCAGTACGGCGCCGATCCCTGGGCGACGGCCACCGAGCTCGGCGCGACCGGTGAGGCCGAGCTCGAGGTCACGGTGCCTGCGCTCGCCTCGGGCGACGAGCGTTACCCCTGGCGTTACTCCCTCTCGGTTCGCGTGCGCGACGACCAGGGGACCTTCGCCAACGGCTCCCGGCCCTACTTCCTGGCCCCCAGCGACGTCGTGGGCATCGTGCAGCCTGCGGCCGTCGTCACGCTCGCGGGCACGGAGGTCCCGCTCGCCGTCCGTGCCACCGGCCTCTCGGGCGCCCCCTACGGCCAAGCCACGGGTACGGTCGAGTACCTCCTGCGCAAGGCCAACGGCGACGAGAAGCGGCTCGGGGACAAGGCCTTCACAACCGGACCCGATGGCGTCTGGCGGAGCAGCATGCCCGCGCCGAGCGCCGGAACCGTCGTGGCCCGCGTCACCTTGAAGGACAGGCAGGGCCGTCCGTGGACAGGTGAGGCCTCGCTCCTCGTCGCCGGCGCCAAGGGCGAGGAGGCCGTTCGCGTCCCGTCCCTGCAGGTCACCTCGCGGGCAGCTCCGCTCGCGCCCGGCGATCGGGCCGAGGTCGTGGCCCTGCTGCCGTCGGGCTGGGGCCCGGGCGGCAAGGACTCCGGCAAGGTCTGGGTGACGCTCACCGGCGCCGGGATCTTCGAGAGCCGGCTCGTCGAGGTCGATGGCCTGTCGCTGGTCCATCGCTTCGAGATCGAGCGCCGGTTCGGAAGCGCTGTCTACGTGTCCGTGGCCCATCCGACGTCGGCCGGCCGGTGGGTCGAGCGCACGGCCTCGTTCCGTATCGTGCCCCCGGAGCGCGTCCTCTCCATCTCGGTGTCGCCCGAGCGCCCGGAGGCTGAACCGCTCGGCCCACAGACCCTGTCCCTGCGCGTGACGGACCATCAGGGCAAAGGCGTTCGGGCGCAGGTCTCCGTCGGCGTCGTCGACAAGGCCATCTACTCGCTGCAGGGCGAGTTCCGGCCGCGGATCCTCGACTTCTTCTACCCGCTGGTGCGGAACAACGTCTCCACGTTCACGTCGGCCGACTTCCAGGGCTACGGCTACGGCGAGCTGCTGGCGCGAGCCTTCCACCAGCCCGGCCACGCGTTCGCGGCCGTGAAGCCGCCCACCAAGACGCGCGAGGTGGACACGGCGTACTGGAACCCGTCGGTCGTCACGGACGAGGACGGGCGCGCGCAGGTGACGTTCACATTGCCCAAGAACCAGACCCTCTGGACCGTGACGGCCGTCGCGGCAGATGTCTCCGGCCGCTTCGGGGAGGGCACAGCCGAGTTCGCGGCCAGAGGCGGGACGCTCCTCGTCGCCTCGGCGCCCCTGTTCCTCCGCGAGGGAGACCGGGCGTTCGGCTCGGTCCGGATCGCCCGCGCCGAGAAGGGCGGAGCGGAGAAGATCCAGCTGACCGTGGCGCTCGATGGGAGCATCGCTGGCGCACAGGTCAAGGAGACCGTCTCCCTCGAGCCGAAGGCAGAGCGGATCATCCCCTTCGCGCTGGAGGCCTCGAACCCCGGCACGGGCCGCATCACCCTCGCCGCGGCGGGAGGCGACCGTCCACTTTCCGACCGGCGAGCCATCCCGATCCGCTCGAGCTCCATCGAACAGGTGATCGCCACGGCGTCATTCGGCGGCGGCCGACTCGAGCTCCCACTCCCTGCCGGAGCCGAGGTCGAGGAGGTCTCCCTGGCGCTTCGTCCGTCGTCGGTCGCGCTGGCCCTGTCCCAGGTCGAGGATCTCCTCACCTATCCGTACGGCTGTCTCGAGCAGCTCGTCGCGACGACCATCCCGAATGTGGCCCTTTACCGAGTCCTCGAAAGGACCGGGTCCGTCGAGGGCCTCGACGCTCCCGCCCGCTCGCTCCTGGCCGAGGCGCGGTCCCGCTCGGTCCAGGGAGTCGACAGGATCCTGTCGTTGGCGCGCCAGGGCGGCGGGTTCACGTGGTTCTCGGGGTACGACGCGACTTCGGTCCCGCTGACCATCATCGCCCTCGATGGCCTCTCGCACGCAGTCGAGGCCGGCCTCCTCAGCCGTACCGAGCCGCACCTGGTCGAGTCCGCCAACTGGCTGGCCAGCCGTGAAGGGCTGTCTCTTCCGCTCGATGCCACCAGGTCCTACGTCCTGGCCAGGCTCGACGGCCCCCGCCAGGCCGCTCGCGTCCGCGCCCTCCTCGACCGGGTCGCTGACCAGAGCCAGCCCGACCTCTACCCCGTCGCGCTCGCGGCGCTCGCCGCCGAGAGTGCTGGAATCAGCGCGGAGCCCACCACCCGGGCGCGCATCACGGCGCTGGCGGCGAGAGCCAACAGCGCGCTGATCCAGACCGCCGAGTGGCGGACCGACGCGGCCTACTACGATTACCCGCTCAGGCGGGCCGGTCTCACGGCAGTCCTGGCTCACGCCGCCTCGCTGCGCGAGGTGGACGTGGGGATGGCTCGCCGCCGCCTCTTCGAGGTGCTCGGCGACAGGACCTCGCTCTCCACCTTCGAGCGGGCCACGGTGATCCTGCACAGCCTCTGGCTCGTGGAGCGCGACGCCAAGGCGATGAAGAGCAGCCCTCCACCCTCCATCGAGGTGGAGGGTGGCACCCTGCCCCGGCTCGTCCCCCGTGGAGGAGGGTTGGTTGCAACCCTCGACCCGCGCGTCCGGGCCGTGAAGGTGGCGGCCTTCGAGGGCCAGGCCGAGCTGCGCGCGAAGCTGCGGATCCCTGCTTCATCTGCGCCGCAGGTCGCCGCGGGCATGTCGATCCAGCGGACCTACTACCGGTTACTTCCAGGCGGCGCGAAGAAGGTCCTCGAGAGCGGTGAGAAGATCGCCCAGGGCGAGGAGCTCTTCGTGGAGCTCGCGCTCGACGCCCATGACGGGGAGCCCTGGCGCTCCATCAGATCGGCCTACTACGTCGTCGAGGATCCCATCCCGGCCGGCTTCTCTCCCCTCACCGAGGACAAGGTCTACCGTGGGCCGCCGTACGAGCTCCCCATCGCTCACGAGGCGCTGAAGCGTCGGTCCTTGTCGCCGGAGCGGGCCCTGCTGTTCTTCGAGGAGCCCGCCTTCTGGAGCCGCAGGCCCCGCACGATCGGCTATGTGCTCCGGGCCTCGTTCCCGGGTCGCTTCAACGCCCCGGGGGCGACGATCGAGGACATGTATGCTCCTCGGGTGCACGGCCGCAGCTCGCCTGCGGTGCTCGAGGTCGTCCCTTCGGCCGCTTCGAGATAGCGCGTGTTCGCGGCAGCTCTCCTCGCCCTGGCGCTCGCCACTTCACCCGACATCCGGGCGGAGGGAGGCGTGCCTCCCGAGGCGGCTGACATCGCGGCCACCGCTTGGGCCAGCATCGAGCAGCTTGCCCAGGCTGAAGGCCTCCGGCTGCCCACGGCGCCGCGCTCCATCCGCATCGTCACGGCATCGGCGCTGCCACCAGGCATCGCCGCATCCAGCCGCCCGGGCGTGGTGGGCCTTCGCCCGGGTCTTCCGCTCACCGACGAGGGAGCGGGAGCGCTGCGCCACGAGCTGGCGCACCAGTTCCTGTTCGAGGCGTGCCCCGGGGCCGCCTCCGACCGCCTCTTCCACGAAGCGTTCTCCATCGCCGCGAGCGGCGAGATGCCCGGATGGTCGCGGGCCGAGGACGGCCGCTACTTGTCGCTCGGCAAGGCGCTCGAGGTGCTCTCCCGCGGTCTCGACCTCGACTCTGCACTGGCGCGGCGAGCTCTGGCCCGCTTGCTGTCGGATGTCCCGGTGCCCGGAGGGCGGCTGCCACCCGTCCTGGCTCGGCGGCTGGGGGCCTGCGATGCCGGAGCCCGCTGGGTGGCCCTACGTCCCACGGATCTCGCGAGCGACGACGCTCCAGCGGCGGACGCGCTGGTCATCCTCTCCAGGCACACGGGCGAGGTGCTGCAGCTGGAGGGGGCGGCCACCTTGCCGCTCCCGTTCGGCTCCACGCTCAAGCCATTCCTGGTCGCAGGTGCCCCGGGGCCGACGCCCCGCCTCTCACCCCATCGCGACCAGGCAGGCTGGCGCTGCGGCGCCATCCCGGACCAAATGGACGCCGCGACGGCCCTCCTCCGGTCGTGCAACGGCTGGTTCCTCGACTGGGCCGAACGGGAGCCCCGCGTCATCGGCTTCGGCAGGTGGGGGCCGGTGCTGACGGCGCTCGGCCTCTCGTCGCTTCCCTCCGACGCGAGCGAGGCCATCGGTATCCGACCTTCACTGCGGATGTCACCGCTCGGCATCGCGCAGGCCTATCGCGTGCTCGTCGAGGCCAGGCCCGATCTCCTCGACATCCTGTCCCGGAGCTCGCGCGAGGGAACGCTCGCGGGGCTCGAGGCTTCGAATGCGCTCCGCGGCGTTGCCGCCAAGACGGGAACCGTGCTCGACGCGGAGGCAAGCCCTCGGCTCGGTTGGATCGTGGCCGCAGACCGTGACGTCATCGTCGTGATGGCGCGAGCGGGAAGGACCCCGCGGACGTTCGCCGGCGACCTGGCGACCACGCTCCGCCGCGCACGGGCGCCCGCGCGGGAGTCAGTCCGGGTCCAGGTCTTCGGGCTGGTCGCCGTGGCCGAGGTCACCGGCCGTTGCGCAGGTCGCGGCTTCGGGCTGACCGCTGCTGGTCCCATGGTGCTCGCCGACGCGGAGGTCGGGCTCCTCGAGCGCGCCCAGGCGGGACCGCTGCTGTGTTCCGGCGGGACCTGGATGATTCGCCTGCCTGGCGATCCAGCCCCCAGGGCCTACGCCGGCATCTTCACTCACGACCCTGCGCCCAATCACCCCGGCGGTCCGCGGGTGACGCCGCGGGAGCGCAACGCGCGACGCGGCTCGGACCTGGCGTTCAGGACCACCCGCCTGGCGTACACGGCGGGGGTCGTCGCGGCCGAGGACGCCGCATCTCGAGGCGAAGCGCGAGTTGCGCTCGCCCGGGTCGCGGACTCCAATTCCAGCCACTCGCGGCACCTCGGGCGGGCGGTGTGCGACACCACGCATTGCCAGGTGTTCAAGGGCACAGCAGCTCCGTCCCCGGATGAGCGGAAGGCTCTGGCTTCTCCACTGCAAGCCGATCGCTGGCTTCCCTTCGCTCGAGGTGGCACAGCGCCGTGGCAGGCAGAGCGGACCGAGGAGGTGGTGCAAGCCGCGCTCGGACCGGGCGCCCGTTCACTCCGGTTTGGCTCCGGTCGCGTCTCCTTCGTCACCAGCGCGACCGACGGGCCGGATCGCTGGGAGGAGAGGCGTGACCTCCCCTGTGAGGCACTCCGCGGACCGCTCAAGCTACCCTCCTGCCCGGAGCGAGCCGAGGCCGAGGCGGGGAAGGTCGTCTTCGAGGGGCGCGGCCAGGGCCATGGCGAGGGCCTGGATGTGGAATGGGCCAAGCGGTCAGGCCTGACTGCAGACGAGATCGTGTGGCGGGCATACGGACTGGTGAGACATCGGCCATGAGCTCCCCAGGCTCTCGCGTCAGGGCGAGCGGAAGGCGGTGGACTCACGCAGGAGGCTGCTCCGACCTGGCTGCGCCGATGACGCTCCAATCTTGCTCCCGGGCCCACCGTCCGAAGTCATGCCAACCCACGTCAGGATAGACCTGGCGTAGCGAGTCGATGTCGCAGTCGTAACCGACACGGTCGAGCCACTCCCACATGCGCGCGAGGTCCTCGCTCTGGGAGCGCACCGCGCCGAGTGCGGCCTCGCCGTAGTCGATTTCCATGCCGGTGGCCTTGGTGAGCGTCCTGGCCATCTCCGGTCCGGTCAAGCTGTCGGAGGCGATTTGGATGCGCTTCCCCTGGAACTCGGTGGGCCGCTCCACGACGAGGCGCACGAGTCCCGCGATGTCCGCGACCGCAACCATCTGCAGCGAACGGGTCGGCCGCAGCGGCATCCAGAGCTTCCCGGCGCGAAGGCCCTGGCCAAACATCGGGCCGAGCAGGTTCTCCATGAAGAAGACGGGCGCCACGATGGTGTAGCTGGGGCCCATTCCCCTGATGTACGTCTCGACCTCGCGTTTGCTCTCGAAGTGCGGGATGCCGGTGCCTTGATCCGCTCCGGCAACGGACGAGTAGACGATGTGCTCGACCCCGGCGTCCTTCGCGGCCTTGGCAGCGTTGTGAGCCTGGCGCACTTCGGCCTGCATACCCTCGAGCGGCGTCGCCATCAAGAAGAACGCGTCTGCCCCATCCGCGGCGTGCTTCACCGAGGACAGGCTGTCGAGGTCGCCTTCGTACACGTCGGCGCCCAGCACGTGGAGGCTCGCGGCAGCCCGGCAACTGGGCCTGCGCGTCAAGGCTCGCACGTGGTGCCCCCTATCCAGCAGCAGGCGCGCGACGGCTCCACCTTGGCGTCCGGTGGCGCCAGCGACGAGGACGGTGATGGACTTCGGCATGTGTGGACCCCCGAGATACTCCCGGATAGCTGTCGTCCGTGTCGGTCGCGCGGCTCGCCTGGGGGCGGCGCGGCACGAGCCGTCTCATGCCCGAACGACCACCTGCCACACGCTCGGTTCTGGGCCTGCAAGACGACCGGGGAGGCGGGCTTCGAAGGGCATTCGGGGACCTGACGCGTTAGGGCCCTGAGCACCCCATGCCCTACGACCCTCGTCGCATCGTGCTGGTAGTCGATGACGACCACGCGATCGGCGAGAACCTGAGGGAGATTCTCGAGATGGAGGGCTACGTATGCTGGCTTGCTCGTAGTGCCGATGCCGCGCTCCGGCGGCTCGAGCTGGAGTTGCGCTCGCCCGATGTGATCCTGCTCGACCTCAAGATGCCTGGCATGCCGGCGCGGCGATTCATCTCGCGCCTGAAGGAGCGCGCGACCTGGTCCAGAGCGCCGATCATCCTCCTGACCGGAGCATCGCACGGGGACATCTCGCCGGACCTGCAGGTCGATGCGCTGCTGGCGAAGCCATTTGGTCTGGACCTGCTGCTCGAGCTCGTGGGTGGTCGTGCGCTCCATGCTGCGACGCCGGCGCCGCCGAGCTCGGGCACGTGACACATGGCGGACCCTATTCAGGGAGGTCCAGCTCACCGGCTGCGCGGTGGACCATGTCAACCACGCACCGTGTGCGCCTTGGTGCGCTCGCCACGCGCCGTCTATGCTCGCCCGATGTTCGAGTCGAAGTTCGTGGAGCACCGTGGCCAGCGCATCTTGCGGCTCGAGTACTCGAAGCTCTCGTCGACCGAGCTCGTGGCTGCGACCGACCAGGTCCGGCGGCTCGTCGCCGCGGAGCCCCTTGGCTCGGCCCGCATTCTCACCGTCATCAATTCGAAGCTGACGGCCCAGGGGGCCGCCACGCTGAAGCAGTGCGCCCTCGCGAACCGACCCTACATCCGAGCAGGCGCAGTGGTGGCTTCGAGCTTCTGGAAGGTGATCGTCGCCGACGTCCAGGTGCACGGCCGTGAGGACCTGACGATGTTCGACGACGAAGCGAGCGCGCTGGATTGGCTCGCTTCTCGCGCATGAACGCGGGACTCGCCCACCCACGTTCCTCTTGTCTTGTCAACCCCTGTTGCACCCCGACGGGGAGAGCGTGTACCACGTTCATGGTATGCGAGCGTACGTCAGAGTCCTCGTCCCCCTGCTAGCCGTCCTTGCCCTTCTCGCCTATGGCGCCACCTCGCTGCTGAACCACGCCGCCCGGAGCTGGTTCGAGCGCGACGTCGCGACCCGCGCGCGGCTCGCGGTGAGTGGCGCCCGCGACGCCCTCGTGACCCGCCTGGCCGCGGAGGACCACCGCCGCCTCGGCACCGCCCTCGACGCGCTGGTGCGCGACGAGCACATCGTCGGCGCCGCCGCCTGCGGCACCGCCGGCGAGAGCCTCGCCCGCACGCGCGGGCTGCCCGCCCCGTTCGGCTGCGCCGCCGTGATGGCACGCGTCGGGCACGTGTCGCGCGACTTCGACTTCTCGGATGTCCTCGAAGATCGCGCGGTGCGCGTCAGCGTCGTCCCGCTGCGCGAGGGAGGCGCGCCGCTCGGCAGCGTCGTCCTCGTCCACGACATGAGCTACGCCGCACACCGCGAGAGCTCGATGCGGCGAATCACGTTCGCGATCTTCGCGGTCGTGGCGCTCCTCGCCGCGATCGTCACGGTCCTCAGCCAGCGCGTATCGTGGCGTTCCTGGACCAACGAGCTCCGCCGCGTTCTCCTCCTGAGCCGTGGCTCGCGGACGGCGCGCTCGTCGCGCGGACCGTTCCAGCCGCTCCTCGCCGACGTCCGCCGGATGGCGACGGAGCTCGCGAGCGAGGAGTCCCGCGCGAGTGGAGGGCCTTGGTCCGCCGAGCGGCTGCAGCGGATGCTGCAGCGATCGTTCGTGGGGGAAGGCATCGTGGTCGTCGCGAACCGCGAGCCCTACCTGCACCAGCGCCAGCCCGGCGGCGGCGTCCAGGTCGTGCGCCCGTCGAGCGGACTCGTGACTGCGCTCGAGCCGGTGATGCGCGCCTGCTCGGGCACCTGGATCGCGCACGGCAGCGGGAGCGCCGACCGCGAGACGGTCGACGGCGACGACCACGTGAGCGTTCCGCCGGGCGAGGACTCGTACACGCTCCGGCGGGTGTGGCTCTCGGAGGACGAGGAGCGCGGCTACTACTACGGGTTCTCGAACGAGGGGCTCTGGCCGCTGTGCCACGCGGCGCACGCGCGGCCGACGTTCCGCGCCGCGGATTGGCGCGAGTACCGGCGGGTGAACGAGCGGTTCGCGGAGGCGGCGTGCGCAGAGGTGACCGGCCCCGACCCGATCATCCTCGTCCAGGACTACCACTTCGCGCTCGTGCCGGCGCTCATCCGCAAGCGGCTCCCGCGGGCCAACGTGATCACCTTCTGGCACATCCCGTGGCCCACCGCGGAGCAGCTCGGGACGTGCCCGTTCGCGAAGGAGCTCCTCACCGGCCTCCTCGGGAGCTCCGTGCTCGGCTTCCACACCCAGCTCCACTGCAACAACTTCCTCGAGTCGGTGGACCGCTTCCTCGAGGCGCGCATCGATCGCGAGGGACAGGCTGTCGTGGTCGGCGGCCGCGAGTCCCTGGTCCGCAGCTATCCGATCTCCATCGACTGGCCGAACCGCGTCGCGGAGGCGGTCGC
>Ga0137379_10003928_pt1 | contig 13939 bp, 10 predicted proteins | sample SagtaG_18_FD_104812 | JGI IMG/M metagenome (GOLD analysis project Ga0137379, IMG submission 104812) | Vadose zone soil microbial communities from Sagehorn Ranch, Mendocino, California, USA - Sage2_L_80_16 metaG | ecosystem: Environmental > Terrestrial > Soil > Vadose zone | place: USA...
CAACGGCTGCTCGAATTGATCTGCGGGATCGCAATGCGGCGAGAAAGCCTTCAACTCGACAATCAAGATGCCACCCAGATCGTCGCCGGACCTGTTGTTGAACTCCCTTGCGACATTGATCACTTGGCGAAGCTCCGGCACGTAGGGCAGGACGCTGTTGAAGCTGGTCGAGCGTCAAAGAATGGATGCAGGTAAAGTCGGTGAGAAAGTCATCGTGGAAGACGGCCAGCCGGCCATCCTGGGTCAGCTGTACGTCCACTTCGACGACGCGCGCGCCCAAGTTGTAGGCCAGTCGCACCGAGTCGACAGTATTCTCGATTGGCAATGCCGGATTCTCCCCGGTGTTGGGGCCGACTCCGTGGTGTCCGATAGCAATCGGACGCACGTTAGACCGCAGGAAATCCTCCGCGGTACTGTGTGGGTGATCCTTATCGTCATCAGGTTCATCGCTGGCTCGCGCGAGGCCGCCGCAGAGATTCAGACTGAGAATCAAAGCGCCCAGCCAAATGGGCGGGGTCAGCATTTTGAAGAGAGTTCGCGTCCGTTGCATAATTTGCTCTTTTCCAAATTCCCGGCACCGAAAATCGGCGTCACTGAAGAGCAGGAAACAACACTGATTCCTCGACGATCAACCGACAAGAAGCCACCTAAACTTAAGAGCTTCTAACCGCAAAAGCTCCCATCGGCGTGCCATCGCTAGCTCGCATTTCTGCCTACCTGATTGTGGTCAACAGACCACCGCGCCTGCAGCGTTTCCACATACCTGAATCTCTCCATTGCGGCCGCATAACCCGGGTGGTTGAAGGGGCCCTGCTCGGAGGACAACGTACCGAACAGCCGGTCGAACAGAAAGAAGCCGATGCCGAAGTTCTTGTCCATCAATCCGCGGTCGTTCAACACCCGGTGATGGATGTCATGCCGCTTTCGTGCGCCCCGGAACCAAGCCTTGAGAACCGAATTGCGCTCCATCCAGAAGTTCTTCACATGCATCTGGTCATGCAGATAGCTGAACATGAGGAAGGTCCACGCCAAGGTAGTCCCGATAGACACTGTCTGATCGAATAAGGAGACCCTGAGCAGCCGGAGAACAACAACGACAGTAGTCAGAATCATAGAACTCGGGACAATCCATTCCAGCCCAATATTCCCGAGAGCGACGCTGCCAGTGGTTGCGTCGAGGTATTCCTCACTTGGCCGCTGCTTTTGCAGCGGTCCGTAAAGAACCATGTGGTGTTTCATATGGCTCATGCTCAGCCATGGAATCCATCCGGTATGCAAGAGGCGGTGAAGTAGGTATCCCAATAACTCGGCTACTGCGATCGAAGTTCCCACCCAAGCCGCGAAATGTAAGATCCGGAGCATGAGCTCTCCTGGAATTCAAGGCCATGGCCGTCCGCCAAGGGTCGTGAATTCTACTGCCCGGGAATCTTCCAGTGCTGCCCAGATTCCTGTCGGAATCTTGTTGGGGCGTCACGCTTAAGTTGTTGGTTCCTCGAGCAGAGTCTGTGATCAAAGCCAAGAACCACCTTAGTGAAGGGCACGTCGGATGCCAGAAGGGACGGACATGCGCAAGAGCGACCATCCATGATAGGCGGGGACCTATGGAGGGCAAACAGCACGCAGGTATGGACCACCGAGCGTAGGAACAAAGAATCTTCAGAGAGGTAGAGGGCTACTGATCAAGGGAACGCGAGGACCCTGACTTCACCATCTTCGCGCGAAGTCCTTCCCGGCTGATGCCGAGAATCTCGGCCGCGTGCGTACGGTTGCCGGCGGTGTGTTGCAGGACGACCTGAATCAGTTTCTTCTCCATTTCCGCAAGGGACATGGGTTGGATATCAGCTTCTTGCCGAATCGCAGCCTTGCGTCTGGCGATGCGCTCGTTGAGCGCACTTGCAGGAATCTCTTCTCCCGCCGGGCACATCGCTGCCAGACGGGCCATCTCTCCTTCGAGTTCCCGGACGTTCCCCGGAAAATGATAGGCCAACAGCAACTGCGTGGATTCATTGCTGAGGCGGGGGGGCAGCACGGCTCGCCTTCCGGCGTAGGCTCGCAGGAAATGGTCCGCCAGCATTACCACATCGGTGCTACGCTCGCGCAGAGGTGGAACCTTCAGGGTCACAGTGGACAAACGAAAATAAAGGTCCTCACGAAAACGCCGCTGTTCAACCTCCCTCTCAAGATCACGGTTTGTGGCGGCAATCACGCGCACGTCGACCTGTTCGGGCTGGGCGGATCCGACTCTGTTGAAATCTCCTGACTGCAGGATACGCAGCAACCGAGACTGGAGTTCGAAAGGTATTTCGCCGATCTCGTCAAGAAACAATGTGCCGCGGTTGGCTGAGCCGATGAGTCCAACGCGGTCGCGATCGGCTCCGCTGTAAGCTCCACGCACACATCCAAACAGTTCGGACTCGATCAACGTGGCAGGGATAGCCGCGCAGTTCAAAACGACGAAAGGGCCTTTGGCCCGTGCGCTGCGGCGGTAAATGGCCCGGGCCAGTAGTTCCTTGCCTGTTCCAGTCTCGCCTTGGATGAGTACAGTCAGATCTGTGGGCGCAACCTTCGCAAGCGTTTCGAGAGCGGCGAACATGCTTGGATCAGCCGTAATGATGCCGTCACTCTCGCCATACATGAGCTCAAGATCGCGAGCTTTCTGACGGGCGCTCTCGATGGCCACCGCCGTGTGCAGGCGGGGTACCGCCAAAGCGCATATCTCGGACAACAACCGTTCGTGGCTTTCATTGAAGTGGTTCGAAACTTCCCGATTCTCCAGATAGATGACAGCGAAAGCATCATTCCTGACGATCAGGGGCGCACACAAAACGGAGCGGAGATGAAACCTCTTCACGCTCTGCTTGTCTCGAAGAACTGACGACTCCAGCGCATCGTGAACCAGCAGCACCCGCCCTTCCTGCACAGCCATTCCTGCGATGGTGGTGCTAATCTCCCTCTCTCGCTCGGCCAGTGTTTCGTTGCGGAAATTGCGCGCGGCGGTGGCGCGAAACTCGCCGTTTTCCCGGGCTACGACGCATCCCCGGTCAGCTCCCAGCGCTTGGATCGTCATGTCGAGAATGTTGGCGAGCAACTCCCCGTAGTCCTGCTCTTGAAGCAAACTCCGGGCAACGCCGTAAAGCACGTTTGCCCTGTCGGGAGAACTTTGGTTCATTGCTTGATACCCCTGATGTTGGGGCTGGTCATTTCTTCAACCCCAAGCGCCCAAGCAACACGGGAAACCTAGGGTCGCTCCGGAGCGGGTCTGCCATGGGCTCGGTGGGCAGATATACGAGGTACTCACAGCGCTCTGCGTAGGCTTTGTCGAGCCAGGCGAAGGCCTCGTTCTTGTCGCCAAGACCTGTGTAGACCATCGCAATGTAGAGACTCGGGACGTATCGATTCCTGCTCATCTGCTGCAACTGGGAGATAATTTTGCGTGCTGCCGCCGGCTGCCCGGAAACAGCATCGAGATGTCCTAGCAGGGCGAGAACAGCAGGGTCATTCGGGGCGAATGCCAGAATTGACTGGTAGGCATGCAAAGCCTGTGGGTACATAGCTTGTTGTTCATAGGCGCGACCCACGTTGATGACTGCCACGGCATAGTTCGGATCAAAAGAGAGAGCCGTTAGGTCCGACCCGATACTTTCCCTAAATTGCTTCGCCTGATAGTAGGCCTCTCCCAGCGCAGTGTTGAGCAGAGGAGCCCTTGGTTCGATCGACACCGCTCGTTTCCGCTCGGCAATGGCCTGGTTCAAGTCACCCATGGCTGTCAGGTAATAAGCGTAATACTGATGCGCCGTAGCGTAGTCCGGCCGCAGCTCAATTGCTCTCTTGAATTCCTTTTCAGCGCCAGCGTAGTTCCAATCGTACACAAGCGCGGAATATCCCAGCGATACATGGGCCTCTGCGAGTCTTTCATCCAATGCAAGCGCTTTCTGAGCATTAGCCTCGGCTTTGGGGAAGGCTTGGTTCGGCGGTAAAGCTGTATAGGGAAGAGTTCCCAACAGCGCATAACAGTCAGCCAAACCAGCGTAGGCGGGGGCATAGGTCCCGTCGTATGCGATTGCCTCTTGAAAAGAAGACACGGCTTCCGTAAGGCTCTGTGTGGTTCGCCGATTCCACAAAAGGCGCCCTTTCAGGTAGGCTTCGTATGCCTTGGGGTCCACTCTATGCGCGAGTTGCGCATCTTTAGGTTGTACATCTTTAGGGAGTGCTGCCAAGATATTCCGTACGATGTCATCTACAAGCGCGCCTGGCGGCCCTTTGAGGTCCACCTGGTGTTTATCGCCCACAATGCCCGTCTGGTCTCTGCACAACACAAGTTGATCCGTGACAATCAAATAATCGCCTTCGCGGCGAACTGCACCTGCGAGAACGTAGGTTGGTTTTGGATCGCTATGTTCACAGGCTTGCGCAAAGCTGAGTTCAGACTGTGTTGTGGTTAGTTCGGTCACCCCCAGTCTCTGGGAGTGGAGTTCGCTCAATCGAGTAAAGATCTCTTCTCTCACGATCTCGGCAAGCGGGCGCGCTTCACCATCGTCACCGAGCGTCTTGAATTGCTGGACAGCCAGCATCACCCTCCGAGGACTGAGCCACTCTAAGCCTCGAATGACGGCGAACACGACAATCGCGCCAAGCAGCACCTTCGCCATCATCGAGAGCCAATTCTGCGGGACCACAGGCGGTCTCCGGATTCTCTTGGAGTTGGGCGTAGGCGGGAGGGGATGGATGACGCTCGTGTCTTCCTGCAAGCCCACTCGCTTTACGATTTCCTGGAATCGCGGATCCGAACGCAGCCTGTCGAAGACAGACCCAACTTTCAGATAGATCAACAACCCGTCGCGCTCCTCAACCGCCTTTTCCAGCCAATGAAAGGCATCAGCGATCATGCCCAAGCCGGCATACACCATGACAAAAGCGGTGGGGGGCACGTAGCGGCGCTTTGCTGCAGCATGCAATTCGTGCAAGATTTCGACTGCATCCTCGGTTCTTCCGGCTGACGCGTACACGTGTCCGAGGTAACCTGACCAAAGAGGTCTTGCTCCGGCGACCGCCAAGGCTTGCTTGAACTCGGCAATCGCCTCGTCGAATCTGCCTTTCCGTCCGAACGTTAGCCCGAGGACAAGGTGAGGGAGCGGCAACTTGGCATCCATGGTTGCGGTTTCGCGAAGCTGCTCAATGGCCTCCTCATTCTGCCCTGAGGTGTAAAGTAGCAACCCTAAACTAAAGTGCATCAGAGGAGACAATGGGCTAAGTTGCCGCGCAGTCTTCGCTTCCACGAAGGCTTCATCGAAGCGTCCCGAAACCGCCAAATAGGTCGAGTACCAGTAGTGCGCTCCGGAATAACCGCGATTGAGTTCAAGCGCCCGCTTGAATTCCTTCTCCGCATCCTCCCAGGCCCAATCAAAACGGAACTTAACCATCGCCAGCGACATGTGAGCCTCAGCGTTGGATTCATCGATACTCAACGCCCGCAAAGCAGCCTCCTTCGCCTTGGGCATGATTTCGGCAGGGGCCTTGAGGCCATATTCCCCTGTACCCATCAGAAGGAGACAGTGAGCCAAACCGGCGTAGGTAAGCGCGGACTGTGGATCGATCTCGATAGCCCTCTGGTAGTACTCCACGGCCTTCCGGAAATCCTCATCCGTCACACGGTTGTTCCAGTGGTATCGGCCCTTCAAATAGAGGTCGAAGGCTCTGGGGTTGACCGACGCGGATGGCTCGGAACTGTCGGATTCGACCGCTACTGTGTCCAACAGTGAGGGATCCAGGGCAGAGTTGCTCGAAGAAGAACCCGGAGCAACGGCCAACGGTTCACCGCGAGGGTGTAGCCGGGCGCGTATCTCACCGGCGATCGCCATGGCCACTTGTGACTGCAGGCTCAGGATATCGCGGAGGTCCCGGTCGTAGCTCTCTGTCCAAAGACGCTCATCCGTGCGGGCTTCGATCAATTCAGCCGTGATACGCACCCGATCACCATCGCGACGCACCGAGCCCTCTACGATGGCGTCTACACTCAATTCCCGCGCGATCTGAGGGAGTGTTTTCTGGGTATGTTTGTACCTCGTGCTCGAAGTACGCGAAATGACGCGCAATCCCCCCACCTTTGCCAGTGCTGTGATCAACGATTCCGTCAGTCCATCCGCAAAATACTCTTGCTCGGGGGAGCCCGAAAGATTCTCCAACGGCAGCACAGCAACGGAGCGCATCGCCGGCGCCCGGGCGCTCGGAGCTGGCCGCCTCTGATGCGAGTTGCCGGGCTCAATTGCTTCCAGCGCGGCTCGAATTTCGTTAGCCTGCTGATATCGCTCCCCCACCTCTCTACGCAGGCAGCGGGAGATGATTGTCGAGAGCGATTCCGGGACGTGACCGGGCAGCGGCAACGGAGGCTCATGCAATATCGCAGCCCCCAACTCAATAAAGGTGGCTCCTTTGAATGGCATTTGACCGCTGGCCATTTCGTACAGCAGCACACCAAAGCTCCAGATGTCGCTACGGATATCACTCGGAAAATGTCTCAACACTTCCGGAGGCCAATACGCAGGGGTGCCTGCTATGGCACCCGAACTGTGCTTGCTGTCAAGAGTCTCAAGCGAACCTGTCTCAAGCGAACCGGGAATCTGGATACGGCGTTGAATCTTCGAAAGGCCGAAATCCAGAAGCTTGATGTGGCCGCCCCGCGTGACCATCACATTGCCACTCTTGAGATCGCGATGGATGACCCCGTGCTCATGCGCGCAGGAGACCGCCTTGGCAATCTCAATACCGTAGGCGACGACGAGTTCGAAAGAAAGTCCCACGCCCTCAGGAATTACACTCGTGAGAACCTGCCCTTCGACGAACTCCATTACAATGCCGGCTTGACTGGGATCATCCACAAAATTCTTGATCCGACAGATATTGGGGTGATCCAAGGAGATTGCGATCCGCGCTTCCTGCTCGAGCTGTCGGCGGTCGGACTCGTCGGGAATCTTGTCTTCGCCAACCAATTTGATGGCGTCTAGACATTGAAGCTTCGGGTCCCAGGCGCGGTAGACGACACCCATACCGCTGACAGCCACCAACTCCTGGAGTTGGTAGCGGCCGAAGTATCTCCCCGCGAATGGCGCATTGCTCGACAATGCGGCAGATGTTAGATCGGGTGCATGCGCAAGTCAAACAATTTTCAGGCCTTGCTGCGGAGGCCGCGACGAAGTTCCTTCTGACCCTACAGGGCTGAGCGCAGTCTGGCCATGCCTGTTCGGACCGTTCGCCACAAGCACAATGGCAATAATTAGTCCCACCGGCACGCAAAGTCCAAAAACAATGGCCAGCAGCAGAAGTGTGTAAGGCGAGGCTGACCAAAGACGGCGCAGGGTGCTCGGCTGTACTAGCATTCCGAGGGCAGCAATCGGCAATACTAGGCAGAAGGTCGTCCATGCTTGGTTGACCTTCCAAGGTGCGCCCACCGTCTTGTTCCAGGCCATGCCCGTCAGATAGACGACGATCGGGGATCCGAGCGCGATTGCAGATCCACACTGCCAGTTTATGAATGTCTCATTCCATTTTATTGTGTGCACTGACGCAGTGTATAAAGAAACGCGAGAGCATCATATCCAACCTTTACATCGCCCACCACCGCAGCTGCAGTGTTGACCGTGGCTTGTCCCAGCCTTTCCATTCCCAAGTTCTGAAAGGCTAACTTGAGGACGTGATCTTGCGCGATCCCAGACACGCCTTGACTTAATGGCCCTCCACCCGGCAATCCTTAAACTGGCGCAGGCCGTATCAACCGGGACTGAGCTGCAGGCATTGCGAGCAGATCGTGCAGGCTCCGGCTCCGAGCCGACCGATTGCGCGTGGGCTGGCCGGTCCCGGACTGCTGGCGCACGTTCTGGTGTCGAAGTATGCCGATCATCTCCCGCTCTATCGCCAGTGCGAGATGTACGCGCGCGAGGGAGTCGAACTGGAATGATCGACGCTGGCGGACTGGGTAGGGGGAAGCAGTGAGTTGCTGGACCCGCTGGTGGAAGCGCTTCATGGTTACGTGATGGCGGCAGGCAAGCTGCACGCCGACGACACGCCGGTACCGGTGCTGGCGCCAGGCAATGGCAAGACGAAGACAGCGCAGTGAACACCGCGATTGTCGGCTCTAACGGAGTTCTGAACAGGGTTTCCGAGGACGGAATTCTTCCCAACTGGTTTCGGCACCCCCATCGCCGCTTCGGGACTTGCCTCTTCCAATAGCGGCGAGCACAAAGCTCTTCCTCGGTGATGAGGCTGTAAATCGTGCCTAGATCGCGACGGTCACAAAATTCGTCTGTCCAGGTTGTGAGGTCTGAATGGTCCGATCGCGCAGTCATAACTGATGAGCCGATTCAGGGCACACCAGAGTAAAGTCATGCTCGATCTTGACTACAACGCCGAACGCGTCCCACGAGTCCGATGGGCCAAGGTCGGCCCCTACCTCTGGACCCGCCGAAGCAGGTGTTCAACAATGGATTTCTGGCATGGTCGCGGGACGGCCGCCGTGTGGCAGCGGTGTGGAGTCCGGCTTACGCCGCCTCCTCCATCTGGATCGTCGACCCGAGCGGACATGAGCCGCTGCGGAAACTTGGCGCTCTTCCAATCACAGTCCATCCTCGCGGGATCACGTGGACGCCCGACGGGTCCGGCGTTGTCATTACGGAGCAGGAACCCATAAGCGATATTGTGATGTTCGACGTCGAGCGGTGAAGTCACCATGGTGGACTGACTCGAAAACCGCGGTGGTCATTTCGTTGTTGCCGTAAAGAGTATCTCCGTGTCGCGCGGTAATTTTGAAGGGAACGGCGTTCATTGGCACTAACCGGAGACTACTGAACCGTGGTGTCATTACTGTGCGGTGATTCCGCTAGCCACCGAATGCTACCGCTGCCCACTTTGTCAGACGCCATGCCACTGCATTCCCCTTGGCGAAGGTGGCACCGAGAAGCCCCCTTCCCTTTTTTGGCCGACCCCAATCTGCGTACTCCTTCACTGAAGCAGATCGAAGATTCTGGCAGGATCTGAAGGACAGGCGCGCCTCATTCTGGGTTCTTCAGCATTAATCGGTGTAATTGATGCGATGTACGTCAACCATCCCCTTCCCACTTCTACGCTCATGCGGGCTCCATGCTCAGTCAATGCAGGATGTACAATGCTTCTCGTTTTTTAGTCAATGCTGCTTCGAGGAAAATCCCATGAAAGCGATACTGTCGGGTTTAGTAGCTCTATCGCTTCTGGCTGGCATGGCCGCTGCAGCTAGCGGCCCCGCCGAGAACGATTACAAAGCGGTTCTCACAAAGCACTGGCAGATCAGCAAAGAGTTTACCCTGGCGGTGGCCGAAGCCATGCCCGCCGAAAGCTACGATTTCAAACCGAATCCGGACGAGATGAGCTTCGGCCAGCTCATGATCCATATTGCGCTTTCCAACTCGGAAGCTTTCGCGAACGCGGCCGGAACCGAAGCGCTGGCTCAACCCTCCGGCACCGACAAAAAGACTGCCATCAAATTTCTTGCCGATTCGTTCGACAGGTGTGTCAAAGACTTCGAGGCAATGACGCCCGCGCAGTTGAACAGGATGGTTGATATCGGGGCAGGACGGCAGGCCATGGCGATTGAAGTGCTCTGGTGGGCCTTTACTGACACCGCGCACCACCGCGGCCAGGCGGAGGTGTATCTGCGCGTGAAGAACATCAAGCCGCCCAGATATGTGTTCTAGCGGACAAGGCGCTTCAAGAATTCTTGAAGCCTGCGCGAAGGCGGCAGTACGAGGATACTGCGAATGCGAGAGTTACGCTTACTATTGCCAAATTACTTTTCATAGCTCACGACCGTGAACGTCTACATGCAGACGATCGAGGGCAGCGTGAAGCAGACGCAAGAGGCGATCTACGCGGAGCTGACGGCACGGCCGAAACTGGTGGGAAGTATCAAGAAAGCGAAAAATTTAGTACGCTTTGGTGCGGTGGGTGTTTTGGACGGTCCGAAGTGATTGTCCCGCAAGGGCAGGGCGCTTAACTCAGCGGTAGAGTGCCATCCTCACACTTCTTCCATATCCAATACATTCAACAACTTGACTAGGCTACCGGGGACTGCCAAGTACCTGAAAATACGTTCAAGAAACGTGCTTCAACGGGTGCGAGTGCGGGTGCTGCGAAAAAGCGCGAAGTCGCACTCTGGAACCCGCTGAGGCGCTCCAAAAATGCTTCAAAAACGCGCCTCAAAAGCGTGACACCGGATAAGTCGCGCTCTGAAATGAACGAGCACCCGCCCGCCGCCGCAGCATCGCTCGTATTTCTTCCGGAAGCACAGGGACACGGGTCGTTCCGCCCGACCTTAACAACGACGCGCTGTGGCACGGGTGTGAACGTAGTGCCATTAGAGGCATGAGCCGAAGTTGCGGCTGACACTGGCAGCGTTCATACTCCGACCATGACCCTCAAAAACGCGGCGTTGCTGGCACTGGTCGGGACGATATTGATGACGGCTCTCTTGGTGTGGACATTCGTCCTCACCTTCCTCAATGTCCTGCGGGACTTGGTTCCTGCGGTGACGCTGTTCTCGTCATTCATCTATGCGTTTTGCTGCTTCAGTGTGATGGTGTTCTTTTACGTGTTCCACAGAGCGCAGTAGTAATGATTGTTGCCCGCCGCCCCTCAGACTCGCCAGCAGCCCCGAATACTGCCGTTGCGGGCGGTCATTATGGACAGCGATGCCCAACGCCTTCTTCTGATCAGCACCACCAGCTTCTTGCCCCGCGTAATTCCCGTGTAGATCAGATGCCGTTGCAGCAGAGCCAGCGCCGCATCGCTATGTATGTAAAGCAGTTCGATGTGTTCCGACACGTAGCTGGTCCCGATGTTCCGTTCAGGCTTCCTTGTCCGCTGAATGCGGCCGATACTGCGGTCCGCGAAACCAGAGATCGATGGGTTTCTGTACGCTCTTCGCGGAGAAAGGCATTTGTATTTTTCGACCTTCTCCGGCAGATGCGTAAGCGGCGTACAGGACCTTCATTACGACCAACCCATCCTCTCCGGTTGCCTGGGGCTGCTCTTTACCCCGCACGCAACGTGCGAAGTGCGTCATCTCCTGAGGGAAGCCGTAGTTCCACAGCTCTTCGAAAACTGGATAGCTCCACCCTTTTGTGCTCGGCGCCTTCTCCACCGCGTAGCCATAACCATTCTCGCTATATGTGGGGAGCGCGTTGCCCATGTGAAGATTGGCGTAGGTCACGCCGTCCGACCCATGTACCTCGATTCGGTCGTCCATTCCGCCACGCCGCCCCCAGCTGTCCTCGATAATGCCTACTGCACCGCCCTCAAATTCCAAAATGCAAACGGCCTCGTCGTCTCCTCGCGTCTTGTCGGCGTGAACGTAGGTGCCCATTTGGCAGTACACAGACTGGATCGCGGGACGCCCAAGGAACCAGTAGCAGAAAGCAATCCCGTGGCAACCGAGATCCATAAGCGCGCCGCCGCCGCAGTGATCCACATCCCAGAACCATGGAGCATGCGGTCCAAAATGCTTTTCGCTTTGCTTCACGAGATGGATTTTGCCGAAGGCGCCATCATCCGCCATTTCTTTCGCCTTTAGATATTTGGGGGTGAAGAACAGTTCCTCGGCATACAGCAGCAGCACACCGGCCTGCCGGGTGACGTGAATCATTTGCTCGCATTCTTCGACCGTCATCGCAAGTGGTTTTTCACACACCACGTGCTTGCCCGTCTGGGCGCAGTTGGCGGTCATCTGCGCATGTAGTTTGTTGGGCGCAGCGATGGTGATCATTTCGATGTCGCGCTCCCTGAGCATCTCGCGATAATCGGTAAACACGCGCGGAATACCATATCTTTTTGCCAGTGCCGCCGCGTTTCCGGGAGTGGGCGAAGCAACCGCTACGACTTCTGCCTCCTCCGACGCGATCTTGAAGGAAGCGGCATGAATGTCGGCTTCGAATTGGGAGCCGATGATGCCGACTTTTACCTTGCCGTTCTTGGACATGCCGGGAATTTCCTCGGTCCTTGTATCAGAAAAGACTAGAGTTATTAACCAACGTTTCGCTGTGCAACTTCGGTCGAATTGGCTAGCCCGCGAGCGAAGGCATGAATGTATGCCGCGTTGCATCCGCAGCAGCCGCCCAGGAATTGAATCCCCTCCGATACCGCTTTCTCGGCAAAGCGCTCGAACGCGTTTCGCGGAAGCTGGATGGCCTCCATTTCGTCGGGGAATTGCTGCAGGCGGGTGAAGCAGGGAGTCGCATCAGTGGTTCGAAACGCGGCAGGCTGAGCGGCAACAGGAACGCTGACCGCTCTGCGCATCTCCCGAGTGATGGTCAACATGCGATCGGGTTCCTGCTCACAGTTGACGCCCACGGCGTCAGCGCCGGCATCCACCATGGCTCGCGCGCAGTCGGCCGGAGAGTGCCCGTCGGAACACTGGCTTAACGTCGGACGGAAAGTCATGGTGGCTACAATCGGCAAGTTGCATGCTCGACTGCACTCAATCGCGATCAGCATCTCTTCGAGATGAAAGAAGGTTTCCAGAATCAGAAAGTCCACTCCGGCGTCCGCGAGCAGACGAACCTGCTCGGTAATCAGGTCGCGCACATGGCCCGCTGCAGAAGGACCTTCCCGTTCGAAGAGTTGTGTTCGCGACACCGAGCCTGCAACCAGGGCACTGGTTCCCGCTACTTCGCGCGCAATACGCACGGCGGCGGTATTGATGGCTTCCGTTTGTTCGCCGTACCCGGCTCGATTCAGCTTTTCGCGGGTTCCGAAAAAGGTGAGCGCCTGCAACACCTGCGATCCCGCGTGAAGAAATTCGCGGTGCAACTCGCGCAAGGCATCAGGGTGCTCGATGGCTACTTCGGGCGTGAATTGTCCGCTGCCTTTGCCGGTCCCGACCTTTTCGCGTCCAGAGCCACTGTCCACCCAGCCACGGCGCTCCAGTTCAACGAGGTATCCCCCATCGCCTAGTACAATGCCTTGCGCTGCGATTCGCTCCAGTATGTTGTCAGTTTGTCTCATAAGGGTAATTTGCTCTGCCTCCCTGCTGTTGCGCAAAGACGACGGCCGCGGCTCCCACCAGACCGGCATCAACTCCCAATGTTGCGGTGACGATCGGCAACCCACGACTGTTATCCGCGAAGATGTGTTCGCGGCAACTCCGCTCGAATGCCTCCCAATACAGGCCGCCCGCTGTCCCTAGACCGCCACCCACGACAATCATTTCAGGGTCGAGCACATTCACCAGAAATGCAGTACTGACTCCCAAAGCCTCACCAGCCGAAGTTAATGTTTCGATGGCGTGCTTGTCCCCGTTGGACGCGGCGCGGAAGGCGTCCTCGCAGGTTTCGTTAGGCCGTTTCTTCTGGCCTTGCACGAATCGCTTCGCGATGGCCGGACCTGAGGCGAACTCTTCCAGCACCGGACGCAGCTTCGCGCCACAGTGGGTACACACCGTGCTTAGCGGACTGCTCGCCATCACAATTGCGTTGCCCTTCGCGCCTTTGAACGGTTGGGTGTCCTGCACCAGGCAATAACTGATTCCTGTTCCTACCGTCATATACACAAAAACGCGATGTCCACGGCCTGCGCCGAAGATGGCTTCGCCCACAGCTGCCGCACGAACATCCGAGTCCATTTGCGCGGGAGCGATTTCGGACAACCTCTGCTGAACCGGGCGGTCGCGCCAGTCAATGGTGCAACTACTGGTTACGTTGCCTTCGGGGTCCACAAGCTCTGCAACGCCGGCTCCGATGCCGGCTATTTCAATGTGCTCCCCTCGCGCCCAATCATTCAGTTGCCTCGCGAGGTCACAGGTGTCCTTCAGGACTGCTTCGCCACCTCGTGTCGGCTTCGTGGGAATAATCGTCCGTCGCAGAATCTCGCCCGAAGGCCACAAGACCACTCCTGCTGCGATCTTCGTGCCGCCGACGTCCAA
>Ga0137379_10003932_pt1 | contig 13936 bp, 9 predicted proteins | sample SagtaG_18_FD_104812 | JGI IMG/M metagenome (GOLD analysis project Ga0137379, IMG submission 104812) | Vadose zone soil microbial communities from Sagehorn Ranch, Mendocino, California, USA - Sage2_L_80_16 metaG | ecosystem: Environmental > Terrestrial > Soil > Vadose zone | place: USA...
CGGATTTCCGAGGGCACGGGCTCGTAGAACACGACGAGGTCGACCTGCGGGATGTCGAGGCCCTCCTCCCCGATCGACGTCGCGACGATCACGTTCACGTCGCCGGCGCGGAACCGCTCGAGGATCTCGACCTGTTCCTTCTGTGACAGCCCGATGTCCTCGCCCCGCGACGCCTGCCCGACGAACCGCATCGGCCTCACGCCAGGGATCCGCTCGAGGGCCTGCGTCAAACGGTCCGCCGTATCCCGGTAGTGCGCGAAGACGATGATCTTCGAGTCCGGTTTCTCTATGAACTGCTCGCGCACGACCCACGCCGTCTTCGCGAGCTTCGGGTGCTCGACGTCCGTCGCGCGGGCGAGCTTCATCGCTTCCTGCACCTTCGCGTGCTTCAGGAACTGGACGTCCGCCTTCGATTTCGTCTCGGTCTCCATCTTCTCGAAGTACGCCCGGAGGGAGCCGAGGCCTTGCGTCTCCGCGAGCTCGATCGCGTGGTTCGCCTTCATCGCGATCGCTTGGGCCGTCATCGCGCCGTACAGGCGGCCGTCCTTCACCCCGGAATCGAGTTTGCGGCGGGCCTCGTCCCCGACCGCGAGCAAGTCCTTCAGCGTGACTTTCGGCTTGCCTGCGAGAAAGCCGAGTTTCTTGAGGCGTCCGACCTGCTCCTCGTACACGGTCTCCAGGAGTCCGCGGATCTCCTTCGAGACGTCCGGGGCGTCGACCTCGACGCGCTCGAACGCGAGGGCGTGCTGATACGGGACGACGTCCGTGTCGTATTCCGTGCGGATCTCGACGGCCGTGATGCCGAGGTTCCCGCACACCTCGAGGATCTTCTCCGCGCTCGCGCCGGGCGAGGCGGTCATCCCGAGGACGAGACGTCCCGGGACCTCCTTGTACGCGGCCGCGACGTCGACGTAGGCGTACTCTCCGACCGCGCGGTGCGCCTCGTCGAAGACGATCAGGGAGACGTCGTCGAGGCCGATTCGCTCGCTGCGCAGGTCGTTGCGAATCACCTGCGGGGTCGAGACGATGATCTTGTTCTCCCGCCACATGAGCTCGCGCTCTTCCGGGGCGGTCGCCTCGCCGGTGAAGAGCTCGATGCGCTCGACGACGAGCATCTCCCGCAAGGATGCGGCGTGCTGCTCGACGAGCGGCTTCGTCGGCGCGAGGAAGAGGACCTTCCCGCCCTTCCGGCGGAGGACCTCCGCGACGACCATCGCGGCGATGACCGTCTTCCCCATGCCCGTCGGCAGGACGACGAGCGTGGAGCGCTCGAGGCACGCCCGCGCGATGTTCACCTGGTACGCGCGCTCCTCGACCGCCCCGCGCCGGAGGAGCTCGTGCGTCACGAACACGCGCGCCGAACGCCGGGAAGCGCGAATAACCTTTTGCCCTAGGTCGGCGGAGGCCCGCGGCGGCGACGCCGGAGGACGATCGCCGCGACGGCCACGAGGACCGCAGCGACGACCAAGACGATGGCGAAAATCCAGAGGATGGGTACGCCCGAGACGCGCACCTGGAGCGTCACCGAAGCGTTGGCGGTCGGGTCGCCGACGGCCGCCGCCGAGATCGTCACGGGGTACGTCGTGCCCGCGGATGCGGTGAGCGGGATCGACAGCACGACCCGCACCGAAGCGTCGTTGTCGGGCGCCAGCCGGACGAGGCGTCCGCGGAGCGGACCCGTCGGCTCGCTCGCCACGGTCGCGTCCCAGCCCTCAGGGAGTGCGGCGTCGAGGCGCACATCCGTGTCGTACTCCCCGACGTTCGCGACCTTCACCGTGACACGCACGCTCCCTCCGGCGGGCCCTTCGATCGGGCCGGACGGCGCGAGGACGAGGACCGCATTCCGCAGCCCCGCGGCGGCGATCACCACGTCGTCGACCCACCAGCCGCCGGAATTGCCGATCACGTTCGCGCTCACGTTGAATCGGACCTGGAGCGTCGTCGGTCCCGTGATGTTCGCGGTGAGATCGAGGGAGACGCCGCGCCACGTCAGGTCCAGGCCTCGGTAGTGGGCCATCGAGAGCCACGGGCCGCCGTTGTAGCTCACCTCGACGTATGCGTCGTCCGTGTCGTTGGAGCCGACGGGCAGGACCGGGACGGACCGCCCCGTGAGGTCGTAGCGGCGGTAGAAGATCAGGAACGTCGGACCCGGCGTCAGGCTGATCGCGGGCGAGGTGAGCGTGTGCCACGCGGGCGGGAAGAGGCTCGGCAACACCGTTGACACGTACCCGAAGCACCACGCATGCGTGCGGCTGTGGGCCGCCCCGTCGGGGTCCGTGTCGTTGACGATGCGCCAGCGGTGAGCGTCCGTCGAGAGGCCGTTCAACGTCCAGCTCCCGGGCCCGGACTCGACGTCGTCCCGGAAGCGGAACACGTTCACGAGGACGTGGGTGGCGCGCACGTCGTTCGAAGGGATCTCATCGTCCGCGCCGATCAGCGACGCGACGACGATGAACCGGCCCGCGTTCGCGGGCGTGAAAGTCAGGGCGAACGTCGCGGTCGTTTGCGACGCGAGCCCGGTTCGTACGAAGGACCGTTGCGCGACGCGCGAGGCGGCGGCGACCGCGTCCCGGTAGACGCTCGCGTCCAAGGCCACGTCTGCAGGTTGCGCCCCCTCGTTCCGCACATCGATGGACACGTTCACCGCGTTGCCCACGGCGTCGGTGAAGGGGAGGCGGATCGCGGACACCGCGAGGTCACGGGTGATCTCGCGGGCGATCGTCGCGACCATCGTCGCCCCGCTCGCCGAAATGTCCCGCACGCGCCACCCGGTGTCGGCCCCGCTGTACGCCCGGCTGTCCGGCGACGTATCGGGGCCCCAGCCCGACGCGGTGTCGTGCCACGGGTCGCCCGCGTCCGAGGGATGGTCTCCCGTGAGGCCTTCGTCCGCCTCCTCGAGGTCGAGCAGCCGATGCGCGTCGACCTCGTTCGAACTCAGGGAGTCGTCGACGTGCCAGATCAGCAGGCCGCTGCCGGGCAATGCGGCGTCGAAGCCGACGGACTGGCGGTTCTCGACGAGGAAGGATTCGAGGGAAGAGGCGCCCGGGATCCCGAGCCGGTACACGGTGCCGGTCGTCTCGACCTGCGGGACGCTCGTCCCGATGCGCGCCGTCGTCACGTCGACCGGCGTGACCCAACCGAGGCGGATCTTCGACCACGCGCTGAACTCGGCGGGCGAGGTCCCCGCGGGAGCGCCGTTCCATGAGCCGCCGGACATGATGTCCCACAGCCCGATGCCTTCCGACGAGCCGTCCGTGTCGTACAGGTCCGGGAGGCCGAGGTCGTGTCCGAACTCGTGCGCCATCACGCCGACGGGGGAGTCTTCGCTCTCCATCGTGTATCCGTAGATTTGCACGCCGTCCGCCGTGAGGGACTGCGATCCGGGGACCGTCGGGTCCGCGTCGAGGACGGCCCAGCGGTGCGACCAGATGAGGTCCGAGCTGCCGCCGCTCTCCTGGCCCGCGCCCGCGTGGACGACCGTGAGGTGGTCCACGACGCCGTCCCCGTTCGTATCGAAGGTCGCGAAGTTGACGGACGGGTCCGCGAGCTGCACCGTCTCGGTGACGAGGCGGTAGATCGGGCCATTCGCGTCGTCGGGAGGGCGGGAGCCGTCCGCGCCGTAGTACGACATCGGATGGGCGCTGTGGAACCACGTCGTGATGACGGTCGCCTGGATCGTCAGGGCGCCGAGGGAGACTTCCGAGTAGTACGCATGGAACGATCGCGCGCCGGGCGACGCGTCGTTGAAGAGGCCGTCGAAGTACGCGCCCGTATGCGCCGCGGCGGGGGCGACGTCCGTGAAGTCGATGAGGAGGACGAGGATGCGGACCGTGCCCGTCGTCTGCGCCACGCCGGGCGGTGCCGGGAGCATGTCCCCCGGGCGGTATCCGGACGGCCACGTCTGCACGCCGGGTTGCGGGGGCGTCAGGTCGGCGCGCGCATCCGGCGGCTGCTCCCAGCGGATGTCCGCGGGTCGAGCGGCCGCGAGGGCCGCGGGCACGAGCAGCACGACGGCGAGGAATAGGGGGATCGCCCCGCGCATCGGCCGCCGACGAGGGGCGACCTTCATATGAACCTTCACGTGCGAATCTCAACGGCGGCTCCGAGGGCCGTCCTAGAACCGACCGCTCGAGAGCCCTTTCCTGGTAGCTCCGCATGGTTTGGGAACGTTGAAATATCTGTGCGCCTATGCACACGCACAGATGACGAAGACGATCAGCCTCTCCGATGAGGCGTACCGGGTCCTCCACCGGCACAAGCTGGCGGGCGAGAGCTTCTCCGACACGGTCCTCCGGCTCGCCCGGGAGGGGGGTAAGCTTTCCGAAGTGATCGGACTCTATCCGGAGTTGCGGGGCCGGACCGGCCTCGCCCGCATGGTCCGTGAGAACCGGAGGCGGCTGGATCGGCGGGTGGCCACCCATTGAAATGTCTCGACACGACGTTCTTGATCGACATCGTCGAAAACCCGGACGAGGTCCGAGCGGTTTCCGAGGAACTCGAGCGCCACGGCGAGGTCCTGGCGACGACTGCCTTCAACGTGTACGAAGCCCTCCTCGGCGTTCATTCCATCCGCGACCGAAGCCAGCGGACGAAACTTCTCGATCTGTATTCGAGGGTGCTCGCCCGTCTTGTATTGTTGCCGGTATCCGTCGAGGACGCGACAAAAGCCGCTGAGCTCGGAGGCGAACTCCGCCGGAGGGGTCACGATGTCGGTGCGGACAGTCTCACGGCAGCCGTCGCGATACGAACGGGGGCCGACGGAGTCGTCACCCGGAATGTGGCCCACTTTGAGCGGCTCAGGGAGCTGGCGGGTTTGGAGGTGGTCCCGTACTAGGCCCGCGGTACGGGCACCTCGGGAGCCAGCCTCTTAGGGACGTCCGCGTCCATCTCACGTTCTCGGACATGGATGACTAGAGCGTCGCCTTGTCGAACATCGCAGGGTCCGCGCCGAGGGGCCGCGTCGCGTCGATTCCCATCTTCGACGTGAAGCCGTCCCGGGCGCTCGGATCGATTGAGGACCCGCGGACGTCATGTAGGACGACGAGGCCGCGGTCCGCCTGGAACCGCGTCGCGATCGCCCACTCGACGTCCCGATCGTCGAAGACGTCGATGTCCTCGTCGACGATAACGACCCGCTTCATCGATGTGTGCGCGCCGAACGCCGCCATGATCGCGTTCTTCGCGTCGCCCTGGTGCTGCTTGCGGATCGAGACGATGCCGTGGAGCCAGGCGCATCCGCCTTCCGTGAGGCGGACCGCTTTCACATGTGGCACGGCGCGGGACACCGCCTGGTAGATGACGGGCTCGCGCGGCATCCCCATGAACATGAAGTGCTCATCGAGCCCACCGACGATGATGTGGAAGATCGGGTCGTCGCGGTGGTAGATTCGCTCGACGACGAGGACGGGCTCCTTCCTCACGCGATCGTACGTGCGGACCGCATCGACGAACGGGCCTTCGTCGTGCGTCTCATTGATCAGCCGGCCCTCGAGGACGTATTCGGCGTCCGCGGGGACCGTCAGCCCATCCTTGATTCGGACCATGTCGACGGGCTTGCCGAGACACGATTGCGTGAGGGCCGAGGCGATGCGGCTCTCATCGACGCCGTACTCGACCGACGTCCCGCCCGCGAGCAGGCTCCACGGATCGAGGCCGATGCAGACGGCGACCTTGAGCTCCTCGCCTGCCTGGATCGCCTCGTTGTACATGTGCCGTAAATGCCGCGGGACGATCCGGCACGCGCCCCGGTCCTTGCCGAGCAGCAGGATCCGGTGGAAGGAGAGGTTCCGGACGCCCTTCCACTCCGCGACCCAGACACCGGCCGTGATGTACCGACCCGCGTCGCGGGGGAACAGCTTCGGGACCGGCAGGTCGAGCAGGTTCACGTCGGTCGACGAGTGCTTCAGGAATGGGGCGCTGTCGACCACGTGTGTGTCCTTCGGATGCGTCTGGGCCTCCATGAGACGGCCGAGCAACGTCTCGCCCGGGGTGCGAAGCGCGGCCGCGACCCGGTCCCGCGTCGACCACAGGTTGCCGACCGCCTCGGACCCGTCGAGCGACCGGAAGTGGACGGGCCGCCGCGGTTCTCGTACGAGGATGCGCGTCGCCTCGACCTCCCGGCTCGTGTCCGCGTCGATCCGGAGGACGTCGTCGGAGAACCGCTCCAGCCACTCGCGCACCGCCATGCAAGGACCTCTCGCCCGCGAATCGGGTCCGCCTCCTTAGGCGTTGCGGGTCCGCACAGGCCCGTGCCACGAACCAAGAGGGCCAGAAACCCGGACAACCACAGAGCGCGATAGCGGGGGAGCGGCCCTCCATTCCTCGCTAGCAGCTAGGTTTTGGAGTCCGCTCCCCGCCGCGAAATTGACCAAAACCCTTGAGTAGTCTGCTGGGGGATAACGAACGTGGGGAGGCCTTGCAACGGGGGCCTGTCGGGGAAGAGTTTCGACAGTCGTCACAGGACTGGCAACCGCCACCACCAGACGACGTGGAGCCGCTTGAGCCCCGGCCTCCGGCTCGAAAGGCCATGGTCGCGGCCATCGTCGTGGCCCTAGGGATCACCCTCTGCACATGGGTCTTTTTTTCACAAGCTTATTATGCCAACAATCGAGTGGGCGCTTGGAGTAACTGGCTCAGTTTTGTCAATAATGGCGGCGGAGCGATAGCTTTCTATGCCCTGCTCTTTGTGACGATTAGCGTGATTGCAGGCCTGATCTTCATACGCCTGGGGCGTCGGTACTAGCCAACTGAAAGGGGAAGGGGCCGGGCCGCGAAGCCCGGCATGGGGGGAAAGGTGCCACGGGTCCCGAAATTCAAGCGGGCTTTAGTGACGGTCATTCTAGGGGAACGGTTCGAATCCCTTCATGTCGGAACCCTTCTCGATGGCGAGCGAACGGCGAGTAGCTATATTGTAACGTTCGGTCATGATTAGATCTCCCTGAATTTCTCTTGAGCCAGCGATCTGGGCTCAAGTTTGAATGACTCACGTCAGGCATCGGCGGGAGGGTTATCACAAATCGCAGCGGTTGTGGCCAGTTAACAAAAATCAAATTCCTCGAAGTACACGCTCGCAGTCGCAGTCCTGACTTTGTTGCTCGGCGAATCGACGGCGGCGACCGTCACGGTTCCAGTGCCGAAATTCGTGTATCTGTGCGAAATCGGGTTGCTCACATCGGTCGCGCTGTCCCCGAAGTCCCAAATGAACCGGTAGGTCCCCGATCCACCGGTGGCAGATCCGGTGAAGGAAGCCGTCGGAAACGGATTGCAAACCGGATTGTAGTAGACTGTTTGACTCGATGGACTGATTGAAGTAGAGGACAACGCTCCGGGGTCGCTCCCGAAGGCGCCGGTGACGACAAGAGCGAACGGCTGCGGACCATGGGGGATGTTCCTCCCGACCACTTTGATGGTCCAGATGCCAGGCACGGGTTGGAGACGGAGCACGCCTTCCTCGACGTTCACCCGATCGAATGCGCCCCCCGACAAAGACTGCCCTGGTCGCCCGCTGAACACGTTCCCCTTGTACAGGACACCATTCGGATCGACCACGATGACGTCGAGGTCATTCACGAGCGCTTTCGCCGCGCCGACCGTTCCCGGATAGTCCGTCCACACCAAGGTGGCTTCGAACGGCTCGGAACCCGACGCCACGTTCACGAAGTACTGGACCCACTGGCCCGTCGCCAGGCTCGTGCCATTGCCGTTGCTGAGGACCTTCAGTTGGCGGGCGTCTCCGGTGAACTTGAGGACGCCATCGAGAAGGACCCGCCCCCATCCCTCGTTGTTGTTTGGGTACGTCGAAGCACCGTTTGCGTAAGTCCCGCGCCCGCCGATTTCGACGGCCCCGTTGATTAGAACCGCCTTCACGAGTGCCGCGGAAGGATAGGCGATGCTGCCTCCCGGATACGAACCTCCCACGAAGTATTGTCGGACGAGCGCCGCGCTCCCAGCAATGGCGGGCGCCGCTACGCTCGTCCCTGCTCCTACAGTGTAAGACGAGACTCCCGCGACGCCAGCCGAGGATACATTGCTCCCCGGGGCCACGACCGTCGGTTTTGTCCGATTGTCGACGGCCGGTCCCCGGCTGCTGAAGCCCATCATCTGCCAGGAGTCGCCACCGTTTTCCGTCGCCCCCACCGTCACGATGTTTTTCGCGCTGCCCGTACAACTAATCGTTCCGTTTGCCGGCCCCCTGTTCCCCGCCGCAAATACGATGAGGAACTCCCTGAAGTTCCACATGAAGCGATCGGCACTGGACGCCAAGCTGCAATACGAGCCCAAAGGCGGGGCTGGAATGGGTTCCCAGCTGTCGGAGTGAATCTTGGATCCCGCGTTGCGGGACAGGTTGAACAGGCCCTCGTAGATATTTGTCGGAATGCAAGAGATTAGAAATTGGCCGCCGTTCGGGTCGGGGCCTTCAGCGTCTTGAACAATAATTCTCGCGTTGAAGGCATGGCCGTCGTGGGTCTGGTCCGTGTATGAATTGCGTGTGGGCGCGTCTCCGGCAATCGTCCCGGCAACGTGGGTCCCATGCCCGGATCCGTCGACTCGATCAGAGCAATCGCCAACCAGCTGATAGGCGACCACCTTCCGATGCAAGGGCGAGCTTTCATTTGCCCCGGCGCAGGCTCCGTTCGGGTCCAGATTCTGGCGGAACATCTCGTGGCAGACGAAAACCCCGGTATCCACGAGCGTGACAACCTGCCCCGTTCCCGTGATGTTGTGGTCGAAAATCCGCCGGTTCGGAATCGGCGTCGATACGTTCGTCTGAAGAACCCAAGTCGCCCGTTCATTCAGGAACGAGGCCCCGGTCATGGACGGCTCAATCCACGATGCTTCGGGGAGCTGGGCGATCTGGACAGGGAGTCCCGCAGATACGCGGGCGACCAACGAGGCTACGCCGTCGATCTGTCGCACCTCTTGCACCTCGCTGTTCGACGAAATGATTAGGTCGAGTAGTCGGTCGATTTGGCGGCTGGGGAACACGGAAATTGTGACCGTGGCGGTGTCATTGAGGTAAAGTAGCGCCGGATCCAGTTTGTACGCAGGTTCGTACAGACCAGCCCAGCGGACGAAGGTGAATCCTCCCAAGAGCTTGAGAGCGTCCGGTGTCGCCTCGATGATGAACGAGTAGGACGGCAGGTAGTCGAACATCGCGATTCCGAGCGACCGAACGTCGTCGATCCAGCTTGTCAGCACCGGTCCGACGAACTGCACGATGTAGAAGTCATAGTCCGGATACCTCACGGGGTCCATTCTCAGGTCTGGCGGCAACTCGGGGGTACCCTGCTCGGGGTCGAAAACAAATGCACCGCGACCTGTCAATCGCGACTGCAGGTCCGAATCGTTCGCCATAGCCCCTGCATTCGCCTGAGCCACCACGCCTTGCGCGAAGCCGACGCAGCTCGTCGCCATGATCAGCATTGCGATACTGAGAACCCTGACGGTGGACCCCACACGTAACCCCTCCGGTCATCGACAAGGGCGCTCGTCGGGATAATCCTTCTGCGAAATGACCGAGCCGATGGCACAAGCCTGTCGCCCGCACCTATCGAGCGGCGGTTCTTAATTCGGCCCCTTTTTCTCCGGTTGTATGTCGGCTCGTGCGCGTCGCCTCCCTCGGAGGCGAACGAATTCAAGGGCGGCGACTGCCACGGCGAGTCCGACCAAGCCCAGGAGGGCTTGAAGTCGAAGACTTCCCAACGCATCCTCGACCTGTCGCAACGCCTCCGTGACATTCGAGAGCCCCTGGGAGAGGCCGGGGATAGGGTCCGCAAAAACAACGGTCACGGTCGCATTCGCTTGGTTCCCGGCAGCGTCGGTTGCCGTCGCTCGGACCACATTCGTTCCGGGATGTAACGCGACATCGACGGAGAAGTTACCATCGGCCCCCACGGCGACCACGATGCCGTTCACTACGAGTGCGACAGCGGGCTCCGTTATCCCCGACACGGAGATTACTGGTCGGTCGGTTGTCGTTCCGTCCGCGGGCGTTGTGATCAGGATGGAAGGGGAAACCGTATCCGGGGTTGCGTACCGGTTCGCCCAGATGTTCCAAGACCAGCTATCGTCCTGACGCCACACGACGATCGCGTTTCCCTTTGCATCGACCCCGACTTGCGGTTCATCTGTTGTCCCGCTGTCTGTCTCGACAAGTTCGGGGCCCTGCCAGTCTCCACCGGCGAGATGACGGTTGGCATGAATCCGTGCCCGAATGTCTCCGGCGCCGCCCGACTGCTGCCAAACGACGATTCCGTTTCCTTGAGGGTCGATTGCGACACTCGGCCTCCAGGAGTTTCCGAGTTCGGCGTCGATTTGTCTCGCGAGACCCCAACCGAGGCCGGGGATGAAGCGATTCGCGAAGAGAGCATTCCGATTTCCGGTCCCCTGTTCCCATGCGACAATAGCGCTTCCGTCTCCCCCCACAGCAACCCTTGCTCGCTGCGGCAGACCGAGGGTATAGTCCCCTCTTCCGATTCGAATCGCGGAGCCCCATCCGATGCCAGGGACAAGCCGATTCGCCCAGATTCCGTATACCGTGCCATCATATTGCTGCCAGACCGCGACGGCGCTGCCGTCGGGGCCGACGCTGACCTGCGGGTTGCGAGCCTCGCCGGTCTCGGAATCGATCGGACCCGCGGTTCCCCAGCCCAAGCCGGGGGTGTAGGTATTTGCATAGATGTCCGGAGCGTGGTTCCAGACCGCGACCACGTTTCCCGCCGGGTCGACACCAACCGAGGGCGAGTACGAGTCGCCTGGCAGCGGCTCAATAGGTCCAGGGGGACTCCACCCCGTCCCGGGGGCAAATCGGCTCGCGAACGCGTCATACTGCGCTCCGTCCCACTGAATCCAGACTGCGGTCGCATTCCCCGACGCGTCGAGTGCGACGTCCGGGACGCTTCCGTTGATGGCGAGTAGTTGCTCGGCCTCCCATCCCCCGCCGGCAGCATAGCGGATGGCCCGGATACTCGTCGTCGACGGACCCTCATTCAGATTCGTCCACACGGCGATGGCATCCCCCCGCGGATCAGCCGCAAGCTTCAGATCGATGGCATAGGCTTGGCCGACGACCAAAGGCGCCGTCCATCCGTACCCCCTGACATAACGACTCCCAGCAACCGTCCACCCCGACGGTGAAAGCTGGTGCCAGACGGCGATCGCCTCCCCGTCTGGCGTGACCGCGACGCGTGGACCATAGCTGTCGGGCGGGGTGGGCTCGATCGGGACGGGAATCCCCCAGCCTGAGGCGGTCTCCGCTCGTGCCAGAGTTGCCGGAGACAAAACCCCAAAGAACAGGAAAATCGCAAGGAGCAACGCGATTCCGTTGTGAGGCCTCGCTCTAGATGGTTTCACAACCCTGTGTCGGATGTGGGCAAACAACGTGCCACGAACGGGGCTCTGGCTCGACATAAAGGATTCCGAAAGAACACAGGTTTCTCCCTTCTTTGACTTTGTGTTCAACGCATGTCCGAACCAGCCTCCGCTCGGACGGTATGACCCGGAGCCCGATCAGTAGCGGGTTCACAAGACCAGCTAGGTCGTTGCTTTTGTTGCAATCCCGACCCTGCGTTTGCTGCTCCGGCTCCGATACTATGAAGCGAATCCCTTCAGGCCCGGGTACGTCCCCGGCGCTCACGGCGGATGGAGCGGCGGCGGCGATTGATCGGTCGGTTCCGCGGGCGGCGGTTCCAGCGGCCCGCGCTTCCGAGGCCGCGTGAGGAGCGTCGCCGCCCCGACGAGCGCTGCGATTCCGGCGGCAAGAAGGCCCAAGATGATCGTCAACGTCCCGAACGGGATTTCCCCTCCCGTCGGTCCCGGTCCCATGGATGGCCGCACGGTCATCGCGATTTCCCGCGTATTGTCACTCGTGTTCGATTCCGTCGGCGTCACGTTTCCGATCACGATTCGGATCGTGTGCTCTCCCACCCCGACGGCGAGGAACGATTGCGAGTACACGGTCGTCGACGCGCCGGTCGCAAGGGTCTCGCCGAGGACGACCTGACCGATCGCGACCGTCGTCCCGTTCGGCCGCTCGTCGTAGACGTCGATCGTCGCGGACTCCGCCGACGCCCCGCCGTGGTTCACGATCGTGATTGAGACGCTGACGACTTGGCCCTCGAGCGGACTCGCCGGGTTCGTCGACGCCGCACGCGGCGTGAGGTCCGGCGCCGGCCCTGTCGGCGTCGGCTCGGGCCGCACGTCGATTGTCAGCGACGCAATCCCCTCGTTGCCGCGCGCGTCGCGCACCGTGACGGTCGCCCGGCGCGCACCGACGTCGGCGTAGGCGTGGATCGCGGTCGGGGGGATCTGCTCCACCGTCCCCGCGCCGTCACCGAAGTCGAACCGGTAGGAGACGATCCGTCCGAGTCCCTGGTCGTGCCCCGCGCTCGCGGCGGCGTCGAAATGGACGCTCTGGCCGACGATCGGACGGAGGTCGTCCGCGGTCAGCGCGGCCGTCGGTCCTCCGGGGATCGCGGCCGCCACCGCGAGGATGAACAGCGCGATGGCCCAGACCACGCACGCGATCCCCGCCCGCTCGTGCAACGAGAGCGGCTTCCACCACGCCCGGCCCACGGATAGTAGGGCGTCCCGCGGACCATAAACGTTCCTGGGACACTTTTTGCGGAACGCGGAGCCGCGGTCCGTTCTCATCACCGGGAACGTCGACGCGCATCGCCCGACGTCGGCGGGGTTTCGCGCCGAAGAAGTCTTTATAGGCCCGTTCGGTTCGGACGACCGTGAGCCTGGATTCCGCGAGGAAGTTCGCGTTGCACAATGCGATCCTGCATGACGGCAAGGCGGACGCGAAGGCGGTCCTGGGCCGGCTGCTCGCGGAGGATCCCTCCCTGCGAGGTCGCGCGGGCGAGGCGGCGACGGCCGTCGAGGGGATCGTCGCGGAGGTGAACCGCCTCGCGCCCGACGCGCAGCGCGCCCAGCTGACCTTGATCGCGCCGGAGCTCCTGGAGCGCACCCGCACCGACGTCGGCCCGAAGGAGCTCCCGCCGCTGCCCGGCGCCGCGGACGGCAAGGTCGTCCTCCGCCTCGCGCCGTACCCGAGCGGCCCGCTGCACATCGGGAACGCGCGGGCGTTCGTCCTGAACGACGCGTACACGAAGCGGTACCACGGCCGGCTCCTCTTGGTCTTCGACGACACGATCGGCTCGGAGGAGAAGCCCCTCCTGCCGGAGGCGTTCGACCAGGTGAAGGAGGGCCTCGACTGGGCCGGGGTCGAGTACGGCGACGTCCTGTACAAGAGCGACCGCATCCCGATGCACTACGAGTGGGCGGAGAAGCTGCTCGCGACGGGCGAGGCGTACGTGTGCGAGTGCGACGCCGCGACGCTGCGGAAGAACCGCGAGGCGAAGCGCGCGTGCGCGCACCGCATCCAGGACGTCGACGAGACGATCGCGATGTGGAAGGCGATGCTCGACGGGGAATACGGCGAGGGCGAGGCGGTCGTCCGGCTGAAGACGGACATGGCCCATCCGAACCCCGCGTTCCGCGACCGCGTCCTGTTCCGGATCGCGGAGCGGGAGCACCCGCGGGTCGGGACGCGGTACCGCGTGTGGCCGATGCTCGAGTTCTCGTGGGCCGTCGACGACCACCTGCTCGGGATCACACACGTTCTCCGCGGGAAAGACCTCGTCATGGAGGACATGATGGAGGCGCGGATCTGGGATGTCCTCGAGATCGCGCATCGTCCAGCGTTCGTGCATTTCGGCATCTTGCGCTTCAAGGATCTCGAGTTGTCCAAGTCCCGCTACCGGAAGGAAATCGCGGAGGGCCGCCTCACGGGGATCGACGACCCGCGCACGTGGACCCTCCAGTCGATGCGGCGGCGCGGGATCCGGCCCGCCGCGTTGCGAGCGTTCGTCTTGTCGTTCGGGCTGAGCCTGAGCGACATCGAGGTGCCGGCGGAGACCTTGTACGCGGAGAA
>Ga0137379_10003936_pt1 | contig 13925 bp, 14 predicted proteins | sample SagtaG_18_FD_104812 | JGI IMG/M metagenome (GOLD analysis project Ga0137379, IMG submission 104812) | Vadose zone soil microbial communities from Sagehorn Ranch, Mendocino, California, USA - Sage2_L_80_16 metaG | ecosystem: Environmental > Terrestrial > Soil > Vadose zone | place: USA...
CGCGGAACGCGGCTTCATCCTCGGAATCGAGGCCCGTGGCGTACAGGATCTCCACGTCCAGCGGGTGCTGCTGCCGGACCTGCATCAGGACGCCCTTCTGGGCGCCGAGTCCCGCGACCGCGTCAATGAAGCTCTCCTGGAGGGCGGGCTCCCGAGCGCCGCTCCGGACGAGGGCGGCGAGCGCCTTGGTCAACGCGCGAAGGAGTGAGGTCTCATCGCGACAAGGGGAGGCTCCGAAGGGGAGGGGACGCTGGGCGGAGGACCCGCTGTCGAGCGGTCCGGCGGAAGGCGGCGACACCTGATCCCTTGGAGCCATGATGGCTCAATGCGTCGGCGACGTCTTCGCGATCCGAGTCACAAGCACAAAACGTTCCAAGCCGCCCGAACCACTGATTGCAAGAGCTGCCAGCAGAGATCGTGAAGCGGACACCCCCAACCTGGCTGCTCAGCCGGGTGGCTATCCCACGGATATCCGGCGACAATGGTTCCGAAAACGGACCACGCTCTCTCGCCATTCGATCCGCTTTCGGGTCGTGATCGCCGGGCCGACCTCACGTCCCGCCCCGTCGGGGTTTCCGATCACCTCTCAGTTTTGAGGACAGCGCTGTTCGATTCTCAGGACTGAGAAACGGACGTCGATGCCTGATCCTTTAGACGCAGGTACTTGCCCGGAAGGGTCCATCGCCGGGGCCTGGGCTGCGGCTTGCAGCCCCGCTCCGAGGATGGACCGAAAGGAAGGATCCCCATGCGGAAGCCGAGGACAACTCTCGTCTTGGCCGGAGTCCTGCTCGGAGCCCTGGCTCTGTCGAGCACCCCCGTGTTCGCCCAGGACCCGTTCGCGGGCCTGACCAATACCTTGAACTCCAATGCCCGCACCTGGGCCTCGGCGCTCATGCTGATCGGGGCGCTGATCGCCGGCGGGGCGATCATGATGGGCTCGCACGACTCCGGACGCCACACCCGGAACTTCCTGTTCGGGGCCATCTTCCTAGTTCTGGCCGGCGCAGGCCTGGCAATCTACGACCGCGTCTCCGGCCTTCTGCGCTGACAGGCGCTTCGGTCGCGGCCCATGAAGCGCCGGCAGAGCGAGTGCTTCCGCAACCTGGACGATCCGCTGAAGATCTTCTCCCTCCTCACGGTCAAGTCGTGCGGGCTCGTCCTGCTCTTCTACGCGGGGGCGGTGGCGACCGAGCTGCTCTTCGGCCTCTGGTCCCTGCTGTTCCGGGAATGGAGCTTCCTGGCCCAGCTCGGGGCCGCGGGGCTCCTGGGCGCGGTGCTCGCGTATACCGAACGCCACGACGACGAGCACCTCGTGCCCTCGGCCATCCGTTATTACGCCTCCCGACGCTGGCGGGTGCTCTACGGCGGCGCTCGTGCCGATCAATACGTTGGACATCCGCTCGAAGGGCTCGTGGAGGGTGGCCCGTGGCGGCGGTGACCGAGAGGAGCCTCGCGCCCGAGATCAATGTCGTGGACATCCACGACGACATCGTGTGGAGCCGCACCGGCCACCTGACGCTGGTCTACCGCGTCGAGGCGTTCCACGAGCCCGGCCTCGACGGAGCGGATTTCGACGCGGCGGCATTGCTGGCGGAGAACTCCTGGGCCGGTCTGCCCGAGGGGACCTGCTACCAGTTCTACGTGTTCGTCGACCAGCGCCGCGGCGTGAGGCGCCTCGAAGAGGCTCTGCCCCCGATCGCCGGGGACGGCCCGAAGGAGCGGCTCCTCGAGGAGTTCCGACGGGCACGCCTTCACGAGCTCACGCGGATCGAGGAGAACGGCGCGCCGTCCAACCTCGTCCAAGACCGGCGTCACTATCTCTGCGCGACCTTCAGGCCCGTGGTTCCGAGGTCCTCGGCCCTGGCGGGCACGCTCCAGGGAATCAGCACTCTCTTCAAGGCATGGGCCCGCAGAGAACCGCGTTCCCCATCGAACGGCCGCTGGGAGACGACCTACGAGGCCCTGGTCGAGGATGCGGCACGCTTCGCCCGCCGGGTCGAGGTTGGTCTGTCGCAGATGGGCCTGGGCTTCGAGCGGTGCCGGACGTCCGAGATCGTCGGCCTCGTCTACGAGCTGCTCAATCCGACGGCCAGCGCGATGATCCAGGTCGACTGCCTCTCGGAGCGGGCGCGGAACGAGCGCGATAGGCTGCCCCGCTCGATCGTCGAGGAGATCCCGTACGCGGGCGACACGTCTCCCGTCTGGAGCCTCCTCAACGACGACCTCCTCATCCACCGGGACCACCTGCGCCTGGGCGACCGGTTCGTGGGTGTGATTTCGCTCAAGGAGCTGCCCGACCGGACGGAGCCCGGGATCCTCGTGCCGCTCCTGGCCCTGAACCGCGAGCGGTACGTCCTCTACTACCGGGTCGACATCCCGCGGGCGGGCGCCGAGCTGGCCGCCCTTCGGGCCAAGGCCACCCTCGCCGCCGGCCTCAAGCTCGAGAACTTCCTCGTCAAGTCCGACCGGACCGACGCCCGGGCCAACGCGGTCGAGAAGCAGAGCGACGCCGCCATGGAGCGCCTCATCTCGAGCACCCAGCGCATCTTCGGCATGACGCTGCAGCTCGTCCTCTACGAGGGGAGCGCGAGCGGGCTGGAGGAGGCCGTCCAGGAGACCCTCGGCGTCCTGTCCCGGGCCCATGGTCTCCGCGGGTACCGGGAAACCTACCTGCTGCGTGAGGCGTACCTCGCGCTCCTCCCCGGGGCGCCGCCCCTCGTTGAGCGCCGGCGCAAGACGTTGACCCCCGTCATGGTGGACATGCTTCCGGTGTGGGGATTCCAGTCGGGCCAGGGGAAGGTCCCGTTCCTGACGCCCCACAACGGACTCGTCCTCTACGACCCCTTCGACACCGGCTCGCAGCCCAACGCCAACATCCTCGTCACCGGGACATCCGGGGCGGGGAAATCCTTCGCCGTTTCGTACCTGCTTTCGGCCTACGAAGTGGCCTGCGCGGGGCGCGGCGACCGAGCCCCGTTCACCTTCATCCTGGACAACGGGGCGTCCTACCGCCGGTACATCGAGCTTCGGCCCGACGGACGATACGTGCCGTACAGCTTCGACCACCCTCCGGGGGTGCAGCCGTTCCTGTGGAATGAGAACGACGAGGCGTTCGACGAGCACGTCAGTCGTCTGGAGTGGCTGCTCCTCGACCTGCTCCACGTCTCGGACGCCGAGCCCGAGCGGTTCGAGCGCAAGAAAGCGGCCATCGAGGCTGCCCTCTACAAGGTCTATCGGGACGGCCTCGACCGGGACTTCAAGGGCTTCGCCCAGGCCCTAGATGGCATTCCAGAGGGGAGGGAGCTTGTCGCGGCATTGTTTCCCTTCACGGAAGGGAAGTTCGCGAAGCTGTTCCAGGCTCGTCCCGACACGAACCCTACGGAAGACGTCTACGCGGTCTGCTACGACTTCCTCCACCTCACGGAACACCGCGACTTCGCCTCCCTGGCGCTGCGGCTGTGCGTCTACGAGATCCGCCGCTTCGCCGCCCGCATGAGCCGACGGCGGCATCGGACCTTCCTGGTGATCGACGAGAGCTGGGCGCTCCTCGAGGCGGGTACCGGTGGCGGGGTCGTGGCGATGGCCGGACCCTTCCTGTCGAGCTCGGTCCGCATGGGCCGCAAGGAAGGCATGAGCGTCATCGGCCTCTCCCAGGTGATCGAGGACTTCGTGCGGTCTCCCTACGGTGCCGCCATCGTCGGCAACAGCAGCACGAAGCTCGTCGGGCAGCCCGGCGGGGAGTCGGTGGAGGGCCTCCGGGTCAGCCTCCGGCTCACGGATCGCCAGGTCGAACAGGTCCGGCGACTCTCACGGACGCCGCGTTACCACGAGTTCCTGCTGATCCAGGGGGACCGCAGCAACGTCGTGCGCGTGCCCGCCGACCCCTTCAGCAAGTGGGTCTTCACGACCAGCCCGAAGGACCGGGAACGCTTCATCCAGCTCGCCGAAGAGCGGCCCGACCTGTCGCTGATCGAGCAGGTTCGTTTGCTTGCCGCCGAGGGCTAGTCTCGGGAGGGTCCTTTCGCTGGCGGCCCGGGCCGCCAGGGTGGGCGCGGCATGCCTCGGCTTCGCCCTGCTCGTCCTGTCCGCCGACCCGGCCGCCATTCTTGGCCTTCTCGCGGTTGGCGCCCTGGCCGTCGGCGGGGTGGTGTGGACCGCAGGAGGACGGCAGGCGGCCTGGGTTCGTGTCCTCCTGCTCGCCGGAATCCTCGCTACCGTCCGCATCGCCGTCGGGCCGGCAGCCGCGGCCCTTGGGGCTGTTCTCCTGATGCTGGGCGCACTGGTCCGCATCCGAACCGATGAGGTGACCCTCGGCCTCGCCGTGTTTGGCGGCATCGTCGGCGTGGCCGGGGGTGTCGGGGCGAGGCTCCTTCTCGCTTTCTGGGTGCTGGGTGTCGCACTGGTCGCGTTGCGGGCGGGCGCAGCAGCGGTATGGCGGGATCTGCGCAAGCTGCCCCTTCTCAAATCTGAGAAGGCGCGAATGGTCCTTCTCGATCCTGAGAGGTGACTCTCGGGTCGCGCCTTCCCGTGAAAGCACTTGTGGATGGGAGACCTCTGGCCAGGGCCTTGCAAACCTGAGAACCGGAGGTGCGGCATGAGAAGGCGATGGCTTGCCGGGCTCGTTGTGGCGGTCCTGCTCCTGGGATCGTCGGGGGCGTCCGCCGACCCCACCAACTGGGGTCACCTCACCCAGATCATCCTCTGGCTTCAGCAGATCGACCGAACCCTCAGGGACATCAACGGCGTCGTCGACGACATCAAGACGAAGCTGCTCGTCGTCTACCCGGACAGTGCCTTGCGCAGGATCGAGACCTTCTTCGAGCCGGTCGACTCGATCAAGCGCGAGGTCGAGAAGCTCGCCTGCACGTGGCGGTTCACGCCACGGGTCAGCAAACTGCGTTTCGCGCTCTTCGGCGGCGGATCCTTCTGCCGGTCAGACTGGAACCTGGTCTTCGGCGCGCCTACCCTGACCGCCGACTGGGACCTCGAGAGCTACTACGACTGGTCCGCGGTCCGGCGCCTGAACCTCATCAAGACCCGCAACGAAAAGAGTCCGCTCCGCGCGGATGAGGCGCACTGGCTCGCCACCGAGGCGCTCCAGGGCAGGGACTGGTTGGACCCGGGGCAGCCCTATTCCCCAGGCTATGCCCAGCGACTCTCGGCCCTGGGAGCAGCGGAGCTCGGAAACGTGATGGTGGAGATGGGAGATACCGAGACGGCCATGCTGGACCTCGACCAGGAGGCGCTCAACGACAAGCGCCGCCGCCGGCTCCTCGATCATGAGGCGGCGTTCCTGGTATACGCCGGCCTCACGACGCTCCAGGGAACCCCCGATCCCCCGCCAGTGCCGTTGGGAGACCAGCCATGAACACCTCAATCCGCCGGGTAGCCGCCGTTGGGTTTGTCGTCCTCCTCATGGCCCGCCCCGTTCAGGCGCTCATCCCAGACCCGGTTGAGGCCGGCCTGCTGGCCAAGATCGCCGCCATTCTCGAGGCCATAGAGCAGCTCCGGATGCGGGTGATGGCGCAGATCCAGGCGCAGATCAGCACGCGCATCAACGCGTACGCGTTTCCAAACCGGCTGTTCGATCCGATCCGGGCCACGGCCAACTCGGTGCTCGACGTCCGTAGCGAGCTGCAACGCATGGCCTGCGCATGGCCCATGTCGGCGCGGACGCGGAGCCTCAGTGATCTCTTTTGGGACCGGACCCAGTTCTGCCGTGGGGAATTTCAGTGGGTCTGGGGCTCGCACGAGAAGTTCTGGGACGGACCGATCCAGGAGACAAACGACTACGTCGCCGCCATGACCGCCAATATGATCTCCGAGCGCGCCGAAAGGACGAACACGAGCTGGGTGAGTGCGCACAAGGATCTCTTCGACAAGCACACCATCCTGCGAAGGTCGCCCGGTGAGGCGAACCGTGCCGAAGCCGCAGCCCTCGCCTGGGCGAACGAGGTCGCGATCGGCAACAGCCAGATCGTCACGCAGCACTTGCTCGTGCGCCAGATGGACCGGGCCCTCGAGCGCTTCGACCAGAAGAAATCGGCTGACCTCACGTACTACACGTACCGCGGCGTTTCTACCCTCGCCGGCGGCGATTGGAGGGGCGTCCCGCCGGACCCGAGTGAGGAGCTGGTGCGATGAGGAAGAAACTCGGCGTCGTTCTCGTGCTTGCTCTTCTGTCGGCGGGCTGCACGGCCGACATCCTGGGCCGGATGAAGGGCTTCGACGTCCAGCAGATCATCCAGAGCGTGCCTGTCCACGAGGCCGTCGAGAAGGCCAAGAGCATCGGGCGCGTCCTCGCCGGCATCGAGGCCCTCCTACTGGCCTTCGTCTGCTGGTACCGGATCCACGCGGGGGCCCACTGGCTCTCGATCACGAAGGACTGGTTCGTCGGGATTCTCGTGTGTGCCTTCATCCTGACGAGCGCTGGCACGACCGCGGGACTGGAGCAGTGGATCTGGAGAGTGGGGGTCTACTTAGGCGAGCAGTTCAACCCCACCGATGGCTTTCTCATGGAGAACTTCAACAAGGCCGTGGGGCAGCATTCGGAGCTGATCCTCACGCTCCAGCGGCTGGCGCCCAACGTTGGCCCCGGCACTCAACGAATCGTCGAGGCCATCGCATGGCAGTTCTCCAGCCCCTATATGGCGGGTTTCGTCGCACTCAACGCCGTCGCGATCTACCTCATGAAGATGGTCATGCAGGTGGGATACGCCTGGCTCATCTCGTTCTACTGGATGCTGACGCCACTCGTGGCTCCGATGGTGATCCTCCCGCAGACGCGCAACGTGTTCCTCGGCTGGCTCAAGACCTACATCAGCGTCGCGCTCTGGCCGATGCTCTTCGCGTTCGCGGAGCGGCTGGCTCTGGCTATCCCCTGGAGCGCGTGGCTCGGCCTGGCCGACGGGACGACGGACACATGGGCCTTGACCGTGAGCGTACTCCAGGGCGAAGCGATGCTCGCGATCTTCAACATCACCTTCTTCTTCGTGTACCTCTCGATTCCGATCGCTAGCTACCTGATCGTGTCGGGAGCGTCGCGTCCATTCAGGACCCTCTGACGAAGGCCCTCAACGGGCCGTGAGTACTCCGATGAGAGCCGCCAGCAAGGGCACGACGACCAGAAGCGCAAGGATCCAGAACCAGGCCGCCACCGCCTGATTCATCGTCCGCAGGAACAGGCCTTCGCGCGGAGAGGGCGTCCGCAAGGGACGCGCGCACGACGGGCAAGTCTCGGCTTCCCGCGACAGCGGGCGCCCGCAATCCGGACAGGGGACAAGGGTGATCGACGACATGTCATTGCCACTGATTCAAGGCCCTTCAGACCACACCTCTGTCCCGGCCGGGACCGGCCACTTAGCTCCTAGCAGGATACTGCCGCGAGCCCCTGGCGTAACAGGTCCGGCCCTGGGCCACCCGCTGGCCTGGGCTAGCGGACCCTCGGCCATTCCCTTTCTCATGCCGGAGAACCCGGCCCCGGCATTCTCAATTCTGAGAGACCCGCGTCCGCCTCTTCCACGCGTAGGCAAGGACTTGGCGACTCTCTGCCCCTCCCGGACGGTGGCGGGCACCTTGCACCGACACCGTTCAAGTTTGGAGGTTCACGTGCACGAAAGACCGGACGTCTCGCCGGGCAGGAGCGGTTTCACTGCCCGCTGCTTCGGCTGCAGGAACCGCTACGGCCTGGTCAACCTCATCGTGCTGGACTCGGGTCTCCTGTGCTGCCGGCGGTGCTGGCAGAGTCGGGACATCCTGGAGGTCCACAACGGCAAGGAAACCGTGGAGATTGTGGGATGAGTGCCTCGGAGAGCCGCTTCGTCGCGATCTGGGCATCCCACGAAGCCCGTGCCAGGTTGTGGCTTCGCCTGTTGGTCCTAACCGCCGCGGGCCTGGTCTTGAGCCTCGTCACGACCATCCGTGTCTGGAACCGGCCCCGGGAGGTGATCCGGATCGGCTGTGACGGCATCCCGCAGGTGGTTACCCTCGACAGCGCCGCCTACTCGGAACCGAACGAACAGGAGGTCCGGGCCTTTGCCACGGAGTTCGCGGTCTTCTACGCCCGGAGCGACTCGTACTCCATCCTGAACGACCTGGTCTGGTGCGCCAACCGGATGGCGCCGGAGCTGCGCGAGCGCTTCAAGCGCTCCGTCCGGGGGACGACCACGACGCCGGGCATCATCACGGTCATCGAGAAGCTGAAGCGGCGGACGCAGATCGATCCCGCGACCCTGGAGATCCAGGCCGACAAGAGGCCCTACCCCTGGAGGGTCAAGGTCAAGGGCGTCCGCCAGGTGGTCGGCGACGCGGGGCCAGGCGAGACCTTCGAGCTCGACCTGGAGCTCGTCCGTGCCTCTCGCGAAGAGCACCTGGAGGGCCTCCTCGTCTGGGCCATCCGGGCGAAGGGCGACCCCATCGACACGGTGCTCGCGTCGGTAAACGCCGAAGGAGGGAGGATGCCATGACCTCGACACTGCCGTCTCGCTGGCAGGAGATCCTGCGCCGCGAAGCCGCGGCGAACGTCGGCACGGTGCTGGCCCAGGCGAGGGACCAGCCCGATCCGCGGCGTGTTCCCCGTTGGACCGTGCCGAGCCTCGTCGTCGGCCTGGCCTCCGTGTCGCTCCTCGGCGTCATGGGACGGACGGAGCCCAAAGGACGGGGAAGCGTACCCTTCGACCGCTCCACGGTCATATCAACCCGCACCGCCGGCCTCGGCGCGAGCGCCCAGGACCTTGCGCCCCGGTCGCTGGCCTTGCCGTCCCCCGAGGCTCCGTCGCCCGCCCCACCGCAACGCCTAGCACGCCCGGAGCGACGTCGGGCGGTACGGGACGGCGACATGCCACCGGCTGCTTGTCCTGACTGCGAGAAACGACGCGCGGCTCGCCAGCTGATGGAGTCCCCGCCTCCCGAGCCTGAGCCGCCGCCGTCCGTCTCGCCCGCGCCGCCCGAGAAGCCGCTTCCCCCCGTGATCAACATGGGGACTCGGGTCGAAGCGGTCCTGACCAATCCCGTCATCACCGGCGCGGCGCTCGCGCCGGCCACCGCCAACCTCGCGAACGACGTTTATGTCCGGGATCGTCTGGCCATTTCGGTGGGGGCTCTGCTGGTTGGCGAAGCCTTTGCGACGCAGCAGGACGACCGCGCCCAGGTGGTTTTCACGGCGATCGTCAAGGACGGGAAGACCATCCAGCTCGAGGGCTGGGCGCTACAGGAAGGCGAAACGGGCATCCGCGCCAAGCTGGTCCGCAAAGGCTCCAAGGCCAAGAAAGGCGCGGGGACCGTCCTCGGCGCTGCAGCCTCCGCCCTCAGCTTCGGCCTGGCCGGAGCGGCATCCGGTCCCGAGGGCGCCGCCCTCGCCAGCCTCGGGAATACGGCGGCGAACGACCTGTTTGGCCTGGGCCGCGACTGGCGCCGGACCGACAAGGTGCTGCGGGTCGAGGCTGGCGTTCCGATAACGGTCTACATCCGGCGTGACGTCACCGTCGAATGAACCTGCTGCTGGGCCTGCCCTTCGTCGTGGTCGTTTGGGGCTTGCTCTTGCCATGGCTCCTGCTCGACGGCGCTGCGGAGTACCTCGCCTTCCTGTGGGCAAACCCCCGCCTGGTCGCGGCGCTCGTCGTGAACCTGGGCGTCCTCTCTTACTGGCTCGCCCGCAGGCTCTCCCAGGCGCTCCTCCTCCGGTCGACCGGCGCGAAGCTGAGGGCGACCCATGAGCCGCCGTGAGTGGCTGGCCTGCCTCGGCGCCGGCTTTGGACTCCTGGCCGCCCACCAGGCCCCTGTCTGGCTCATCGCATCGAACGGCTGGCCGGAACTGTTGCTCCACGAGCCGGCGACGGCCCGCTACGTCTACGGGCTCCTCGTGGTCCCCCTGCCGTTCGTCGGGGCCATCCTGGCGTGTGCCCTGGTGAACTTCGCGGAGGTTCACGGCGTGGCCAGCCCCCAGCGACGCCCCCGACGCCCGCTCCCGGGCTACCCCTTCGACCCCCAGAAGACCCAGCTCGTCATCGGGGAGACGCACCAGCAGGATGGCTCCCGCTCGGAGCAGCCAGGTTGGCTCGTCCTGCCCGAGAAGGGCATGTACACGGGGATCCTCATCACGGGAGCCACGGGATCCGCTAAGACCTCGGCGGCGCAGTACCCCTTCACCGCCCAGCTCATCCACCTCCACGCCGGGGACGCCGCGCGGAAGATGGGCGGGCTCATCATCGACGCCAAGGGCAACTACGCCGACTTCGTGCGGGACCAGTGCGCCCATGCGGGCCGGCTGGCCGACTACTACGAGGTCAGCCTCACGAGCGGCGTCCGCTGGAACATCGTGGGGCGTCCCGACCTCAACGCGGCCGCCCTCGGCGGCCACATCGCCGACATGATCGAGAACGTCCAGGGGACCTCCCTGGCCGACCCCTTCTGGCACCAGGAAGCGAAGGACCTCGCCTCCCAGGTCATCCGCGTCCTGCGACTGGCCGAGGGCCGGGAGCCCACGATGGCGAGCCTCTACCGGGCGGCCACCTCCTACGAGGCCTTCGAGGAGTACGTGAAGCTGGCCGAGAAGCGCGTCAACACGCCCGAGCAGCACGAGGAACTCGGCTCGATCAAGTTCTGGCTCGAGGCGAAGGCGGCCAAGCTGGACGCGAAGCTCCGCGCCTCGATCGCCGCCGGTCTCAACGGCGTGTGCTCGCTCTTCGACGACCCGACGATCCGGGAGGTGTTCGCGCCCGACCCCGAGCGGGAGAACTTCAAGGGCTTCGACCGCCTGATCGAAGAGGGGCAGATCGTCGCCCTCCGGGTGCCGAAGTCCCAGCTCAAGACCGTGTCGATGATCGTCGGGACCATGACCAAGCTCAACTTCTTCGACGCCGTTCTCAACCGCCTGGCGCGGGCCGAGCACGGCGCGGGGGACGTGGGCCGGGGTGTGTTCTTCGTGGCCGACGAGTACGATGGCTATACCACGCAGCCAGGGGACGGGGACTTCTTCTCGAAATGCCGGGAGGCGAAGTGCTCCGCCGTCATTGCTACCCAGACCTACGAGAGCTTCGTGGCGAAGCTCAGGAACGAGCACGTGGCCGCCCAGCTCCTCGCGAACCTGCGGACAAAGATCTGGCTCTGCGCCGAGGACAACTTCACCGCGCGCCAGGCCGCGGACCTCTGCGGGGAGATCGAACGGAGGAAGGTCAGCCGCTCCCGCAACGAGAACGCGCGGCGCAGTGCGTTCTCGTTCCTCGACGGCGACGTCATCGCGGCGGATCCTGGTTCGGTGGGGGAGGGGATCACGGTGAGCCTGCGGCGCGAGCACCTCTTCATGCCTCGGGCCTTCACCAGCCTCAAGGTCAACCAGGCCATCGTGAAGGCCTTCGACGGAGTGCGAGTCCTCGAACCCTGGGTCGTGTACCTCAAGCCCATGCACGAGAACCCGGAGCTGTCGTGGTTCGAGACCACCGGTCGAATCGCGGGGGATGTCGCAAGCGAACCGGCGCCAAGCTCCTACCTCCGCACAACCGTCTCGCGCCTTCTCAAGACAGCCGTCCCGCAACTCCTCCGACGGGGGCGGCGCCGTCCGCCCACCGGCTCGCCGAGCCAGCCATCGTCCGAGCAGCATAAGCATAGCGATCAACGTAGTCCCCAGGTCTAACCGTGAACACCACTCGCGTCTCGCGCCACTTCAAGCTCCCGTCGTCGTGCATGCGCCTGTACCCTCCGAGGTTCCCCCGTGCTCTCACCGACCGGCTCCGGAATGAGCCCTTCAGTCCGCGCCTGCATCCACGCCTCGACAGCCTCCAGGACGTAACGGACATTTCGGTCCGTGATGCGCACGGGTCGCGGGAAGGTGCCCTCCCGGACCATCCGCCACAACGTCGTCCGCGACACCCCGATCATTTCGACCACCTCCCGAGGTCTGATGAACCGCACCGTCCACCTCCGCTTCGTGACTACGCCACCCGCCACGTGCTCGTGCAAGCCCGAAGCCAGCGCGCCGTGCGGCGCCTTTCCGCGCAAGTGCTGGAGGATCAACAGCACGCTCTCGATGAGGTTTCTCATGAGTGAGAGAGGAGTACCCGTCGTCTTCAGGCCTGAGAATCCGCGACGCGAGGTCGCGCTCACCGGAGCGCCCTTGACCGTCTACGTTCCAGAAAATCGCCTGTTCCACAGGATGCGGAACAGAGCCGTATCCGGAGCAAGCAGCCTCAGGGGAGCCATCGAACACCTCCGGCTGCGCCTTCCGCAGGGCTGGAGGGTGGTGGAAGCCACCCACGCGCACCAGGCAACCATCGTCATCCGCGCACCCGATTCCAGGGTGGCTCACCTCGCCGTCGTATCGAGGCGAAGGATCGAGCCAAAGGACGTCACGGGTATCGTGTCTGCCCGGCACCCGACGCGCTCGTGCGCCAGCGTGGTGCTCGTGACCGCTCCCTTCTTGAGCCCGCGGACACGAGAGCTTCTCGCCGGTGCCGGCGCCAGCTACATCGACTCGACCGGGAACCTCAGGCTCGCCCTCGAGCGCCCTGCCGTCTTTCTCGAAGCCGAGGGCGCCGAGAAGGATCCCGCGCGCGAGCCGCGGCCGCTCGTCTCGCTCAAGGGGCCGGCGGCTGGCCGCGTCGTGCGCGCCCTCTGCGATTTCCGGGCTCCCTACGGCGTCCGCGCGCTCGCCGAGCGCTGTGCCACCGCGCCCGCGTCCGTATCGCGCGTCCTCAGCCTCCTCGAGCGCGAGGCCATCGCGGTCCGCGGGGAGAGCAACGAGGTCACGGACGTCGACTGGCCGGCCCTGATCCGACGCTGGACCCAGGACTACGAGTTCGCCTCATCGAACGTAACGATGACGTTGCTCGAGCCACGCGGCCTTGAGGCCTTCGTCGAGAAACTCCGGCACTACGGCCGGCCCTATGCGGTCTCGGGCTCCTTGGCAGCGAACCGGAAGGCACCCGTGGGACCGACGCGTCTGGCCCTCGCGTACGTGGAGGATCCACGCACGGCAGCCGAAGCTCTCGACCTGCAGGTCGCAGACCGGGGCAACGTCCTGCTGGCCGCTCCCTTCGATCCTGTCGCCTTCGACCGCAGCTGGTCGGAGCGCGGATTGGTCTACGCCGCCCTCTCGCAGGTCGCGGCGGATCTGCTCGCCAGCCCTGGGCACGACCCTGCCGACGGAACGGTGCTCATCGCTTGGATGCGGAAGAATGAGCGCCTCTGGAGGGCCTGACAACCCGAGGGCCCCGGCGTTGGCCGCGACCAAACCTCCGTTACCCGCGCGGTCTCGCCGAGGCTCGCAGTCAACTGGATCCGGTTGCTCACCTCGCCCGGCTCACCGTAGCGCACTCGCTCCGCTGATGCCGGCGGTTGGCTTCCCGGCGCTGAAGAAGCCGGGAGTCATCACAACAGCCGGCGCTGCAATAGCGTTGGCCTCGGTAGCACCGCTGCAGATCCAGAAGACCGCGCGGCACCACGGGGCAACGTAAGCGCATTGCAAGAAGGCCAGGTCCACCATGGGGGGCCGTGAAGCCTGCTCGCTGCCCGTCTTCACCGCGCTTCACAAGGTGTGACTTGACCTTGGAGCTAGAGGCCTACTTCCCCCGATCGAGAAACTCGATCGCCCGCTCCAATACGTCGTCGCGGCCCGCGCGGATCCCCTGCAGCGTAGGGTGAGCCTCGACGTCTGGCACGATGCCGATGCGCTGGAGCTGGCTCCCGTCGCGGTGGCGCACGGACTGGCCGGTGAAGTTCACCACGATCCCGCCGGGCAGCACGGTGCGGGTGACGCCGCCGTTGGCGCCACTCGTGCGGCTCCCGATGAAGGTCACGGCCGCGACGGACTTGATGAGCGCGCACACGTGCTCGGCCGCGCTCTGCGAGCTGCCGTCCGCGAGCAGGACGACGCGGCCGACATAGCGCTCGCCTGGCGGATATTCCTCGAGCGTCCAAAGGGCCTCTTCAAG
>Ga0137379_10003949_pt1 | contig 13908 bp, 10 predicted proteins | sample SagtaG_18_FD_104812 | JGI IMG/M metagenome (GOLD analysis project Ga0137379, IMG submission 104812) | Vadose zone soil microbial communities from Sagehorn Ranch, Mendocino, California, USA - Sage2_L_80_16 metaG | ecosystem: Environmental > Terrestrial > Soil > Vadose zone | place: USA...
CGCTCGCCGCGCAGATCAAGCGCTGGCTGCACATCCCGGTGCTGTGGGACCTGCAAGCGCGCTTGCGCATGATGGAGCGCTTTCCGGGGTACAAGCAGATCCTCACCCTGTCGCTCCCGGCGATCGAGTTCCTCGCGCCGCACGACCAGTCGCCCGAGCTCGCGCGCCTGGCGAACGACGGCATGGCGGAGATCGTCGCCGCGCACCCGGGCCGTTTCCCCGCCTTCGTCGCCTCGCTTCCGATGAACAACGTCCCCGAGGCGATGCGCGAGCTGGAGCGCGCGATCGAGAAGCTCGGCGCGAAGGGCATCCAGATCTTCACCAACGTGAACGGCAGGCCGCTCGACGAGCCGGAGTTCTACCCGATCTTCGAGAGCATGGCGAACAAATACGACCTCCCGGTCTGGGTGCACCCGACGCGCACCGCGAAATTCGCCGACTACGTGAGCGAGAGCAAATCGAAGTACGAGATCTATTGGCTGTTCGGCTGGCCCTACGAGACGAGCGTTTTCATGGCGCGCCTGGTGTTCTCGGGAATGATGGAGAAGCTCCCCGGTCTCAAGATCATCACGCACCACCTGGGCGCGATGGCGCCGTTCTTCGACGCGAGGATCGGCTACGGGATGGACCAGCTGGGCACGCGCACTTCCGACGAGGACTACACGCTTATCCTGAAGCGCATGGCGAAGCGCCCGGTCGATTACTTCAGGATGTTCTACGCGGACACCTCGGTGAACGGCTCGGCCTCCGCCACGCGCTGCGGCCTGGATTTCTTCGGCGCGGACCACGTGCTCTTCGGCACCGATTGCCCCTTCGATCCGGAGGGCGGCCCGCTTTTCGTCCGCGAGATCATCAGGACGATCGATTCGCTGAAGCTCGCGGACGACGATCGGCGCAAGGTCTATTTCGGCAACGCCATGCGCATGCTGAAGCTCGAGCTGCCCGCTGCGCCGAAGAGGGAGGCGAAATCGAAATCGCGTCCGTCCAGGAAAAAGACCAAGAAGAAGGCCCAATGACCATCCCGCGAGACCGCGTCAAATACTCGGCGATCGTCGACCGGCCGAAGCTCAGGCTTCCCGCCGGCAAGCGCATCGTCGTCTGGACCATCGTCAATCTCGAGGTCTGGGACATTTCCAAGCCGATGGCGCGGCAGGTGCTGCCCGCGCCGACCGGCGTTTCGCTCCTTCCGGACGTGCCGAACTGGAGCTGGCACGAGTACGGCATGCGCGTGGGCTTCTGGCGCTTTCACGCGCTCTACGAGCGGCTGCGCATCCGGCCGACTGTCGCGATCAACGCGCGCGTGTGCGTGGACTACGCGCGCGTCGCGCAGGCGTGCAAGGACGCGGGCTGGGAGTTCATGGGCCACAGCTACGAGCAGGGACCGATCCACAACGAGAAAGATCAGTCCGCGATGATCAAACGTTCGCTCGATACGATCGAGCAATTCACCGGCAAGCGGCCGGTCGGGTGGCTGGGGCCGGGGCTCACCGAAACCTACGACACGCCGGAACACCTCACCGCGGCGGGCGTCAAGTACATCGGCGACTGGGTCTACGACGACGAGCCCACCGAAATCTCGACCGCGAACGGGCCGCTCGTCACGCTGCCCTACACCGTGGAATGCAACGACATTCCGATGATGATCGTGCAGCACCACGAGGCGGCGTACTGGACGCGCAAGTGCATCGACTGCTTCGAGCGGCTGTACAAGGAGGGCGCGGAGCGGCCCAAGATCATGGCGATCGCCATCCATCCCTACATCAGCGGCCAGCCGTTCCGCATCAAGTATCTCGAGGACGTCTACAGCGCCATCGCCAAGCACAAGGGCGTACTGCACTGGAACGGCGAGCAGATCCTCGACTGGTATTTGAAGGCGAGGAAGGAAGCGAAGTAGGGCGGCGCGTCAAGGCGCCGGAAGAGCTCTGCCCCGTTGCGGCCGCCGTGCCGGACGGATTACGCGCCGCCCCGGCGCGCAGCCCCCGCGCGTCATAAATCTTCGGCATTTTAAAAAGCACGTTCAGAGCGCCGCGTGCCGCCGGGGAGCGCGCGCTTCGCCGCATCGCCGCCCGGCTGTTAGTCCATCCGATAGGGGGCTGGCCATGTGCGACTCTGCGTCGATCCCGTCTCGCGGCATGCTCGTGCTGTTTACGTTCCTCGTCGGCTTCGCCTTGCCGGCAGTTGCGGCCCCGGCAATTGCTCGCGTAAGCGAGAGCTACGGCAAGTTGCCGCTGCAGTTCGAAGCGAACCGCGGCCAGACGCACAAGGACGTGCACTTCCTCTCGCGCGGTCCCGGCTACAGCCTTTATCTCACCGCGGGCGAGGCGGTGCTGGTGCTGACCAAACCGAACCCGGATACGCCACGCAACGTGCGCAACACGCGCGAGCGGCGCGATCCGAAGGTGGAAGGAAAGTCTGTTGCGCTCCGAATGAGTCTCGTGGGCGCCGCGCGCAAGCCGCAGGTAACCGGGCTCGACGAACTGCCCGGCAAGGCGAACTACTTCATCGACAAGGATCGCTCGAAGTGGCGCACCAACGTGCCGAGCTACGCGAAGGTCCAATACCAAGACATCTATCCCGGGATCGACCTCGTCTACTACGGCAACCAACGTCAGCTGGAGTACGACTTCGTTATCGCGCCTGGCGTAAATCCGAAAAAGATCGTGCTCGGGTTCAAGGGCGCGGACAAGTTGGAGATCGATGCTGAAGGCAATCTCGTGCTGCACGCGGCCGGGCGCGACATACGCCAGCACAAACCAATCATCTACCAGGAGATCGACGGAGTCCGGCGCGAAATCGCCGGAAGCTACCTACGCAAAGGCGTTAATCGGGTCGGCTTCGAGGTGGCCGCGTATGACACCAGCCGGCCGCTGATTATTGATCCGGTCGTGCTCTCTTACTCCACTTACCTTGGTGGCAGTGCCGGCGACTTCGGCAACGGGATCGCCGTGGATGCCGCGGGTAACGCCTACGTAACAGGCCACACCGCCTCTTCCAACTTCCCCACAACGGCAGGAGCCTTACAGCCCAACTATAGTGGTGATGGCGCCTTCGTCGCGAAGCTCAATCCCACTGGCTCCGCCCTCGTCTATTCCACCTACCTCAGCAGCAACGGCGGCGGCAACGGCGGCATCGCCGTGGATGGAGACGGAAACGCCTACGTAACGGGCGTCGGCTTCGTGAGGAAACTCGACCCCACCGGCGCCGTCCTCGTCTACTCCTTCCTCTTCGACGGTCTGGGCTACGGAATCGCCGTGGATGCAGACCGCAACGCCTACGTAACGGGTCAGACCAGCTCCCCCAACTTCCCGACGACGAAAGGGGCTTTCCAGACAACGTTCGCTGGAGGCCCATCCTGGAGTAGCACGGACGCCTTCCTCATGAAGCTCGACGCCATCGGCTCCACTCTCGTCTACTCCACCTATCTCGGCGGCAGTGGCGCTGACTGGGGCTACGGGATTGTCGTGGACGCCAGCGGCAACGCCTACGCCACTGGTTACACCAGCTCGACCGACTTTCCGACGACTCCGGGAGCCTTCCAGCCTACCGGCAGTGGCGGCGCCTTCGTGACCAAGCTCGATCCCACGGGCGCGGCGCTCGTCTATTCCACCTATCTCGGCGGAAACGATGCCCAGGGCAGGGGGATCGCCGTGGACGCCGACGGCAACGCGTATGTGACGGGCGTCACGAGCTCCGGCAATTTTCCGACGACGGCGGGGGCTTACCAAGTGACCTACGGCGGCAACCAAGCCGGTTCCGGGGGCGACGCCTTCGTCACGAAGCTCGACCCCGCTGGCTCGGCCCTCGTTTATTCCACCTACCTCGGCGGCAATGGCAGTGACTGGGGCAACGGGATCGCCGTGGACGCGGCCGGCAACGCCTACGTCACGGGCACAACGAGTTGGACCACCTTCCCGACGACCCCCGATGCTTTCCAGCCCCAATTCGGCGGCGGCAGCGGTGTCAACGGGACCGACGGGTTCTTCACGAAGCTCAATCCCACCGGTTCGGCTCTCGTCTATTCCACCTATCTCGGCGGCAATGACCTTGACTCGGGCCTCGGGATCGCCGTGGACGCCAGCGGAAATGCTTACGTAACAGGCGGCACCAATTCGACCAATTTTCCGACGACGGCGGGGGCCTACCAGCCTGCGCTCAGCGGCGTCTGCTGCAGCCGACCTGCTTCGGACGCCTTCGTCGCGAAGTTCGTTGACAACACCCCGCCGCCTCCCGCACCGACCGGTTCCGGGACAACCCGCTCCGAGGAGAGCGCCGCAACCGAGATCGGTTTCTGGACAACCTACGGAGCGGAGACCGGCAGCTTCAGCGGCGGCACGATCGTCGCTTCCAACGTCGCAGCGTCCACTGCAATGTTCAGCTTCACCGGGACGGCAGTGAGCTGGATCGGCGTCAAGTGCAACGTCTGCGGAATTGCCACGGTGTCGATCGACGGCGGCGCACCGACCACGGTGAATACGGCCGGGCCCAACGCGCCGGGCAGCCTCACATCCGAATCCGTGTTCTCGGCTTCAGGCCTTGCGGCATCGAATCACACGATCTTGATCACCGTGACGGGCATGAGCAGCTCAGGCGGCACCTACGTCGCAGTGGACGCGTTCGATGTGACTGCGGGCAGCGCGACTTCTCCGCTCCTGCCGTCCGTGGTGCTGCCGCCGCCCCCGGTGATCGTGCCCCCGCTGCCGCCGGTCGTGGGATTGTGACCGACTGTGGGTCAATAAGGAAAAGGATATAGCCATGTCTCAGCGCACGTTGATCCCGTTTCACGGCATGCTCGCGTTCACTTTCCTCGCGGGTTTCGCCTTGCCCGCAGCCGCAGTCACGGACGCTCGCGTAAGCGAGAGCTACGGTAAGTTGCCGCTGCAGTTCGAAGCGAATCGCGGGCAGACGCACAAGGGCGTGCGCTTCCTCTCGCGCGGTGCCGGGTACTCCCTGTATCTGACCGCGGACGAAGCGGTGTTGGTGCTGACGAAGCCCAATGCGGATGCAAAAGACAATGCGCGCAGCGCGAAGGCGCGAGGTGAGTCCGTCGCGCTGCGCATGAGCCTCGTGGGTGCCGCGCACAAGCCTGTCGTGACCGGACTCGACGAGCTCCCCGGCAAGGCGAATTACTTTATCGGCAAGGATCGCTCGAAGTGGCGCACTAACGTGCCCACCTACGCGAAGGTTCAATACCAGAGCGTCTATCCCGGCATCGACCTCGTCTACTACGGCAACCAGCGCCAGCTGGAGTACGACTTCGTCGTCGCACCGGGGGCGGACCCGAAGAAGATCGTGCTCGGATTCAAGGGCGCCGAGAAACTCGAGATCGACGCCCAGGGTGAGCTGGTGCTGCATGCGGCCGGGGGAGATATACGCCAGCACAAACCAATCATCTACCAGCAGGTCGACGGAGTCCGGCACGACATCGCCGGCGGCTACGTACGCAAAGGCGCCAACCGCGTCGGCTTTCAGGTGGCCGCGTATGACGCGAGCCGGCCGCTGGTCATCGATCCGATCGTGCTCTCCTACTCGACCTATCTCGGCGGTAGCGGCCATGAAGGGGGCTACGCGATCGCCGTGGACACCGATGGCAACGCCTACGTGACGGGCTATACCACCTCTCCCAACTTCCCGACGACGGCCGGGGCCTTCCAGCCGACCTTCGGCAGCGGCACTTACGCCTACGTGACGAAGTTCAACCCCGCTGGCTCCGCGCTGGTTTACTCGACGTTGCTCGGGGGCAGCGGCGGTTCGTCCGGCTGGAGCATTGCCGTGGACTCCAGTGGCAACGCGTACGTCGCAGGCAGCACGGCGTCCGTTGACTTTCCTACCACTGCAGGAGCCTTCCAGCCGGTCAGCGGCGGTGGCAACGACAGCTTTGTGACGAAGCTCGATCCCACCGGCTCCGCCCTCGTCTTCTCCACTTACCTGGGCGGCAGCGGCAATGACCAAGGCAATGGGATCGCCATCGACACCGCCGGCAACGCTTATGTGACGGGTCAGACTCAGTCCTCGAACTTCCCGACGAGCGCGGGCGCCTTTCAGTCCGCTTCCGGCGGCTGCGGCAGCAGTTACCCCTACCTGTGCGACGCGTTCGTCGCCAAGCTCAATTCCACTGGCACCGCCCTCGTTTTCTCCACCTACCTTGGCGGCAGCAGCGCTGATTCGGGCATGGGGATCGCGGTGGATTCCGACGGCAACGCCTACGTGACGGGCTCCACCACCTCTCCCAACTTCCCGACGACAGCAGGAGCCTTCCAGCCGGCCGCCCCCAGCGGCCTGCCGGCTGCATGGGTCACAAAGCTCGGTCCCACGGGCTCCTTCGTCTACTCCACTTATCTGGGCGGCAGTGGCCACGACTACGGCAGGGGGATCGCTGTCAACGCCTCCGGCAACGCCTACGTCACGGGCACAGCCAGCTCCCCCGACTTCCCGACAACGGCAGGGGCCTTCCAGGTCACCTCCGGCGGTTATTCCGATGCTTTCATCACGAAGCTCGATCCCTCGGGGTCGGCACTCATTTACTCTACGTACCTTGGCGGCGAGGACGTTGACGACGGTTTCGCGATCGCGATCGATGGCCAGGGCAACGCCTACGTGACCGGCAGCACCCTCGTGTCCGGGTGCTACTGCAACGCCAACTTTCCGACCACACCCGACGCTTTCCAGCCCAAGTTCGGCGGCGGCTACGGGCCCTCCGGATCAGGATTCGACGCCTTCTTCGCGAAGCTCAATCCTGCCGGCTCCGCCCTCCTTTACTCCACCTATCTCGGGGGCAGGAACAATGACGAGGGCGAGGGGATCGCCGTGGACTCGGCGGGCAGCGCCTACATATCGGGCAGCACCAACTCCTCCAACTTCCCGACGACTCCGGGAGCCTTCCAACCCAACTCCGGGGGCGGAGGCTACTACGTTCCTGCGTGGGACGCCTTTGTCGTGAAATTCGTTGACAACACCCCGCCGCCTCCGACTCCAACCCGCTCGGAGGAGAGCGCTGCGACCGAGATCGGCTTCTGGACGAGCTACGGCGCGGAGACCGGTGCCTTCAGCGGCGGCAGCATCGTCGCTTCCAATGTCATCGCATCCACCGCGATATTCGGCTTCACCGGAACGGCGGTGAGCTGGATCGGCGTCAAGTGCAACGTCTGCGGGATCGCCGCGGTGTCGATCGACGGCGGCGCACCGACCACGGTGAACACGGCCGGCCCCAACGCATGGGGCAGCCTCACCTCCGAACCCGTGTACTCGGCTTCAGGTCTTGCGGCAACGAGTCACACGATCTTGATCACCGTGACGGGGATGAGCAGCAGCGGCGGTGCCTACGTCGCAGTGGACGCGTTCGATGTGACCGGAGGGAGCGCGACTTCTCCGCTCCTGCCGCCCGTGGTGCTGCCGCTTCCTCCGGTCGTGGGAATGTGACCGGCGGAGGCCTGATCTAGAGTGGGTTAGAAATTGAAATAAGGAGGAACTAACCATGTCCCAGCACACGTCGATTCCGTTTCACAGCATGCTTGCGTTCACGCTCCTCGCCGGGTTCGCCTTGCCCGCAGCCGCAGTCACGGCCGCTCGCGTGAGCGAGAGCTACGGCAAGTTGCCGCTGCAGTTCGAGGCGAATCGCGGGCAGACGCACCAGGACGTGCATTTCCTCTCGCGCGGTGCCGGGTACTCCCTGTATCTGACCGCGGGCGAAGCGGTGCTGGTGCTGACGAAGCCCAATGCGGATGCAAAAGACGATGCGCGCAGCGCGAAGACGCGAGGTGAGTCCGTGGCGCTCCGCATGAGCCTGGTGGGAGCGGCGCGCAAGCCGACGGTGAGCGGGACCGATGAACTCCCCGGCAAAGCGAATTACTTCATCGGCAAGGATCGCTCGAAGTGGCGCACCAATGTGCCCACCTACGCGAGAGTGCACTACCGCGAGGTCTATCCCGGTATCGACCTCGTGTACTACGGCAACCAGCGCCAGCTGGAATACGACTTCGTCGTCGCACCGGGTGCGAATCCGAAAAAGATCGTGCTTGGCTTCCGGGGTGCAGACAAACTCGAGATCGACTCGCAGGGCGAGCTGGTGCTGCACACGGCGGGTGGCGACGTCCGTCAGCACAAGCCCGTTATCTATCAGGAGATCGACGGAGTCCGGCAAGAGATCGCTGGAAGCTACGTCCGCAAAGGGGCCGATCGGGTCGGCTTTCGACTGGCCGCTTACGACACAACGCGGCCGCTCATCATCGATCCAGTGCTCGCCTACTCCACCTACCTCGGCAGTAGCGGAGATGAACAAGGCGCCGCGATCGCCGTGGACCGTGACGGCAGCGCCTACGTAATCGGTACTACCAACGGAGCCGACTTCCCTGCGACTGCCGGGACTTTCGACGCGAGCTTTAATGGGCTCTTGGACGTTTTCGTGACCAAGCTCAATGCAACCGGCTCGGTACTGATCTACTCCACCTTTCTGGGGGGCAGCGACGCCGACCAGGGTCTTGGCATCGCCGTAGATGCGAACGGGGCCGCCTACGTGACCGGCTCCGCAAGCTCGGCCGATTTTCCGACAACCGCCGGGGCCTTCGACACGACTTATAACGGCAGCGGTGATGCTTTCGTGACTAAGCTCGATCCGAGCGGCTCGGCGCTGGACTATTCCACCTTCCTGGGCGGGAGCGGCAACGCTGATGGAGGCCTCGGTATTGCGGTGGATCCCTCGGGTTGCGCCTACGTGACCGGTTTTACTCTCTCAGCCGACTTCCCGACGACCTCCGGGGCATTCGACACGAGCCATAACGGCGGCCGCGATGCATTTGTGGCCAAGCTGAACGCGGCTGGCTCGGCGCTGGTCTATTCCACCTTCTTGGGCGGCACCGGCTTTGAAGAGGGCCGCGGCATCGTCGTGGATGCGATGGGCGCCGCTTACGTGACAGGCGCCGTCACTTCGCGCGACTTCCCGACGACCGTAGGGGCGTTCGCTACGCGTTTTACCGGTTTCCAGCACGTCTTCGTGAGCAAGCTGGACGCGACCGGCTCCTCGCTGGTCTATTCCACCTTCCTTGGCGGCACCAGCGTCGACGAGGGTAACAGTATCGCCGTGGACGCGACGGGCGCTGCATACGTGACAGGGAAGACCGACACCAGGGACTTCCCCACGACCGTGGGCGCGTTAGACACAACCTCCGGCTGCTGCGGTTTCGTGACAAAGCTGAACTCCACGGGCTCCGTCCTCGTCTACTCGACTTTCCTCAAGGGCGCCGCCGGCTTCGGAATCGCCGTGGATACCGTGGGCAGTGCTTACATAACGGGAGACAGTTTTGGCGGCTTCCCGACGACCCCGGGGGCGTTTCAGCCCTCCGCGGCCGGCGGGGATGACGCCTTCGTGGCGAAGCTGAATGCTGACGGTACTGGGCTGATCTACTCCTCCTACCTCGGAGGCAGCGGCGGTGACCGGGGCTCGGGGATCGCCGTGGACGCTTCCTGCAACGCCTACGTAACGGGGGCTACGGCTTCCACCAACTTCCCAACGACCACGGAAGCCTTCCAGCCCGCCTTCGGCGGCAACAACAACGACGCGTTCGTCGCGAAGATCGCGGACGACACTTCGCCTTGCGTGCCCCCGCTGCCCCCGGTCGTGGGAATGTGAGCGGCGGCGGGTCGGAGGTCGCGAAGTAAGGCGGGGGGCCGCTCCGCCTCGCCTTTGCGACGCGCGGGCCCGCGCTCTACCGCCCCACGACGATCAAGACACCGGCTGCGATGGCGAGGATCGCCATCACCGTGCCCAGTCCTGAGAAGCTGAGTTTGAATAGCGGTATCAGCCCGGTCAGGATGAGCCAGGCAGCCAACAACAGCATCCCGAGGTTTCGTATCACTTTCATTGGCAGACTCCCTTGAACACCCGCTGATGAAGCTACGGAAAAACTTTAGCTCTTGGAAACCCTACACTTCCCTTTTTCGCAGACGATCCTGGAATCGCGCTTCAGTTTCGGCATCCACGCAGCCGCTTTGCGACGGATCTCGTCGCGGCGTTCGGACGACAGGCTCCGGATGTATGCGGAGTCGGCCTTGAACCAGATTCCCTGGTAGCGCCTCATCTCCGCGATCGCCGCGTCGCGGCTCAGGCCTTCGACGATTACGCGGTACGCGGCGACCATCACGCCCGTGCGGTTCTGTCCCGAGCGGCAGTGGACGTAGACGGGCTTCGGTTGCTTGTCGACGACCGCGAGGAAATGCGCGACGTGGTCGTCCAGAAGAGCCGGAGTGAGCACCGCGTTGGGCTCCCAATCGGCTATGCGGAAGTAGCCTGCCTCGCGCCTGCCTACGCTCCCGGGCTTGACCTCGCCGAACACGCGCCGATCGTCGTGCAGCAGCTCGAGGTTCACGATCGTCCGGACGCCGCGTTGAATGAGCCATGCAGCGCCGTCCTGCGCGGGCTTCGCTCCGCGCCACAGCACGTTCTGCGTCACCACGCAGAAATTCGGTATGGGAGAGCCGAGATCGTTCGCGCATACGGCGGGAGCGGCCGGCATCGACGCGGACGGGAGAGAGGCCAGGAGCACGAACAGGAATGCGCCTTTGCAGGTGTTGGAGCGGGTCATGTCGGCAGCCGGACTATGGCGCGATCAGTTTCACCTGACCGTCCTTGTTGGTCAGCTTCACGGAAGTCGTCGCGCCCCGCGCCAGCACCTGGACATGGGTCGGATTGGATTCGCCGCCGAGAACCAGGCCCGCGCCGTCCTCGGTGGTCGCGAGCTTCACGTTGGGCCCGCCCTTGGAATTGATCAGGCGCAGGAGCACGGTCTCCGGATATCCGGTCGTGCCGTCCGGCATCTTCACGGAGGGATCCGCGGGGAACACCGTGATGCTCGCGCGGATGCGCCCGCGGTCGTCGACGATCTCGAGCGCCCGGCCGCGGAGCACCTGCGCGCCGTCCGCCGCCGCGCCCGGTCGGGCGAGGGAGATCGCCAACACGGCGACATTGACTACGGTCAGGGCTATGAGAAAGCGCTTCGTGTTCATAACGCTCCTTTCGGGAAGGATTCGGCGTGTCCGCTGCGCAAGCACGCGCCGCCGGCGCAGGGATGGCGCCTCGTGCTACCCAAAAGCAGAAGGGCTTCCATAGTTCGGATTCAGCCCTTGTCTTCCACGGTAGTCTTGAAGGATTGTCATAGCGTCTTCGAATTGATGCTCCGGAACCGCCACTTTGATATTTCCGACAGCGCTGGTATAGAACGCATTCATCCGGCTCAGTTCGGCGTCCAGGAGACAAGGCTTCAAACCACTACCTTCGAGGAGCCCAACCACCAATTGCGCTTCCATCCAGTTTGCAGTCACGAAAACGATCCTCATCCGACCTCATGCACGTAACTTTTGGTTATCCTGCACCTACTTTGCCATTCGTCTCAACTCAGCCACGGCTCCGTCGTATTCAACAAACGCCTTCGGACAATTCTTCTCCGCACGGCCCAGCAGCTCGCCAGCTTCTTTGTGTCTCAAATTGAGCAGATGCCATTCCCCGACATAAAACTCCGCTTCGCAGACCTGGCCACGACGGGTCTCTGCATCGGGATGTTCTGCGGCCTTGAGCAGTGCCTCGGGATCACTCTTGCCAAGAAGAAAATCGATGACCGGGGCGGGCCACTTTGCCTTATCGAGCGGGCCCAATTTCTCCGACAGCTCGCTCTTAGCCAATTCGGGCTCGCCGCTACGCGACTGGGCAAGGTAACGCCATATGATTGCGTAGGATTGATTGGGCTTCAGGCGCAAGCTCTCGGTCAGGTCCGGCAAAGAAGCAGCGAATCGTCCAAGCCAAAATTGCGTATAGCCCCTGACGAGGTGGTAGTCTGCGCGCAGGGGATTGTGGCGGATCGCTTCGCCGTAGTCCGCGATCGCGCGGTCGTAGTCGTTCTTCCTGTACCACGCGTGGCCCCGGTTCCCATAGGTCGGCGCGTCTTGCGGATTGAGCCGGATCGCCTCGTCGAAGTCAGCGATTGCTTTGTCGTACTGGCCCTTAGTGCCCCACGCGTTACCGCGGTTGTTGTAGGTAAAGCCCAAATTTTTTGAAGATAGCTTCCCGGACGCGATCGCCCGCGTACACGCAGCGATCCTCGCATCGGCGGGTTCTCCGCCCTTGGCACATTGCGCCACATCGGGCGTCCATTGAGCCAGGGCGGGTAGCAGATCCTTACAGGGTTTTCCGGGCTGCGTTGGGAATACAGTGCCTCCGGTGTGGGTGAAGTACATTTTTCCCTGGCGTTGAGAAATGAGAACGCGATGGGCGCGCAGGAAGTCTGCTCCTAGGATCATGTCCGCAATGTTGGACCTTCTCGGCATGCGACCAACAGTGTAGGTCGTATATTCCCACAGGTCGGCAAAATGAATTTTCGGGTTTCTGATCACCTCGTTTCCGATAACGAAGGTCTCGAACTGCCCGATCCAGGAGTCAACTCCCTTCCTGCCGAAGCCCAGCACGCATCCGCCGGCGATAACTCCTGGACTCTCCGGGGTGACACCAACCCGGGCGGCTTCGCCGGATGTCACGAAGGAATGGCTGGCGCCGGAGTCAAGAACAGCCGTTATCCGCTTGCCGTTGATCTCGACCGTCACTAGAAGATGCCCGCGTACATCTACGGGAACTTCGCTCGCAGCGCCGGGCGCCCAATATGCGAGGGACACGCCGTCGCAATCCTTGGCTTGAAACAGCCTCAGCATGTTCTGCGGCAGGTCAAATTCTAGTTCGAGGTCCTTGAAAAATTCGAAGCCAATAAGGAGGCCACCGCCCGCGTCCTCGTTTGGCCCGAAGCCGGCGGTTTCCACTTGCCAATTCTTTCGGACGGAGCGACTGATCTTGAGCTCGTCGATAAAGGCGAGCTCCGAGTGACTCTCCCCACCAATGCCCAAGACCCCGGATCCCCGGAGCTGTTGTCTGGTCAGCCCCAAACGCAGTGCGGTGCCGCGTACAAGTAGGGCTCCGGACATCCCTGTATCCAAAAGAACGCCAATCTTTTGTCCGTTGATGAAGCCGTCTATGGCCGGTCTGCTTTCTCGGGGGTTGAGCGGCCATTCGTCGATCTTTATTAGCTTGCATTGCTGTGAGCCTGCTCCCAGGACGGGACCGGCCAGCGTGAAACCAACCGCGGCTGCGGCGACAAGGGTAAAGGTCGTCTTCATGAGCAAGCTCAGGCCGCAGCGCACTTCTTGACGGTGTCCCATGTGCGCGTGGTCACGTCTTTGCCGAAGGTCTTCTCGATGAGCGCCATGAATACGGGTCCACGCGGGCTAGGAACGTACGCGGTGAAGATCTCGCGGCCGTTCATGCCGAGAATGTGCGTGCCATCGACTTCGCGCGGGAGCGATAGCTTCGCGCCGGGGGGCTCTCGCAGAAAGGTGACGACCCGCTTCGCGTTCGCCGAAAGGTGGAAGGCCGCGTAGGGGTCGGCCTCTAGCATCCTGCGCAGCGCGCTCGTCGGGCGCACGATCGTGTAGAAAGCGCGACCGATCCGCTTTGCCATCGCGGCCTCGGCTTTGCGCTCCAGCGCGGCTTCCGCAGCCGCGCGCGCGCTGAACACGACGTTGCCGCTCGAGAGCACGGTCTTGACGTCGGCGAAACCGGCCGATTCGAAGCAGCGCTTCAGCTCGGGCATCTTTGCATTCATCGGGCTCACACCGCGGAGAAAAGCGACGTAGCGAGGCATGGTTCCATTTAGCGCGAAATGACCCAACATCCTCAACGAAAGTTGAGCGCTTCCTGGTGCTCACAAGCCGCCGCGCGGTTTTTGCGTCGGCTGGATTGAGTTGTTAGATTTTCGCGGGTACGGTCTGGACACATAGGTAACAGTATAGTCGGGGGACATAGGTAACAGTTTGAACACACTAACGGGCACCGCAGGAGGTGCCCATGCCGTGGAGCCAAACGTCGCCTATGGACCAGAG
>Ga0137379_10003959_pt1 | contig 13891 bp, 8 predicted proteins | sample SagtaG_18_FD_104812 | JGI IMG/M metagenome (GOLD analysis project Ga0137379, IMG submission 104812) | Vadose zone soil microbial communities from Sagehorn Ranch, Mendocino, California, USA - Sage2_L_80_16 metaG | ecosystem: Environmental > Terrestrial > Soil > Vadose zone | place: USA...
GATCTGGGGGCGACCGTGGCCAAAAGGATATTGGAAGACGCACACCTGGATCCCGGGCAGGTGGACCAGGTAGTCGTGGGGAATGTGTTACAGGCAGGCCAGGGGATGAACCCGGGACGGCAGGTGGCCCTCAAGGCCGGTCTGCCCAACCGTGTCCCCGGCATGACGCTCAACCGCGTCTGTGGCTCGGGCCTGCAAGCCATCATCTCGGCTGCCCATGAGATTGTGGTGGGTGGTGCCCAGGTCATCCTGGCCGGAGGCATCGAAAACATGGATCAGGCACCGTTCTTACTGCCCAAGGCCCGCTATGGCTATCGCATGGGCATGCCCAAGGCAGATCTGCTCGACGAGATGGTCTACGACGGGCTCTGGGATGCCTTTAACAACTATCACATGGGCATCACGGCTGAAAACATCGCTGAGCGCTACCACATCAGTCGCCAGGAGGCTGATGCTTACTCCCTTCGGAGCCATCAGCGGGCAACCCAGGCGATGATGAACGGCTTCTTCCTCAAGCAGATTGTCCCAGTCGCGGTGCAGGCAAAGAAGGAGACCATCGCGTTTACGCGCGACGAGCATGTGCGCACAGATGCCTCGCTGGAGAAGCTCGCCAAGCTACGACCCGTCTTTAAGCTCAACGGCACGGTCACGGCCGGCAATGCCAGTGGCATCAATGATGCGGCCGCACTCATGATCGTCACGACGGCTCAGAAGGCCGACGAGTTGAAGCTTGCAGTGGCCGGCCGCCTCGTCTCCTACGCGGTGGTCGCAGTGGATCCCGCCGTGATGGGGATCGCGATGGTCCCGGCGACCCGTCAGGCCTTGGAGAAGGCCGGGCTCAGCGTTGACGACATCGCCATGTTTGAGGTCAACGAAGCCTATGCGGACGTGGCCGTTTACGTCGGACGGGAACTCCAGATTGCGGAAGAGAAGCTCAATCCTGTCGGTGGTGCAGTCGCCCTTGGCCATCCGATCGGGGCCAGTGGGGCCATCTTGGTGGTCAAGCTCTTGCACGAACTGGAGCGCCAGCAGGCGCGCTACGGTCTGGCCACGCTCTGCATTGGCGGGGGCATGGGCATTGCCGCGGTCTTCGAGCGAGCAAGCTAAGCCGATCGCTAGGCCTCTGAGAGTGCAGATGGAGGGGGCCGAGGAGGAACGGTCCCCAAAGGCAGAGCCCAGAAAGGAGTTGTGTTATGGCACAGCAACAGACCCCAGAGTATTCACAAGCCTATAAGGAGCAGACACAAACATCTCCTATGCCTAGGACGACATTGGCATAGAAAACAGGTCAATTAGCTTAAAGTCCAGGAGAAAGGTAAAATGGCAAGCACACGTTACGATGTAGCAGTAATTGGCGCGGGTCCTGGCGGGTATGTTGCCGCTATCCGTGCTGCTCAACTGGGTGCAAAGACCGCCATTGTTGAGAAACAGTATCTCGGCGGCACGTGTCTTAACGTAGGATGTATCCCCTCAAAGGCCATGTTGCACATCGCCGAGGTTCTACACAATATGTCTTCGCTGGGCGATCTCGGTATCGGCCTGCCCCAGCAGCCAACCTTTGATATGCAACAGGCGGTTGCCTTTAAGGATAAGGTAGTCAAGCGCATGACCGGCGGCGTAGGCACGCTTATGAAAGGCAACGGCATTGATGTATTTGATGGCCTGGGGACTGTCGATGCCTCGCGCAATGTCAGTGTCGCTATGCAGGATGGTTCAACTCAGCAATTCAGCGCTGACAAAATCATCCTGGCTACCGGTTCGGTACCACTGGTGCCACCCTTCCCCGGCATTGATGGTCGCAATATAATGAACAGCGACACTTGCTGGAATCTGCCTAAAGTTCCAGAGAGCATCATCTGTGTAGGCGGGGGCGTGATCAGTATGGAGTTGGCCTGCATGTTCGATGCCCTCGGCTCGAAGATTACCGTGGTAGAAATGCTACCGAACGTGCTGGCACCGCTTGACGAAGAGGTACGCAAACTCCTGGTACGCATCCTCACCAAACGCGGCATTACCATCGTCACCAATGCCAGGGTCGAAGCCATCGCCGACGAGGGCGATCAGAAAAAGGTTACGGCCCAGGGCGAGAAGGGCGAACAGACCTTCACCGGTGAGTATGTCTTGATGGCCGTCAGCCGCCGCCCCAACACAAGCGGCCTGGACAAGCTGATGGAACAGGGACTCGACAATGAGCGGGGACGTGTGCGCGTCAACGAGAAGTTGGAGACCAATCTCCCCGGTATTTACGCTATCGGCGACCTGATCCACGGAGCAGGACTGGCCCACGTTGCCTCGATGGAAGGCGAAGTAGCAGCGGATAACGCCCTGGGGCACCAGGCACAGATGAACTACGACGTCATCCCTAACCCCATTTACACCTTCCCAGAAGTAGCCTTTGTCGGGTTGACCGAGGCCGAGGCCACAGAGAAATATCCCGAAGCGCGTATCGAACGTTTCCCCTGGGCGGCTATCGGTAAGGCCGTCGCCATGGGCGAGACCGAAGGCTTCACCAAAGTCATCCTCGGCAAATATGACGAAATTCTCGGCGCACACATCATCGGCCCTGACGCCACTAATCTCATCACCGAGTATTCAGTCGCCATGCACGGCGAACTGACCGCCGAAGAGATCACCGAGACCATCCACCCGCACCCCACCCTGAGCGAAGGTCTCCGCGAGGCCATCCTGTCCGCTGAGGGTCGTCCGGTACACATCCCACCTAAGAAACAGCTTGCACGAGCAAGATAACATTATTCTTTCTTGTCGCTGTGAGTGGTATCGCTACAGGCGACACTGCCCACAGCAACAAGAAACCAGCGAACCGCGCAGCGGTGTGACATTTCTCAGAATACTTTTCGCCTCTCTCAGAATAAATTTCGCTGCATGGTGGCCGTTGAGCAGAGAAAACCTGCTCACATTTCACGTCATTTACCACTAAAAACTCGGTTATCTGAGAGCTGGCTCTACTACTGTGATTTTTCTTAGCCTCCTGCAGGGCCACCCTCTAGTCCTGGTTTGGTCATATTCGCCGGGTCGAGGATGCGATGTAGCTCTTCATCTGAAAGGTTCGTTTTCTCACGGGCTACCTCGCGTATTGTCTTGCCCGTTTTGTAGGCAATCTTCGAGATGTCGGCGGCAGCATCATAGCCGATGACCGGGGCCAGAGCCGTGCAGATCGCCAGACCGCGCTCGACCATTTCTGGTCCCTTCGTCGAGGCCTGTAAGCCCTTGATACACTGCTCTGTAAAGTTGTGGGCCGAGGCCGCTAGCAGGTTGATCGATTGCAGCAGATTGTACGCGGTGACGGGCATCATGACATTGATCTCGAAATTGCCGGACTGCCCTGCAATAGTAATCGTGGTGTGGTTACCCATCACCTGTGCGCAGACCATACAGACCGACTCGGCAATCACAGGATTGACCTTACCGGGCATGATCGAGCTACCCGGCTGTACGGCAGGAAGATCAATCTCGCCAATACCTGCACGTGGACCAGAGCCCAGCCAGCGAATATCGTTGGCAATCTTCATCAGGCTGACTGCCAGCGTATTAAGCGATCCACTCACTTCGACGACGTTATCGAGGGTACTCTGTGCCTGGAAGTGGTTGCTGGTCTCATGCACGGTGATACCATTCATCTCTGAGAGGAGTTGACAGACACGGGCAGCAAACTCTGGATGTGTGTTGACGCCTGTGCCGACAGCGGTCCCACCAAGGGCAATCTCTGATAGCTCGCTTTGTGCCTGGCGCATACGGGCAATGCCACGCTCAATCTGTCCTGCGTAACCGAGAAACTCTTGCCCGAGGCGAATCGGGGTCGCGTCCTGCAGATGTGTGCGCCCGGTCTTGACCACCGGCATGAACTCCTCCACTTTCTCCTGTAATGCTTGTTGTAAGCTGGAGAGAGCAGGGATCAGGTCGTGCTCAATGCTGACAAGGGCTGAAAGATGGATCGCGGTGGGAATGACATCGTTCGACGATTGCCCAAAGTTCACATGGTCATTAGGGTGAACCTTGCGGGAGCTGCGCGAGCCACCCAGTAACTCGCTGGCACGATTAGCAATGACCTCATTGGCATTCATGTTGGTTGAGGTACCGGAACCGGTCTGAAAAATATCTAGAACGAAATGAGTATCGAGTTTGCCATCGATGACCTCCTGTGCAGCTCGCACGATTGCCTCGGCGACCTGTGGGTCAAGCAATCCCAGTGCTTCGTTTGCCTTTGCCGCAGCCTGCTTGATCTGTCCAAGAGCGCGAATAAACTGGCGTGGAAAGCGCAGATCACTAATCGGAAAGTTCAATACAGCTCGCTGTGTGCTCGCGCCATAATAGGCATCTATGGGAACGCGCATCTCACCCATTGAGTCGCGTTCGACGCGGGTCTCTTCTATGTTGGCCATGGTGAGTCCTCCATATATAGCATAGGTAGGATAGGAGGCCAGCGAGGTGCTATGTTTCTCTGACTTGCCAGGAACTCCCCTGAGTCTCCTAGTAGTATCTGGGTAGCCCTTTTCCGACCCCCCCTCCTCCGAATGAAGTAGGGCACCGACGAGGTTCCTTTCAGACCTTTTTCGTTGCCCTCTTCCCAAACCGAGCAGGCGACGTTAATCGCACTCGGCTTTCCAGAGAACACAGGTCATAGCGTCGGGAATAAGCAAGGACTTAGGCATTACGCGGCCTTGCACCCCTGGCAATTCCGACCCGTTCCTCCTGCCGCCCTTTGCCCTGCACTCGGATTTCCCGATCTCCTTGGTAGGTCGTGACTCCTACGACTCGTATGGCGGCTCTGTCACCATCTGCTTCGCAGCAGGAAGGTGATCCCGCGGTACGTCGTTGTGATACGTGCGAGCTTCCCTTAGCGCCCCGACTCATCCTTTTAAAGACCTCGTTGGTCCCCGTTCACGTTCAAGGAGTGTACCAGCCCACGGTTCATGCCGATACAGAACGTGTCATCGGTTACAAGCGTTCTTCCGATGGGTGCGCACATTCACCCCATCAGGATTCGGATTCAGGCAATTCAGCTTTACGCATAGGAAGCGGGTCGTACGAACGCCCTGCTCTACAACGCTTTCGAGCATGCGTCGCTTGCCTGGTATGCTTGATCTCCTTCAGTTTTCACCTCTAGATATGCCAGTAACCCAGGAACCTCTCCTCAGTTCCTCCTGCTTGCAGCAGGGATACCACCACGCGCCTCACGGCGCACACCCGTGCATGCACCTTTCAGCGCACACGGCTCTCCAATAATGTCATTGTTCTTGATAGAACCAGATCGTGTTGGCTCTTCGCCTCTCGCGTACCTCTACTCTCTGTCTATCGACATCATCTGTTCCCCTTCACAAGCCAACTGAGGTGGTGACAGACAAGCACAAACTGACGTGAGAAATGCATGAAAGATACGGTACAACCGCTTTTATGACACTTGCTTTCCTGGTTTCATCAGCCGTATTTTAGAACATTCGTGCGCTATGAGCTATTTTTGCATGAATCCTAGCCCGACCTCAGTTATGAAACGCCCTCTTTCTTGCTAATGGTGTACCTGCTCACAAGCAGGAGGCACGCACAAATAAATGCGACGACGTTCCCAAGCATACTGAGACCAAAGTGCATGAGAAATGCCAGGAAGAGCCCAATAAGAGCTCCCACAGTACCAAGTAGAATATCACCCAGGAGACTAAAACCAGTGCTACGCTTGATTTTGCTCACAAGCAAGCCGGTAATCGAACCAGTGAACAGAGCCGCAACTATGCTAACGAGAGTGTCAATGTACATGGTAATATTCTCTTCCATGAGGATATTGGTTCTAACACACTTTTGACACTGCTGGTAAGCCGCCTTGTTCGGCTTCATTTGAGCATGCTTTTGCGATGAAACTCCTACCGAGCTTGTACTCAAGCGGGGGGGTACTGACAGTGTCAAAAGTGATACTGGTGGCAAAACCGATTTTCACACTTGCAATTCAACGAGTTCCAGCTCAGAATGAGCATTGTTTTTGACTTCGCCACCAGTCTCTTCTGAAATCGAGTTTTCATGCGCCGTGGTGCGCCTGCGGCGCATGAGGTTTCAAAAGTGACCAAGAGCTAGCATCACATGAGTCGATTTACTCTGGTGAGGCTTGCCAGGTGAAACAGTCTTACTCCTCTCTGCGCTTCAAGGGTCTGTAGCGGGGTATCCACATCGTGGCGGCCACACGCTGCTCCAGCTCCTCGGGAGCTGTTGGCTCGGCCACGCCAGCCTGTTGGGCTGCGGTGCCCACAGCCAGAGCCACCCGGCGCGAGACCACCCGTACCTCTTCGATCGCCGGATAGAGCGAGGCGTTCGGGTCATGCTGCGTCGGCGAGCAGGCACTGAGGGCACGGGCGGCCGCGATGAACATGCTGTCCGTCACGCGCCGGGCTCCGCTTGCCAGGACGCCTAGGCCCACACCCGGGAAGATGAACATGTTGTTGCACTGACCAATCTGGATGACCTTCCCATGGTAGGCCACGTCGGGGAAGGGACTGCCGGTAGCCACCAGCGCGCGTCCCTGCGTCCAGGCAATCACATCCTCCGGAATCGCCTCGCTCTTTGAGGTCGGATTGGAGAGCGGGAAGATGATCGGGCGCTCAACGTGCTTGGCCATCTCGCGGACAATGGGCTCGGTGAAGGCCTGGGGCTGCGCCGCTGTCCCAATCAGGATCGTCGGATGGACGTGCGTCACCACCGTTTGTAAGTCAATCGACCCCGTCGCGGTCCGGGGCCAGCCAGCAATGCGCTCGAGCGGCTGAGCGAACATTCGGTTGCCTGCGTCGAGATCGGTGCGACCAGTATGCAGGACGCCACCGCTATCGAGTAGCCAGATGGACGACAAGGCCTCTTCCTGAGAGGTGCCTTCTTCCCTCATGGCCGCCAGGATCTGCTCGCAGATGCCCGTGGCCGCCGAGCCAGCGCCCAGGCTGACGACGCGCTGCTCGCTGAGCTTCGATCCGGTCATGTTCACGGCTGCCAGCAAGCCGGCCAGGGTCACCGCCCCGGTACCCTGGATGTCGTCATTGAACGTGCAGAGCTGGTCTCGGTAGCGCTCGAGTAGACGTCGTGCATTCTGCTTGGCAAAGTCTTCCCATTGCAGCAGAGCATTGGGGAAGACACGCTTGACGCTCTGGACGAACGCATCCACGAAGCGATCGTAGGCCTCGCCGCGGACCCGTTCCTGGTGCCAGCCCAGGTAGAGCGGGTCGCCGAGCAGGTCCTGGTTGTCGGTGCCCACATCGAGCACGACTGGCAGGGTCGAGGCTGGATGGATGCCCGCACACAGGGTGTAGAGCGAGAGCTTGCCCACGGGGATCCCCATGCCGCCGACGCCCAGATCACCCAGCCCCAGAATGCGCTCACCATCGGTCACCACAATCACTCGCGGATCGCGGTACGGCACGCTGGCCAGCAAGGTGTCGATCTCCTCCTGGTAGGGATAGGAGATGTAGAGGCCCCGCGGTCGACGAAAGGTGTGGCTGTAATGCTGACAAGCCAGCCCCACGACCGGCGTATAGATGATGGGGCTCATCTCGCGGATATGCTCTTGGAGCAGGTGGTAGAAGAGCGTTTCGTTGCGGTCTTGCAGCGAGGTGAGATAGATGTAGCGCTCCAGGTCGTCCTCCTTGCGGCGGAAGCTCTCGTAGGTGCGAACGACTTGAGTCTCCATCGTGGCAACCTGCGGCGGAAGGAGGCCCAGCAAGCCCAGCTCGCGCCGCTCCGTTTCTGGGAACGCGCTGCCTTTGTTCAGCAGGGGTTGCGTGAGGATTGCCCACCCGGTTACCGGCACTTCCAAGACGTCCTGGGCACCATGGTCACTACGAGCTTGTGATACGGATTGCGCAGTTGCGTCGGTCATCAGAATCGCCTCCTTTGCTATCTCGCGGGTGAGCACAGCGCACCGCACTGGCGTCACCCTGAACTTTTCAGGTCATTCCTGCCTCTCGTGGGCTACATTCCGTTGGCCCAGCGAATCGGCCAGTTCCTGTCTCGGCTTCTGTCCATCCTCCAGCTGTGCCTCCAGCTGTGCGGGCTTGGGCAACTGGAGGGCGAACGTCGCCTCGGTGTCGGCCACCATCTCCGGCTCCTCCGCCTCCTCCGGTGTCTCGGCAGCCAGATGGGAGCGTAGTCTCCCCTCGTCGAGGGCCTTCTCCCACTTGGCGACCACCACGGTCGCCACACCGTTGCCGATCAGGTTGGTGATAGCTCGGCATTCCGACATGAAGCGGTCGACCCCGAGCAGCAACGCGAGGCCCGCCACCGGCACGTTGCCGACGCTCGCCAGCGTGGCGGCCAGGGTGATGAAGCCGCCGCCGGTCACGGCCGCTGCCCCCTTGGAGGTCAGCAACAGGATGCCCAAGATCCCCAACTGCTGGCCCAGGCTCAGGTTGACGTTAAACGCCTGGGCAATGAAGAGCGCCGCCATGGTCAGGTAGATCGAGGTTCCATCCAGGTTGAAGGAGTAGCCGGTCGGGATCACCAGTCCCACCACCGGCTTGGCGCAGCCGAGATTCTCCATCTTGGTGATCATCCGCGGCAGCGCGGCCTCCGACGACGAGGTTCCCAGCACGATGAAGATCTCTTCCTTGATGTACTTGATGAACCGCCACAGGTTGAAGCCGGTGAACCAGGCGATCGCGCCCAGAACGACAGCGAGGAAGAGGAACGAGGTCAGGTACACGCAGGCCATCAGCTTGCCGAGCGAGAAAAGCGTGCCGATTCCGTACTCGCCGATAGTGAAGGCCATTGCCCCGAAGGCGCCGATCGGGGCCAGCTTCATGATGAACCCGATGACGTCGAAGAGGACATGGGAGAGCTGGTCGATGATGTCGAGCAGGGGCCGGCCCTTCTCCCCGAAGCGAGCCACCGCCAGGCCGAAGAGGACCGAGAACAGCAGGACCTGCAGGATTTCGCCCTGTGCGAAGGCGCCCACGACCGTGTCGGGGATAATGTGCAGGAAGTAATCAACCCCCGACAGATGCTGGGCGGCCGCCGTGTAGCTGGCCACCGACTTGGGGTCGATCGCGTTGGGGTTGGCGTTGATCCCGGCGCCGGGCTGAATGACATTGGCGACAAGCAGACCAATCGCCAGGGCCACGGTGGTGAGCACCTCGAAATAGATCAGCGCCTTGAGCCCGACCCGGCCGACCGCCTTCATGTCACCGACCTTGGCGATGCCGACCACCACCGTGGTGAAGATAATCGGGGCGATCATCATTTTGATCAGTTTGACGAAGGCGTCGCCAAGTGGCTTGAGGGACGCCCCCACCGACGGGAAGAAAAAACCTACGAGGACGCCAATCACGATCGCGGTCAGAACCTGAAAGTACAACTGCCTGTACCACGGCTTGCTATGTTCGTTGCTGACGGGCATATACCTCCTCCTTTCGAGAGGGTCGGGGCCGACCGCCTCAGAGTCGGCCTTAGCAAGATCAGTACTCACATTGATAATAGTCTTGGTCCTGCATAGCTTGAGGCTCGGTACGACCCATCTTCTCAGTTGGCCTGTCACAGGGTCTGTGAATTAGTGCTGAGAGCTAAAGGCGCCCAAATCTGCTAAGAGAGAACTTCCCAGTTGGATCTTAGCGCCTCGTTGGTAGTAAACTGATCACTCATACCCTTTCTCCTTGATTATTGAGTGTACGTACACATATATTACCATGCACATGCTGCATTGTCAAGATCACAGAACTGACATCTCCTCATAACTCAAGGCAGCCTCCCAACGTAATAGTAAGGCGGAAGGATGATGGGATTGATGGGAATGGCTGGAAGAATTATATTCTGGAACTTGATTCTGCCTAAATTGCTTCGTAACTGCTCAGTTGCCATACCAAGCCCATTATACACCCCTCTCTCCCCGACACTTTTGTATTAGTGAAGAAATGAAGAAGGAGTGGATGGAACATTGTTGTGAAGTGCATTCTGTGGAGACAGGTGCCGAGAGGGCTTCCTTTGAAGAAGGAGGTGGACTAGGAAAGAAGAGGGAGAAACGAGGACCGTCAGAAACGAGCAGCCGATGAGATCGTCACGATTCATAAAGCCGTCGAAAGGACGATCTCAATGGATGCTTCGCAGGTATTATGGGAAAAATGGCAAGAGCAAGTCAAGGGGCTGTTCCCCAAGCGACATGGACATCAGCAAAAGCTGCTGGCCCTGATGGTGGCTGGCATGGTCGTTTCAGGATGTGGCGTGCTGCAACGCGTGGCGGAAACCATCCAGCAGCAAGGCTGGAGTCAGGCCAAGATGAGTCGTATTGAGCGACGCCTGGAGCGCTTTCTGGCCCATGACCAGCTCGTGGTAAGCGAGCTTTGGAACACGTTTTTGAGCCAGGTGTTGCCGTACTGGAACGGCAAGAAGTTGACGTTCGTGCTGGATTGCACGCCCTATAACGCGCAGTTCAGCATCGTCTATCTGGGTCTGCTGGTCCACTCACGAGTGTTACCAGTCGCCTGGACGGTGATGCCAGGGCAAGAGAGTTGGGAGGAAGGGCAATGGGACATCGTCGCCCGCCTGCTCGATACGGTGCGTGGGTTCGTGCCGCAGGCCCAGTGTACCCTGCTGGCCGACCGAGGATTGGCGGGAGCACCGTTGGTTCGCTTGTGTGTGCAGCGCCAGTGGCATTATGTGTTGCGCATCTGCCAAGAGCAGACCTGCCGTCGACAGATGGGCAAGAAGAAACAATGGAGTGACTGGTCTTCCTTCAAGAGCTTCATCCACAAGAAAGGCCAACAATGGTATGGCCGTGCGCGCATCTGGCAAGAAGAGACTCTCGAAGCCTATGTGAGCGCCTCTTGGGAGGAAACCTTTGAAGAGCCCTGGCTCCTCATTTCCGATCTGCCTGCTGGGAAGGTGCGCATTCGCACGTATGCCCTGCGCATGCGCGTGGAGTCGAGCTTTCAAGATACCAAGACCCGCGGTTGGAACATTGAAGCCGCCCAGCTCAAGGTGCGAGCCCATCTGGACCGCTTGCTGCTCGCGCTCTTTCTGGCCGTCTGGTGGGTGGGACATTTGGCGGCCTCGTGCATCCATCACGGCCAACGCGACCGCTTTGACCGCCATGATCGCCGCGACAAGGGCATTTTCCGCTTGGGACGGCTCTGGCTTCTGGATATTCTGCGCCGTGCTCGCAGCCGTTCTGTTTCTATACCTCCCTCCTCATACGGTGGGACAATCGAAATAGAGTCCACCTCCGGCCCAAGTGACTCATGGTCCTGAAGTTGTTTGGTTGACCCCGAGGGGCTTTTCGCAAACACCCAATGATCAGATGGAGCGCCCCACTCCTCTTTTAACTCACCTGCGGTAATACTGTCCCGAGGAACAGCAAACCTCTCACCATTGACATTAAGTTTCAACTGTTTACCACCCATGAAAAAGACTCCTTTCCTAATAACCAGCCAACTCATTAGCGACGGCGTGCGTTTACAAAAACTGCATACCAATCACTCCGACTCGGCGGTGGTACTGGTGGCACATACACCTGTGGCTGTGCCATCTGAGAGAGCACAAGTATTTCTTGCCACTCCTCCTGACTTCGTGCCTGTATCTCCTGCTCCCGCTGTCGCTCAAGTGCTTCTACCTTCCGTTCTTTCCCGAAACGAGGTTCAGTATAATTTTCTACTACCCACCTCGCCGCCTCATCAGACGAGGCGTTTCCTAACGCATACGCTGTTGCAATCAAAAGCCAGAAAGCATCTACAGTTGAAAAATACCCATCGAGCTTCCCATCCGACCCAACAGAAAAAGTACCGGTTTCTTCCCTCCGACGACCACTCGGTAAAGGCTCCTTTATATTTATAAAACTCGAAATCGATAAATCAAAAATGATCGCAGGCAACACGCGGACCAACGCGAGATAGGCTCGCATATTTACTAAGGCAATCTCCCACAAACTTGTCTCTGCCTTATCAAGAATGTCTAATGAACCATCTATCCGTAACGTCCGCTTACTTGGCCGCTCATGCACACCCTGTGCTCCTGCATATCGCTGATATGGCTTCCATACATCAAAATCAATGGAGAGATACAGTGTATTTTCAGTTTGATTTACACTATTCTTGATTGGCCTACGTGGAATACTTGAGATATGATACCTAGACACAGATATTATCTTTCCTCCATCCTTCCTCACACTTTAGGCTTGTTATAGTAACTCACTATAAGTGAAGCTCTCCCTGGGCTAACGCCACGGGGAATTACCAAGGTCTATCAAACTACCAAACATACGTGTTTTTGAGGAAATCGCGGTTTTCTTACAACTTGAACTACAATCGCCGTTCGCGTCCGCTTACGGACAGGGGCACATGCGCGGACTGGCAGTTTGCATGAGCCAATGTTCTGCAGCGGTAAATGGGCGTAGTGAGTGTTCGACCTCCTTTCTCAGTACGAAACAAAAGTACGACAGCAGACTTGTAATTTTGTCGGATCACCTGTATATTCGGTACCAGCAAACAGGCTTAACCCTATGAGAACAAGTGTAACGAATACAAGTTCCCAGCGTACTCCCAAATATTCCCAGTTTGAACCTTGGATCAGAAATACATCAGGCCTTTATTGCTTGAGATTAGCAACAAAGTAAGGTCGGGGGAAACCTTGACAGTAAATATAAGCTCTAATATAAGTGGGCTAGCCCACTTGCTTAGAGCATGGTCAATACATATTGGTCGTCGTGCTTGGCGGAAACCATCCGGAGCGATACGGCTTGAGAAGCGGATTGTACCAGCTACTGCGCATTTTTTACGCTTACCAAGCTGCCTAACGCGAGAGCCGCTATGTGTTGACCATCCTCAATCAGAGGATGGTGGACTGGCTTTGCATCTTATGTCACGTACACAAGACGCAAAGCCATCCATGATTGAAAGGCAATATTTTGACCAAACACGGTTAACTGATAAATTGCAGGAAAATTTTCTTACTTACAATGAGGTATTTACGCTCTTAGAACCATACGCGACAATTCCCTCACAAGGTAATCCGAGCGTACAGACATTACAACAGCAGTTTCGTGCAACTCCCTATGAAGGGATTTTCCAGGCTGTTCCAAAGGGAGCAAACCTTGCGGTGAGTACTCTCTATGAGCAATTAGACGAGCTTATCGAGGCAGAGGGAATGGTGTATGTGCATAATAGAAAGGTGTACCGTGAAAAAGACGGTGATCTCTGGCGAAACAATCAGTACTATATGGACTGGCAAGGCCAGGCCATCGCCTACCGTCTTGCCACTCAACAACTTGTACCAGGCATACCAGTTGCTGACCTTGACCGCTTTGGAGTCTTATTTACACCCAGCATGACCAATAGCAATCAGCTTGAACTGAAGCAAGGAAGGCGTGATTTTATCTATGATCCATTCGAGCCAAATGGAAATCACAACTTAATGATTGAGGTAGAGCAACGACGGCTGTTTGAGAGGAATGGTACGGGTAGCTGGCATGAACGCGGCGCACTCACCTTCCTTGAGGTCACAGAGATGGTGCCCTGGTTTAACAAAAAGCGTCAGCGGTATGACACTGAGCCCGCTCGCGCCACCCGTATATTATTGAACAGGCAGCCCTTTCCTGGAGAGTATTTTGACACACGAAAGACTCTGATTAGCCAAGGCGGAGAAAGCTGGGAAAGCATTGCTGCGCCGATGCCCAACCTCCAGCCGCCAACAGACGTTTACATTAAACTTTAGCCATCACCTATAGGTCTGAGTGTCAAAAAGACCATAACTTCGCCACTTCCGGCGCATAACTTCGCCAGTTCCTTTGCCATTTGTCAAAAAGTTTGGCCGCTTCGTGCCATAAGTTTGGCCGCTGAGCAGAAAAGCATACAAAGTGCCCTGTGAAGCTAGATGAGAGACAAAACTCTCGTTAACATTCGCCATAGCCTCTGCCAGAAGCAAA
>Ga0137379_10003960_pt1 | contig 13889 bp, 11 predicted proteins | sample SagtaG_18_FD_104812 | JGI IMG/M metagenome (GOLD analysis project Ga0137379, IMG submission 104812) | Vadose zone soil microbial communities from Sagehorn Ranch, Mendocino, California, USA - Sage2_L_80_16 metaG | ecosystem: Environmental > Terrestrial > Soil > Vadose zone | place: USA...
AAGTTTCCAGCAGTGTTGGGGCTTGTGAACGCTAGCGTGGAAGTCGTAGTCGTGCCGGCATCCTTCCCAATGTGCTGCACGAGGACAATGTTTGCGGCCACAGAAGCCGCGTTGGTCAGCGAGAAATTTACCGGACTCGCCACGCCGGAGATGGAGGCCGTGACGGTGTAGGGACCACCGGCAACGCTGTTCGCGGTGAAGACCGGAGCGATTGCGACGCCGGATGCATTCGTCGTCGCCGTGTTCACGCCGCCTGCAAACGTGCCACTGGATCCGCTACCCGGTGCCGTGAACGTCACCGTTACGCCACTCACCGGATTGTTGAAGGAATCCTTGACCGTAGCTTGCAGTTGGCTTGTAAACGCCGTATTGACCGTGGCGCTTTGTGGTGTCCCTGCCGTGGCGGCGATGCTCGCTGCCGCACCCGCCAAGTTGGTCAGCGAGAAGTTCGCCGAAGTCGCAACGCCCGAGACCGAAGCCGTCACCGTGTAGGCACCCGCTGTGGTGTTCGCCGTGAAGACTGCTGCCACAGCCACGCCTGAGGCGTTCGTCGTCGCGGTGGTCACCCCTCCTGCAAATGTGCCGCTGGCTCCGCTGCCTGGTGCGGCAAACGTGACCGTGGCGCCGTTAACTGGATTGCCCCCCGCGTCCTTTACAGTCGCTTGGAATTGCGTGGCGTACGCCGCGCCAACTGTCGCGCTCTGAGGTGTACCCGCAGTCGCGGTAATGCTCGCCGCCGCGCCTGTCAAGTTGGTGAGTGAGAAGTTCGCAGGAGAAGCAACGCCAGACACGGTGGCGCTCACCGTGTAGGGACCGCCAGCAATACTGTTCGCCGTAAAAACAGCAGAGGTCGCGACGCCCGAGGCGTTCGTTGTCGCCGTGTTCACGCCGCCTGCAAACGTGCCGCTGGCTCCGCTACCGGGGGCCGTGAACGTCACGGTCACGCCACTTACAGGATTGTTCCCTGAGTCGGTTACCTTCACTTGCAGTTGCGCTGCAAACGCGGTGTTGATCGTTGCGCTCTGCGGCGTGCCAGCACTGGCAACGATGTTGGCCGGTGGATTACCCAAGTTTGTAAGGGAAAAACTGGCGGACGTGCCGACTCCCGATGCCGATGCCGTTACCGTGTACGGACCACCGGCGGTGCTGTTGGCAGTGAAGACCGCCGCGGTAGAGACACCCGACGCGTTCGTGGTGGCGGTGTTGACGCCGCCCGCAAACGTACCACTCGCGCCACTGCCTGGAGCCGCGAACGTCACCGTTACACCGCTCACACCGTTACCGAAAGAATCCTTGACCGTGGCTTGCAGCTGCGTGGCAAAGGCCGTGTTGATGGAGGCGCTCTGCGGTGTGCCCGCAGTCGCAGTGATACTTGACGCCGATCCCGCCAAGTTGGTCAGAGAGAAGTTTGCCGGAGAAGCAACGCCGGAAACCGAAGCTGTCACGGAGTAGACACCAGCGGTCGTGTTCGCTGTGAAGACTGCGGCGGTGGCTACGCCAGACGCGTTCGTTGTCGCGGTCTTTGCGCCACCGGCAAACGTGCCGCTCGCTCCGCTTCCAGGGGCGGTGAAAGTTACAGTCACGCCGCTCACGAGGTTGCCGAAAGAATCCTTGACTGTGGCTTGCAGTTGCATGGCAAAAGCGGTGTTAACCGTCGCACTCTGCGGCGTACCGGCGGTGGCTGCGACGCTGTTGGCTGCGCCAGCCAGGTTTGTCAGCGAATAATTCGCCGCACTGGCCACACCGGATACCGAAGCCGTCACGGTGTAGACACCAGCGGTGGTGTTCGCTGTGAAGACTGCGGCAGTGGCGACGCCTGATGCGTTGGTCGTCGCAGTGTTCACGCCACCCGCAAAGGTGCCGCCCGCTCCGCTCCCCGGTGCAGTGAACGTGACGGTCAGGCCACTCACGCCGTTGCCAAAGGAATCCTTGACCGTGGCTTGTAATTGCGTGGCAAACGTGGTGTTAACCGTGGCGCTCTGGGGCGTACCCGCGGTCGCGGTGATGCTTGCTGCCGAGCCCGGTAAGTTTGTGAGGGAGAAGTTCGCTGGAGTAGAAACGCCGGAGACCGTGGCAGTAACGGTGTAAGTTCCGGCGGTGGTGTTGGCTGTGAAGACCGCGGCAGTGGCAACACCAGATGCGTTGGTGGTTGCGGTAGTTACGCCACCGGCAAACGTGCCGCTCGCTCCGCTCCCCGGTACGGTGAAAGTGACGGTCGCACCGCTGACTGGGTTATTGAAGGGATCCTTTACCGCAGCTTGAAGTTGAATGCCGAACGCGGTGCCGGCGGTCGCGCTTTGCGGCGTGCCAGCAGTGGCGGCAATTGTCGAAGGAGAACCCGCAACGCCGCCCGCAGGCTTAAAGGCCGCCAGGATGGTGCCCCAATTACTGGACGGAGACAATGTTGCCGAGGCGGAAACGGTCCCCGCGACCGCCTGGATCTGATCTTCGCTGATGAGTTTGGTGTTCGGTGCCGCAGGCACAGAATCTCTAATCGTGTAGCCGGTTCCTGCGGTGAACGCAGTACTATCGGCGGTTCCTGCAGAGCCCAGCAACAAATCACCGCTCACCGTCGTGGTGGCATTCCCGCTGTTCGGCGAGGTGCTTGTCGCCGTGGCTACCGACGCTGCGTCCAGGGAATTCGTCGTCGCTACACCGGAGTATTCCAGGATGGCAAAACGCAGGGGACCGGAAACGGTCATGGACGCAGTGACGGTGTTCGCGCCGCCCTTGATATTCTCCGCATAAAAAATGGCGTTGGTTACGGCACTGCCCGAAGAACCTACCTGCGCCGCTTGCTTGTATGTGTTGCCGTTGGAGTCGGTGATAGTGAAGACCTGCGAATTGGAGAGACCGCCGCGGATGACCACGGCGATAAAATTCCCAGCGGTGTTCGGGCCTGCAAACGCGAGCGTGGAAGTTGTGGTTGTGCCGGCATCTTTTCCAACGTGTTGCACCAGGGTAATACCGGCGGCCTGCGCCTGCACGAATGCTCCCGTGAGCAGCAGGAGTGGCAAGAGGACAAGAAGGCGGGTAAGACGAACACCAATCGCCGAAGAATTTCTGCGGCGCAAGCTAATCGACATCGGACATCCTCCGAGGATAAAAGATCGTTTTTCGCTCACGGGAATGCTTGTGAGCTTCACAGACAGGCGGCACCCCTGCCCCTGGTTACTGGCAAGACCCTTCCATCGACAAACATCAGTTCGGTTGGAAATCTCTAAGCCCCACACCACTCAGGTAGGCTGGCCAGGAGCCGCGCAGTGTTTGGCCCTCAAGCGGCTTCGCCAACCTCAAACAAGCAATGCTGTTCCATCGGTATTGAGGACAGTACCGGTGAGGTGCGGTGGAGCAATCCCCTTTCCAAAGGGATACAGCGTTAACCCATTGAAAAATAAAGAGTTAATTATGAAGCGACAAGCCTTGAAAAGCGGCGTGGGAACTGAGCAGGAGATAGTGTGTATCCCTTTTCCGCACAAAACGGCGCGCCATCCGTCCCGAAGGCGGAGGGCAAAGCAACCCTTTTTGTTCTCTCCCGGGTTGAAGGTCGCCGGTTCCGCACATTCCCGTGGCGTCGTGGGGGCTTTCTGCGTAATCCGGCACACCTTCTGAGCAACGCCAAAACCCACTGGCCTATTCAAGTGAAGAAATCACCGAGAATGCACGACAGGCGGGCTTACTTTCTCGTCGCAAGAGTGAGGCGTGACGCGCTGCAGCCAGGCCTCGCGCCAGTAAGAGTAGATGCTTCGAGGGCAGAACATCCGACAGTAACTGTATCTGGATTGACAGATTACGGAGTCGAGAATGACGCAAGGATTCCTAAATTCCCTCATCATACCGGTTTTCTCGTCAATGATTTTGCTGACTCTCTTGAGTACGCGGTACGACCCGCCACAGTAGGGGACCATCTCCGCGTCGAAGAGGAGCCCACGGTTCTTATTTTCCGTGTCCAAAGTGTTCAGAATATCCTGGTAAGACTTTATGCGAACAAGTTCACCGGGTTGCAAGTCGAGGGTTGCTGTGGGCGTCGGCTCTCCGACGGGAATGCGCCCGCATTTCCTGGGAAATTGCGTGCCATGCCAGAGCGGATGGAATTTGTCATAGAACCACCGCATGGCAGGTCCCAATCCGATACCGGCCTGGCTGAGGCGGTAGTACATCGAATAGACCAAGCCATCAAGAAGCTGCCTCAGGCCGACGTTACCTGAAAAATAGTCCTCGAAATACTGACGGACATCCCACGAGTCCAGATCCTTCGTGGCGTAAGGCAATTGCGTGGCTTGGCACTTAAACCTGGGCGCGCCTCCATTTGGATTGTATGCTTGTGAACCAGCAAAGACTTGAGATTCGTTACAGATCTGAGACTCTTCGGACTCGGGATCACGGGGAGGAGTAGCGGCGTGCCTAGCGGTCTTTTTCTGTGAGGTGCGGCCGGCAGGTTTCAACCAATCTTCTTTCCAGAAAAGCAAGCATCCAGCCTGGCAACCGCCATGTGCCTGCCCGTCGCAGCGAGTCTCCAGATGCACCGCCCTGTCCATACGGCGGCCGCGAACCGGGAAGACGGTGTCACAGGTCTTGTGCGCCCTCTTGTAAACGCGAAATCTTTGATCGCAGAAAGCAAACATTTCCGGCATGAACGGCAAGTTATCGAGGCAGCCGTCCTTGTCCAGGGTCCGCAGGATTTCCTCGCGACTCCGGACTTCCACCCAGTCTCCGGCCTTAAAATGCAGGGCTGAACTTGACTTTGGAGTGTTCACCGGTTGCCTTGTTTCTTGGGGAGGTAACAATCGTTAGCTTCACTGCTTCCTGGTTCACAATACGAGCTTTCGGCAATAAAAGGCTTCAGCAAATCCGTGCGGCGAATTCGATTCGATGCCCCGGAGGCGCTGCAGAGCTAGAAAAGTATCTTCAGTAAACCATTGTTTCGCGCGTTGGGAAGCAAACGACTGGCAGATATACCTGGCTTTGCGTTCACAAGTCTCGCGATCCAGGCCCACGAAGAAATTTGGCGCGCCGAGATCGCCATCGTACTTCGGGATTTCATACTCCAGGATGAGGTGGTGGCGAAACGTATTCCAAGTCAATTCACCGATCACTCTGTGGTCCTGGTGAAGGTCATTGCGGTAATGGGTCAGAATCAGATCAGGCACAAACTGTCTCTTGAGCTTTTCAAATTCCGCTTTCAGGCCTTTGTACAGCGAGGGGAAATAGCTATCACGGTAGCTGTGAAGAACGACTTTCCTGGTCTTTGCTGCTGCGAGGAACAATTCCGCAGCCCTTACTGCTTCCCGCTTTCTAATGGGCGTGCAGCTAAATACTTTCCAGTGGATTTCGCAATTCGGTTCCTGGTGAAGGAGGCGGAGAATTGTGCCGCCACACCCGATTTCGATGTCGTCGGAGTGCGCCCCCAGGAAAAGCACGCGGCGTGCAATCTTTCCGGGTTTGCCAATAGCAGGCTTCAGCATAAAGCGTCGTGGGCTCGTTGACTGCCGTAGTTCAACTGAAAACAGCAAAATGAAAAATCAACTTCAAACCGTCACCTTTTCCCAGAGAACCCAAGGAGCTTCACCTCTCGCATACATGTCGTCCAATTGCTGCTTTTCCTTGAACGTATCCATGCAGGCGTAGAAACCGTTGTGATGGTATGCCATTAACTGTCTTTCCTGGATCAGACGTTCAAAGGGTTCAAGAACGAGATCTTCCCCGTCGCGAATATACTCAAAAATATCTCTCTTGAAGACGAAGAATCCGGTATTGATACGAAGACCGGATTCCCGGATCGGTCTTATTCCGGTGACAATGCCATCTTGTCCCGCAGAAATGGTGTGGTAGTATAGGTTTGGCTTTGCGGAAACAAAGGTCGCAATCTTGCCGCTTTTAGCGGCGAATTCCAGGATTTTGGGCAACGGCAAGTCCACCAATCCGTCAGCATAATTAGCGAGAAAGGCCTCTTCCCCGGCTAAGTATTGTTCAACAGCTTTTAGTCTCTGGCCGATATTGGAATGCAGACCCGTGTCGGCAAAGGTGATGTTCCATCCGCGGATGTCATTCTCGAAAAGTTCAAGACTCCTGCTCGTACTGGGCAATGAGCTATAGCTTTCTGGCCGTTCGCAATTAGGACTGAAACATCTAATGATATCGTCGGCGCGGTAGCCAAGGCACAAGATGAAGTCTTTATGCCCGAAGTGGGCGTAGTACTTCATTACGTGCCACAAAATGGGCAAGTGGCCGATAGGAACCATGGGCTTGGGAATGTTCTCCGAGTAGTCCCGCAGCCGCATGCCCAGCCCGCCACAAAAAATGACAACCTTCATTGCGTCGGTACCTCCCGCAAAGTCAGTGAAACTCAAAAAACGATGGGTCTATTCGACTTTAATTATTTGAAGACGGCGACTTCGGGGATCGGGACCACGAATTGCCCGCCCCATTCCCGGATGTAGGAATTTTGCCGCATAATTTCATCCTTCAAATTCCACGGCAAAATGAGCAGATAGTGAGGCCGCGTTTCGCGGATGCGGTCCGGCGAAAAGACAGGAATCCGCGTTCCTGGCAAAAACATCCCTTGCTTGTGAGGGCTGCGGTCCACCGTGTAATCAATGAAATCTGTGCCAATGCCGCAGTAATTCAATAATGTGTTGCCTTTTCCTGGAGCGCCATAACCTACGATGGTCCTTCCGTTTTGCTTGGCGCGGATCAAAAATTCCAACAGCTTGCGTTTCGTTTCCTTGACCTGCTCGGCGAAGCGCGAGTAGGTTTCCAATTTTCCAAGGCCCGCCGCCTGTTCGCGGGCCCGAAGCTCCGCGACCGACGGCCCAACGGATTTGTCCTTGTCGTCCTCATGCCGGGCGTAGATGCGAAGCGATCCGCCGTGCGTGCGTAACTCTTCCACATCGAAAAGCGTCAATCCGTGTGCAGCAAAAATTCTCTCGACTGTAGAAAACGAAAGATAAGAAAAATGCTCGTGATAAATCGTGTCGAACTGGTTCTCCTCCATAAGCCGCATGAGATGAGGAAATTCCATGGTGATGACGCCAGTGGGTTTTAGAAGGATTTTCATTCCCGCGACGAAGTCGTTGATGTCCGGCACGTGGGCGAGCACGTTGTTGCCAAGGAGAAGATCGGCCCGCTGGTCTTTGGCGACCAATTCGCGCGCGGTCTCTCGGTTGAAAAATTGGACCAGAGAAGGAATGCCCTTCTGCATCGCAACGGCCGCCACGTTGGCCGCGGGCTCAATGCCGAGGACCGGCACCCTTTTCTCGACAAAATATTGCAGGAGATAGCCGTCGTTGCTGGCAATTTCCACGACCAGGCTGCTTTCGTTGATTGGGAAGCGCTGCACCATCTTCTCTGTATAGGCCTTAACGTGCGCAAGCCACGTATCGGAGTACGAGGCAAAATAGAGGTAGTCGCTGAAAATATCTTGCGGAGCAACGTATTCCTGGAGCTGCACTAGAAAGCATTTCCCACAAACATAGACGTTCAAAGGGTAGAAGGGCTCCATGTGGTTCAGATGGTCCGCGCTAACAAAACTCTGACACAGAGGCGACATGCCCAAATCCACGAACGTATGATCGAGCCGTGTTCCGCAGAACCGGCAACCCGCTTGCTTCTTCGAACTCATTGCTTCTGGCAAAGAGATTTCGTTAGTTTGGTCCGCGATTTTTGTCATAAAACCCATCACCGTCCGTTTCTGATTAAGCTGCCGGTCATAGTCCTCAGAGCTGCCGTCACGGTCCTGGCAATGCCCTCTCCGGTCAGGCCGTGCTGCTCCTGCATGTATTCTTGGGTGCCGATGTGAGGAGAAAAGGCGGAAGGAAGGCCAATGCGCTTGAAGGGCACTTTGATGCCTTCGGCTTCGGCCAAGACTTCTGCAACGGCACTGCCGAGGCCGCCGAGAATGCTATGCTCCTCAACGGTGAAGATAGCTTCAGTCTCGCGCGCGGCAGCAAGAACCGCTTCCGCGTCGAGAGGCTTTACCGTGTGCATGCTCAGCAGCCGCGTTTGGATACCTTCTTTCGCCAGCAAATCAGCGGCGCGCACGGCGTTGAGCAGAATGCCGCCAGTGGAAATCAGCGTGACGTCCTTCCCTTCCCGCATTCGAATGGCCTTGCCTAGCTCAAATTCGATGGGGGATTGATGGACCACCGGCTCGCCGGCTTTGCCCAATCGGAGATAACAAGGGCCGGGATAAGCGATTATTGCGCGCGTGGCAGCGCGAGCTTCGACCGGATCGCCGGGGGCAACAACCACCAAATTCGGCAATGCGCGCATGACGGCAATGTCTTCGACCGCATGGTGGGTCGCACCCATGGCGCCGTAAGTGAAGCCACCCCCAACGGAAACAACCTTGACGTTGGCGTTGTGATAGCAAACATCGTTGCGCACGTGTTCGAGGCAGCGCAGCGTGGGGAAATTGGCAATGGAATAAGTGAGGGCAATTTTTCCGCTAAGAGCCAAACCCGCGGCGATGCCGGTCATGTTCTGTTCAGCGACACCGGCATTGAGGAACTGCTTGGGGAGCTGTTCCATGAAGGGAGTGACCACGCCAAATCCCAGATCGCCCACCACAAGGACAATGCGCTCGTCCTGCTTGGCCAGTTCAAACAGTTCTTTGATAAATGCGGTTCTCATTAGCAGTTGTCCAGTTCGGCGAGAGCCTTAGTCATGTCCTCGCCCATGGGCGCGCGGTAGTGCCAGAGCAGCTTGTTTTCCATGTAGCTGACGCCTTTTCCCTTGATGGTGTGCGCGACGATGCAGCTTGGGCGGCCGGTTTCGAAAGGCACTTGTGTGACGGCTTGTTCCACGGCATTCACGTCGTGGCCATCGAGTTCGCGAACGGCCCAGCCAAAGGCGCGCCATTTGTCGGCCAGGGGATCCAGGTCGATGACTTCTTTGACCGCGCCGAGGCTTTGGATTTTGTTGTAGTCGACAAGAACGATGAGATTGTCGAGCTTGTGATGAGGTGCAAAAAGCGCGGCTTCCCACACGGAGCCTTCATCACATTCGCCGTCACTGATCAAACAAAAGATGCGGCTGGGGCGGCCGTCGCGCTTCGCAGCGATGGCCATGCCGGTGGCGACGGGAAGTCCGTGGCCGAGCGAGCCGGTGGAAAGTTCAACGCCAGGAACATTTTTGTGCATCACGTGACCCGCCAGCGGCGAACCGTTTTGATAAAAGGTTTCAAGACGCTCCACTGAGAAATAACCGCTTTCAGCAAGGACGGCGTAGAGTGCGGAGCAAGCGTGTCCCTTGCTCATGATGAAGCGGTCGCGGTCGGGCCAATCGGGGCGCTGGGGATCGTAACGAAGCGCGCGGCCATACACAGCTGCCAGCAAATCCGCGGCGGATAAGGAACCACCAACATGTGAGGCGTTGGCTGTGCCGGTCATGCGAATGCAGTGTTTGCGGATGCGTTTGGCCAGTTCGGCAAGATTCACTTCGGGTGCGCTACTCATGCTGCCTTCTTTCGCGACTTTCACGACTACACGAGAGAGTTGAAGAACGATTCGTCATTCATGCGGCGCGCGACGGCATCCAATAGGAGCGCCGCCGGCGCCCCGTCGGCGACACGATGATCGAACGTGAGGCTCAAAATGCAGGTGTGGCCCACGACCAGTTGCCCGTTGCGCACGACAGGACGCTCCGCGATTCCTCCGATGCCAAGAATGGCGGCTTGCGAGCCGTTGAGAATCGGCGTGAAAGCGTCAATGCCATGAGCGCCGAGATTGCTGATGGTCGCGGTTGCAGCCTCGAGATGCGCCGGCTGCAAGCGGCTGGTGAGGGCGCGGTCGGTTAAGTCGTTCACCGCGACAACAATTTTTCGGAATGAGGCGGAGTCCGCGTTGCGGACCACAGGAACGATTAGGCCGCCGGGAGCCGCAACAGCGAAACCGATATTGATTTCTTCGAACCGAACGATGCAGTCGTTCTCTATGGTCGCGTTGAGTTCGCGCCGTTCGTGCAGAGCGGCCGCAAAGAGCTTGATGAATAGCGAGCCATAAGAGGGGGACTGGCTCAGTTTTTCTGACAGGGCGCGGCGTGCTCCGACCAAAATATCCGCAGGGACTTCCCGCGTGAGCGTCGTGGAAGCCGCGGTGGACAATGTCGTGCGTAAACGGTCCGCCAAAGAGCGGCGGAGGCCGGCGAGCGGCACGCGCTCGGCCACAGGGTTATCAGCCACGGGCGTTTGACTTGTAGATTTTGAAACCAGCGCCAGAATATCGGCTTCGACGATCCGGCCTCCAGGACCGGTTCCCTTGATTTGCTGAAGATTGACTCCATGTTGCGCAGCCAGCTTCTTCGCCAGAGGGCTAGCGCGCAGGGGCCCGACGGAAGGCGCATCCGATTTTGAACTCGGCGAGGTCTCCGCAAGCGGTTCGCTCGTTTGTGTGACGCCAGCGCCATTGGCAGTACGGGCGGGCGCGGATTCTCCGTTGCGCAAAATGTAGCCCATGAGAGCTTCCACGCGAAGACTCGTTCCAACGGTTGCCACAGCGTGCAGAATGCCATCTTCGGGAGCGGGGATCTCGAAGGTCGCCTTTTCCGTGGTGATTTCGGCAACTGGGTCGCCCATGGCGACGCGAGCGCCGTCGGGGCGCAACCACGCGGTCAGGACGCCTTCTTCGGTATACATTCCCATGCTGGGCATAACAATCGCTCGGGCCACGCGATTCAGGCTCCTGTACCAAAGAGTTCGTGCACGGCGGAAATAACTTGCGCCGGACCGGGCGTGTAGTGAGCCTCAAGAACCGCGGAAAAAGGAACCGGAGTATCGGGGGCAGTGACGGTCTTGATTGGCGCATCGAGATTGTCGAAGCCTTTGTCGGCGACGCGCGCGGCGATGTCGCGAGCCACGGAACACACAGGCGTGTCTTCGTCCACAACAACCAGGCGGCGCGTGCGGGAGATAGATTCGAGAATCGTATCTTCGTCGAGTGGGGAGAGCGTCAAAACGTCCACGACTTCGGCGTCAATGCCTTCAGCAACGAGCAACTCAGCTGCTTCGCTGCAAATGTGAGTCATGCGGCCAATACCGCAGAGAGTAACATCGCGGCCGCGGCGCACAATTTCCGCACGGCCAATGGGCACAGTGTAGGATTCTTCGGGGACTGGGCCCTTGGCGCGCTGTCCCAGGAATTTGTGTTCGAGGATAATCACTGGGCCATTGTCTCGGATAGCAGAAATCGTCAGACCCTTGGCATTGTATGCGGTGGAAGGCACGACCACTTTGAGGCCGGGAATGTGGGCAAGGACCGCGTAGAGCGTTTGGGAATGTTGCGCGCCCGCGCCTCCGCCGTAAGTCCTATTGTCGCCGCCTCGCGTGCCATAAGCGGTGCGAATCACCAGCGGAAGGTCAACCTGGCCGCCCATCATGTAATGCATTTTGGCGGCCTGATTCATGATCTGGTCAAAGCAGCAGCCAATCAAATCCACGAACATGATCTCGACAATGGGCCGCAAGCCGGACATGGCGGCGCCGACGCCCGCGCCGAGAAAACCCATCTCCGCGATGGGAGTGTCGAGAATTCGCTCCGGGCCAAATTCGGTAATCAATCCGCGGGTTGCGCGGAGCGGCCCGCCCCAGGCGTCCACCAACCCAAGATGCGCGCGTCCTGCGGCGCCGGCAACGTCTTCGCCCATAACAATAATGTTGGGGTCGCGGCGCATCTCCAAGCGAATCGCTTCGTTAATGGCGGGGCCGAAACTGAGTTCACGCACGGCGGTGGTGGTCATTTCTGGTCTCCGTCGCGCGCCGGAACATACACATCAGTGAAAAGATCGGCAGGTTGGGGCAACGGGCTCGACTCTGCAAAAGCCACGGCTTCGTCAATCTTCTTGCGGTTCGTCGATTCGATGGCGTCGAGTTCTACTGCGGCGAGCAAGTGTTGATCGAGCATTTGTTCTCGAAAACGGCGAATGCAATCGCGGTCCCGAGCGGCTTGCTCTTCTTCGCGCGTGCGATAACGAAGAGCATCGTCTCCCTGATGATGGCCGTAATAGCGACAGGTCATGCATTCGATGAGGGAGGGTCCTTCGCCACGGCGTGCGCGCTCAACGGCAGTCGCAGCCGCTTCCCAAACTGGGATCGCATCTTGGCCGTCAACGGTCAAGCCCGGCATCGAGTAGGCCGCAGCCCGATCCGCAATCCGCGGGACGGAAACCGCGTACTCCACAGGAGTCGCCTGGGCATAGCCGTTATTTTCACAAACGAAGACAACCGGAAGTTTCCAAATGGCGGCGAGATTCATAGCTTCATGGACCGCGCCGATGCTGGCTCCACCTTCGCCAAAAAAGGCCACCGCAACCTGGCTGGTTTTGCGAACTTTGGCTGAAAGGGCCGCGCCAACCGCGTGAGTTACGCCCATTCCAACGATGGGATTGACGCCGAGCATTCCCACGCGAACGTCCGTGATATGCATCGAGCCGCCCTTGGCGCGATTGCTTCCCGTGGTCTTGCCGTAGATTTCGGCCATCATGCGGTGGACTTCCACGCCTTTGGCGATGCAGTGACCATGGCCGCGATGCGTGGAGGCGATCCAGTCGCTAGGTTCCAGAGCTGCGCATACGCCGACGGCGCAAGCTTCCTGGCCCGTGTAATAGTGCACAGCACCAACGGGCACGCCCGTTTCGACGAGCCACTTCAAGCGCTCCTCGAATTCGCGGATGAGCGTCAAGCGCTCATACATCCATAGCAACTTCTCGCGAGACGGGAAGTTTTGCGCAAGTCCTGAGGCGGGGCTGGCTGAACTCACAATGCTCTTACTCTGCAATTTCGAACTCCCTAGTCACAGGTTCACCGGCCGTCATTCACCACTGCGACGCGCGCCGCTTGAGGGCCAAAATTTTCCATTTTCCGCGCAGCCTGCGGGTTGCGATAGCATTCCAGAATTTCGCCCACTTTTGTCCAAACGTTGAGCTTGTTCGAGAATCGCTGCAACGGGCTGAAAGCCAGCACCCACTTCAGCGTCCAGATCACGAGATTGCGAAACAAGTATAAAGGAACGCCCGCGACGTAATACTTCGTGCCTGGCCTCACTCCAAACTGCCGGATGCTTGCGCCGCCTTTGTGATACCACCACGCAAGAAAGAATTCCTTGTCAATGCGGTTCTCCGGGACGGGATGATGAACGATAGCGGAAGGCTCATAGCGCAATCGTTCCCCCGCCGCCAGCATGCGGGCGCCAAATTCCGTATCTTCGTTGCGAATCTCACTTCCGGGGCGAGGCCCCAGTTCAGGAAGAAAATCGCCGCACTTTTCAAAAACAGATTTGCGGAAAGCCATGTTGGTGCCAAAGGGAGGCTCGAAAAGCTCGCCGGACTTGTCACCGAGATCAAATTGAACGAGCGGGCCAGCGGCATACCAAGCCTTGGGGTTAAGCCACCGCGGAACGGGGCGAAACCATTCCGGAACCACGCGGCCGCCCGCGCCCGACCACTGCGCGTCTTGTAATGGGGCAGTGAGTTTCTCCAGCCAATCGGGTTCTATACGAACATCGTCATCCATAAAAGCTAAGATATGGCCACGTGCTTCACGAATCCCCGTATTCAACGCGTTGGATTTGCCTTGCTTCGGTTCGAAAATGTACCGAATTCGAGAGGGGTATCGATTGGAGAAGTCCTCAACCACGCCGCGTGTGGCATCTTTGGAATTGTTGTCCACCACCAAAATCTCCCACTCGACCGATTCCGGAAGTATGGACGCAGCGGCGCTGTTCAGCGCCGTCGCCAGGGACTTACACCGGTTGTAGGTACACAAGACGATCGTAATGTCCATTTGGTGCGGTCCTTAGCTAACTGCGCGCCTCGACGCGCGACTCCCGTGTGTCCAAAATCAAGCGGCGGACATAACTCCCGAATCCGCCGGTTTTCAAAAGCAGATACTTCGCCCA
>Ga0137379_10003961_pt1 | contig 13888 bp, 11 predicted proteins | sample SagtaG_18_FD_104812 | JGI IMG/M metagenome (GOLD analysis project Ga0137379, IMG submission 104812) | Vadose zone soil microbial communities from Sagehorn Ranch, Mendocino, California, USA - Sage2_L_80_16 metaG | ecosystem: Environmental > Terrestrial > Soil > Vadose zone | place: USA...
AATGGTGATGTTACGATAGCGGCCCATAAGGTTTTCCATAAACTCAGCTGTCAGCTATCAGCTCTCAGCTAGCAACAATTCCACCCGAGACTGCACAGAAGAATTTGATTTCCTTCGTGTAACTTCGTGTCCTTCGTGGTTGATGCCTTACTCGATTGAAATTTTTCTCAGCAGTTTGAAATCGCTAAGCATCTTGCCGGTGCCCAGCACCACGCTACACAGAGGATCATCGGCGATGGAAACCGGCAATCCAGTTTCTTCGCGGATACGTTTGTCGAGATTCTTCAACAGTGCTCCGCCGCCAGTCAGCACAATTCCGCGATCGCTGATGTCAGCAGAAAGCTCCGGCGGTGTGCGTTCGAGCGCAACCCGCACAGCATTCATGATGGTGGAGACACATTCGCTAAGCGCCTCCCGAATCTCGCTGTCGTCCACCGTAATCGTCTTAGGAACACCTTCGATCAGGTTGCGGCCTTTGATTTCCATGGTCAGTGGCTTGTCCAGTGGATACGCGGAGCCAATTTCCATCTTGATCTGTTCGGCAGTGCGCTCGCCGACGAGCAAGTTATATTTGCGCTTCAAGTAATTCATGATGGCTTCATCCATCTGATTACCTGCCATGCGCACGGAACGCGAATAGACGATGCCGCTAAGAGAGATGACCGCAATGTCGGTAGTTCCGCCGCCAATATCCACGACCATATTGCCCGAAGGCTCAGTGATGGGAAGGCCGGCGCCGATGGCCGCCACCATGGCCTGCTCGACCAAGTACACTTCGCTGGCTTTTGCGCGATAGGCCGAATCCATGACCGCGCGTTTTTCTACTTGCGTGATTTCCGAAGGCACTCCGATCACGATGCGCGGATGCACCAGCATCTTGCGGTTGTGCGCCTTTTGGATGAAGTAGTTCAGCATCTTCTCGGTGACTTTGAAGTCGGCGATCACGCCGTCTTTCATCGGCTTAATGGCGACGATGTTACCGGGAGTGCGGCCCAACATTTCTTTGGCCTCTTTGCCGACAGCCTCAACTTCATTGGTGTTCTTGTTGAGGGCGACGATGGAAGGCTCGTTGACTACGATGCCTTTGCCGCGGGCGAAAACCAGAGTGTTGGCGGTCCCCAGATCAATGGCCAGGTCACTTGAGAAAATGCTGAAAAGTGACCGCAGATTATGCCCGCCAGATGAGCCGTTGCGAAATCCGTTGTTTGACATACGTTGACTGCGTCTCTCTTTATATTTTTAACTCAGGTATTTTTACCCTGTATTTGTGAACTGTATTTGTTGAACCGCCACACTCCGGCAAATACCCAGCCGAAACCGGCCCTGCCGGTGGAAAATTCGATTGTTCGGGGTCCTTTAACCCTTATTGTAAGGATTTTCCGGACCCTGCGCTAAGAATAAAGTTGCTGCCTTCGAAAACAAGTTCCAGTGCGAATAACCCTACTGAATCACGATCTTCTGCTGCTGCGTATTCACTCCGCCACGAGCGTCTTGCGCGGTGATAGTGATCAAAGTTTCCCCGTTCGGCAATGGCGGCGTGAAATAGTGGAAACCGCCGTCAGTGCCTACCACCGGCACCTCGTGCCCATTAACCATGACTCTGGCGCCAATTTCGGTCTTGCCGGTCAATTCAATTACGTGCCCGTGCTGAACAAATGGATCCAGCGTCAGCGCTATACCGCTGTCGGTCTCCTTTGCGATTACGGTGAACCGGTTTTTCTCGCTCTCCGCCGATTCCTTTTCGTTGATGTCGAAGGAACGAACCATCCAATAATAAGGTCCCTCGGATAAGCCGGAGACCATGACGTCGGATGAAGCGATCTTGCGGTCCACGATCAACGACGAGAAATACGGATTCCGAGAAATCTGTAGGCGGTAACCCTTGGCGTTGGCCATGGGCGTCCACGAAAATTCGACGGGCTTCGGGTCGTGGGAGATAAAAATCGGCATCATGTTGGCCGGTGAGATAGGAGTTGGCGGGCCAATTTCTTTTATCTTTTCCAAATGCGCCGAATTCGGCGTAAAGCTTGCTTTCTCCCAGTCCGCCAATTTCACGGTTTCACCGTTGCGCTCGACTGTGCCGCTGCCTTTGGTTACGAGAAGTTCGTCCTGCTGCGACTTAGGATCCTTGCTCACCCGGGCGGCGCTGTCTGGCGCCAGAGAGGCGGTTGCTCCGTCCATTTTTACTTCAGACTTTGAGCCTTGCAGGTAAGTGCCGGTAGCCAGGTCAACCGTGCCGGTGTTCACTCGCACGGCAACATTCGTCTGCTGGCGTTCGTTGGCAGAGTTTTCTTCGATGACGATCAGCGAATCCTGTTTCACCGTATAGTTTGTTCCGTCGTTGAATACGATCTTTGCCATACCTTCTGAGCCGGTCTGGATAACGTCGCCTTTTTCAAGGGGGACACTGTAGTCGGCGCGGACCCAACTATTGCTGCTTGCCTTCTTGATGCGCACCGTGCCGTCGAGAGCCGTTAAGTGGGCTTGCTGAAGAGTCGTTCCAGGTTTTGCCGATGAGGCGGGTGCCGCTACGCGCTCCAACAAATTGGTAATCAGGCTGCTGAATTGCTTGCCGGTAGCTTCAGAGAAGTCAGGAAATGCCAATCGGGCTCCGACTCCGAGTGCCAGCAGCGCGGAGAACACCATGAGGAAAACGCTGCGGTAGGTGACCGTTTTCCAGGCGATCTGAATTCCCGATTTTCGGTTTGACGGCAAGTAAAATCCTCTGCAGACGAGAGAATCCCTGATATACGCAAGAATTATTACAGTCCCGTGCCAGACAAGAGAGGGAAACGTCTTCCGCGAGGTTACTGAGGTCACGGGGGGAACTGGACAATTGGACAACCGGCAGCTCTCTCCGTACACAAAGGTTTGGGGATTCAATACCCAAATACCAAATTCCACAATTACTCAAGTCCGCCTGACTTGCCGCCTCCTTGGGCCGGCAGTAGCATGAAGATTGCAAGGAGGCTTCATATGGCTACTGATACACTCACCAGCCCGGTTCTTGTGGGAACTGCCACCCGCCCTAACGTTTACAAAAATTTCATCGATGGCGAATGGGTCGAATCGAGCACGGGCGAGACTTTTGAGGACCGCAATCCCGCCGACACTCGCGACATAGTCGGAATCTTTCAGAAATCAGGTAAAGCGGATGTTGATGCGGCGGTGGATGCGGCCAAACGGGCATTCCTGAAGTGGCGGCTCGTTCCTGCCCCACGGCGTGCCGAAATCATTTTTTTGGCGGCCGAGATGTTGGCGGAACGCAAAGAAGACTATGCCCGCGACATGACGCGTGAAATGGGCAAGGTTCTTAAGGAAACTCGGGGCGACGTTCAGGAGGCCGTGGATACCGCTTATTACATGGCCGGGGAAGGACGGCGGCTATTTGGTCCGACCACACCTTCGGAGTTGCCGAACAAGTTTGCCATGGCCATCCGCCAGCCCCTCGGCGTCTGCGCCATGATCGCGCCTTGGAATTTTCCCATGGCAATTCCGTCATGGAAGCTGTTGCCGGCGTTGGTCTGCGGCAATACTTGTGTTATCAAGCCGGCGCAGGACACCCCGCTTTCTACGTTTAATCTCGTCCGGGTGCTCACGGATGCTGGCGTGCCAAAAGGCGTGGTGAATATTGTCACCGGATTCGGCCCGCAGGCTGGGGCGCCCTTGCTCGAACATCCCGAAGTGCGTGCGGTCTCTTTTACCGGTTCGAGTGCTGTGGGGAAGACGATCGGTACGACTGCAGCGAGGAGCTTCAAACATTGTTCGCTGGAATTGGGCGGGAAGAATCCCATGATCGTGCTCGACGATGCCAACCTGGATCTAGCTCTCGAAGGCGCGCTGTGGGGAGCTTTTGGCACGACCGGCCAGCGCTGCACTGCCACCAGCCGCATAATTGTGCAGAAAGGTGTGTATCACGATTTCGTAGGCGGCCTGGTGGAACGCGCGCGCAAACTGCGGATCGGCAATGGTCTCGATGAGACTACGGACATGGGTCCGGCAATCAACGAGCGCCAACTACAGACTGACCTGGAATACGTCGAAATCGGCAAGGGCGAAGGCGCGAAGCTGCAATGCGGCGGCAATCGGCTGGACAAGGGCGAATATCAATATGGATTTTTCATGGAGCCAACGGTGTTCACCGACGTTGATCCTAAGATGCGGATTGCGCAGGAAGAAATCTTCGGGCCGGTAGTGTCCGTAATCCCGTGCGAAGATTTTGAAGATTCGATTGCCATTGCCAACGACATTGAATACGGCCTGTCGTCATCCATCTACACACGCGATGTAAACAAGGCATTCTCGGCAATGCGCGATCTTTACGCCGGAATCACGTACATCAATGCGCCGACTATCGGCGCCGAAGTTCATTTACCATTTGGCGGGGTGAAGGCCACGGGTAATGGACATCGCGAAGGCGGAATCGGCGCGATTGATTTCTATACGGAGTGGAAGTCGGTGTACGTGGATTATTCGGATCGGTTGCAGAGGGCGCAGATTGATCGGCCGGAGTAAGAAAACCGTCGTTGGTCATTGGCCATTGGTCGTCGACCAAGATCACGCGCAAGAGCGATAACCAATAGGCGGCCTTAGTGATTTCTGAAACGTATAAACACAAACGTGAATAGTGCCACGATCCCGAGTCCGAACGTAGATACTGACAGCGTCGGAAACCAAAACAGGAATACTCTCAAGAATTTGTTCTCCAGCCGGCTAGCCGAAAAGAACATTGCGAAGAACAAAACGGCGAGAATCCAGAACAGCAGCGAAAAGATACTCTCCGCCAGTCCACCTGCGAGGGCAGCCAGCCCTGTTGCCTTCTCGGTACTGATGACCTTAAACACAGAAGAGCCGGGGATGAATTCCGCTAATAATATCGCGGCAAGCCCGCTTAGAATGCCTTTGGCGTAATTCATAGCCCTCGCAAATGGGAGGATTATACGCCGAGCGTCTCGCATCCTAATCGAGGTCCGCAGCAAGCCGACCCCGGATTTCTCCGTCTATTAACGCTTCTCAGCGGTTAAAATTGTATATGCCCCTTACCCAGACCCTAACAATCACCCCCGCCCAGCGTCTCGACAACCTGCGCTATGCCATCCGCGACCTGGTCGGCCTCGCCAACGAGGTCAAGAAGCAGGGAAACAGGGTTCTGTATCTGAACGTTGGCGATCCCAACATCTTTGACTTTGCAACGCCTGCGCACGTCATTGAAGCCGCTTATCGCGCGATGCGCGACAACAAGAATGGCTATGCACCTTCCGAGGGCGTTCCGGAAGCGCTTGAGGCCATCCGCGGGGAAGCCGCACGTTCGGGGATCACCAGCCTGCAAGACGTTTTTGTCACCAACGGAGCTGGCGAGGGAGTGGATGTTTGCCTGACTGCTTTGCTCAATCCTGGAGAGAACGTGCTCACTCCCAGACCCGACTATCCCCTCTACACCGCGGTTCTCTGCAAGACGGGCGCGGAGATGAACTCATATTTTCTGAACGAAGAAGATAGTTGGCAGCCGGATCTTGACGACATGCGCCGCAAGATCAATGCGCGCACCCGGGCCATAGTTCTGATCAATCCGAACAATCCTACTGGCGCGCTGTGTACGCGAAAGATGCTGGAGGAGATTGCCGAAATTGCCCGCCAGCACAACCTGCTCATCATTGCCGACGAAATCTACGACAAGTTGATTCTTGATGGCGCCGAGCACATCTCGATTGCGGCGGTGGCACCCGATGTTCCAGTCGTGACAATTGGCGGGTTGTCGAAGAATTATCTTGCTCCGGGATGGCGGATTGGCTGGGGCATTGTGAGTGGCGAAGCCATTGCCGTGAAACCTTTCGCCGAGGGCATTCACAAGCTGCTGCGGGCGCGGCTTTCGGCGAACCATCCCGAACAGTATGCGATTAAGGTTGCGCTCGAAGGCCCACAGGACCATCTGATCGAGGTGCGCAGAAAACTGAGCGCCCGCCGTGACATAACGGTCGAAGCGTGCAACTCAATTCCGCGCATGAGCTGTGTTCCTCCACGCGGCGCGTTCTACGCGTTTCCCAAGATTGATATTCCCGACGGCGACGACGTGTTTGTGAAAGACCTTCTCCTGCAGAAGCACGTGCTGGTGGTACAGGGCTCGGGGTTTGGGCAGAAGCCCGGAACAAAACACTTCCGAATCGTTTTTCTTCCGCAGGAAGAAGTTCTCAAAAAAGCTTACGCCGAGATTGGCGAGTTCATGAAGGCTCGTTACTGATTCTCTGTGTTTACTTTTTCCTTCACGAAGGAGAGCCTACCACTTTTGAGTCTTTCTGCTGAATCTGCTTAAATCGCCCTTACGTGATTGACATTCACTGTCACATCCTACCGGAAGTGGATGACGGCCCCAAATCCTGGGAGACCGCCGAAGCTATGTGCAGAATGGCGGCCGAAGACGGGATTCAGCACATCGTCGCTACGCCGCACGCAAACGACCGCTACTTCTACGACCGCGAATATCTAGCCAGTCTGCTGCAAACCCTGCAGCAACGTATCGGTGGCACTCCGAAGTTGAGCCTGGGGTGCGACTTCCATCTTTCCTACGAGAATATGCAAAGCGCAACCGCGACCCCTGAGCGATATTGCATTGGCAACAGCAGATATTTACTGGTCGAGTTCAGCAACTTCAGCATTCCACCTCAGATTGACGAGTGGTTCACACATTTGCACGGGAAAGGCATCACGGCGATCCTTACTCATCCCGAACGCAATCCGCTCGTGCAGCAAGAGACCCAGCGCGTTTTGCGGTGGATAGAGTTGGGATGTGCGGTGCAGGTCACCGCTTCCGCGTTCACGAGGGGATGGGGAGACCGCACCCGACAAACTGCCGAGTGGCTAATCAAAGAGAAAGCGGTCCACTTTCTCGCGACTGACGCGCATGACACTCAGCGACGACCGCCAGTGCTTTCAGCCGCCAGGAACTTTGTCGAGAAGCATTACGGGGACGAACTTGCCCGAGCGTTGGTAATCGAAAATCCCGGCGCAGTGATAAACAATCAGCCACTGCCTTACTTCGCCAAAGCCTAGTTCGGACTCATCTGAATTCGTCAGGGTCAGAGGAGCAGGGGAACTACCTGGAGGGCGAGACCTCAACCGGCGTGGACACTGTCGTGGAGCTTTGCCCTGGCGTTATGACAGAGGCAGGGGCCACTGGCGACGGAGAAGCAGACCGCGGGCTGCCTGGAGTCCTGTTACGGAATTGTGGCTCAGTGGTCATGGCGCTTTCCGGATTGAGCAGATGCACCCGGTCGGGACCCAGCCCCAGGCGAATCAGGGCACGTGAATCAGGAACGCTCTTGCTCTGCCAGCCTTGATCGGCCTGATATCGCCGCAGTGCCTGCTGGGTGGCGTCGTCCCACTTGCCCGAGGGTGCGCCGGTCATATAGTGCTCGCGGACCAGGGCTTGCTGAATCTGCCGCGCGCGTTCGCTGTCAATTGCCTGCTGACCACGAGGGCGCGCCTTTCGTGACTTCTTGCTGCCGTGTTGCGAGGTCTTTACGATTCTTGATCCAGCCGGGACGCGGTGTTTCTTGGGCGCCGGGGTCGAGGCAAAAGAAAACGTCGCGGTCAACAGAACAACCGCCGCTAACCTCAATGCCGTTTTGGGCCGCAAGTTCATCCCCTGGTTCCTTGCCGCAAAGCTTCTGGCGCCGACCATCATCTCGCAGAGTGCGATTCAGCGCCAGTTCCGTTGGTGCAAGTAACTGTTACGGAAGTGTGCCTGCCAGGAATATGGTTCCGTCGTTCCGCCCAGTGCCTCGCTGCCGCACCAGGAACACTACATCCTGGCCGCTTTTCAGGCTAGTTTGAATGCGATCGAAGTCTTCCTGGCTGTTCACCGGCTGTTTGTTGATCTCAAGTACTACGTCGCCACGAGTGAGCCCTACATCGTCTCCGAACGATCCTGGTTTGACGTCCTGGGCTATGACGCCCTTGCCAGAGGGAACGTTGAGTCGGTCCGCCATTTCCGGAGTCAACGAGCGCACCGTAACTCCAAACTTGCTCTGCTTGGGAGTTGAGTCTTCGCCGTTCTCTTCCTCTTCACCCAGTCGTGAAGCGAAAAGCTTGGACCGATCGGCGACGGTGACGCTAGCCTCTTCCTTCTTGCCGCCACGGAAGTACCCGAGTGTGACTTTGCTGCCCGGCTTCCGCCCGGCAATATCGGAAACCAGTTCGTCGCCGTTCTTCACGGGCTTACCGTCAACGGAAACAATGGTGTCACCAACTTTGAGGCCAGCGCGTTCCGCCGGACTCCCCGCTACCACGCTCGAAATCGTGATTCCCGATTGCACACCGTACACTCGAGCAATGGCGGGATTCTCCTGCGCGTTGAACTCGATGCCAATGGAGCCGCGCTGGACGCGGTGTTCCGGCCCAGTCAGTTGGTTATAGACCTGAACCACGGTGTTTGAAGGCAACGCGAAGCCGACGCCCGCATAAGCATTCGTGTCGGTCAAAATCGCGGTATTGATGCCGATCACTTCGCCGTCCATGTTGACCAAGGGGCCGCCGGAATTGCCAGGATTGATGGCGGCGTCAGTCTGAATGAAGGACTGGAATTGCCGATTCGGCACGATGTTGCGTCCCTTGGCGGAAACAATTCCCGCAGTCACCGTGGCCTGCAGGCCAAAGGGACTGCCAACCGCAAGCACCCAGTCCCCAACCTGCATGCTTTCTGAATTACCGAGTTTCGCAACTGGTAGGGCGTGGTCAAAATCAATTTTGATTACCGCAAGATCGGTTTCCTGATCGGTGCCAATCACCTTGGCATCATGCTGAACTCCGGGTGGGTCGTCCTGCAATCGGACACGAATGCGGTCCGCCTTTTCGACCACGTGGCGGTTGGTAACAATGAAGCCCTTCGCATCCACGATCACGCCCGAGCCTAGAGACCGCTCGCGAATCGGACCGCTGTCGCCCTGACCGCCAAAAAACTTATCAAAGAAGTCGCCGAACGGGCTCTCATCGCCTTCGCCCGGTTGCCCGCCGCGCCGCCGCGCCTGAGGTTTGATTGTGGATTCAGTATTGATGTTGACGACAGCGGGTTCAAGCGACTTGGCAATTTGAGAGAACTGGTTCGAAAGCTGACGCGGCGCAGGCACACTCAAGGGAGTAGCATCAGCCGTTTTTTTCTCTTGCCCGCGGACGCCGCCGGAAACAACCGTGCCGATCAGAATTCCCATCGACAAAGTCAGCAAAATGACCAGCGTTGATGCCAGGCGGTTAGCCTTGAAACGCCTCCACAGGGCTTCGGCACGCACTTCCATGTTGAATTGCCTCCACTTTTCTAAACGTATGATTATACCGCTGTTACGAGCTGGGAAGGCCAGGATTGAATCTGCCTTCACTCTGTTAGACGCGTCAAGGGCGAAAAGTGTTGTTGAATTCGGCCACGAGCACGTAAAGAAGTGTGGCGGCGGCTTGGGTCAAAAACAAAAACTGCCACTGATTTACACGGATTCAAACAACCTCTCCGAAACAATTTGAATAAGAATCTCGGTTCGTTAATCTTGGATCGATCCGCGCGAATCCGTGTTAATCCGTGGCCAGCTCTCGGTTTGAATTTGGCCGGCGACTCATTGATCGGTCAACAAAGCATAAGTAAAGCCACTCGTGGCTCCATCGAGGGCCACGATTGTTTGATCTACGTTTGCGGTAAGGTTGATCGGTCCCGTGCTCAAGAATGCATTCTTTGTTCCCGGCGCTGTCAGGAAGACCTCGTAGTTTCCCGGAACTAGCAGTAGGTACCCGGTATCTTTATCGAATGCCAGGCTGGCGACTTGGGGCGAAACTCCAGAAATACTGGTTCCTGCTGGGACAAGGTACACGTCGGCCGGTCCCATCGCGCCTGAAGCATTCAACACGCGCACTTGGCCGTCGCCCGCGGTTGCTGGAGTCCCACCGTCGGTGAGCACAACCGGCTGGATGCTCGTGGAAGGTCCGGTTAGCACCAGACTCTGTTTTGCGTTCGCGGTGAGCGATAAGGCCTGATCAAGGATTGGAGACGACCCGTTGACTGGCACAACTTGTATCTGCCGCGAGCCCGTCTTCACTGAGAGATAAACCGTGCTGTCCCCGTAGTTCAGGTTCGTCGCCACGGAAACCTTGTCGACCAAGACATTAACTTGGGGAGCGCCGGGAGAACCCTGAATGACGCGCAATTGCGCGGTGCTATTGTCGCGGCGACTGCCACATCCGGCACCGATGAAAACGGCTAACAACACAGAAGATGAGAGCCAGGCACGACGCAATTTTGTCCTCCAGTACCAGCTTTGGTTTATCAGAAATTCAGGAATTCACGAAATAGGATGCGCCGCGGAAGCCGAAACGATGCTGCGTCTGCTGCCGTCTGAGCCACAGCCCATGCCGCATGGCTACCGGCATAGTCCAATCGACCTGCGGCGATTACAATGCCCGCTTCGGAGGAACCATGTCGGAATCACGCAGGCAATTTCTAGCTATCGCGTCGGCCAGCTTAATAGCTGCCGCTGCTGCGAAACGTAGCCAGGCACAGAATCCTGCAGAACAGCCGCCAGGAGAGCCGCCGGCATTTGGCACCGGCCCCGCGGTTGGACCTGAAGTCTCGCCTGCAACCTTTGCCGAGGCAGAAAAATTGGTGCAAGTGGAACTGAATGACGCAGACCGTGCCGTAGCCGCGGCGAGCTGGCGTCAGAACTTGGCCTCGCTTTACGAGGCGCGGACTGGACCACGCAAAGTTACCTTGGAGCCAACACTGGCTCCAGCATCCCGCTGGAATCCGGTGCTTCCCGGCCAGATACCAGCCTCACGGCAAGACCGTTTTGTCCGGAGCAAGGCGACATCAATGCCGGTGCCGGCGAGCGACGATGAGATCGCATGGGCACCGGTCACGCAACTCTCGCGCTGGATTGACCAGCGGAAGGTCACTTCGGAACGGCTGACGCTGGTCTATTTGAAACGTTTGAAGGAATTCGATCCCAAACTGCGATGCGTGATCACGCTGACATCAGAACTCGCGCTGGCGCAAGCAAAGAAGGCGGACCAGGAGATCGCAGCTGGGAAATATCGTGGACCGTTGCATGGCATTCCCTGGGGAGCTAAAGATCTTTTGGACACCGCCGGAATTCCGACAACTTACGGCGCCGAACCCTACCGCAACCGGGTGCCCTCGAAAGATGCTGCGGTCGTACAGCGCCTGCATCAAGCCGGGGCGGTGTTGGTTGCAAAGCTGAGCCTGGGCGCGCTGGCGTTGAATGACATTTGGTTCGGTGGGCAGACGATGAATCCGTGGCTGCTGGAGGAGGGATCGTCGGGCTCGAGCGCAGGGCCGGGTGCTGCCACTGGCGCGGGTTTGGTCGGCTTCGCTATTGGCAGCGAGACGGGTGGCAGCATCGTAGGCCCGAGCATGCGTTGCGGGGTCACAGGACTGCGTCCGACATACGGGCGAGTCCCTCGGACTGGCGCCATGACACTCTGCTGGTCGCTCGATAAACTGGGCGCGATGACGCGCAGCGTTGAAGACGCAATGTTAGTGCTGCGGGCGATTTCCGGGCCTGATGCAGGTGATCACGCGAGTGTTCCCAGCAAGCTTGACTTCGATGCTGGAGCATCAGTGCGCGGGCTGCGGGTAGGTTACTTCCCCGGATGGATGAAAGAGAATCCCGCCACCGAAGTGGATCGCGCGGCACTGGAAACGGTCAGGAAAGTTGGCATGGTTCCGGTGGAAGTTTCGATTCCTGACTGGCCCTACGATTCGCTTGACCTGATTCTCTTCGCGGAAGCGGCCGCGGCATTCGAAGAGCTCACTCTCAGCGGCGGATTGAATCAGCTTAAAGTGCAAACGCCCGACGCCTGGCCCAACATCTTTCGGCAGTCCCGTTTTCTTTCCGCGGTGGACTTCGTGCAAGTGGACCGCTTCCGGCGAAAAGTGGCTGAGGAAATGTCGCGTGTCTTTTCGCAGGTAGACTTACTCTTGGTACCTTCGCTCCGCGACGAGATGCTGACGATCACAAATTTCACTGGGCATCCGTCACTTACTTTGCGCGCCGGATTCGTCAACGTCTCAGAGGCGCGCAGTGATTGGGCGCCGGATCCGAAGAACCCGCTGCCACGGTTCTCGCCGCCGCGGCGCGTGCCGCACGGTGTCACATTGATCGGCAGGCTTTTCGACGAGGGCAGATTGGGTAGTGCTGGAATGGCCCTTGAGCGTGCCTTTGATGTCATGAAGGAGCGGCCACCCGGCTTCTGAGAATACCCTGCCACCTCACTGCCCACTAAGTGTGAAATTCACCGTGACCTGGGTGTCGACCACTACTGCATTTCCGTTAAGCAGGTAAGGTTTGTATTTCCACTGCCTGACCGCATTCGCAGCGGCGGGCGCCAGTAACGGGTCCCCTGAAAGAACGTCCACTTTTTCGACATCTCCAGTCTTGGCGATGCTCACACTCATCACAACTGAACCTTGGACTCTGGCCGTTTTTGCCTCCGGCGGGTAAACCGGTTGCACCTTGCTTACAACCAAACTTTGAGAGACGCCCTGAGAAACGCGAACTCGCTGCGGTACCGCGTCACTTGGCCCAACAGAATGCATGACAACTGTCTGAGTCGCTCGTTCAGAAGGCTCCCTCGGTGTACTCCTGCCATCTTGCGCGATGGCGCCCAGGCCAGCGGCTCGCGTTGCGTCCTGCACCGGTTCGCCGTGGCTCAGGCACGTCGTGGCTTTCCCGTCGGCCGAGGCGCGGATCATACCGCTTTCGTCAGAACAAAACGCCCGCTGCCCGGAATCCTCGACCGCGGGTTCAGCGACGATTTTGTAATGCGACGCGTCGCATTCGGAAATCACGTAGATGTAGCCATTCTTTTTTCCACTGGCAAGCTGGGAGTCATACAAATACAAGTTCCCGCCAGCCGTTTTGCCGGTATTCGCCAAAGCGGAGAGCGTACAGGCGTAGCCGCCATGAGCGACTGAATAAGATTTTTCTGCAGTCGTAACGGTACGGACTGACCAGATAGTGATTTGCTCATTCTGGCTGCGCTGGCGATCCTCGATATTTTTGAGGAAATCGGGGTCAGCCAGAGGCAGTCGCACGGTCACGCTGATTTCGTTGAGCCGCCACACATCCGATTCCATCTTCATTGAAAAAGTGAGGCGCGGAATGAAGGGCAGGGCCTCCTCTTTTTTCTCGTTGCGAGGGAGGTGCAACGCCAGTTCTATCTGATCTTCATCGCCGACAAGGTCATCGCGCTCGACTGTGATTTCGACCTTTTCGCCGCTTGTGCCGCGTGGATCTTCGGCCGTCAATAGAGACGGACCGGTTTCGAACGTCTCGAACCCAGCCCCGCCGGCCTTGGCCTCTGCTGCGAACATCGACAATTGGCTCAACAAGCTCTGGCCATTGCCAGTGTCCAGCTTTTGAAAAGATCGCCGGGTAACCTCAGGAAGATGCTTTTCCAAGTGGTTCGCAGCCTGACCAAAGAACATCTCGATCAGCGCCTGGCGCGCCGTCTGGGGAGGTGGAGGAGGAGCCTGGGCACGTAAAAAACATGAGATCAAAAGAGAAAGGGAAATTACACACAGGCGACGCATTCGGCCCTCCGGAGCTGCTGAATTCTTCAAGTCTAGCAGTCGCTCGAAAACTAGAGACGGAAGGGCGGCACTGAAAGTTCCCGCGCGAACTGGGCCTCGTCTCCGATACGGCTGCACCCAATGTGCAGAATTGTGCAATGTGCTGGAGGGGGCTGAGAAGGCCGCCCCGTTGACCCTGATGCCCCAAAGACCCTTCGCAGCAATGATTTATGGGGCTGACTGGCACCTGGAAGGCGGCGGGACGATTTGGCCGGACAAGTGCAATTTCCTCTAGCAACAAAAGAGGCCGCACAAAATGATTTC
>Ga0137379_10003963_pt1 | contig 13879 bp, 15 predicted proteins | sample SagtaG_18_FD_104812 | JGI IMG/M metagenome (GOLD analysis project Ga0137379, IMG submission 104812) | Vadose zone soil microbial communities from Sagehorn Ranch, Mendocino, California, USA - Sage2_L_80_16 metaG | ecosystem: Environmental > Terrestrial > Soil > Vadose zone | place: USA...
CCGCGGCGCAGACCGCGCCGATCCACTCCGCCTGCGCATCTGCCGACGTGGCCGCGGTCTCCTCGTGGAACGAGGAGGTCGCTGCGATCGGCTCGGGCTCGGCGACGCCGGGCCATTCGTCGTCGGGACGGCTCGAGCGCGCGAGGGACGCCGCATCGGCGAGCGCGCGCCGAAGGTCCGACGGAACCAGCGAGTTCGTCGTCACGATGCCTACCGCTTTTCCGGCGATCGCGCGGACCGTCGCGTGCGTTTCGTCGGAGACCGCGTTCTGGTGGATCGAGCTGTGCGAGTAGCGGGTGATCGCCGCGCGGCGGCGATGGACGTGGATATCCGCTTCGTCGGCCGGTGCGTCGCGGAGCGCTTCGCGAAGAGGCGCGACCAACGGGTCCTGTCCGAGAAGGGTCACTCGCGGACCTCGATCGGGACGTCTCGGAAGCGCGCGTGCGCCGCGCCGTGTCCGACGCGCATGAGCTGGAGGGGTTCGCCCTTTGCGCACGAGAGGAAGCCGTGCAGCTCCCAGTCGTCCGCGACGAGATCGCACCGGCCCCAGAAGTCGGGCGTAAGCGACTGGAACGCGACCCCGCGCACGTATCCCTCGAGTTGCCCGTTGCGGATGACGCGGGCGGACTGCGTCGAGAAGTGGAAGTTCTGTCGTTTGTCATCGAGGGAGTAGGAAGCCGGCGCCTCCATCAAGAGTCCGGTCTCGACCCCGCGGAGCAGATCGGAATATGGAGTGGTTCCGGGGTCGAGGCTCACGTTGACCATGCGAACGATCGGGAAGTGCTGCCAGCCCTCGGCCCGGGCCGAGCCGATCGCCACCGGCAACCCGAGGGCTCCCGCCGTCTCGCGCGACGTGAGATAGCCGACGAAGATGCCTTTGTCGACAAGCTTCGTGCGCATCGCTGGAACGCCGTCGTCGTCCCACCCGAACGTGCCCATGCCGCCCGGCACGGTCGCGTCCGCGGTCATCGACACGTGGGACGATCCGTAGCGCAGCTTTCCGCGGTCCTCTGGCCACATGAACGTTGTCCCGGCGAAGGCGACCTCGTGCTCCAGTAAGCGATCCGCCTCGGTGGGATGGCCGCACGATTCGTGGACCAGGAGCGCGAGAAACTCCGGCGCGAACACGAGGGTCGTCGGCCGCTCCTCAGCGAGTGGCGCGTCCAACGTGGCTTCGGCATCGTCCCTGTATCGCGCGGCACGGGAGACGAGATCCAGATGCTCGACGTATTCCCAGCCACCCTGCCGCACGAGGCGCGAGTCATATCGGCTGGCGGGCTTGCGTCCTGCTTTCACCGCAAGCACCGACAATCCGGCGCCCGCTTCGACGATCTCCTGCGATACGTCGGTCCCTTCGCTCGTCACCAGATGCTTGCGAGTGCGATACGCCGCGACGGAGGATCGCCGCGTCTTGATATTCGGGCCGATCGACGCCGCGTCTACTGCGCGCAGGTGGTCGATGCGGTCCGCGAGCGGCACGGTGAAGGGATCGCGCTTGAGGCTCGTTCGGTATTCGCCGCGCTGCGTGACAATCGGCGCGAGCGTGACCTTTCGGCGCTCCACCGATGCGGAAGCCTCCGCGCGGCGGAAGGCCTCATCCACGAGCTCGCGGATGGAGGCGTCATCGGTGCGATCCGTCGCGGCGAAGCCCCACGCTCCCTTGTAGATCACGCGGAAACCGAGACCGCGATCGGCCGTCCGCGTTACGGACTCGACTGCTCCGTCTTTGACGCTGACCGCCTCGTGCTCGCGCTCTACGGTGCGGGCGTCCGCGTATGTCGCGCCGCGCGACGCTGCAATGGAGACAAGGTCGGCAATAAGGGAATCGGGTACGGGCACGCGGGAAAGCCTACGTGAGGAGCATGATCGGTGAGGACCAGCGTGGCGGCCACCGCGCAATCGCGCCTTTCACCCGCGGAGCTCTTTGATTTGCTCGCCGATCCGCGCGGCTGCGTGACGTGGCACGACCATCCAACGAAGGACCGACCACAGTCGATGGATGCGCCTCCTGGCCTCGCTCTCGCCGGCGCCGAATATTGGTCACGCGGGCTTTGCGGAACGATCGCATGGAGAGCACGGACCTTGGTGACCGCGGCCGAGCGATCGCGCCACTACGCAACAGAGACCGAGATCATCTACGAGCATCCTCGGGTGCCGAGAGCCAGGTCCAGCGAGCGCTTCATCCTGGAGCCCGACGAAGTCGGCTGTTTCGTCCGATACGAGACCGAGGTCTCGCAGGACACCTCCCTCTACGGCTGGCTCGCGCGGATATATGTCGCCGTGGCCAATCGGCTTCTGGTCGCGCGCAGTCTTCGCAAGAACTTTCATCATGTCCTGAGAGCCGCGGAGGCGGAGGCTGCCCGATCCGCGTCCACGCGAAGCTGATCCCGATCGGCATATACGCCAGCCTCCGTAGACGCTAGAGTTATTCAAAACGGCGCGCGCGACGACTGAAGTGTTCGTGAAGAACGCGCTCACGGCCGAGCCTCGAGAGTTTCGGGGTAGCGGACGAGGGAGAGCAAAAGCGCGAGACCGCGGTGGAATTCCGCGATCCGCGGACGAGTCAGGCGGCGTGCGAAGCCCATACGGAGAAAGCCATTGCCTGACGTTGCTCTCCTAATCGACTGGGAGAACGTCTACTACACCCTTCGCCAGCACACGACGGGACCGCTGCCGTCAACACTTTCGATCCTGCAGGCGATCCTGCAAAAAGCCGCCGAGTTCGGACCCGTCCGCGTAAAGCTCGCGATCTTCGGTCAGGAGGTCGCGACCCAGGACGACACGCTCCTTATGTCCCTCGAGTTCACGGGCATGGAGCCCATCGCCGTCGCGCAGCGCATGAGCGGCCGACTGCTTAAGGGCCGTTCCGACGCGGTCCTGATCACCCGAGCGCTGAAGCTCCTCTACAAGGACCGCCAGGACATCGACTACTGGTTCATCGTCTCGGGAGACCGCGACCTCAACGCGCTCTGCAAGGCGATCAAGGACGAGGACAAACACGTGTATCTCATCGCCGGCGACAAGTCGCTCGCGAACGAGCTGCGTGACTCGCCCTACCTTCGCGACGACGTCTTCCTCCTCGAAGACCTGATCCCGCAGGCGCGCTGGACTCGCGCGGCCCTTCGCGCGGATGACACGCAGGTCGACAAGCCACAACCGCCCGCGGAGCTGGCGCGGCGTACACCGCAACGACGAGGCCGTCTGCCCGCTCGAACGCGGACGGAACCGCACGTTCCCGCCGTGGTCCCCACGGCCTCACCGGAGTCCGATAAGGAGCAACGGCGTCTCGCCGTCCTCCTCCTCGACCAGCTCGTGGCTCTGCATGCCCGCACGATGTCGCGCGGCGACTTCGTCACGAGCGTGGTCCCGCTCTCGGAGAAGGAAGCATCGAGCGTCCTCGAGCAGCGCCTCGACGCCGGGATCGAGCAAGGCACCGTTGTCGCGAAGCTCGAGGGACGCGCTCGCGCGAAGGCCAAGCAGATGCTCGCGCCGAACATGTCCGCGCCGCTCGTCGCTGAGACGTTCTTCCATCTGGTCAGAGTGCTGCGCCGCATCGACACGGTGACGAGCAAGGACACGCGACGGATCCCTGCGGTCGAGGCCGTCCTCGATCCGCTCTCGCGCGCCGATCAACCCGGCGGTCTCGCCCGCGGCCGCTCGCAGCGCCGTCTTCTTCTCGAGACGCTTTTCAGCATCGCCGAGGAGCGTGGCGCCATTCAGACGGAGCAGGTCGAGCGCGACGGCCGGCAGATCACGATGTGCTGGCTCGCCGAGGGCCACCCGCTCGTCGTGTACGCGCGTCAGCCCGCGGCCTCGATCGTCCATCTCTTTAACTTCGTCGCATCGACGCGCGGGAAGGGAGAGCGGATCGACTGGGTCAACCAGGCGCTCTTCGCGGAATTGCTATCGCGTGTCGAGGGCGACGCTCTCGAGTCCACCATGCGCCGCGCCATCGAACGCAGCGTGATGCGCGCTGAGGAGCACGGGAAGAAGTCCGGCTTCGTGATCGACCAGACGCACGATGAGGTGCGGACGATCCTCGGCGAGTTCGACCGCCTCAACGGTGAAGCGCGAGCGGTTCCCGCACTTCCCTCGGGCGAGCTCGCGGCGCTCCCGGCGCCAGCGGACGCGACGCCGCCTGAGCCGGCTCCGACCTCGGCCACTGGTGCGGTCGTTCCGCGCAAACGCACGCGCCGCGGACGGCGGGGAGGGCGTGGCCGGCGGGGCAGCGGGCTCGGCCCGAAGAAAGCCGCGACGGGAGAGGCTGCCGACTGAACCGCGACTTCCGGAAGTACTGGATCGGCGAAACGATCTCGAACTTCGGGAACTCGGTCACGCAGTTCGCGCTACCCCTCATCGTCTTCAAGCTCACCGGCTCCGCGCTCGCGCTCGGCGCGACGCTCGCGATCTACACCGCGCCGCAGCTCTTCTTCGGACTCGCGATCGGGGCGTGGACCGATCGCACCGACCGCAAGCGGCTCATGATCGTCGTCGATCTGCTGTCGGCGGTCACGATCGCCTCCGTCGCGGTCGCCTCCGGTGCGGGGCTCCTCTCGCTCTGGTGGATCTACGCCGTCGTGTTCGTCTCGTCGACGCTCTCGATCTTCTTCGTCGCGGCCGAGTTCGGGGCGATCCCGAGCCTCGTCGATTCAGGCGAGCTCGTCAGCGCCAACGGTCGGATCCAGGCGAGCTTCGCGGCCGCGTCCGTGCTCGGCCCGCTCGCTGCCGGGGCGCTTCTTGTCCTTGTGTCCGTCGAGGCGGTCCTGCTCCTCGACGCCGCGTCATTCCTCGTGTCGGCGGCGATGCTTTCGGTGATCGCCCGCCCCTTCAATGCCCCGATCATCAAGCGGGCCACAAGTATTCGCCAGGACATCGTCGAAGGCCTGCGCTATGTGCTCTCCCACCCTGTTCTGCGGAACATCTCGCTGATGATGGCGATGATCAATATGGTCAGCGCGACCGTGTTCGCCGAGATCGTGCTCTTCGCCAAGCAGGCCCTACGGGCCGAGGACAGCGAGGTCGGTCTTCTCTTCGCGGCCGGCGGCGCGGGCGTGGTGGTGCTCTCGCTCGCGGCGGGTCCGCTTCGGAGGCGGTGGTCATTCGGCAATGTGGCGCTCGGCGCGCTCATGCTGTCGGGTCTCCTCACGGTCGGACTCGCGTATACGACCTCGCTCTGGGTCGCCATCGTCCTCTGGGGACTCAGCTCTGGTCTCGGCGTCCTTTTCAACATCAACACCGGCTCGCTCCGGCAGGCGATCGTCCCCAACCAGATGCTCGGCCGCGTAATCAGCATCGCGATGGTGCTCGCATGGTCGGCGAACCCGATCGGTGCGCTCGCCGGTGGCGCGCTCATCGAGCGGACCGGCGACGTGCGTCTCATCTATGCGGTCGTCGGTGTCGTCACCTTCCTGATCGCGTTCGTGTTTCGGATGGCAAGTCCGCTTGGACATGCCGAGCGATATCTCGCCCGGAGCGCCGCCGCGGCGAAATGAGCGTCGCTACGTCAACGCTTCACTAAGCGGCGCGCTCGTCGGGAGCCGCGGGCTCAAACCAAGCGATTCCGCGTAATTCAAATATGTGTGTATCGACGCCACGACGACCCAGGCATCGATCGCTATGAGGTCGATTCCGGCGACCGACACACGGCCCCAGCCATCGATGACGATGCCCTTATCCAGGACGCGATCAAGCACATCGAGGAGGTCGCCGCGTGCGAGGTCGCCATCTCGCCGCATGCCTCAAGGGTGCGCGAGTCGAAGGCCAAATTCCGAGGTCAAAGAGGCAAAGACACATCATCCAGACAACAGAACGATGACGATTTGTAATGAGGCACCCCTACTGCTCGAGGTTGGGGCTGGAGGCGTGTCGTGAACGACAAGGGAGGGCAGTCACAGGCAGGCGCTCGGAAGGTAGTCATCGTCGTCGAAGACGAACCGGTGATCGGCGCACTCATCGCCGACGCGATCTCGGATGAACCTGGTTACTGCGCGATCCACGTCCCTGCGGCCCCGGCCGCGCTCGAGGCGACAAAGCACGTGACCCCGGATGTGATGGTCGTCGACGTGCGGCTGCCGGGGATGTCCGGCTTCGAGCTCTACGACCGGCTCAAGAAGGATCCGCGTACCGCCAAGATCCCTGTGTTGTTCGAGACCGCGAGTGGGCCGGACGTCATCGGCGAGTTCCGCCGCCGCGGTATCGCGACCTACGTGAAGAAGCCGTTCGACCTCAACGTGATCGTCGCGTACGTGAAGCGCCTGGCCAGAGGTCCTAGCGCGGGCTCTCCACCTTTGTGCGTGCTGCCGCCACGCGCCTGACCTCGTCCTCGGTCGCCTGCGAGCTCGTCATGAGCTTGGCGAACGTCTCGCGATCGAGCGCCATCACCTCGAGTGAGGTTCTCGCGCGGATGGTCGCGGTTCGCGGAGCGTCATTCAGCAGCCCGCTCTCGCCGAAATACTCGCCGGGCCCAAATCGGTTTATCACGACCTGCGCGCCATCACGATCACGATGCCACGCCTCGGCCTCGCCCTTGATGATCATGTAGAAGCGATCCGCCGCGTCGCCCTCCTTGAGCACGACATCGCCTGGCGCGAAGACCAAAAGCTCGGCCCTGCTCGCGGTCTGCGCGACGACCTCCTTGGGCTCGGACGGAAACGCGCGCTCGAGATCCTTCAGCTCTTCGATGTACCTCTCGGCATGGAGCACCGCGGTGGTGGCGTCGCCAACCGCGGTCGTGATCTGCTTCGCGAGCTGGGCTCGCGTATCGCCGGCCGCATAGACGCCCGGGATGCTCGTGCGCATGTACTGGTCGGTGATGAGGTAGCCGTTCTTGTCGTGGTCGATGTGCTCCTTGAAGAGATGGCGGCCGACCGGCTTGAAGCCGATGAACACGAAGACCCCTTCGACCTTTACGCGCTCGGTCTTACCGTCGCGATCGATGTCGATCCACTTGACGTCGCCGTTCCCTCCGATCTCCTTGACCTCGGCTGGCGTGATCGGCTCGACCTTGTCCATCTTCAGAAGGCGGTCCTGAAGGATCGCCTGGGCGCGGAACTCTTTGCGGCGGTGGACGACGTAGAGCTTCTTGGCGAAACGGGTGAGGAAGAGGCCCTCCTGAAAGGCGGAGTCGCCTCCCCCGATGATCGCGAGGTCGGCGCCCTTGAAGAACGCGCCGTCGCAGACAGCGCAGTACGAGACGCCGCGGCCGTGATATTCCTCCTCACCGACGACGCCGAGCTTCGTCGGCTCGCCGCCGACGGTGACGAGCACGGCGTACGCCGAAAGCTCGGTTCCGTCCTCGAGCGTCACGATCTTGTGGTCGCCCTCGGAGCGGATCTCCTTCACCGGCTTGTAGGTCTCGATCTTGAGACCGAATTTGAGAGCGTGGTCAGCCATCTTTCGTGCGAGCTCGGCTCCGGTGACCGACTCGAATCCGGGATAGTCCTCGATCAGCTCGGTGTTGAGGATCTCTCCACCCACGTCTTTGGACTCGAGTAGGACCGTCTTCATGCTGGCGCGCGCGGCGTACAGACCCGCGGTCAGCCCGGCGGGTCCGCCGCCGATGATGATGAGATCGAGATTGGTCAGGCCCAACCGGTCCTTTCTGGAAAGCTCTCTCACACTAGAACAATTGACCATTCCCGAAAGATTCCTCGCGCTCGGCGACTCGTTCACCATCGGCACAGGCACGACACCGGATCGATCGTTCCCCGCGATCCTTGCGCGAATCTGGACCGAACACGGCCGTGCCGTCGTTCTCTCGAATCCAGCCGTGAACGGATACACGACCGACGACCTCATCCACGAGGAGTTGCCGCTCGTCGCGGCGTTCAGCCCGACGCTGATCACCTTGCTGATCGGTGCGAACGACATCGTCCAGGGATCCAACGACGATCGCTACCGCCGCCAGCTCCGCTCGATCCACGAGCGGCTCCGCGGCGATGCGCCTGACGCGCGCGTGATCGCGCTCCCACAGCCGGACTGGTCGGTGTCTCCTGCCGGCTCCGGCTTCGGCGAGCCCGCCCCCAGCGCACGCAAGATCGAGCGGTTCAATGAGATCGCGCGCACCGAGGCGGAGCGCGCTCGCGCCGTGTGGATCGATCTGTTCCCGCTCATGCGGGATCAGGGACGAAAGAAGATGTTCGCGCCGGACGGGTTACACCCCTCGGCGGAGGCATACGCAGATTGGGCGCGCGAGCTCGCTACGAAAGCGCCGGCTTCGTCACCATGAGGAAAACGATCACCACGACGATCACGGCGAGCAGGATGCCTATGAATCGCGCGTTCCCGGCGTAACGCTTGTAGTCCTCGCTCTCCGGTCCCGTTTTCTCCAGCGCGCCAATCTGATTGCGCAGCATCGGCGTGTACACGAAGAACCCCAACGCGACCGCGATCGCCCAGAGCACGATCCCGCCTGCGATCCAGAACGTCGTGAACCGCAGCTCGCCGACGAACACCATCGTCACCCCTGTGACCGCGAGGAGCACGTACGCGGGGTTCGCGAACCAGTCATCGAGCCGCTTGATGCCGCGAAGCACGAACGATTGCGTCGGCGCCGGCTCGCGAGCGACCCGCGCCAGCCAGACGCCGTAGGTCGCGTTGAATCCGACCGCGATTATCGCGAGGAGGACGTGGAAGAACTTGACGATCACGAAGAGCGACACGGTGAAGCGAAGTTTAGGGCGGCGACACTTCAGTCGGGCTAACGCTCCACGTCCAGCTGGAACGCCTCGACGGTGAAGTCTGGCGCCGGATGGAAGTCATATGCGGGAACACGCTTGAACCCCAGGCGCAGGTACATCGCACGGGCGACGTCCATCAACGCGGTCGTGTGCAGTCCCATGGCCGTCGCTCCATCGGCGCGCGCGCGCCGCAAGCACTCCTTCATGAGCGCCTGCCCAATTCCGAGGCCACGCGCCTTCGTCGAGACTCCGAGAAGCCGGATCGACGCCCATCCGTCGGGCCATGCAGCGTCTACGGAATCGGCTTGCCCCGGCGCGTAATAGTTCACGCTTCCGAGCAGCTTCCCGTCGCGTTCGGCGACGATCGTGGACGAGATCGGGGCGCGCGACCATACGTCGGCGATGTTCCGACGGTAACCGTCCCATCCGGCGCGCTCTTCGGTGGTGAGTGCCTCGCGGGGCGGACGCATGTACTGCGCGTACGCGTCGACGAGCAGCGCGCTGACCGCGTTGAGGTCGTCTTCCCCAGCGTCTCTGATCCTCAGCTCACCTGCCATAGCGCTACGTCCGCGCGGTGACGGGTATGGCGACGCCCGTCAGGCCACTGGCTTCGTCGCTGGAGACAAATACGACGACCGCGGCGACCTCCGCGGCGGTCGCCCATCGCGATGGATCGGCCTTGGGCATCGCGGCTCGGTTCTCCGCGTTGTCGATGATGCGCGGCAGGACGCAGTTCGCGGTGATGCCTTCGCGTTTGAGTTCGTCGGCGAGCGACTCGGTCCAGCGAAGTAGCGCGGCGTTCGCCATCGCGTACCCGGCCGCGCCTTTGTCGCCTTTCAGCGCCGCGGTAGACGCGACGCTCACGACCCGGCCGTAGCCGCGCGCGCGCATCGGCCGCAGGCACGCCGTCGTGGCACTCACGATCGTCGCGACCTTCTGATCCCAATAGGCACGGTACGCGGCGAGGTCGCCACTGCCGGCATCGGACGCTGCGTATCCACCGATGAGGTTCGCGACGATGTCGACCCGACCCCACGCGCGAAGCACCTGCTCGACGAAGGCTTCCATGGCGCCGCCGTCGCTGGGATCGGCGGCGCGAACGATCACCCGCGGATCCTCCGGCCTACCGGCCAGGTCACCAAGCGACTCACGCAGAGCGGTGCCCTTGGCCTCGTCTCGGACGGGCATCGCGACGTGCGCGCCCTGCCCGAGATAGGCGCGCAGGACCGTCGGGCCGATGTTGCCGGTCGCGCCCGTAAGTACTACGGCGCGCTTAGAAAGATCGAACATCGCGGCTAGTATCGCGAGGATGACGGTGCTCGATCGAATTCAGCAGCCGCGCGACCTTCGGCTGCTCCATCGCGAGGAATTGCTCGAGCTCTGCGGCGAGATCCGCGAGTTCACCGTGGAGAGCGTGCAGAAGACCGGCGGGCATATCTCGTCGAGCCTCGGCACCGTCGAGCTCACGGTGGCGCTTCACCGGGTCTTCGACTCTCCGCACGACAAGCTCGTCTGGGACACCGGGCATCAGGCCTACGTGCACAAGATGCTGACCGGGCGCCGGGGACGGTTCGACACACTGCGGCAGTTCGGCGGCATCTCAGGCTTCCTCGCGCGTAGCGAGTCGGAGCACGACCAGTTCGGCGCGGGGCACGCCGGGACTTCTATCTCCGCGGCCCAGGGAATGGCCATCGCGCGCGACCTCAAGGGCGATGACAACCACGTCGTGGCGATCATCGGCGACGGCGCACTGACGGCGGGCATGGCGTTCGAGGCCATGAACAGCATCGGTCATATGCGCACGCGCGTGATCGTCGTGCTGAACGACAACGGTATGAGCATCGCGCCGAACGTCGGCGCGGTCTCGCGCATGCTCGAAGCGCTCCGTACGGCCCAGCCATACCGGGGCGCCAAGCACATCGCGCGTCAGGTTCTCGAGCACATGCCCGGCGGCGAGCTCGCGGAGGAGGCGCGTCGCCGGATCTTCACGAGCCTCAAAGCGCTCTTCATCCCGAACATCCTGTTCGAGCAGCTCGGCTTCACGTACTTCGGGCCGGTCGATGGTCACGATCTCTTCGCGGTCGAGGGTGTGCTCGAAAAGGCCCGCGACTTCCGCGACGGTCCGGTCTTCGTTCACGTGCAGACGCAGAAGGGTCACGGCTACGGTCCGGCCGAGGACGACAACGTGAAATGGCATGGGGTCTCGGCGACCGGCTCCGCGAAGGCGACGGCCCCGCAGTACACGGCCGTCTTCGCCGATACCGTCCGCGAGGTCCTGAACGCGGACGAGCGCGCGGTCGCGATCACCGCGGCGATGCCGGGCGGCACTGGCCTGCTGCCCCTCTTCAAGGAATTCCCCACGCGTCTCTTCGACGTCGGCATCTGCGAGCAGCACGCGGTCACGTTCGCGGCGGGTCTCGCGACCCAGGGAATCGTGCCGATCGTCGCGGTGTACTCGACGTTCCTGCAGCGCGGCTTCGACCAGGTCGTGCACGATGTCGCGGTTCAGGATCTGTCCGTCGTGTTCGCGATGGACCGGGGCGGGATCGTCGGCGATGACGGCAGGACCCACCAGGGTCTGTACGACATCGCCTATCTGCGGATCCTCCCGGGCATGACGCTCATGGCGCCGAAGGACGAAGCCGAGCTTCGGCAGATGGTCTGGACCGCCTACCGGCATGCGGCCGCGAACCGCGGCCCGGTGGGACTCCGCTTCCCGCGGGGCGCCGGTGTCGGCGCGGCGCTCGACGCGCCACTCGCGGAGATACCGATCGGTCTCTCGGAGACGCTCCGCGACGGCGATGGCGTCGCGATCATCGCGTACGGCCATCCGGTCGGCGCCGCGATGGAAGCCGCGGAGATCCTCGCGCGCGATGGGCTCGAGGCGACGGTCGTCAACGCCCGCTTCGCGAAACCGCTCGACGAGGAGCGGATCCTCGCGCTCGCGGCGCGGATACCGCGTTTCGTCACCGTCGAAGAGCACGTCGTCGCGGGCGGATTCGGCTCGGCGGTCGGCGAGCTCCTCGCCGAACGAGGCGCCCGCGTCGATCTCGAGATTCTCGGCATCCCCGACGAACACGTCGATCACGGTTCGCAGAAGCTCTGGAGACATCACTACGGGATCGACGCTGACGGCATCGCGGCCGCCATTCGACGACGTTGGCCACGCCTCGCCCCAGTGCGCTCCGAGGAGACGGCGGGTTAGCGCTGACTATCGCCCGTATCCCGCCCGTCGTTCTCGCCGCGAGCGCCTTCGTCGTTCTCGCGGTCGTTGTGGGCGCTGCCATCGCTGAGCGCAACGCCCCGGTTGCCCAGCGACAGACGACGCCTCCGCGCACCTCCGCATCGCCAGCCACGACACCTTTCGTGTCGACGCCCGAGGGAACTCAGCCACCACTCAATGGACTTGAGCTCAAGGTGATCGACGCCCTCGGGAAGCTCGGAATCACGGGACTGCGCGCGCAACTTCCCTATCGGGACGCGTCGATCTGGGCTGATTTGGGAACAGGATCACAGCTTTTTGTGAGCGCCTATCCGCTCGGGACCGTCGACCGCAACTACACCGTGATCGATGAACGCCAACTCGCCGGGATCGGGGTCCAGCATGTGCGGCGTCCGAGCGATCCCGCGATACGGAGTCGGTTCGAATGCGCGGCCGATGAATACTGGGTCCGCGGTGCAGTCCCGCTAGGGTTCACTGACATGGATGCGTTCGTCGAACGCTTCATCAGCGCTCTCGCCTGCTCGCCATAACACTTCCCTGTTGTCGCGGTCGTTCGCTACGTCGCGAGGACGGTCTCGATCTCGTCGAGATGTTCTTTCCTGTGTATGGCACGAGAGAGGTTGAACGGCGGACCGCCGGTCGAGCGGATCTTCGCGAGCATGGCGTCGCTCAGCGCTTTCACTTTTCCATCGGCTTCTTCCGCTAAGCGAAGCGAGAGCTTCGCGGCATCGCGCGGCGGAAGCGCGAGGCAGAGCGGTTTGGCCGACTCGTTGACGGCTTCCGTGTTCTCCGGCTCGTAAGGCGTCGGGGCAACTCCGCCCGCCCATTTGTCGAGCCAGTAGATCGCTCGCGCATCCCAAAACCCAATGTGCGCGAGCACTCCCGCGATCGTCCAACCGGCGGGCATCGGCCGGCTCAGATCCTTGTCGCTCATCCGCGCGATGAGCGAACGCAGGCGCTCACGGTCGGCGTAGGTCTCAACGTCGTGACTCCAATCCTCCGACGAAGCTTTCCCCCAGGGCGCGAGTCGTGCGTGTTGGAGGCTAGGCGACCCTCGTCGCGCGCGCGAGCAGATCATCGACGCGCCGCACGAGCGCATCGCAATCGAACGGCTTCGCCATGACGCTGCTGGCGCCGAAACGCGCGGAGGCCTGTTCCGCGCGGTCGGGCGTGGCGGTCAGGAACAGCACCGGAACGTGGATGAATGACGCGCTTGCGCGGAGCAGGTCGAACACGTCGAGTCCGTTGAGGCCAGGCATCGACACATCGAGGATCACGAGATCGGGATCGGTCTCGAGCGCCGAAATGTGATCGAGGACGAGCGCTCCGTTCGTCACGTGATCGACGGTGATCGGGAGGTGCTCCTCGAGCGCTTCCTTGATCGCCGTCGCCGTGTCAGGGTCGTCCTCGGCTACGAGGACGCGCTTCACACGACGAAAAGGAGAGCCAGAACTCGGAGGAAGACCCGCTCGTTCGTGCAGAGCGTGCAACGGCACATGCCGGGCGTCTATGCACCGGCCATGCCAGCTTCGCTACTTCTTGGGAGTCGGCTTCGGCGGCAAGTTCGAAGGCCGTCCACCGGTACTGCCCTGCCCGCCCCGGCCGGGGTTGTGTTCGGGCGACGTGCGCTCTTGCTCGTCGTCGTTGACCCTCTGGACGTCGGCCTGAGCGTCGGCCGGCAGCTGCTCTTTCACCGCGTCGAGGACAGCCTTGTGCTTCGCGCGGGCCGCCGCGGCGAGAGATTGCGCCGCACTGCGCTTGTCTTCGCTGTCGGCGCTGCGCAATTCGTCCAGAGCGTTGGCGAAGCTGTTGACCGCGTCCGCGTATTCCTGCGTCGCGGTCGGCGCGGACGCCGGCCGACTCTTGGCGATCTCGGCAAGCTCCTCGAGGCGGCGATCGGTCAGCTCTGAGAGGAGCTGCGTGCGCGCGACGTCGTCGAAGGTGAGGGCCAGCCGCACATCTTCAGCCGCGCGTTTCA
>Ga0137379_10003964_pt1 | contig 13876 bp, 12 predicted proteins | sample SagtaG_18_FD_104812 | JGI IMG/M metagenome (GOLD analysis project Ga0137379, IMG submission 104812) | Vadose zone soil microbial communities from Sagehorn Ranch, Mendocino, California, USA - Sage2_L_80_16 metaG | ecosystem: Environmental > Terrestrial > Soil > Vadose zone | place: USA...
CCAGCCTGATCACCAACCTCGAACTGCTCGCTGAACAGCCGGATGACCCCAGCGCGCCGGCGCTTGCCGCGGCCGCGCTGGCCGAGGCCGGCGAACTGCGCGTGCTGGTCAACGACCTGGTCGAGCTCTCGCGTGACGGGCGGGCCTCGTTCCACATCGAAGACGTACGGCTGGATCTGGTCGCGGAACGAGTCGCAGCACGGGCCGCCGGCCGGGCGCCGGGGTTGCGGTATGAGCTCCATTTCCGGCCGACGCTGGTCCTCGGCGACCCGGACGCGCTGGAACGGGCGATCGGCAACCTGGTCGACAACGCCCTGAAATGGAGCCCGCCGGATGGCCGCATCCGCATCTCGGCAGCCGGCGGGACGGTCGAGGTCAGCGACGACGGGCCGGGAATTCCCGCGGACGACCTGCCATACATCTTCGATCGCTTCTACCGGTCCGCAAAGGCGCGGGCACTGCCCGGCTCGGGCCTCGGCCTCGCGATCGTGCGCAGGATCGCCGACATGCACCACGGAACCGTCGAAGCAATTCCGCTGCGGCAAGGGGTGAAATTCCGGATCAGCGTGCCGGAGACCGTCGGCGGCCCGCCCACCCCAGAACGGACCGCGCTACCCAGCTGACCGGGGGCCGCTGCAATAGCGAACCGTGACGCCACCTGTCGATGCAGACCTGTTGTCGGCCGAGACACGGCGCGGGCATCTCGGCCCTCACCCTCAGGCCATGTATTACGGTGGCAGGACCACCCCAGGATTGGCTGCAACGGGAAGACCATGAAGTACATGCTGATGTTCTGGGTCGATGAGTCCGCTGAGGTGACCGCGGACGACGACGCGGCGATGATGATCGCCGTCAAGTCGTGGGTGGAACAAATGACCGAGCGTGGGGTCAGGCTGTACGGCGGCCCGCTCCGCTCGGCCGGCGAGGCCAGGATCGTCCATGTCCGTGACGGCGAGCTGCTGGTCTCCGACGGGCCGTTCGCGGAGACGAAGGAGCAGATCGGAGGCTATGACGTCGTAGAGTGCGCCGGGCTGGACGCGGCCATCGGGGTAGCTGCCGGGCATCCGCTCGCGCGAACCGCCAAGGTCGAGGTCAGGCCCTTGTGGGATGCTCCCTGGGATCATTGACCTGTCCGCCGGCTCGCAGCTGGCTGCGTGCCGGCAGCTGCTGGCCAGGGAGAAGGAGTCACCCGGCAGCGGGACGCGCTGAACGCCGAGCGGCGCAGGCCGCCCATGACCGAGATCGACAAGCAGTACGCGTTCGAGGGCACGGGCGGCGCGGCTAGCCTGCCCGGCCTGTTCGCCGATAATCGCGGCGAGCTCGTCCCGGCGGGATGGGTCGCCCAGGGCTACGGCGAAACCGTCGGTGCCGTAGAAGGCGTGACACAGCCCGGCGCGCTGCAGAGCGGGCCGCGCGCCCCACTGTGCGAGCAGCGTGTGGACGCGCTCAAGGTGGGCGAGCAAGGTGCCGCCCGGATGGGGGATCCCCGCCGCGCCGCGCGCGGCCAGCGACTCGGCCGCGGCCGCGATCCCGGGCTCCTGATGATGACCGGTGTTCACGGTGCCCCCTCACTCGGGTCCGGCCGGCACCCGCCCGCGATGCTGCTGTGGTCTCAGCGCCGTACGCCCCGGGCCGCCGGATGGCACCGGACCCGGCGCCGCGGGCGGCTTGACGCGGGGGACAGGAGCTGGTGTTCCTGGCCGCTGATGCCGTCCTGAAAGCCAGGCCGGCCCAAGTCAATTCCCGGGTTTTCTTCCGTAGGTCCAAGGATTAGCTTGGGGAGGTGACCCTTGAGGATCTGCGCGTGTTCATCAGGGTGTACGAGACCGGAACCTCAGCGCCGTGGCCCGGACCCTGTGCTGCACCCAGTCAGCGGCCAGCCCCAGCCCGGCATCCAGCAGCGGCCCGTCACCGAGCTTGCCTGGGTACTGGCCGCGCACCCCGGCGACCCGCTGGCGGCGCAGGACTCCATCAGCCCCGGTGACCTGGCCACGATCCGCTATATCGCCTGCCCGGAAGGTTCCGCGTCCCGGCAGCAGCTAGAAGACTGCTTCGCCCGCCTGGGGACCGGCCCTCCCGCGCCCGTCGGCGTGGCCGGCTGGGACACCGCGATCCTGCTCGCCGAACTCGGCATCGGTCACGCCATCGTGCCTGCCCTGCCCCGGCTCACAGATCCATCGCCCGGCCCGGCCCGCACCGTCCCCATCCCGGCTCTGGACCCGCTCACTGTCGGCTGGGCCGTCCGCCAGTGGACCATGCTCAGCCCGCTCGCCACCGAGTTCGCCGAACTAGTCGCGACCCGCTGCTGAGCGAGCAGGGCGGGGTGCGGCCGTGAGCCCCGGCACTGGCCGGGGCTCACCGTTGGCGGGCTGTCACGCCCACCTGTCTCCCAGCTGGCCACCTTGTGAGTGGGACCCCGACTGTCCCGAGAAAACGTGCGCGGACGCATGCGGTGTGGTGGTGGCGCCCGCGAGGGGCATCATCAACGCCGCGGCGGCCGCGGCCGCCGCGGCGGCGCGCCTGATGGCCCGCACCGGGTCGGTGCGGCGGCGGGGCTGCGCCAGCCGGCCGGTCCTGGTGGGCTGGGAGCCGCGGGCGGCGCGGGCGAGCCGGTAGGCGCGGGCCTGGGCGGTCAGGTCCTGGCGGTGCTGATCGGCGAGGGCTGCGGCGATGGCCGGGTGAGTGAGCATGGCCTTCTCCTGTCTGGTCGGCCTGGCCGGGCGGGTCCCGGGGGTCACCAGTTACTCTGCGGCGTGGTGGCGCCTGCGCATCAGGGGCGGGATTACCCCTTTCTTCGCGACGGGGTAGAACGACCCACCGCCGCCGGGTCCCGGGCTGGTGCCGAAGGGGCTGGCCCAGGCGGTGGCGGGCTACCGCGGCCGCTCGTCTAGTGCCAGGCGGGTCAGGTCGGCGCGGCGGCGGGCGCCGGTCTTGTCCCGGATCCGGTCCAGGTGCGAGCCGACGGTGCGGATGCTGATGAAGAGCTTGCCGGCGATCTGGCTGTCGGTCAGGCCCTCGGCGACAAGCGCGACCAGTTCGCGCTCGCGTGGCGTCAGGCCGCAGAGCGCGGGCGTGCGGCCGGCGGCGGCCGGGGGGCTGTCTGGCAGGGCGGTGAGAGCGAAGTTGACGACGGCGTCGAAGGGCATGCTTGCCCCGCGCTGGTCGGCCAGCCGGGTGCGTTCGGGTCCGAGCCTGGCCCGGATAGCGAGCGGCGGCCCGGTGTAGAACTGCGAATCCGCGGCGCTGACCGTGTCGCTGACGTCGGTGATGTCGGTGATGGCCAGCCGGATCGTCCCGGTCTGCTCGCCGAGGGCGCGGCCGGCGCCCCAGAGCACGGCGGCGGTCTCGGGGTCGCTGTGCGCGGCCCAGACCGCGGCCGTTCCGAGGCAGTCGGCCAGTCCAAGCCACTCGCCGACCTCGGAGGCGATGCGTATCGCCTCCCGGATGCGGGGTCTCGCCTCCTCCCGGCGGCCGGTCTTCAGCGCGATACGGGCCAGCGATTCCAGTTGCATCGCCTCCAGGGACCGGTCCCCGGCCTTGCGGCACAGATCGAGGTTGTCGTTGAAGATCACTTCTGCCCCGGCCAGGTCACCGTCGTCGGCCAAGGTGCAGGCCAAGGTCGTCGCCGCGAAGCGAGCGGTGTGACCGCTGACCCGGTGTTTGTCGACCTGCTGGGCCGCTTGCGCCCAGGCCAGGGCGAACCGGGTGTCACCGGCGTATGATGCGGCGCAGGCGATGGTGGCGCACGCGTAGCACTCGCCGGCTGCATAGCCGGCCGCCTGGGACGTCGCCAGGGCCCGGGCCGCGGTCGCTGACGCCTCGCCGGGCCGGTCGAGGTTTAGCAGCGCCACAGTCTGGCCGTTGAGGCCGTCCGCCAGCAGGGGAGAAGGGCCCCGGCTGGCCAGCACCTCATCGGCCCGGGCGAAGTGGGCCAGTGCTCCCTCGTAGTCGCTGCTCCAGTGGGCCAGCAGGCCGATCCAGGTCTGGGCCGAGCCCACCAGCTCATCGGGAAGCCCGGACCCTGACATCAGGCCGCGTTCGAGGAATGACCTGCCCTCACCAAAGTGGCCCCGCGTGCGCCACCAGGGACTCATCGCGACGGCCAGCCGCACGGCCCGCTCCGGATCGTGCTGGAGCAGCCATTCGAGCACCTCGCGCAGGTTGTCCTGCTCGGCGTCGCCCCATTGCCCCGCGAACTGATCATCCGGGGCTTCGAAGGTGGCGGCGGCTCGTTCGGCCTCGGACAGGGTCCACGCCGCGACCGCCGCGACCGTCTGCTCGCGCTCCCCGCTCTCGTCCAGGCGCGCCAGCCCGTAGGCCCGTAGGGTCTCCAGCAGCCGGTAGCGGGACCGGCCATCTGGTCCTGCTCTGGGCGCCACCAGCAACGACCGCCGCACCAGCCGCGGCACGAGCTCCGCGGCGTCCGGCCCGGCCGCGGCCCTGGCGGCGCCCAGGGTGAACGGGGCGGGGAACACCGACAGGCGCCGGAACGCCCGCCGCTCCGGCTCACCGACAAGCCGGTAGCTCCACTCGACCGTCGCGGCCAGCGACGCCTGCCGGCCCGCGACCCCGCGGGTGCCGCTGACCAGGACCCGGAAACGGTCATCCAGGCCGGCCACCAGCTCGTCCAGTCCCAGCGTGTCCGCCTGCGCGGCGGCCAGCTCGATGGCCAGCGGCATCCCGTCCAGGCGGCGCACGATCGTCGTCACGGCCGGCGCCGACGCCGGGGTGAGCACGAAATCGGGATCGGCCCGGGCGGCGCGCTCCACGAACAACGCCACCGACTCATACCCGGCCAGGCCGGCCGCTGTCTCGCTGGCCGGGACCGGCAGCGGCGCCAGCGGGAAACGGGCCTCGCCCGCTACCTGCAGGGCCTCCCGGCTGGTGGCCAGCACCCGCAGGTCATCCCCGGCCCGCAACAACGTGCCGCACAGCCCGGCGGCGGCGTCGATGACGTGCTCGCAGTTGTCCAGCACCAGCAGCAAATGCCGGCCGCCCATGACCACGGCCAGCGAATCAGCCAGCGACAGGCCAGGATGCTCGCGCACCCCCAGCACCACCGCCACCGCCGCGGGAACCAGCCCGGGATCATCGACCTGGGCCAGCTCGACCAGCCACACGCCATCCTCGAACCGGGGCACCAGGGCCCGCGCGACCTCGATCGCCATCCGGGTCTTGCCCGAGCCGCCCGGCCCGGTCACCGTCACCAGCCGGTGCCCGGCCAGCATCGCCTCCGGCCGCGCCGACTCCGACGCCCGGCCGACAAAGCTCGTCAACCCGGCCGGCAGATTGTGCGTCCGCTCCGCCGGCACCGGCCCAGTCACAACCTCCCCCACAACCTGAACGTTAGCGCCCCTGCCTCCGTCCAGCCAGGCACCGCATCCACCGCTGCAGGAGGGGCGCGGCGTCAGCTAAGTCCGAGCGGTTTCCCTTGTACTCCGCTGGCGGGCCGGCCTGAGGGCCGATCGCCGGCTCGAACTCGGCGGCATAGGCATCGAAACGCGGCTTCCACGCGTCCGGGTCCGCTGCCAGTCCGGCCAGGAGATCGAGACAGATGTCCCAGCCCGCCGCGTTGCGCGCGGCCGCGTCGGCCGGCAGCTTGTCGATGAGCACGAGGCGTGTTCCGCCGTCGTCCGGCGAGAGCTCGAACCGGAGCGTCTCCTCACCCCACGTGAAGACGAGCAGGTTCGGTTCGTCGACTTCGAGCACCTGACCGGTGAGCGTCATGTCGGCGACCTCGGGCGGGAAGGTAAAGGTGATCGCCGCACCCGGCTCCCACCGCCCCCCGCTCACGGCCACGTCGCAGGGGAACCAGGACCGGAGCCGCTCGCGCTCAGTCAGGGCTTTCCACACGACAGGGGGCGGGTCGGGCAGGTGCCGTTCAAGCTGGACAGCAGGCCGCAGCACGTCGTCGATGAGCAGCTTCGCGTCCGTCATGTCGTCCTCCGTTGCCTGAGATGCTCCTCAAGCCGGTCGAGATGGGTCGTCCACAGCTTGCGGTACGGGGCCAGCCAGTCGTCGAGTTCGGCCAGCGGCTCGGGCCGGATGTGGTAGAGGCGGCGCTGCGCGTCCACGCGCGCCTCGACCAGGCCCGCGTCCCTGAGCACGCGAAGGTGCTTCGACACGGCAGGCTGACTGAGCTGAAGAAGCTCGACCAGCTCGCTGACTGGCCGCTCGCCGTCCCGGAGCAGCTCCAGGATGGCCACCCGGCGGGGCTCGGCCAGGACATGAAGCGCGGCCAATCCATTCACAGAGGCTAACATACCGATCCAGTTATATTCCTGTCAAGGAATATAAAGACACTCGGTGATCACGCTCCTGATCCGGCTGGCGGCCCTCGCGTCGACCTACCGGCGCCGGGAGCAGTTCGGCGAGGTGGAAGAGGTCTCGCAGCGGCAGGTCCGAGGAGATCCCGTGCGGCTTCGCCTTGAGCACCAGGTCGAGGAAGGCAGCCAGAGGTACGTCGTGATGGTGCGGCCCCTGGTAGTTGCCCCAGCAGATGTGGAGCCGCACGGCCTCGCCGGGGATGTCGCGGATCGCGTAGTCGATCGCCGCCAGCCGCATCGCGATCTCCGCCCGGAATTCCTCCATCGTGAGGTCGGGGTCGTTGTTCCACACGCCCGGAATGTCGGGGCAATCGAGCTGGATGGCGATCCCCGCGGCGTGGATGGCGTCGTACTCGGTCTTCATCGCGTCGGCGAGGGCGAAGACGTACTCCTCGGTGTCCGCGTAGAAGGAGTTCGGCATCCAGAGCTCGATCACTCCCGGCGACGCCGCGGACATGAAGGCCGGCCGGTCGCCGGCCGAGTTCCGAAGGTTCTGAACATCCGCGTGGACCCGTTCGGTGCCGCGGTAGGCGACGGGCCCTTCACAGGCGGGGGTTGTGGTGATCACCGACCGCGGCAGCCGGTTCGCGAAGAACTCGGGGAACTCGGCGGCGCCGCGGGGCTGGTGGCGGAGCGGTCGCTCCTCGCCGAAGCCGGAAAGGCGTTCGGTCACGTAGGTGGCGTAGCTGAGCTTGCTCGCCTCGCCGTCGTTGACGATGTCGATCCCGACCTCGATCTGGCGCCGCACGAGCTGTTCGACGGCGGCCTTCACCTGTCGCGCGTCCTCGAGGTCGCAGAGCGCAGGCGGCCTGGGCAGGCTCCCGGTGTGCGTCGTCCTGAAACCGTTTGCATGTTGATTCACGTTCCTGCCCCTTCATGAACGACGTTCTCGAGGGCGCCGAACGGGCCGGCGAGATCGCTCGCAGCGGGGAGTGACCTCGCGCAAGTCGGCCGAAAACCCCTGTTCGACAGCCCTTACCACCGATGAGCCACGATGCTGGCGGCCGAATCTAAACGTTCGAGGTATGCGCGCCGGCATCACCACGAGGGACTGCTGAAGCTTGGATGAACTTCTTGTTTTTGCCCTATTCCTACACGAAGTTGCTGGATACGTCCGGCTCGGGCAAGCCCGCCAGGCAGGAACTCAACTCCGGGAAGGACAGGCGGAATGTTTGGGCCCAAGCGCTGGGCGAGGAAAGGCCTCCGGGTCGGAGCGGCAGCGTTGCTCGCCCTGGCGGCAGGATCGCTGGCCGGTTGCAGTAACTCAGGGACGGCCGCGGCGTCGCACAGCGACGCCGCCAAGCCGCTACTGACGATGGGACTGACGAACTACACCTCGACGCTCAACCCCGCGATCGCTGGCGGCGGTGACCAGTCGATGCCGATCGACCTCGCGTACGAGTCGCTCACCCACCTCGAGCCGGACGGCAACATCGGCCCGGGGCTCGCCACCTCGTGGCACTACATCGCCGCGCCGCGCCGGAGCGACCGCACGGCCTGGGTTCCGGACCGTGCGGTCCTGGTCCGGAACCCCGTCCTACGGGTCGTGATGCGGCGGTGCGTGATGTCGGTACCGCTGCTGTTCGTCGTCTCCGCGCTGACCTTCGTCCTCGTCTCGCTGACACCGGGCAACGCGGCCGAGGAGATCCTCGGGACGTCCGCCACCCCCGCCGAGGACGCCGCCCTGAACCACGCCCTCGGCCTCAACCTGCCGCTCTACGAGCAGTACTGGAACTGGCTCCGCCACGCGCTCACCGGCCACCTCGGGCAGTCGATCTTCACCAACCAGCCCGTGACCCAGGCGATCGGCCAGCGCCTCCCCGTCACCCTCTCCCTTCTCGTCGGCGCGCTGATCGTCAGCGTGGTCGTCGGCATCGGCCTCGGCGCGTTCTCCGCCGTGCGGGGGCGGCGCGGCCGGGCGGGCCGCCGACGTGCTCGCCCTGATCGGCTTCAGCCTCCCGGCCTTCTGGGTCGGCGCCGAGCTGATCGTGATCTTCGCCGTCTGGCGGAACTGGTTCCCCGCGACCGGGTACGTCTCGATCTCCGACTCACCGGTCGGGTGGCTCCACTCGCTGGTCCTCCCCGTCGTCGCCCTCTCGCTCTACGGGATCGCGTCGACGGCGAAGCAGACCCGTGAGGCGATGCTCGACGTCCTGGCCAGCGAGTACATCCGCATGGCCTGGGCGAACGGCATTTCCCCCCGCGCGATCGTCTTCCGCCACGCGCTGCGGAACGCCTCGATGCGGGTCGTCACCGTGCTCGGCCTCCTGGCGGTCGGCCTCCCCGGCGGCACCGTGCTCGTCGAGAACGTCTTCGCGCTCCCGGGTCTCGGCTCGCTGATGGTGACCGCGGCGACCCAGCACGACATCCCGGTCGTCGCCGGATAGCCGTCTACTTCACCCTCATCGTGGTCGCGATCAACATGGTGGTCGACTCGCAGAACGCCGGCGACCTGTTCGGAGCCAACCGGCTGCCGAACTGGTCTCACCTGCTCGGCACCGACACCCTGGGCCGCGACGTGCTCAGCCGCCTCCTCGTCGGCGACCGGGTGACGCTCGTCGGCGTCGTCGAGGCGCTGATCGTCGTCCTCGTCCTGGCGGTGCCGCTCGGGCTGGCGGCTGGCTACCTCGGCGGGTGGACCGACCGGGTCGTCACCTGGCTCGCCGACCTCACCTTCTCGCTCCCGGCCGTGGTGATCATCATCGTGGTCCTCTCGGTCTTCCCGGCCAGCATGCTGGCGGGGATGACGACCTTCGGGGTGATCGCCGCGCCGGGGCTCATGCGAGTTGTCCGCTCCGCGACGCTCCCGATCCGCGAGGAGCTGTACATCAAGGCCGCCGAAGCATCCGGGCTCTCGCGGACATACATGCGCCGCCGCCAGGGTGACTACGGCGTTGACGGAGACTTCCGGGTGATTCCAGCGCGCTGGCAGGCCATGATCGTGGCTGCGCTCGCCGTCGCGCTGGTCGCGCTGACGGTGCGCAACGCCGTGGCCAGCACCCTCGTCGGCGCCGTGGTAACCGGCCTGCTCGCGCTCGGGCTGGTGCTGTTCGTGGGTTCGTACCTGCGGACGACACGAGTCGGTAAGTTCGAGGTGTGGGCGCGTATCCTCAGCGATCTCCGGCTGCGCGGCGACGAGCAGGTACTGGATCTGGGCTGCGGTCGCGGCGCCCTGCTGCTGTCGGTGGCCAAGCTGCTGCCCCGTGGGCGTGCGGTCGGCATCGATCTGTGGCGCGCTGACCAGACCGGCAACAGCCCGGATGCCACCCGGCGCAACGCCGAGCGTGAAGGCGTGGCCGACCGGGTCGAGCTGGATGCCGGTGACATGAGGCAGTTGCCGTTCGCCGACAATACCTTCGACCTGATCATCAGCAACCTGGCCGTGCACAACATCCCTTCCGCCGCCGGCCGACGCGCCGCCATCGACGAAGCCGTCCGCGTGCTCCGGCCCGGCGGGCGACTTGCCATCGCCGATCTGTGGGCCACGAACCGGCACCGCGCACGCCTGCAGGAACTCGGGCTGACCGACGTACGGCGGCGCAACCTCGGCTGGCGCATGTGGTGGGGCGGCCCCTGGTTTCCCACCAGACTCGTCACGGCAACCAAGAACACCTGACGCGAGTCAGCCTGTGGTCCAGGGTCGGAGTTTATCGGGGTTGCGTATGGCCCAGATGTGGGTGATGTGGTCGTCGGTGATGTCGAAGGCGAAGACGGTGACGGTGCTGCCGTCGTGCTGGGCGATCAGGCCGGGCTGGCCGTTGACCGTACGTTCGAGGATGGTCAGGGCTGGTGCGCGGGCGGCGAGGTCGGTCAGGTAGCGGCCGATCTGCTCGGCGCCTTCGATGGGCTGCAGGGCGGCCGTGGCCCGGCCGCCGCCATCGGCGGTGATGGTGGCGTCGGGGTCGAGCAGGGCGATGAGGGCGGCGATGTCGCTGGTTTGCCAGGCATCTTTGAAGTCGCGGATGATGGCGGCCTGGCGGGCGGTGGGGGCCGCGGGGGAGTGGCCGGCGCGGATGCGGCGCCGGCCGGAGGAGGCCAGCTGGCGGCAGGCGGCCGGGGTGCGGCCGACGATGCGGGCGATCTCGGTGAAGGGGTAGCCGAACACGTCGTGCAAGATAAACGCGACCCGCTCGGCCGGGGTCATCGACTCGAGCACGACCAGGAACGCCATGGAGACCGACTCGTCGAGGGTGATGCGGTCGGCGGGGTCGGCCGGGCCGCCGGGACGGCTGCCGATCCATTCGGCCGGTTCGGGCAGTGGCTCGGGGATCCACTGGCCGACGTAGCGCTCGCGGCGGGCGCGGGCCGAGCCGAGCTGGTCGAGGCAGATGCGGCTGGCGACCGTGGTCAGCCAGGCGCCGGGGGATGCGATCGCGTCGCGCTGGTCCGGGGTGAGGGCATACCAGCGGGCGTAGGTTTCCTGGACGGCGTCTTCGGCTTCGGCCAGGGATCCCAGCAGCCGATAGGCGACGTTGATCAGCTGCCGCCGCTCGCTCATGATCGCGGCCAGACCCGGGTCGGGCTGGCCCGGGTCGGGCCCGGATGGAATGGTCATGGCGCAGCTCCTCTGGTCACATCTGCCCTCACCGTTCCGACGAGAAACCGCGCCCGATTGTGAGGCCGACACGCCGCCTGACATCCGGGCGGGCTGTGTCGTCGGAGGGGTAGAAGAACAGGAATCTCAACGCAAAGAGGACTGAAAATGAAGGCAATCCGCACCCACGAGCCAGCCGGCATCAGCGGGCTTGTCTACGAAGAGGTGCCCGATCCCACGCCCATGATCGGCGACGTGCTGGTCAAGGTCGCCGCGGCCGGTATCACGCACAACGAGCTGGACTGGCCGCTGCGGACCGACCGGAACGGTCATCAGCGGGACGTGATCATCCCCGGCCAGGAGGTGTCCGGAGTGGTCACCGCGCTGGGCGTGGGCACGGCCGGGATCGCCGTCGGCGACGAGGTGTTCGGGCTGACCGACCCCTACCGGGACGCGGCGGCCGCCGAGTACGTCGCGGTCGAGGCCCGTAACGTGGCCCCCAAGCCGCAGACCGTCGACCACGTCCACGCCGCGGCGGTGCCGCGGGCCGGCCTGACGGCGTGGCAGGCCCTGTTCGACCACGGAAGGCTGGCCAAGGGGCAGACCGTGGTCATCCACGGCGCGGGCGGCGCGGTCGGGTCGACGGCGGTTCAGCTGGCCCGCTGGGCCGGCGCCGAGGTGATCGGGACCGGGCGCGGCCATTCCCGGTCGCTGGTCATGGACCTGGGCGCCGACCGCTTTATCGCGCTCGACGAGGACCGGCTCGAGGACGTGGCCGGATCAGGGTTCTCAGGGGTCTCAGGGTTCTCAGGGTTCCAGGCCGACGTGGTATTCGACATGGTCGGGGGCGAGGTGCTGGCCCGGTCGGCCGCCCTGCTCAAGCCCGGGGGCACGCTGGTCTCGGTGGTCTCGTGGGAGTTCCCCGCCGACCGGGACGACATCAGGACGGTCTTCTTCATCCAGGAGGCCAACCGGGCGCAGCTGACCGAGCTCGCCCGCCTGGTCGACGAGGGCCAGCTGCGCCCACAGGTCGGCGGGGTGTATCCGCTCGCGCAAGCCGTCGAGGCGTACAGCGCGAAGGCCGCCGGCGGCATCGCCGGCCGGATCGTCCTCCAGCCCTAGGGGTGCCGCCCGACAGACATCCGCGCATCGGGGTGGACCTGATCCACGAGAGGGTGATGTGCCTGACTGGCTGGCTCGTCGGTCGGCTCGCGGCCCTGCGCCATGGCATCGGCGAGCCGATGGCGCGCATGCACGGACCGGCCAACACCCGAGCTCGCGGTGGCTGCTGAGCGCCGTAGCTGACCGCTCTCCTGGAGGGCCCATGAGGCATAGGTACGCGATCCTTGAAGCACCGTCTGCGCTAGGGCACGTCCCGGAGCACCTCGGCGTGGAGCGCGCGCCTGGGATCCTGCTCGAAGCCGGCCTGGCCGACGGTCTCGATGCTCGCCGGGCGGGCTGCCTTCCGGCGGGCGGTTACAGCGGCGTGCCCGATCCGCGGACCAAGGTGATGAACCCGCAGCCACTGCACGACTATTCGCGATCGCTGGCCGATCAGGTCGAAGCGATCCTTGACAACGGGGAGTTCCCGGTCGTGCTGGAAGGCGATTGCTCGCTCTTGCTCGGGACGATGCTCGCGCTGCGCCGGCGTGGACGGTACGGCGTGCTCTACGTCGACGGCGACGCGGACTTTTACCAGCCCGAGGTCAACCCGCTGCGCGGCGCGGCATCGGCGAGCGACCTCGCCTTCGCGACCGGACGCGGGCCGGACATCGTCTGCGACCTGGAGGGACGGCGGCCCCTCGTGCGCGACGGCGACGTGGCCGTGCTCGGCTGCCGCGATGAAACCAGCCGGGAACGCCGCGGCTGCCAGCCGTTGCCCCACGACATGCTGGTTCTGGACCGCGACCACGTCCGCCGGGTCGGCGCCGCCGGCGCTAGCCGCGAGGCGGTGACGTTCCTGACCCGGCCCGGCGGGCCAGCGGACGGGTTCTGGATTCACCTGGACGCAGATGTCTTCGACCAGACGATCATGCGGTCCGTCGATGACCCGCGCCCAAACGGCCTTACCTGGGACGACGGGATAGCGGTCCTGCGCACGGCCATCGCCTCGCGCCTGGCCGTGGGGTTGCAGGTCGCGATCTACAACCCCGACATCGACACAGACGGATCCGACGGCCGCGGGCTGGCCGCCGCCATCCGCAGCGCGCTCGCCGGCTAGTGCCGCAGTAGGTCCGGGCGAACTGGACTACTCAATCGCCATGAAATCGGACCTTACCAGCGTTCCGGCTGGGTCCTAGCGTGCATGCTATGAGCACTTTGACGCAGGCGCAGCCTGGTACCGCGGTTCCGGCCCGGCTGCTCAGCGTGCCGCTGGCCGTCACGTTCCTGGCCGAGTTCACGTCGCTCACCAGCTTCTTCCTGCTGCTGTCGGTGATGCCGATGCTGGCGGCGGCGGCCGGCGCCAGCAGCTCCGGGGCCGGGCTGATCACCGGGTCCCTGCTGCTCGGCACCGTGGCGGCCGAGGCCGTGGCGGCGGCGGCGATCAGGCGGTTCGGCGGGCGGATGGTGCTCGCGGCCGGAGCCGTGCTGCTCGGCGCGCCTGCGCTGGCCATGCTCGCACCCGAGCCCCAGGCCGTCATGGTGGGCGTCAGCGTGGTGCGCGGGCTCGGCTTCGGCTTGTGCGGCGTGGTCACCGGCGCGCTCACCGCCCAGCTGCTGCCCCCCGATCGGCGCGGTGAAGGGCTCGGCCTGCTCGGCATCGTCTCCGGCGTCCCGGCCATTGTCGCGCTGCCGGCCGGAATCTGGCTCGCCGGACACCACCTGGCCGCCGCGGCGGCGGCGATGGCGGCCACGGTCGGCCTGCTGCCGCTGGCGGCGATCCGCTGGCTGCCGGGCGGGCGCGAGGCACGCCGTATCGCCCCCGCCCGGCGGACGCCGGGCGCCCGCAGCTCCGGGCGGATGGCGGGCGGCGCGCTGCGGCTGCCGCTGATCTTCGCCGCCGCCACCATCGCGG
>Ga0137379_10003965_pt1 | contig 13875 bp, 6 predicted proteins | sample SagtaG_18_FD_104812 | JGI IMG/M metagenome (GOLD analysis project Ga0137379, IMG submission 104812) | Vadose zone soil microbial communities from Sagehorn Ranch, Mendocino, California, USA - Sage2_L_80_16 metaG | ecosystem: Environmental > Terrestrial > Soil > Vadose zone | place: USA...
AACGAGGTGACCGGGCTGCTCCCCGTGGCTGGCGCGTAGGCATTGGCCGGGGCCATCGCCGCAGGCGGCGCACCCGCTGCAGGGACGGCCGGCAGAGGCGTGCTAGGCAATTTTGCGCCGTCCTTATCGAAGGTGAGCAGCGTAACCAAGCCGGACTCATTCACTTTGACGCTGCCTTCTTGCTCGTTGATTTCCAACACTTCGATCTCTCCATCCCTCTGCCCCTCGGTCAGGATGTACGACTGCTCCTTCGCCGGCTCGCCAGGCTTGGCCGGCACCTGCACTTTCATCAGCGCGCGCTTGTTGCCCAGAATCGTGGTGATGCCCGTGAGGGTAATCTTGGCCGGTGGCGGCTTGTTGTCTTCAGGTTTGGGCAGCGGCGGGGGCGGCTTCAAGCCGAAGACATTCCGGTCCACAATCCCCTGATAGGGGTTGGATGGAGAATCAGCCGAAATCGCGTCTGCTCCCGCGCAAAACGCGAGACTGCTCACCACGAAAATCAGATTTCGTTGACCGCGCTTCATGGTGGAAATATAATCAATCGGTGGAGGAAACACCAGACCAAAGTTATAGTTGTGTTTGCAGCGCGCGCATTGCTCGCGGCGGGGCTGCGGAAACCGCTAATCTGCGCTAATATACGCTAATGGAACAAAACTATGAAAAAAACAGAAGCATTTCCCGTCCGTGATTCATTAGCGACGATTAGCGAAGATTAGCGGTTCAACCCTCACCCGAAGAGCATCTGACGCCTGTGGTCTGTCATTCGGCTGCGTGATACGGGCGATTCGCCCGATACAACCTCAACAATTCCTCATTCTTCGCTGCCAACTCCATCAGACCCATCTGGTGGGCAAGCTGGCCCGCTTTCTCCGCCATTATCTGGGCATCGCTGAATCGCCCCGCCTCGGCGTAGGCCGCTCCCAGTGTCCCAATCGGGACGGTGTTGGTGTAACCAGTTAATTGGCAGGCTCGCTCCGCCAGGCGGACGGCTTCCTGCCCGTCCCGCCATTTGGCTTCGGGGTTGGTCGCCAGAATCCATGCCAGATTATTGCAGGCTTCGATCTGGTCCGGGTTCAAGAGCACGCACTCCCGATAGTAGCTAATAGCGCCGTCAAATTTGCCTTCAGCCGCGAGCGCGAATGCGAGCTTGCCATACACATCGGAGGAGCCGGGATCCAGGCGAACACCTTCCCGAAGGTACGGCATCGCTTCGTCTATTTGTCCAAGCCGGGTTAAGAAGACTCCCATGTTTTTCCAGGCATCCGCGTAAGACGGTTGAATCCGCAGGGATTCAAGATAGTGCGCCCTCGCTTCTGCCTGCCTGCCTTTCTTTGCCAACGCGTTCCCAAGGTTATTGTGAGCAATGTGGTTATTCTGAGTGACTCGTATGCACTGTGTGAACAAGCTCTCGCTGTCGCTCCAAAACTGAACCTGGCGTCCGGTGACGGTAATGCAACACGCGACAATCAGGAGCACAGCGAAGCCGGCGACGGCTTTAAGGGGTCTATATGTCTCCAGTATTTCCCAGCCGCCCCAGGAAAGGATCAAGAAGAGACCGACGAGGGGCAGATAAGTGTACCGGTCGGCCATGGACTGGTTGCCCACCTGGACAAGTCCGATTACCGGGATCAAGGTCCCCAAATACCAGAACCATCCTGCTGAAAGATACGGACGAGCGCGTCCCGGACCCAGCACCGCTCCTGTGACTGCCGATAACACCGCGAGGGCCAGGCCCAAATGCCACAGGGGCCATTGGTTCGGAGGCAGGTACAGGACGGCAAGCTTCGCAGGCCAAACCATTTTTTGGATGTAGGTTAAGTAGCTGACCATGGCTTTCATGAGTCGATCGTCCAAAGGGATGCGCTCCAGGGAGGCCATGGCGCCTCCACTCTTCTGGGCGAGGAACGTAATTATGCTGGACCCGAGGCTGAGCGCAAAAAATGGCAATTTCTCAATGAGCAATGGCCAGACACGTGAGGATCGAGCGTTGGTGGTGGGCGGCGCGGCATTTGACGGCTGTTCCGCCGAACCCCCATTCTGCCGGGTCAAGAGGCTGAGGGTCCGGGTCTCCATGCGCTCCAAGGGCCAATAATCCAGCAGCAGCAGCACAAAGGGCAGTGTCACCAGCATGGGTTTGCTCATGAGGCCCAGAGCGAAGAGGAGGAGCGCGCACAAGTAGAAGAGGGAAGAGGGGAGAGGGAAGAGGGAGCATGAAGACTTCTGACCTCTGGATTGCTCCACGTACTTAACGTATGCCCACATTGTAAGCATGAAGAAGAAGGCGCTTAGGACGTCTTTGCGCTCGGAAACCCAAGCGACAGATTCGACATGCAATGGGTGCAGGGCAAACAAGGCGGCTACGAACGCGCTGCGCCCCAGTGCGCGGGTCATTCGTTGCAACACCAGGAAGAACACGAGCACGTTGGCGATATGAATGAACAGGTTTGTGAGGTGATGCAAACCTGGGTTCAGTCCAAACAGTTGCACGTCGAGCATGTGTGAGAGCCAAGTCAATGGGTGCCAGTTAGCGGCGTGGGTATTGGTGAAGGCCCACCGCAGCCCCTCACAACTTAGCCCGCGCTGCACGAATGCGTTGCTGGTGACGTATTTTGGGTCGTCAAAATTGACAAAGTCACATTCCAGAACGGGGCAGAAAGCAGCGAACGTGGCCAACGCTAACAGGGCGCAAATAATAAACTGGTAGAATCCAAGCTTGTGCCGTACCATATTCTTAAGGTAACGGCCGAGAACCTTGCCTTCAGGGAGGCGCTGGCACACCACGGATTGGGGTTCCGCATTACTTCTGCCGGTAAGGTTCTCTGGATTCGTAGGCATTGATCCTTTCTTGCGCCGCCTGCGCTATCTCGGGTTGCCCGCAGGCCGACGCCATATCCTGGGCCTTATGCGCCGTGGCTATTGCTTCATCAAAGCGGCCGACTTCCGCGTAGGCGGCATCCAGTGTCCCCAGAAAACGCGCCTCCCTCTGCCCGGTCAACTGACAGGCACGCTCGGCCAAACGCACCGCTTCGGCGCCATTACGCACTTCGTCCTGCGGATGAGTGGCAAGAATCCAAGCCAAATCGTTGAGCGCTGCCGGCCAGTCGGCTTTGAGCTCAAGAGCTTTCCGGTAGTGCTGGACAGCAGAACTCGCCTTGCCCTCGATAGCGAAGGCCAAAGCGAGGTTGTAATGGGCCTGGGCGTCCGGTCTCGCCTTGGCGACTTCAGTGAAATGCAGCAGGGCTTCGGCGATATTGCCTTGTTGTGCAAACAGCAGGCCCAATTGCTCGTGTGCGTCCACATGACTTGGCCGCAGTCGCAGCACCGCCCAAAAGCGTGACATGGCGGCCCGGGGTTGGCCTGCCGCTGCGAGGGACTTGCCCGATTCAAATAACTTGTCTGCCAATTCGGGATCCAGTCTGAGCGCAGCAGCGTAGTGGCCTTGCGCCTGGTTGGTCTGGCCCGTTTCAGCAAGGGCGGTCGCGAGACTGAAGTGCGCTTCTGCATTGGCTGGTTTGTGCTCCACAAGTTTGTTCAGGTATGGCAACGCTTCCTGGAATCGTTCCTCAGCCTCTAGCGCCAGGCCGAGGCCGGCTTCGGCTTCCCAGGAGGCCGGGTTATCTTGCAGCGCGAAAGAATAATGCTCGATGGCTTCGGCAAACCTCCCTTGGTGGGCCAGAGCTGAACCGAGCCCCTGGCGGGCTCTTGCGGAGACAGGATTCATCCGGATGGCCTCCGAATAATATGTGGCGGCTTCTTCGAATTTGCCCAGCCGCTCCAGCACGTTCCCATAGCAGATGTAAGAGTCGGGATAGTTGCCTTTGTAGGACAACGCTTCTTCGAGCAAACCAACAGCCTCGTTCATCCTGCCTTCCTGGGCCAGCAGGCTGCCAAGAATCGTGCAGGCAAGGTAGTTGTCTTCGGTCACCTCGCGCGCATGCGCAAAGAGGCTTTTTGAGTTCCTCCAATGCTTAAGCTGGGAAGAACTGAGTGCGAGGCATGCTCCAAGGGCCAGTGACCCGCCAACGACAAGAACCATTCTCTCTCGCGCGCCGCGGCAGATGTGGCTGCTGCTCCACACAAGAAACACGAAAATACCGATGAAAGGGAGATACGTGTATCGGTCGGCGTGAGCCTGAAGTCCAACCTGGACCAACCCCAAAACGGGCACCAGAGTTCCAAGATACCAGAGCCATCCAACCGTGAGAAACGGAAAACGCTTCGCGTTTAGAATTGCAAGCACTGTAAGGCCGCTGATGAGCGTGCCAGCCAACGCCAATTGCACATACGAGGGATCTCCCTGATATGGATAAAATACAGCCAGATGCGAGGGCCAGAATATTTGTCGGAGGTAACCCAGGCAATTGATCAACGCGTTTGCAAAACGAGAATAGAGAGGAAACTCATCAAGCGAAATCACCGAATGTCCGGCACGCTGCGCCCAGATCGTGAGAGTGCTTGAAATGATTGAGAGCAGGAAAAAAGGAAGTTTCTCCCACAGGACGGAAGCTGGAACGGAGAGCGCGGGTCCGTCTCCAGAGAATTCGATTCGGTGTAACGGCCAGAAATCCAAAAGCAAGAGCACGCACGGCCAGGTCACCAGCATCGGCTTGCTCATGAGGCCCAAGGCGAAGAAGCCCAGCGCCAGAAGGTAGAAGCGATTGACGCCTTGATGAACTGGTCCCTCGATCGATTCAGGAATTGATGCGCCGGTCATATTTCCGTCGGTTGTGGACTGTGGACCGTGGACTGCGGACTTTGAGGATTTGACTTTAGATTCTTCCGTGTAGCTGACATAGGTATAGAGCGCGAGCAGTCCGAAGAAAGCGCTCAGAACATCCTTGCGCTCTGCCACCCACGCGGCTGACTCGACATGCAGTGGATGAAGGGCAAAGAACGCCGCCACGAATGCGCTTTTCCATGTGGTTGTGGTCATCCGGTTCAGCACCAGGAAAAGCAGAAGCGTGTTGGCAAGATGAAGCAGGAGGCTTGTCAGATGATGCCAACCGGGTTTGAGGCCAAAGAGGCGACAGTCGATCATGTGTGACAGCCAGGTGAGAGGATGCCAGTTGCCCGAGTGGAATGTTTGGAAAGCCCAAACGACGCCCTTCCAGCTCAGGCCAGCCGCCACAATTGGGTTTTCAGTTACGTATTCCGGATCATCATAGTTGATGAAATCGTGGCGAACGACCGGCCAATAGGCGCCGAGTGTGACAAACGCCAGCAGCGCACAAATCAGCGCAGTCTTTCGCATGTCAAGGAAGCAAGCCATTGCCAGAGAGCAAACTTGCAGAGGCGCGAGCACAGTTCAATCCGGGAGGTGAAGAGAAACCATGATGGGCTCATCCCTGAGCAGCACCTGCGGAGCGTTCACACACTGAGCCTATTGCTGCCGGTATGGCTGGCCTGATTCATAAAGTTTGATCCTTGCCTTTGCGGCTTCCGCGATTTCCGGCTGGCCCGCTCTCAAAGCCAGATCATGCGCCTTCTTTGCTGTGGCAATGGCTTCCTCAAAACGACCTGTTTCTGCGTAACACGCGTCCAGCGTTCCGAGGAACCGCGCCTGCTTGCCCTGAGTCAGTTCACAAGCCCGTTCCGCCAAGCGAAGCGCCTCAGGCCCGTCTCGCAGTCCCGGTTCAGGATCGGTTGCCAGGACCCAAGCCAGATCGTTCAACACCACGGGCCAGTCGGGCTTCCGTCGCGCCGCTTCGCGATAATGTTTGAGAGCCTCCTTTCGATAGCCCTGCATGCTCAACGCAAGGGCCAGGTTATAATGCGCTTGTGCATCTGGTCGCAGCCGCGCCACGGTTGAGAAATGAGCGACCGCCTCTCCCAGGTTACCCGTCTGCACGAGCAGCAGACCAAACTTCTGATGAGCGTTCGCATCGTCGGGTGAGACTCGCAATGCCGCCTCGAAGCTGGCGACCGCGGCGTCCACATCAGCGCAGGCCGCTGCCGATTGAGCGCGCTGTGCAAGCAGAGTCGAGAGATCGGGGCGCGACATTGCGGCCCATGAAAAATGTGCTTGGGCATCCTCAGCTCTCCCGGTAACAAGCAGAACGTTTCCGAGTTCAAAATGTGCCTGCGGGTCTCCGGGATTCAGAGTGAGCGCCGACTCCAGGGATTCCTCGGCCGCTTCGAAGTTCTTCTCGGCCGCGAACGCCACCCCCAGGCCTATGCGCGCGTCTGCGTTCCGCGGGTCGCGGCGCAATACCGCACTACTTTGGGCCTTGGCTTCGGCCAGTCTGCCTTGCTCGACCAGCAATTTCGCCAGCTCGCACCGTGCCTTGAAGAAATAAGGGTCCATGCGCAGAGCCGTGTTGTATTCTGCCATTGCCTCATCGAGTTTGCCATCGGCGGCCAGGGCGGAGCCTAAGTTGTAGTGCAGGGCGGGGATGTCCAGTTTGGCCTGGAGCGCCTGCCGATAACGAGCGATTCCCTCATCTACCCTACCCTTCATAACCAGGATGAGCCCCAGGTTATTGAGCGCTTCGCCGTGATCGGGTTTGATTCTCACTGCTTCTACAAAGTGGCGAAAGGCCTCGTCGATTTTGCCGCTTTTGACCAGGGCCGCGCCGAAACTGTATTCAGCCAGCGCATTATTGGACGTGACCGCCAGTGCGTGAGAGAAAAGTGTTTCGGCGCTCGTCCAATAAGAAGCTTGAACGTGGGTCATTGTCGCGCAAGCGCCTAGAACCAGACCGCCCGATGCGCTCAGTGCGATCCGAGGCCGGCGCCAACCGCTTACCATGTCGCAGGCGCCCCACGCGATCACGATGAAAAGTCCGATAAGAGGCAGGTAGGTGTAGCGGTCGGCGAGGGATTGGATACCCACTTGGAGCACTCCGATGACCGGGACAAGCATGCCGAGGAACCAAAGCCAGCCTGTGATCAGGTATGGTCGCTCGTGCCTGGTCCGCACCGCAATAAAGCTCATGCCCGCCAACAGGGTGGCAGTTGCCAATACCTCCCACAGCGGCCAGGCGCCCGGATACGGGTAAAAAGCGGCCAAATCATCCGGCCAAACCATTTTTCGGATGTAGCGCGCGTAACCTATAAAGGCGTTAGCCAGGCGCAGCTTGATCGGGAAAGACTCGACCGTGCCGACCGCGCCCCCGCTCCTCTGGACCTGGTAGGTGACGACACAGGCTACGGCGGCCAGAAAAAAGAACGGCAGCTTTTCGAGAATCAACTGCCGAAGGGGGGAGCGTGGGGCGGAGCCTGACAACTGAAGGCGGCGCAGGGGCCAGTAATCCAGCAGCAGCAGCACGAACGGCAGTGTCACCAACATCGGCTTGCTCATCAGGCCCAGGGCGAAGAGGACGAGCGTAAGAGCGTAATAGCGTCCAGCATGATTGGAGATGCGGTGCGTGCGGTCCTGGATGGTGGATTCTGGGTTCTGGGTTCGCGCCGCGCAGGTTTCCGCCCTCGAGGTTTGACCTTCGACGCTCGACACACACTCTCCGGCTTTAGAATTTTCACTCGCGACTTTAGCTTCTTCGGCGTAACGCACATACGCCCAAAGCGTCAACATGAAGAAGAACGCGCTGAGCACGTCCTTGCGCTCGGAGACCCAGGCGACGGATTCGACGTGCAATGGGTGGAGGGCAAATAGCCCGGCCACAAACGCGCTCCGCCACAAAGCGCCGGTCATGCGCTTGAGGATCAAAAAAACCAGCAGCGTGTTTGCTACGTGAAATACCAGATTTGTCAGATGATGGCCCATGGGATTCAAGCCGAAGAGTTGGACATCCAGCATGTGCGACAACCAGGTCAGTGGGTGCCAATTGGCGGCGTGGCCGGTTTGAAAGGCCCAGAGGACGCCATCCCAACTCAACCCGCGCGCAACCTGTTCGTTTTCAGTGACATACTCCTGGTCATCAAAATCGATGAAATCGCACTTCGCCACCGGCCAGAATGTGGCAGATGTCACTGCGCCCAGGAGCAAGCAAATTGAAATCGTTCGGCGAGTATTCTCGGTACGGTCCATCGAGGACGGCCAATTTTGCGGAACTGCACGCGAAGTTCAATCCGAAAATGGCTAATGAGGCTTGCCGCTCAGGGTGAGTTCAAGAATCGTAGGCGCCGACGTAAGGAGGCGGATTTCTGGGCCAATCGAAGTTCCGCCTCCTTACGTCGGCGGCTACACCCTGAGGCCGTTTCCGCCGCACTGTACCACTCTTTCTCAACTTCTTCTTATTTTGAAAAAATTTTGGTTTGCGGCTTTGCCGGCTTTGCCGCGCTGGACTGCAGTATTCCAATTCGCTTGCAGGTCGCGAGGAATTCTCTTGCAAACGCAGGAAACCCACAGAATCATGGCAGGACAGAATCATTATCGCACAACGCTGTACAACATTATGATTCTGTCCTGCCATGATTCTGTCAATCTCGGTTGCGGCTGGCCGCGCTGCGAAGTATCCGGGCTAGATACTTCCCAGCCTTGAACCTGCGCTATCTATCTACGGTTGAACCCCGCCAATTTTCACCAGCGCCTCTTCGGCGGCGGCGCGCACCGGTTCTGGTGCGCTCCTCGTTAATCGGATCAGTTCCGGCACGGCTGGATTGGCGGCCACCCCTATTGCACCCAGGGTCCTCGCCGAGGATTCGCGCACGACCGGAGACTCGTCGCTCAGGCAATCCGTTAATCCCGGCACAGCCTGTTGCGCTTTCCAGCTAAACTGGCCCAGCACTTTGACGGCTGCCAAGCGCACGTCGGAGGCGGGGTCCTTGAGCGCGGCGGTGAAGGCGTCAATGACGTTCGTGCCGATCCCACGGAGGGCGCTGAGTGTTTCAATGGCCTGCTGTCGCGCGGAAGCATCTCTATCTTGCAACATGTTCAGGAGCGCAGACACCACGGCTGCCGCCGGCGGATGAAGCCAGGTGAGCGCTCTGGCCGCTGCTCTCCGAGCCGGGCCCCGCTCATGCTCGATAACAGTGAGCAGCGCGGGAAGCGATGCGTTCCCCATTCTCGAAAGACTGTACGCGCTGGAGACGCCCACGCCCTCATCCTGATCTTTGAGCGCTTGCGCCAAAGCGGGAATGGCCGCGTCCGCAGCCGGTCCGATCTGTCCAAGGCCGTAGGCTGCTGCGTGCCGGACCGTCGCCATCTTGTCGCCCAGAGCCTCGACCAGGGCCGGCGTGGCCTCCTTCCCCATCCGGCCAAGCGCAGAGGCCGCGTCCCAGCAAACCTGGCGATTCTTGTCCCGCAATGCTTGAGCTAATTCTGGAATTGCGGCCTTGGCTTCCACTCCGATGATCCCCAACGATCGCGCCGCCCCGCCACGAATGCCGGCCGCGTCGGGCCAGCGCACGTGTTTGAAGACGAACCGGCGCAGTTGAAACGGAAATCTGGGTGCCACAGACCAAAGCCGCTGGTGGAACACTGAATCCTGTGCCTGCAATAATTTGACGAGGTCTGGCACGGCTTTTGGCCCGAACGATTTCATCGCGGCCTCGGCTTCATCGCGGGCGCGCTGGTCGGGGGAGCCGTAAAGCTGCAGGCACCAGGCTTGGAGGGACTTGCCCTGATACCGTGAACCCTCTGAATGCCGTCTGTTCACAACAAGGATTCCCGCAGCCACACAAACCGCGGCGACAGCAAGTCCGATTAACAGGTGCCTTTTCACGATGCCATAATTCCGATCAAATCTGATGCAAATCGCGTGGAAACTCAACCAATTCTCCAATAGTGCCCAAGCCCGCCTCCCATCTTCCATCTTCTATCTTCCATCCCCCACCCTTCGTGCATCTTGTACACTGAGTCTTCTGAGTCTTTTTCGTGCATTTTGTACACTGAGGTTTCTGAGTCTTGGACAGCCGCCTCCCTCGCGCGTATGGTGGACACGTGAGGGTAACCAAAAACCATGGTCAAACGCGATGCTGCCAATCCTCAAAATCGAGAAACCCACCCTCCTGCCACAGGATGCTTGCCACCTTTGTCGGCCCTCCAGTTAAACCTAGTTAAACCCAGTTAAACCTAGTTAAACCTAGTTAAACCAAAAACCTTTCTCCACTTTGAGAAAGGCCAGGAAAAAACGACCTATCACCGCCGAACCGCCAGGACGCCGACCTGCCTCCGATCATGCCGAAAATCTCTCCCAATTTAATCCACCAAACCTGACGGCGGCGGACCGGTGCTGTGTCTTTCACGGCGTACCTGGTCAGGCGTTACTGCCGCCTGGTACCCGGTCAGTCACGGCGGACGGAGCGCGGACTTTCCAGTCGGCAGCAAGCTCCTTTCACACAACCGGCCTGCGAATCGGGTGCAAGTCGGCGTTCGAACGACGCTGCGGGCTGGAAAGTCCGCGCTCCGCCATTTGCGCCCGCCTTCACTGACCGGATACGCCGCCTGATTTTTCGAGTTCCGCGCGCGATAACAATGTTGTACCCTGAGGCAGCAGCCTTATGAATAGTGCGGACGCCTCAGAACAAAACCACGCGCTGCGCAAGCCGTATGTGCGCGCCGTGGGACCGCGCCTGCGCATCCTGCTGCTCTTCATCTTCGGCCTGGTGGCAGTGCTGGCGGCCAACTCCGTTTATTTGAGCGCCATCACCTTCCTGGAATGGTTCAAAGGCGACCCGAATCAAACCTACCAAAACTGGTTTTACATGGTGATGTTCGGCACGCACCTCGGGCTTGGACTGCTGCTGATTTTGCCGGTCGTCATTTTCGGCGCGCTGCACATCAAGAATGCTCACGACCGGCCCAACCGCCGCGCGGTGAAGGTCGGCTACACCCTGTTCACCACCAGCCTGGTGGTGCTGGTCACCGGTGTGCTGCTCACTCGGATTGACCTGTTCCAATTCAAGAACATTGGCTTGAAAGACCCGCACCTGCGTTCCTTCGCTTACTGGGCGCACGTTATCACGCCGATTGCGGCCCTTTGGTTGTACGTACTGCACCGGCTGGCCGGTCCGCGCATCCATTGGCAGGTCGGAGCGCGTTGGGCATTGGCCGTTGCCGGATTCGTGCTCGGCATGGGGTTGCTGCACTTCAAACATCCGCAGAAAAACCAGATGGGATCGGCCGAAGGCAGAAAGTACTATGAACCCTCTCTGGCCCGCACGGCTTCAGGAAACTTCATCCCCGCCCGCACGCTAATGATGGACGATTATTGCCTGAAGTGTCACACCGACGCTTACCAGGGCTGGTTCCATAGCGCGCATCACTTCAGCTCCTTCAACAACCAACCCTATCTGTTCAGCGTCCGGGAGACGCGCCAGGTCGCCCTCAAACGCGACGGCAGCGTCAAGGCCGCTCGCTGGTGCGCCGGCTGCCACGACGTCGTGCCATTCTTCAGCGGCGCGTTTGACGACCCGAACTTTGACGACGTCAATCATCCTACGGCCCAAGCGGGCATCACCTGCACGGCCTGCCACGCGATCACCCACATCAACAGCACCAAAGGCAACGCCGACTACACTATTGACGAGCCGATCCATTATCCATTCGCGTATTCCACCAACCGCCTGCTGCAATACATCAACCAGCAGTTGGTCAAAGCCAAACCGCAATTCCACAAGAAAACTTTCCTCAAACCATTCATGCGCACCGCCGAGTTCTGCTCGACCTGCCACAAGGTAAGCATCCCGCAGGACCTGACGAAGTACAAAGAGTTCCTGCGCGGCCAGAACCATTACGACACCTATCTGCTGAGCGGCGTTTCCGGACACGGCGCCCGCAGTTTCTACTACCCGGACCAGGCGGTGCAGAATTGCGCCGGCTGCCACATGCCCTTGAAGGCGTCGCAGGATTTCGGCGCGAACTTTTTCAACCCAACCAACCCCTCAACCCGATACATTCACCAGCATCTTTTCCCTGCCGCCAACACCGGCATTGCCTACCTCCGAGCCAAACCGGACATCGTCAAGGCGCATCAGCAGTTTCTCAAGGGCGCCTTGCGCGTGGACATTTTCGGCCTCAAGGAAGGCGGGACGATCGACAGCCCGCTCCTAGCGCCACTCGGTCCTGCAGCGCCTGCTTTGAAGCGCGGTCAGCGGTACCTGCTCGAGGTCGTGCTCCGCACCCTCAAGCTGGGCCATCCCTTTACCCAAGGCACCGCCGACTCTAACGAAGTCTGGGTGGATGCCAAGGTATCGAGTGGCGACAAGGTGCTCGGCCGCAGCGGCGGCCTTGGTCCTCACAACGAAGTCGATCCCTGGTCGCACTTCGTCAACATCTACATGCTGGATCGAGACGGCAACCGCATTGACCGGCGCAACCCTCAAGACATCTTTACGCCCCTTTACAACCACCAGATCCCGCCCGGCGCGGCCCAGGTGGTGCACTACGACCTCCTGGTGCCCGAAGACCAGAACGGGCCGCTGACCGTCGAGGTGAAGCTGCAATACCGCAAATTCGACACGCTCTATTTGAATTACGTGTTCGGCAGCAATTACACCAAGGGCGCCAAATTCACAGTCACCAACGACCTGCCTATCACGACCATCGCGTCCGACAAAATCACTTTCGCCATCGAGGGAACAACCTCCGGTGACGATGCAACGTCCAACACCCAAACCATTCCAGAGTGGCAGCGGTGGAACGACTACGGCATCGGCCTGTTGCTCGAAGGGAACCGCGGGGCCGAAAAAGGCGAGTTGATTCAGGCCGCAGCAGCCTTCGAGCGCGTGGAAAGACTTGGCCGCGCCGACGGCCCGGTCAACCTCGCCCGCGTCTATTTCAAAGAGGGCCGTCTGGACGATGCCGTGGCGGCGCTGCAGCGCGCGGCCCGGTCCGATCCACCGGCGCCCCGGTGGACGGTTGCCTGGTTCAACGGACTGGTCAACAAACAGAATGGATTCCTCGACCAGGCCATCACGGAGTTCCGCAGCATACTCAATGACCATTATCCTGAACTGGACGAACGCGGCTTGGATTTCAGCAAGGATTACGAAGTCATCAACGAGCTCGGCCAAACTTATGTTGAGCGCGCGAAATTGGATCGCGAAGATCCGAGCCGCCAGAAAGCTTTACTAGACCAGGCCGCCGCAGAGTTTCAGAAGACCCTGGCCCTGGACTCGGAGAATCTCACAGCCCACTACAACCTGGCATTGATTTACAGCCAACTCGGTGACGAGGCCAAGGCGGCCTATCACCGCGGCGAGCACGACAAGTATCGCCCCGATGACAATGCCCGTGACCGCGCCATCACCATCGCGCGCCGGGCTGACCCTGCCGCTGACCACGCCGCCCAAGCCACGGTTATTTACTCTTTGAACCGCTCGGAGTAGGCAAACCGCTCAAAAGGGAACTACTAATATGCGCTAATAAACGGTAATAAAACAAAACTATGAAAAGCTGGTCTCGAGAGGGAAGAGAGAAGAGCGAAGAACGGCCTCTGCAAGCTGCTTTCTTCTCTCTTCTATCTCCTCTCTGCTCATTCATTAGCGAAGATTAGCGGTTCAACCTCTCACCTGAACAGTTACCCAGGATCCATGAACCACAAGCCCAAAACTCCACCCGAAGAACACGACGAGATGGTCCGGGCTGACGACGCGATCATCGGCCAAGCAGTCCGCTGGTCGCTGGCCGTGCTCCTTGCGGTTCTGGTCGTGCTCGGAGGGACGATTCTCTGGTTGAAACGCAAGCCCTCCCAGCCACCCCCGCAGGTCACAAAAATTGCCGCCCCGGTCGTTCCTGCTCGGTGGCAGGCCGACATCCCGATCGCAAAGTTCACTGACATCACCCAGGAATCAGGCATCACGTTCGTCCACAACAACGGCGCTTATGGGGAGAAACTTCTGCCCGAAACCATGGGTGGCGGCGTGGCGTTCTTTGACTTCGACAATGACGACAAACCGGACCTGTTGTTTATCAACTCCACTTATTGGCCGTGGCACCTCCCACCAGGCAAACAGCCCACTATCGCCGCGCTT
>Ga0137379_10003970_pt1 | contig 13873 bp, 9 predicted proteins | sample SagtaG_18_FD_104812 | JGI IMG/M metagenome (GOLD analysis project Ga0137379, IMG submission 104812) | Vadose zone soil microbial communities from Sagehorn Ranch, Mendocino, California, USA - Sage2_L_80_16 metaG | ecosystem: Environmental > Terrestrial > Soil > Vadose zone | place: USA...
ATCCAGCCGCCATTCCGGAAGTGGACGAACTGGCCGGTCTCCCATTAGATCTTTGGGCTCTCGAGCGCGGCTATTACAAATTGCAGCCCAACCTGGCCGGGATTTAGGCGTGACGATGGGGAACGAAGTGCCCACCTTTTAGACCTGGGAAGTATACGCATTTGATTTTTGCCGAAGTTGAGGGTTTTGAAGCGAATTCCCCTCCTTGGGAAAGGAGGGGTGGCTGTGCCCATTAAGAAAATATCGCGAAGCCACCACAGCGGGCGCAGACGGGGTGGTTCGTTCAAAGAAATTGTTTTGGAGTTTGAACGAACCACGCCGTTCTTGATGTTTCGCCCTACCGGGCTCACGCTTCGCGCCGCGCTTTCAAAGGAACGGTTATATTTCTTGATGGCGCGTCCACCCCTCCTCCTTTGCCAAGGAGAGGAGTTTTTGGTTTTCTGAAAAGGAGACTTATGCGCATAGATAGAAACGAAGGCGGGAGAGCAATCTTTGCAGGAGTAGTTACGATTGCAATAGGCCTCGTCTACTTATCCTGGGTGAATTCTGACTCGAGCTTGAGGAAACCCACAGGCTATCCTCAATTGGTTTCCATCCAGGAGTTGCCGGACTCGGCAGAAATGTGCCCGCCGGCGGAGCCCGCCAGAACCGATCTTGCCGGGTCGCCGGAGGACAATCTGTTTGCGGCGTTGCAAGCGACCTCCGCGCATGCGGCCACCGCCGGTGCTGGGGACACCGTGGATGTCACGCGCCCCCCGGTTCGCACGATCCGGGATACGTATCCCATCTACAGCTCCGTCGCGGTCGACACGCAGCATGACGAAGTCGTCCTCCAGGATACCAACCTGTTCGGTATCAAAATATTCAACCGGCTGGACAATACGCCGCCGGGCGCCGAGTCTACCGCACCCAAGCGGGTGATCGAGGGGCCGAAGACCCAAAACGAATACAACAACGGCTTATCGATTGATCCGAAAAACGGGGACATTTATTCGGTAGCCATGGACACCGCGGACAACATGATCGTGTTTTCTCACGATTCCCAGGGAGATATCCCGCCCGTGCGCCGGTTAAGCACTCCCCATCGAAACTTCGCATCGGCTATCGATGAAGAGAAGGGGGAAGTTTTCATCACGATCCAGTACCCCCCGAAAGTCATGGTCTATCGTAAGGAAGCCTCGGGCAGTGAGAAGCCGCTGCGTGTCCTGGAAGGAGAACACACAGGGCTCTATGACGCCCACGGTCTTGCCATTGATGTGAAGAAGAAACTAATGTTCGTCGGTAATTGGGGCAATGCCAGCGACTACCGCGTTGCCGGTTCGGGCAAATTCTATCCACCCTCGATCACCGTTTACCCACTCGATGCCAGCGCAGACACGGCTCCATTACGCGTCATTCAAGGACCCAAGACCCAGTTGGATTGGTTCGGCGGGATGTCGCTGGACCCGGATAACGGAAATCTGTATGTCGCCAACGACGTGGGCAATGCGATCCTCGTCTTTAACGAGACGGATCAGGGCAACGTGGCGCCGTCGCGGATTATAAAAGGACAGAAGACCGGTCTGAGCCATCCGGCCGGCATCTCGGTCGATACGAAGAATAAAGAGTTTTGGGTTTCCAACATGGGAAACTCGTCGGTCACATGCTTTTCGTTGACGGCGAATGGAGATGCCGCGCCCGTGCGCACGATCCGCAGCGCGCCGGCGGGTCGAGTATCGTTGAAATTCGGCAAGCCCCAGGCCGTGGCTTATGACAGCAAGCGGGAAGAGTACCTGGTGCCCAACTGAGTGAATACCCCGCAGATCGCGGTATTCGCCAGGCTGGCGAAGGAAAATACGCTGGAGACACGAGCGCTGGAAGGTCAAAAAACGATGATCAGCCGGACCATGCACAGTCTGGCATATGATTCGGTTCACGATGAAATTGTGGTGAACAGTCCTCTGGCTCAGGCCATCCTGTTTTTCCGCGGAGGCGCCAAGGGAGAGGAACCGCCCGTCCGGGTCATCCAGGGACCTCATACGCAAATAAGAGGTACGGACTATGATGGTAACGATAAGATGACCTTCGATGAGGTTCATGGTGAGGTCATCATTCCCGTCAACAAAGACACCATCCTCGTCTTTTCACGGGAAGCGAACGGAGACGTGGCGCCCATCCGAGTTCTCGGCGGGCCCGACACGCAAATTCGAGGTTCGGTTCGAGGCCATCCGGTCGTCGGTGTGGACCCCATCCATAATCTCCTGATCGTCAGGAGCGTCGGTGAACAAGGCAGCGGTGGTGCTCTGTTGATGTTTGATCGAACCGCCACCGGAAATACCAAGCCTCGATCTGTGATCCGAGGACCAAAAACGGGCCTCACTGGTGCCGGTGGTGGGACCGCCCAACTCCAGGTTTATGCGCCGAAGGGCTGGATTGTCGGTGGCGCCGAAGGCGGATCGATTGGCGTTTGGAGCATCGAGGATAGTGGGGACGCGCCTCCACGCTGGAAAATCCCCGTTCAACAGCTTGCGGGAATCGGGCCCTCGGGAGTCGCTATCGATCCTGTTCATAAAGAGGTCATCGTCGCCAGCGGAGGTAGAAACCGCCTAGTGACGTTCTATTTCCCGGAAATATTCGATTGATCAAATCGGTTCCGAACGAGCCGAACGCGGGCTAAAGCCCGCGACTACAAGGCTTGAGATGCGGAGGCTTATAACGTCACGAATGGCTTCCGGCCCATGTTCACCACGACCGGCGCATCGCTGCTCGGTTTGAGCCTCGCCACCAACACGTTCGGACAGGTTCGCGGCGCACTCGATCCGAGAATCATGCAGTTCGCGCTGAAGTATGTCTTCTAGCTACGCTTCGCCTCAGACCAATGACCAAACGGCCATTTGGTGAGTTCGCCAATGCGTAATTTGGCTGTTGGACAAGTGCATTTGACATCGTACATGGGACATCCCAACATTTGACATTTTTAGAAAGCTCGAACGTGCGGACAATGTCAAATGTTGGGATGTCCGATGTACGATGTCCGATATACTTGTCAAACAACCCAACAACCCAAAGACCAACTGACCTAATGATCCAACTTCAGATCTCCTGATGTCGCCTGGGAATTCCCACTCGTCAAAGAAAACACAATGAGCCGAACGCGGGCTAAAGCCCGCGACTACCGGAACGCTCTGGCCAGAGACCATGTCGAATGTCCAGGTTCCCGGACCCTGGATGCTGCCACGGCCTGAATTCCCCAAAGTACCGAACGCGGGTTGTGCGAAAGCTGCGGGATTTAAGAACTGGTCAAAGGGCGGGCGGACTTGTCCAGGTAAGGGTTCGCCAGCACCTGATTCACACGCTGGTTATCGATGCCGCTCAACGCTCTGTCGGACCCCGTGATTATGCTGAAGGGCATACCCGATGACCATCTGTAAATTCCCGTGCCCCAGGGCGCCGACTGCACGCGGTCTTAAACCAGCAACACCGTGGCTAAGCCGATGACGCTGCGTTTCATTTTTTCCTCCTTCACCCGTCGAGCGGAGATATACAAAAGTGGCGGCAGTTTAAACCTTGGATCCGGGTATCGGCAAGAGTTGACGGCAGAGAGGGCAAGAAGTACAGTTTGCCAGAAATTTAGCTAAAATCGAACCCTCACCCGGCGCTTCGCGCCACCCTCTCCCAGGGGGAGAGGGATCTCGATTCAGGCGCCCTCTCCCCCGGGAGAGGGCGGCCGAAGGCCGGGTGAGGGTGCAATCCGCGGCTGTTTATTCATACGCAACCGTACATGGAAAAATGTCTGATCTCAAAACGCAATCGACGAATCTCTTCATAGCGCTGGACGCATTGGGCCCTGAAATTCAACGGATAGCAGGAGAGCTGCGCCAGCTTCAGAAGCAGTCCGAGGAAGCATTCCATAGCTCCCTCGAGAATGCGGCAATTGCGGCTGAAGAAAATCTGAAAAAGGCCGTCAAGGAAACGCAGGAGGCGACACGGAAACAGGTTCTCACGGAACTCCGGACAAAATACCTGAAAGAGCTCGAAGCCGCTCTGGCTGAAAGAGCACTCCTTGAACGGAAGCATCGGGCAGTCGTCAGACAGTTTGAAGCCGACAAACAAGAGCTCCAGGGCAAGCTGCGTCAGGCTGAAGAGGCTATTACTAAATTGCACACCGACTTGCATCAGACACGGGCAGAAAAAGAGGAAGTCGACAAGCAGTTGCAGGACGCAGACTCGAAAATTTCCGTAACCGAGGAGATGGCTGCAAAGCTACAAGCCGAATTGCGAAATGCGCAAGCGGAAAACGAAGGCCTTCAAACCAGGCTGCAACAGGCAGATGTAAAAACGTCCGAGGCCGAGCAGTCAGTTGCCAGATTGCTTGCGGATTCGGGACAGGCCCAGGCCGGCATGAAAGAACTCGAAACTCAACTTCAGGAAGCGAAGGCGTGGCGCGTGGAAACCGAACAGGCGATGACATCTCTGCAGATGCAACGGCAAGTCGCACAGGCAGAAAAAACGGAACTCCAAGAGAGAGTAAAAGATCTGGCAACCCAATTTTCCGAGGCCGAACGGATGATTGCAAAACTGCGAGGCGACACACAACGGAAGCAAGCTGCGGATTTTGAACTGGCAACAAAGTCGAAAGAAGCTGACGCTGATCGATCGAAACTGGAAGCGAAGTTGAATGAAATGACAACAAAGCTTTCGGAAACGAAGCAATTGATCTCCATACTTCAATCGGATCTGCTGCGGGCGGAAGCTGAGAAGCAAACCCTGCGAACGGAGCTGAAGAAGGCCGTAACCAGCCGATCGGGTCTGGAGTCCGACGTCAAAGCGCTCAATGGAAAATTGGCCGAAACGAGTGAGTTGGCGACCAGACTGAAAGCGGATTCAACGAGGGCACAAATGGAAAAACAGGATCTTGAAGGAAAACTCAAGGACGCCAACATGAAACGATCGGCAATCGAAACAGAGTTGCAAGAGGCCAGTGCGCGCCGATCGGAGCTTGAAGCTCGGGCTGTCCATTTGAAGGCCGAACTGCAGGAGGCTCAATTACAAACTCTGCGGTTGGTGGCCCCCGCATCCGGGAGCGCCCAAAAGTCCGCCGGTGATGGCTATCCTGTATCGGAAAGGGTGAGCAAGGAAATCGAACGAATTGAGGTGATGCTCACGACCACCATGAAATTGTTGGATGATCCCGATATCGAGCTTTCGATGGTAATGCGAAAGAGTAACGAGTATAAAGAGCTCCAGTCCTATCTCCAAGGTATTCGCTTCGCCATCGACACGGACTCGCCGGGAGAGTGAGTCGCTCTCTTGTTCGTACGATGAGGCGATGCGAACGCGGGCTAAAGCCCGCGACTACATATTGCGACAACGTTTCGGCTAAGCATGTATTCGCGGGCTTTAGCCCGCGTTCGCATTTTCCGCATTTTCTCGGCCCGTTGACATCGCCGGCGGGACGTGTATATCGTACCGCCACTAGACATGTCTCTTCACGATCTGTGTCAGTGGATTCAAAACACGCCCAGCAGCACGGCCATTCGTGATTCGATCTACCTGTTTCCGACAATAGAAGGTACGCATGTGCTCGGGCTCGGCATATCGGTCGGGCTCGTGATGTGGTTTGATTTGCGCCTGGCGGGTCTGATGATGCGGCATCGCACGGTCTCGGAAGTATTCGATGGTATCAAGACCCCGATGTTCATCGGCTTTGGGGTCATGTTTGTCACCGGTGGAGTCCTTTTCTGGTCTCTTCCTCTGCGGTGCTACGGAAGCGCCTACTACTGGGCCAAAATGGTGATGTTGATCCTGGCCGGAATCAATATCGCCTTTTTTCATTCGACGATCGACCGCCGCCGTGACGAGTGGGATAAGGCTCCCATCCCGCCATTACAGGCCCGGCTGGCCGGCGTGGTGTCTTTGTTTCTCTGGACGGCCATCATCTTCGTGGGCCGGACGATGGCCTACTTTCTCTAGGGAGCGGCGGACGTGTGGAACCAGACCTGGGAATCTTTTCGGCCTTTCTTTTTGTGGTGCAATGAGACTTGGATTGGCCAGGCGGTTCGCGCGTCCAAGTGGGCATTCGCCATCGTCGAAGTCGTCCATCTCTGGGGTCTGGCCATCCTGGTGGGATCACTGGCGGTTTTGTACCTGCGTCTTGCAGGGCTCGCCATGCGGCATCAAACCGTCCCGCAGGTGGCACGTCAATTCGCGCCCTGGACCGTCGCCGGATTGAGTCTGATGGCGGCGTCGGGAGGCACGCTTTTCTTGTCGGAAGCCGTTAAATGCCTGGAGAGCGATCCATTTCGCATAAAGATGGCGTTTCTGCTCCCAGCAGTCCTGTTCCATTTCACTCTTTACCGCAAACTGAGGCGCAGCGAAGGACACTTGAATCTCATGTGGGGCAAACTTGCGGCCGTCGTGGCGTCGAGCCTCTGGCTTGGCGTTGGCATTGCTGGTCGATGGATCGGTTTCTACTGAGGAGGTCACACAGCCGCGGTTTGCACGGACCCTCACCCAGCGCTTCGCGCCACCCTCTCCCAGGGGGCCCAGGGGGAGAGGGGTCTCGACTCAGGCGCCCTCTCCCCTCGGGAGAGGGTGGCCGAAGGCCGGGTGAGGGTTCATGGTTCCGATTTCTTCGTCCTAGAAATTCAGCCGGGCGCCGATCGTAAACCTCCGGTTCCCGCCAGCCGTTGTGATACGGCCGAAAGCGGTATCGGTACCGCCAACGCCGGTGCCGGCGCCGCTGCCGATGCTGTTGATGTTCAGATTGGGATTACCGAAAATCGCGTGGTTCAACACATTGACGGCATCGACGCGGAATTCAAACTCCTTGGTTTCGGCAAGCCTCACACGTTTGATCAGGTTCATGTCGAAGCCCACAGTCGGCGGTCCCTCGATCCATTTCAGCCCGAGGTTGCCAATCTGTCCGGGTGCAGGGTTCACAAGGAGTAGCCGTCCCTGGGAATCCGCAATCGCCTTGTTGCTGAATGCTCCGTTCAGCGCGTTGAGCGGCGAAACCGATGCAATCGACGGGTCCGTGATCTGTTGGATGCCGGGGAAGTAGATCACGCCGTTCGCCACTTTGGTAACTTGCCCACTGCCTTTGGGAAAGTCGCCGACGACATTCGGAGTACATACCGTACACGCGGGCGGGGCGCCGGCGCCAGTGGTCGAAAAGGGTTGGGTAATCGTCGCAATCGGAGCCGTGATGTTCAAGGGCGCTCCGGAAATCCAATTGAAGATGCCGCCCAACTGCCAACGCTCGACCAACCGATGGACGAATCCAGGAGCATTGTTGAGGAACAGACGATTCGGGCCGAATGGCAACTCCCACGTACCGTTCGACTGGATAGCATGCGTGCGATGAAAGCCCAGCACCGCTTTATTCAACCCTCGATTGCCGGGATCCCGATAGTCCACGAAGAAGTCCCCATCGTTATCGCCTAGAGACCGGCTCCACGTGTACGTCGTCTGCGCCGTGAGGCCCTGCGACAGGCTCTTCGTCACCTGGACTTCCAGCGAGTGATACGTCGAACTGCCCCCGCTTCCATACGACATGACACCATTGAACTGCGGATTGAGTACGAAGAAATTCTCCGGGAACAATCCGCTGTTTCGGACGAAACCGCCGCCTCTGTTCGTGATGTTCCGGCTGCGGTTCAGGAAGTCCGCAAGCTGGCCGACACTGCCGTTTGCAATGAACGCACGAGTCGCCGTGTAGGCCCGCAGCGCGGCCGATCCCGAAACCGTTGTGCCATTGACCACTCCCGCTCCAGGGATATTGATGCCGCGTAGCATGTCGTCGAACAACTTCGCATTACCGCCTGTCCGCGTCACGTTGAACGCGTCCAGAAATTGGTTCTTGAAAATGTCTACGGTGTTGAGCGGAATGCCGCCCCACAGCCGGGTACCTTTGGTCCCGATATACGCGATATCCAGTGTCAACTGCCGAGCAATCTCGCGCTGAATTCCGAAGTTGAAGTTTTGAATGTAAGGGGACCGCCGGTTCGTGTCATACATTGCCAGCGTGTCCTGCCGGCCCCCATCTATCGGAATAGGGCCGAGTACAGGAAACTGTTGCGGTATGGGCAGCGTCAGGTTCGCGAGCGACAAATAATTCGCCGAGGTAAACGTGAGCGGGCCGTTGCCGACACCTCCGAATGTGCCCGGAAGCCCGCCCGCCACGCCGGTTATCGAGTTTCCACTATTCGCACCGCTGATCGGCCGGCCCGTATAGCTCCAGCCATATCCCGCGCGAAGGACGGTCTTGTCCTTGCCAAACCAGGGTAGCGCCCAGCTAAAGCCAACCGCGGGGGCAAAGTTGTTCCAGTCATCGTTGTAAAGTGTTCGATTCGGCTGTGTCGAGTGCTTGCCCACAAACTCGGCCGTCGTCAAAGCGCCGCAGGTGATCCCACACAATCCTTTGTCTCCGCCAACAGGGAATCCCAGCAGGCCGTGGCTTTCCCACGGCACACCGAACCACTCCCAGTGAATGCCCAGGTTCAACGTCAAATCAGCGCGCACTTTCCAGTTGTCCTTGAAGAACCCGCTGGCCTCGGTCCCGCGAAAATCGCGGAGCTTCAGGATCAATCCGTCGCTGATGCCCCGAAATACGCGGTCCGCGGAGTCTCGAACGTCAAAGGCTTGCGTCACGCTTCCCACCGAACCGGAAAGATCGGTCAACACGTTTCGAGCCGTGATCTGGTTGTTCGCGCTGAGAAAGGGAATGGCGACGTTATCGATGTTTTGCACCGGCACGCCACCCGCGCCCAGAATGGCCTGCGGGGTCATGACTTCATTGGCGCCCAACGTCCAACCGTAGCGCCATTCACCGCCGACTTTGAACGCGTGCGCGCCTTTCGTCCAACTGAACGTGTCGCCGAAGCTGTATTGAGGACTGTTGTTGAAACGGTTGGTGCCCGCATTCGTATTCCATTTAACGATGTTTTCCGGGAAGAGTGTCGTGACCGGTTGATAGGGGATTCCATTCAGCTTGGGCACAACGGCGAACGCGTCCTTTCCATCCGGGCCAGGCTCTGCTTTCTCATTCTTAAGGTAATCTTTTCCCACGTACCACGGCGCCCAACTGGTTTGCTTCGTTACTTTGTACCCGATGCGGAGTTCGTTCACGACACTCGAGGACAGCGTCGATACCAAAGAGGTATTGAGCACCTTCGGCCATTTGTCGTTCGCGCCGGAGTAGCCGCCGGGCCAAAACGGTATGCCTGCCTGTATGGTGTTGTTCAGTCCACGTTCCCAGGTATACACCACGCTGAGCTTGTGATTGGAGTTGATATTGTGATCCAGCCTCATGTTGAACTGGTCCCGGTTGGTTTGGTCGAACGTACTCCCGTCGGCATTGTCGAGACCACCAATGCGGCGCGTCCACCGGATGCCTGCCGTATTCAGGCCGTCGCCAATGGTGTAATCGTTCGGCTGGGGCATCCGTGCCAGGATTACGTTTTGAATGAAACCGGTCGGATCGTATCCCGGCCGGAAGGTATCGCGGCCAAACACGCTGAAGGATTGAAGATCGCCAGTTGCGCTCGCGGGTCTTACCGGATTGCCATTTCGGTCCACGGTAGGATTGTTTTGAGTGGCGTTCTGGTTGTCGGCACCCGGAAAGAATCGAAAGAGGCCCAGCCGGGCTTGCGGCGTCAGGACGGTTCCGACAAAAGTTTGCTTCAGGACATCCCGCTGCTCGTCCACCAGGAAAAAGAAAAACGTCTTGTTCTTGATGATCGGGCCGCCGAGACGCGCGCCATACTGGTTCCGGTTCTCGTAGTCTTTTGGGATGCCATTGAAATTGTTGAACCAGTTGCTGGCATCAAGCGCCGAGTTCCGGTTATTCCAAAAGACGCTGCCGCGAAGCTGGTTTGTTCCGGATCGGGTCACCATCTGCACCTGCCCGGAACCGCGTCCGACCTCGGCATCCACGGGTGCCGTGATGACACGCACTTCCTCCACCAGATCGGGACTGGTGTAGGTGACTGAAAATGCCCCATGGTTGTACCGGCCATCGGAGACCACGAAGCCGTCTCGCGTGGTATTGACCGCGCTCAGCCGGCCGCCGGCAAAGTACCCGGTGTCTCCAGCCGTAGCACCGTCGTTTGCGGTAGTGCCGCTGATGGCGTTGCTTACTCCACTTGTCGTCCGGAGCAGATCCAGCACATTGCGGCCCCCCAAGGGAAGGTCGCGCACCTTGTAGTCCGGAAGCACGGTGCCGATGGATGATGACGTCGTCGCAATCGACGTGTCGGCCGCTGCCGTCACTTCAACACTCTGTGCTATCGAACCCACCTGCAGCCTGAAGTTCAGCCGCACCTGCTGTGACACGCCGAGGGCCACTTCGTTATATGTCAGCGTCTGAAAACCCGACAACTCTGCCGTGACTTTATAGGTTCCCGTCTGCAGACTGGCAAACTGATAAGCCCCGGCTTCATTGGTCAGCGCCGTGTTGACGCTTCCGGTGGCAGTATTGGTCGCCGTGATCGTCACGCCCGGAATCAAAGCGCCCGTGGCGTCGGAAGCCGTTCCGCCCAATGTAGCGTTACTGGTCTGGGCAAATGTGTGGCTGGCCAGGACAAGGCACAGAAACATCCCGGCCGTCATAAGTAGTTTTTTCATGATCTCCCTCCACATCCTCTTTAATACGCAGAAATTACAAACGTGATAGTTGGCGGCCTTATAACATATGCAAATTAACAGTGTCAAAAGCCAGCCAGACCTCCTGATTTGCAGGAATTCCAGATGGGCCAAAGGAGCGCGGAGCGGCGTCAGAACGTAGCCACGGCCTCACCCGGCCCTTCGGGCCACCCTCTCTCCCAAGGCACTCTTGTCCAAATTACGAGATGCGTTTCGCTCCAGAAGCAGGAGTGACGCGGTTTTCATTGGATTCTCTATTCGGGAAACCTGTTCTGGAAATGTCCCTCGCCCTTTGGGCCCTCTGGGAGAAGGACACGAGCTTCGATTTCGGCTGATTTGGACACCAGTGCTCCTAAGGGGAGAGGGATCGGTTTCAATATGTTCCTCTCCCCTTGGGCCCCTTGGGAGAGGATTCTCGCGCCGCTCCGCGGCTCAAAACGGACGCACCGTTACCTAATTTGCGATAAGTCTTTTCTCTAAAGGCGCACTTTTGTACACTGGCGCCACCTGTTTTCCTCGCTCTCGCGAAACTACGTCAGGAGTTTCACAATGAGAAATCGCTTCACGAGTTCAATCGTCGGCTTGGCGGCCATACTGGCCTTCTCGCCCGCCGCGCTTTCTTACGCAGGGCAGCGGGGCGCGGGGCAGCGGGGCGCGGGCGCGAATGCCGCGGCCCCTTCTCCTCCACATGACCCAAAGGATTTGACGGGAATTTGGACAAAGACGTGGCGCACGCTTGCCTTGAGCGCGGAGGTTCCTCCGATGACGCCCGAGGGGCAGGCCAAGTTCAATGCGAACAAGCCTTCCTACGGTCCCAGAGCGATCCCTCCTGCGTTGGGAAATGATCCAACGGGGAAGTGTGATCCCCTGGGTTTGGTACGCAATCTCCTTCTTGAAGTCGCGATTTATCCGATGGAGATCGTGCAGACACCGCGCCGCGTGTTGCAGTTCTTCGAGTGGGCTCACTCGTGGCGAGAGATCTGGACAGACGGGCGGGAGCTTCCCAAGGATCCGGAGCCCCGGTGGATGGGATATTCGGTTGGCAAGTGGGAGGGAGACACATTCGTCGTGGACTCGACCGGTTTTGACGAAAGAACGTGGCTCGATCATTTTGGTACTCCGCATAGTGACCAGATGCGCCTGCAGGAACGCTACAAGCGCCTGGACCGCGACAACCTGGAGCTGACCATGACGCTCACCGATCCGATGACGTTTACGAAACCCTGGGTGAGCGAGAAGAAAATCTTCAAGTTGGATCCGAAGGCGGAAATCCAAGAGCTTTTCTGTGTACCTTCCGAGGAGGAAGCTTTTAATAGGAAAGTGCGAGATCCCGCTGGCGGCGTGATTCGCAAGTAGCCTAAAACGGCGAGGTAAACCAAAATGGCCATTGCCAGTATCAACCCAGCTACGGGACAAGTTCTCCGAACCTTCGAACCACTTGCCGATTGGCAGATCGAAGCAAAACTGCGACTTGCCGCAGAGACTTTTCCCAAATTCCGAAAGTTAGCATTCGCCGATCGCGCACGCATGATGAGCAAAGCGGCGGACATTCTGGAAAGCGAAAAAGAGACGTTGGGCCGCCTCATGACGACCGAAATGGGAAAGACATTTCGGTCTGCAGTTGACGAAGCCGTCAAGTGCGCGTCGGGGTGCCGCTATTACGCAGAGAACGCGGAGCGCTTTCTGGCGGACGAAGTGGTCCAAACGACTGCGAAACGCAGCTACATCCGGTATCAGCCGCTCGGAGTCGTCCTTGCAGTGATGCCTTGGAATTTTCCGTTCTGGCAAGTGTTTCGCTTCATTGCGCCGGGCTTAATGGCCGGAAACGTGGGCCTGCTGAAGCATGCCTCGAACGTGCCGCAATGCGCGCTCAAAGTGGAGGACATTCTGCTGCGGGCTGGTTTCCCTCAGGGCGCGTTCCAGACGTTGCTGATTACGGCCCAGCAGGTTGATGCTGTTCTCAATGATCCGCGCGTGGCGGCCGCTACGCTGACAGGAAGCGAGGGAGCGGGAGTGCAGGTCGGTGTTTCCGCGGCACGACATATTAAGAAGGTTGTTCTCGAGCTCGGCGGAAGCGATCCCTTCATTGTCATGCCGAGCGCAAATCTGGATGAAGCCATCGAAACGGCCGTCAAGGCGCGAGTCATCAATAACGGGCAATCCTGTATCGCGGCAAAGCGCTTCATCGTCGCCGAGCCAATCGCCGATAAATTCGAGAGCGGCTTCGTCAGCAAGATGAGAGCCCTGAGGGTGGGCGACCCCATGGACCCGGCGACTGAAGTCGGCCCGCTGTCGACAGCCGACGCCGTAACGTCTCTGCAGACCGACGTTCTAAAAACCGTCGGGGCCGGTGCGCGGGTATTGACGGGCGGGAAACCGATCGATCGCCCTGGAAATTTCTACGAGCCGACAGTTCTAACGAACATCCCGAAGAATTCACCGGCATATCGTGAGGAGTTATTCGGCCCCGTGGCTTCCGTGTTTCGGGTGAAGAGCCTGGATGAAGCCATTCAAATCGCGAACGATACTCGCTTTGGACTCGGCGCGAGCGCGTGGACCAATGACCCGGATGAGCGCGAGCGGTTCACCAACGAGATCGAGGCCGGAATGGTCTTCATCAATAAAATGGTGGTTTCCGATCCGCGAATGCCTTTCGGCGGTGTAAAATCGTCGGGCCACGGCCGGGAACTCGGAGTTCACGGGGTGCGGGAGTTCACGAATATCAAGACCGTTTGGATTGAGTGACGGAGTTCATTCGACATCAAAAGTGAACGCGGGCTGAAGCCCGCGACTACATACTTCGCCTAAACGTTGGGTCGAGCATGTAGTCGCGGGCTTTAGCCCGCGTTTGCAGCGCGTAACCAGAACAACTGTTAGAAATACAGGGAACGATGGCGAATCTCGGATTTGTCGGCTTGGGTGTGATGGGCGGCCACATGGTGAATCGGCTGCTTGATAAAGGACACACCGTTACAGGTTACAACCGCACGCGGTCGAAAGCACAGTGGCTGATCGATCGCGGCATGAAGTGGGCGGATTCTCCCCGCGCTGTCTGTGCCGCGTCCGAGGTCATCATCTCGATGATCACCAACTCCGAAGCCCTCAGTGAGATTGCCGCCGGGCCCAACGGAATGCTGGCAGGTCTCAGCGCCGGGAAATTCTGGATTGAGATGAGTACGGTCAATCCTGCGGTGAGCCGTGCGCTTGCCGCCAGGGTGAGAGAGAATGGCGCCGACATGGTCGACGCGCC
>Ga0137379_10003974_pt1 | contig 13868 bp, 13 predicted proteins | sample SagtaG_18_FD_104812 | JGI IMG/M metagenome (GOLD analysis project Ga0137379, IMG submission 104812) | Vadose zone soil microbial communities from Sagehorn Ranch, Mendocino, California, USA - Sage2_L_80_16 metaG | ecosystem: Environmental > Terrestrial > Soil > Vadose zone | place: USA...
ATAGCCACTGATCGAGATCGGATACCAGCGCGGCATGTCATGCGTGGTGAACTCGACCATGTCAGTGAGAAAACGCAGGGACGGCTCGATCGGAAAAATGGTTTCGTTCTGCGCCTGGACTTCTTTGAAAATGTCGGCCTGAATTGTGCCGCGCAATTTCGGAACAACTTTCGGACCGAACCGCCGTTTGGCCGCAGCAATGTACATTGCCATGATGATCGGCGCCGGGCCGCTGATCGTCATCGACGCGGAGAAATTCGGCGAGCCGAGATCGAAGCCATCGTAGAGCCGCACCATGTCTTCCACAGTGTCGATCGCCACGCCGCCTTCGCCGATCTTGCCGAATACTCCATCTGCGTCGCTGTCGATGCCATAAAGAGTCGGCCCATCAAATGCCGTACTAAGGCGATGCGTGCGCTGGTGTCGTGTCAGATAATGAAAACGCTCATTGGTGTCCTCCGCCAGCATCAAACCGGAGAACAAACGCGTAGGCTCTTCCTGTAGAGGCAGCCGTGTCGGCTGCTTTTTAGACTGCTTTGCGGGCGCCACGCCCGCCGCTACAGCTTCATTCTTCTCAAAGCTTTCGATCTCGCGAACCGGCTCGAGGTACATCTCGCGATATGCCGCGTTCAGATACGGGAACTCACCGGGCAATCCTTCACCAAAGAGATAACGCGCAATCTCGCCCGGCTCATCGATTTCCGGCAACGCAAGCCGCGGCAATGGCAATCCAGTCGGCGTACGCGTGACCGGAATCTTCGCTTTGACGTCGTTCCAGCGTCCCAGCAGTTCACGCCCGAATTTTTCGTCGGTGCGAGCGCGTTTCACCTGATCGAGCACGAATTTGTTGTACTTTTCGACCGATTCGACGATTTGCCCGAGTTTGCTCATGGTTTTTCTCCTGCTGTAGCGGCGCTCTAAGAGCGCCGTTGGTCTTTCGCTCGGCGGTCATAGACCGCTGCTACAGGTGCATTCGAAATTAGCTCAAACAGTTTATCCACGCCAGGGTCGCGATGGCGTTTTGCCACAGTGTCGATCAATTGCTGTGACCGCCTGTTTTGTTCGAGACGTTGCTCGATTTCCGTGTGCGCCGTGCGGGCGCGCTGAAGATCGCTTTTGTTCACCACCACGATGTCAGCCAGATCAAGCATCGCAATCTTTTGCAACTGGAGGCGGCTGCCATAGTCCGGATTCATCACCAACACGGTTTGATCAACGACCCCATGTTTTTGAAACGGCATTGCTTCCTGCCCAGTGCCTACGGTCTCGATAATAACGTAGTCGAAATCCGAGCGAGCGAGCAGCGCGAGGCAATCGCGCGTTGCGGGCGAAAGTCCGCCGGCTTGTCCACGCGTGGCCATGCTGCGCATGAATACGCGATCGTCCTGCGAGTTGATCATGGTCGCACGATCGCCCAGCAGCGCTCCTTCGCCGACTACGCTCGGATCGTGCGACAAAATCGCGATCCGACCTTTTGGACTCCGATTCAGAAACCGCAGCACCAGCTCATCGATCAGCGTCGTTTTGCCGGCACCGCCGGGACCGGTGAATCCGATGACGCGCGCTCCGCGCGAATTTCGAATTTTCTTCTTGGACGTTGAGCGTTGGGCGTTGAGCGCCTGCCACGCCGTAGCGTCGCGAAGGGGGGTTGGGCGTTTGCCTTTCGCATAGGCGTCTTCGATTTCACTGAGTTTGTGCGCGAGTTCCTGATCGAACGATTTGGGGCGCGGTCGCTTCGTTCTCGATTTGCCATAGCGCTGATGAACAAAACGCACCATCTCTTCGAGCGACGTGCCGGCGAAAAAAACCTCGTCTACGCCTTTGCGCTTCATGATGACCGCATCATCATGCGTGATCGTTCCGCCGCCGCCGCCGAACACTTTGATGTCGTCCGCGCCTTTTTTGCGCAGCAGACCGATAACTTCAGCGAAAAATTCGATGTGCCCGCCGTTGTAACTCGAGATACCGATCGCGTTTACGTCCTCCTGGATCGCGGCGCGCACAATGTCGCTCACCGAGCGATGATACCCGAGATAAATCACTTCGATGCCATGGCGAATGAATTCGAGGTTGATTGTATTGATGGCACTGTCGTGCCCATCGCAAATCGGGACAGCGGTTAATATCCGGATCGGAGAAGCCATGTCGTTGAAGAGATAACAATAAATCTCGAAGCCAGGAAAACAGGAAAACTAATTGGAATCTAATTTCTTGGCTTCCTGGTTTCCTGATTAAAACTTCCTCTATATGTCTGATCCGTTGGACTGCGCCGGCAAAAGTAGCGAAGCCGCATGAAGAAGTTCCGAGCGCTTCGCGCAATCGTCACCGCTGGCGTGGTCGTTGGTATTTTGGACGTCTCATCGGCATTTGTGATTTGGTGGCAACGCGGCCTGGCGCTACAGCACGGATTGCAGGGAATCGCAGCTGGATTGCTTGGCACCAAATCGTACGAAGGCGGAATGGCAACGGCCGCCTTGGGTCTGGCGCTCCACTTTTTCATTGCGTTCGTGGTTGTATCGATCTTTTACCAGGTGAGTCGCAAGGTCCCGTTTTTGATGAAACAGCCGTTTGTTTCGGGCGTGTTTTATGGGATCGGCGTTTACATTGTGATGTACTGGATCGTGTTGCCGGCGGCATTCTCAACGTTTCGACACCGGCCCTCTAACGAGTTGCTCGAGCTTGCCATTCACATCTGTTTGATCGGCTTGCCGACCGCATTCATTGTGCGCCGATACGCTGTAGTGACGGACTAATCATTATGAGCAATCCACTGGATTTTACCGGGAAAATTGTGCTGGTCACGGGCAGCTCGCGCGGGATCGGCGCGGAGATGATCAAAGCGTTCGGCGCACGTGCTGCGGAATGCGTGGTGAACTACATCGCCGATGCACAGGGCGAAAATAAAACCGACGCGGTGAACGTGGCGAAGGAGCTGAATGAACCGCTCCTGATCGAATGCGACGTAACACAGCCGGAGCAGGTCGAAGCCATGATGAAACAGATACAAGATCGACATGGCGGACTGGACGTTCTGGTCAACAATTCCGGGATCATTGGTGATCGCACAATCAAAAAAATGTCACTGGACAATTTTGAGAGCGTCGTCCGGGTGAATTTGATCGGCACATTTCTTGTCACACAAAAGGCGGCCGTGATCCTGCGCAATGGCGGCCGGATCATCAACATGTCTTCCGTCAGCGGCGAAATGGGATTGTTCGGACAAGCAAATTATTCATCGAGCAAAGCGGGCATTATCGCGCTCACCAAAGTTTCGGCGCGCGAGTTTGCCCGGCAGAACATCACCGTGAATGCAATCGCGCCTGGATTTATTGATGTGGGGATGAGCAAAGGTATGCCCGATGAAGTGACGCAAAATTTCATCAAACAAATTCCGCTCGGACGACTTGGTGATGTAAGCGAAATCGTCAATGCAGCACTGTTCCTTGCCTCTCCAATGGCGTCATATATCACCGGGCACGTCTTGAACGTGAACGGCGGCTTCTACATGGGATGAGACACGGTAGTGTCGACCGCTTCAACTCTTCAACGTCAGCGTCAGCTCAGTCCAACTTTTGCACGAGCAACCAGACCAAAGCTGAAAGCATCGCTGCGAATGTCGATAAGACATAGGTGGCGCGCTTCGTCTGCCGGATCTTGAAAGCAGGCTTGGGAATATCGTCATGAATGTGACTGGCCTCGAACAGTTTCATCAGCGCAAAAGCAACGACGAAACCGACAGCGGCCCATTTCAGGCAACCCAGAGTAGTCTCCAACATCCCACGCAAACCCTAACGCAGGCACGGGCAACGCTCAAGCGAACTTGCGGGTTATACATGGCACCTGCAAATTGGCAGTCGCGTGCGTTCACGATTTGAAATGCACGTCGAAGGGGGCCTCTCCCTTCGCATGAGCACTTGGAATCCAGCAGCCAGCTACTGCGAACAAGGTCGGACCTATTTCTTGTCAAAAAGCGACAGGTACGCTTCATACCCTCTGCTCTTCATTTCCTCGACTGGAATGAAATGGAAGGCGGCCGAGTTAACGGCGTAACGTTGTCCGGTGGGCGATTTTGGGTCGGCAAAAACATGGCCAAGGTGAGCGTTACTTCGCTTGGCGCGGACTTCGGTCCGACGCATATCGTTCGACGTGTCCAGGTACTCGACCAGAAGATCTTTCGAGATCGCTTTGCTGAACGTGGGCAGGCCGATCTGTGCATCGAATTTATCGACCGAAGCGAAGAGTGGTTCGCCGGTAATGACATCGACGTAGATACCCTTCTTATCGTTGTTCCAAAACTGATTTTGGAAAGGCGTTTCGGTGCCACCTTGCCGCACGACCCAAAATTCCTCGGCTTTCAATCGCTGTTTTAACACGGCGTCGCTCGGTATCGGCCGTTTCGGATCGAAAGTCGTGGTCTCAGCTTTCTCTTTTTGCGCCAGAAAGAAGAAGTAGATCCCCCCGACCGCGAGCACGACCGCGATGCTGACACCCACGTAGGTGCTGATCATCGATTTTTCCTCGCTGGTGATTCGGCCCCCGTGCATCAGATCGCGATGAACGTTATTGAAACAGGGATTGGCTGCGTCGGTCAAGCCAGAACAGGCTGATCTCTTTTGAGGGTTAGTATTGGTCAGGATGCCTGTGTTACGTTCGTTAATGAAGTTGTCAGACAAGTTTGAGGAAGCGCTGGTTTATGCGACGCAGGCGCATGGTAATCAAATGCGCAAGAAAACGGGGATTCCGTTTGTCGCGCATATTCTTGGCGTGACAGCGATCGCGCTTGAGTACGGCGCGAGCGAAACCGAAGCAATCAGCGCGTTGCTTCATGATACGGTGGAAGATTGCGGCGGCGCGGACCGATTGTGCGATATCCGGGAAAAATTTGGCGATGACGTAGCGGGGATCGTTGATGGCTGCACCGATACGTATGAGACGCCAAAGCCGCCGTGGTTGGAGCGAAAACGAGCTTACATCGAGCATCTCAAGGATTCCGATCCCTCGACACGCCTGGTATCAGCGTCCGATAAATTGCATAACACGCGCGCGATCTTGGCCGAACTGCGAAGGCACGGTACGGACGTTTTCGACCGCTTTGCCGGTAAAAAGGAGGGCACGCTTTGGTATTACCGCGCGCTGGTGACCGCGTTCCGCGAGCATGGCAAGCACACTGATTTGATCGGCGAACTCGACCGTGTCGTCACCGAGATCGAAAAGCTCGCCGGCGTGCGCCGATAATTCACGGCTCCCATTTATCCTTCTTGCTTCTGATTTTCTTCAGCAACTTCGCACCGATTATCAGGTTCAATCCGCCAACCAACAGGAGGGACAACAGATTATGGAAAGAAAAATTATAGTGATAGCATTGGCAGTATTCGCATTCGGGTTTGGGTCTGCTATACGTTCGAATGGCGGCACTGAAGTGATTGAGCCTTACCGCGCGCCAGCGCCGCGATACAATTACGCGCCGCCACCACCCCCACCGCGCCCGATCTTCTTCGCTCCTCCTTTGCCGGTTTTTGGCGTCGTCATTGGCCCCAGGTATGGCTATTACGGGCGCGGTTACGGATACTACGGACGCGGCTACTACGGTGCCCACCGGTTCTACGGCCGGCATCCTTATTGGCGTTCTCATCATCACTCGCGCTAATCAAAAAGCTGTAGACGCTGGAGTTGATTGCGACCTCAACGACTCAACTACCGCACCTCTGTTTTGATTTCCGGAAATCCCGCTCGCTTCAATTCCTGATTCAACGCGGGAAGATCGGACTCGAGTAATTTGTGCCATCCGTCCATCATCGGTTCCACCTTTGTTTCAAGATCCGTGACGGCGATCTTGACCGCCGCTGTTGGTGCAGCGTCTGCACCTTGGATATCGTTGAACAGTCGCGTCGTTGATTCCAACACGAAAAGCGATGGCGGAGCGCCTGGCCGCGGATGCGGCGGCCCAAATTTCGTCAGGGTTTGAGCAAAGGCCTCCAGTTTTTGCGTGATGTCAGGTCGCTCCGCGGCCTTTGCTTTGAGTTTCGTTAGCTGCTCAGCAACGTCGCCGAATTTCTTACCGATCGGGGCGAGCTTGAGCCGCAATTGATACAACTTCCACGAGAGATCGAACTGTGGCTGAAGATCGGCGGCCGACGTTTTGACACGTGGATCCATTTCGATCGTCAACGGTTGGCTAAAAGTTTTGTCGGCGACCGTCAACATGACCGTGTAATCACCCGGCACGGCCCATGGTGATGTTGCCTCCGCTGCCGTGTTGCGATACGTCGCGGATATCGGAAACTCCGGTTCCACGCCCGGGACCGATGTGTAATGCATGTCCCAAAGAAACCGATGCATGCCTGCTTTCGTGGAAACCGATTGCAGCGGCCGAATCCAGTAGCTCGGAATTTTAAGCCGCTTTGGATTCGCCTCCACCGGCACATCCGCGCTTGAATATTTCCTGACTGACTGGTCTTTGCCGTCTTTGATCTCGATCGTTACCAGATCAGTCGCATCTTTCGAAAGGAAATAATCGATCATCGCGCCGTCCGGCGGATTTTGGCCGGCCGGTTCGTCCGGTGGCAACGGTGTGTCGGTGTTCAGGTTCCCGCGAACGCGCATCGCAGTCTGCGGTTTAAACAGCAAATCCTCCCGCTGAGTTCTGTTGAGTTGCCGCAGCGGCGTAATGTTGTCGAGGATCCAGAACCCGCGACCATGCGTCGCCACGATCACATCGTCGTTCTTAATGATAAGATCGCGCACGGAACTCGCCGGCAGATTCAATCGCAAAGACTCCCAGTTCGCGCCGTCATCAAACGAGACGTAAACACCTTTCTCACCTCCGGCGAACAGGAGACCTTTCCGTTCCGGATCTTCGCGAACCGCGTTGACGATTTGGCCCGCCGGTATTCCCTTCGCACTCTCGGTCCACGTTTTGCCCGCGTCGTGTGTCGCAAGAATGTGTGGCCGCAGATCGTCCATCCGCAGCGTGTTGACCGCCGTGTAAGCTGTGTTCGAGTCGAAATGTCCGGCTTCGATCAGCGAAATCTTCTGCCACGCGGAAATATTCGGTGGCGTAACATCGGTCCAGGTTTTTCCGCCATCGGTTGTGAGATGAATTAAACCGTCGTCGGTTCCGCACCAGATCCGGTTCGCGTCGAGCGGTGATGGCGCGACGGTGTAAATCACGCCGCGCCGATGCGCCTGCCTTGTTGCATCCTCTTTATATTTTCCAATGCTCGCCGGCGGCTCGTAATTTGGTCGCGACAAATCGGGACTGATCTTTTCCCAGTGATCGCCGCGATCGCGTGTTTGCCAAAGTGTGTTTCCAGCGAAGAAGAGTAAATGCGGATCAAGCGGCGAAAAAACAACCGGCTCGGTCCGCAACATCCGGAAGTCTTCTGTTTGCACCGGCACCGGGAGAATATTTTGCGCCTGACCGGTGCGGCGATCGAATCGCGTCAGCTTACCGCCGATGATAATGTCGGGATCGAGCGGATCGGCAACGACGTAACCATATTCCTCGGCTGCGACCGGCTTCCAATCGCGGAAAGTGATCTCGCCCTCGTCCCCGCGGCTTTTGATTCCGACCGATCCGCTTTCCTGCTGGCCGCTGTATAGCCGATACGGAAACGAGTTGTCCGCGCTAACGTGATATAATTGCGCGGTCGATTGGTTATACCACGAGCTCCAGCTCTTGCCGCCGTTCACCGTGACGATTGCGCCTTGGTCCGAACCGAGAAGGATGATGTCGGGATTGTTCGGATTGATCCAAACATTTTGATAATCGTCGCCGCCGGGCGCGCCGCGCCAGCCGCCCCAGGTTTTGCCGCCGTCCGTCGATTTCCAACAAACCACGCTCGCCGAGTACACGATCTGAGGATTTTTTGGATCGAATCGCACCACCGGGAGGTCGCCACCGCCGATTCCAGTCCCCGGCCGCGGGTCGTCTGTCGTGCCGCTCCATGTTTCGCCAGCGTCGTCCGAGCGATAAAGTTTCGCGATCGTCTTTGTCCGGACCGCGGCGAATAATGTTTTTGGCGCGCTCGGTGCGATCGCGATGTTCGCCTGCACGATACCGCTCGGAAGCCCTTTGGTTAATTGTCGCCACGTTTTGCCGCCGTCGCTCGATTCAAAAACGCCGCCTCCGTCTCCGTTGAATACTCCGTTTTCCCATGGGCCTTCGCGTGATTCCCACAACGCACCGTAAACAATCTGCGGATTGCTCGGATCGATGTGCACATCGCTCGCGCCGGCGTTCTCATCCCGATAAAGCACCTTTTCGAATATCTTTCCGCCATCGACCGATCGATAAATGCCGCGTTCCTCGTTAGGTCCATAGGGGTGTCCGGCAACTGCGACAAAAAGCCGATCGGGAGTTTTTGGATCGATAGCCAGTTGCGCAATCTGCTGACCGTCGCGCAATCCGAGATGCGTCCACGTCTTTCCAGCGTCAGTGGATTTATAAATCCCGTCGCCGACTGAAAGATCAGGCCGATGCAATCCTTCGCCGCTGCCAACGTAGACGACGTTCGGATTTGAAATTGAAACCGCGATGGCGCCGATCGACGCTGTCGGTTGATCATCAAAGATCGGTTGCCATGTGCGACCGTAATCGATCGATTTGAAAACGCCGCCGTTCACCGGCGCCATGTAGAAAACATTCGGCTGCGACGGAACACCGCAGATCGCGCGTGTCCGTCCGCCGCGGTAAGGTCCAATGTTCCGCCAGCGCAGAATCGAATCGAACTCCCCGCCGCCCGCCTGCCCAATCCCGACACTAAGCGCGAACGCGATTGCCATCGCATTGCGAACCCGTCGCATAAGCCGCCACTGTCTTCTGCGAATCGGAAAGGCGCAATCGCGTAGCCGCGGACGTTGACCGCGCTCTATGGAGACGCCGGGTTTCGTGACCGATTTTGTACCATTTAGTCGAACCAATCCGTGTAATCTGTGGATCATTCTATGCGCATCCGCGGCGTACTTGTGCCAGTCGTCACCCCGTTTAAGGCCGATCTTTCGCCTGACCCCGACCGGTTCATCAGGCATTGCCAATGGTTACTTTCGCAGAACTGCGGGCTGGCGGTGTTCGGCACGACCAGCGAGGCGAACTCGCTGTCAGCCAAAGAGCGGAAGAATTTGCTCGATGCGCTGGTAGGGGCCGGCATCGATCCCTCTCGGATGATGCCCGGCACCGGTTGCTGCTCGATCACCGAGACGGTCGACCTCACGGAGCATGCAGTTAAACACGGTTGCGCGGGTGTGCTGATGCTGGCGCCGTTTTATTATAAGGACGTCAGCGAAGAAGGTCTGTACCGTTACTTCAGCGAAGTCGTGCAGCGTGTCGGCGACACGCGTCTGAAAATTTACCTGTACCATATTCCACCGGTGACGATCGTCGGCATTACGCCCAAATTGGTCGAGCGGCTCCTGAAAGCTTACCCAAGCGCGATCGCCGGCATGAAAGACAGCTCGGGCGATTGGAACAACACTAAAACTTTCCTCGACGCGTTTGCCAAAGATGCGTTCGACGTGTTTGTCGGCAGCGAATCGTTCCTGCTCGCCAACATGCGCAATGGCGGTGCAGGCACGATTTCCGCAACGGCCAACGTGAACCCGCGGGCAATTCACGAGCTCTATGAGAAGTGTAGCGGCGTTTGTGTCAAACGCCGAAGGAACCAGAAGGCGCTTGGCACAAGCGCCTCTACACCTGCAGATCTGGAAGCTCTGCAGGCGCGCTTAAACGTCGTTCGCGACGTGTTCAGTAATAAGAAATTTCCATCCATGATCGCGGCGTTGAAGCAGGCAATTGCAATCTACACGAACGACCAGGAATGGACCAGAGTGCGACCGCCGCTAATCGAGCTCACGACAGAGCAGGCAAAATTGCTCGCAGCGGAACTCCGGGCCATCGGCTTCCGATGGCAGCAGTAAGAAATATCTCGGCAGCTCCCGCTGCGCTCGACCACATGCCCTCGCTGCATGACCGACCATCTCGCTCATCCCAGTCGCGCCATTCATCCTTTCTTTTTAGTCTCAGGCTCACTGCAAATTTCGAGCTGCCGAGCCGTCCGAACGCCAGCGATCGCACGAATTGTCGTTGCGTGATCGATGCCGTGTAAAGGCGTTTGCCTCAGGCGGCTGGGCGGAATTCCAAAAAGCGCCTGAATAGATCGCAGACATTCAACGACTAAACATGATTATTATGAAAAAACTTACTAGTTTACTGATAGGCTGTTCACTGGCGCTGGCTGGAGCCACGTTGGCGCAACAGCCAGTCGAACAGCAGTCACCATCAAAGAACAAGCGCGCCCCTGAAAAAACGCGCGCGACTCAAGCACAACCCGGCACGAACGCACCGAAGCCTCAGGAGAGGCCAGCGAAACAAACCGGAGCGATAAAGGAACACGGCGCGACGAATCAGCCCGGAGCTATGAATCAACCCGGCGCTATGAATCAGCCCGGCGCAGAAAAGAGCCGAAAAACTCACGCGGTCCACGAATCGGCTACCGCCCCCGGAACGAATGTTTCCGGTCAATCGACCGGCGCACCGACGAATGAGCCGGGTGCAGGAAAAGGCCGGAAGGGTCGTGCACACCAGGAATCTGCAAATGCTCCCGCGACGGGAACGGATGTTTCGGGTCAATCGGCTGGAATGCCGACGCAGGTCGGCAAGGAGCAGCAGGTTAAGGAGCGGAAGCAAGGCGTGAAGCAGCCCGCGGGGGCGAACACAGCTGCTAGTCCGGCAGCGCCAGCCGGTGGAGCTTCACCAGCGTTGGCAGCCGGCCAGCAAAACGCACAGGCGAATACGGGGGCCAAGGCGAAGAAGCCGGACCCGCAGCAGGTCCAGCAAATCAAATCGCAGCACGCGAACTTCCGCGCGCAGCCAAAGCCGCAGCAAGTTCCGGCGGTTACCTTCAACCAGAATTACCGGATTGAAGGAAGTGATCGCTGGCAGGGTCAGCAATACGAGGTATTTCGCTCGTATCATGCGGAACGGCACGATGAGGGCTGGTATCATTCGCATTATCCCCGTGTTGAGCTGATCGGTGGCGGTTACTATTACTTCAACAATGGCTACTGGTTTCCGGCGTGGGGTTACAGTCCTTCAGCCGAATATTATGCCTATGATGGACCGATCTATGTTGGTCAACGTGCTGAACCGCCGGACCACGTGATCGCGGACGTGCAAGCCTTGCTACAGCAAATGGGCTATTACAAAGGTGAGGTGGATGGATTGCTCGGACCGTTGACTCGGGAGGCGCTCACCGCTTATCAGGCCGATCAGGGGCTCACCACGACGGCGGTAATCGACGAGCCGACGCTCGATTCCCTCGGACTGGCGTAAGGCAACTATCTGAAACAAAAGCTGCCGGGCGCACGAATCGCTCGGCGGCTTTCTGTTTTGGGACAGACGAGTTGTTTGTATCTACAGGACTGTGACCGCCGGCGGGCCTAGGAGTGCTTGCTGAATGCGATGGTCGCATCATCGATGTATATGCGCAGCACCAGCGCACGCGACTTGTTCGGGTTAGGCTCGATCTTGCGGACTGTTCCCGTTATCGAGCCCAATTCCCCAACATGCGTGGCCAAATCCACCGCCTGTTGCAGTTTCACGTATTCGAAGGCGTGAATCGTTGTGTTGGTCTTGTTCGCCGCAACTACCATGAATGATGTTGCGTGCGGGTCGCTGATGCAGATGGCGTTCATCCTCCCTGGCTGCGCATCATTGATGACCGGTCTGTCCGGAAGGGTCACACTTTTACCGATAAGCCTTTGAGTCGCTTGTTAAGAACATCGAAATCAAATGCGCCCGTTGAAACGGCACCCGCTGTTGTATAGATGACAATGTAACGCAGGCGCGCTTGAAGATCTTCCGAGGTGCCCGTCTTCGCCAAGTAGGAAACAGCCGCATCGGACGCGGCCTTCCAGTCTTCGTTTGAGATAAGTTGGAGTATTCGATCATACTCCTTCTGGTCTTCTGTGGCTCTTTCCCCTCGGCAAATTGTGACCGGGACAAAAAGCAGTAACACGAGTAGCGCGATCAGCTTCGCGCGCTTTGCGAAGCGCGAGATCACGTTTGAATCACCGTGGAGATTGCTTAAGAAGGATATCAAAATTGCCCCGATCAATCTCGCGCATGAGCGCTTGGAATGATTCCCGGCTGATCATACAGCCGCGCAAGGTCTCAACAGTGCTGTCGTGCTTGGCATGCGATTCGAAGGCTCGTTTGTAGGCCGACCGATCGCGCATGCGCAAACCGACAAGGATGTACAGGCGACCAGCGTCCGTCGCGTGCGGCAGCATCTTCTCTAACTGCGTGACCGCATCAGGCGCGTCGAGAATCGTGCGCAGTGCGCTCTCACCTTTCGAGATAGTCCCAGCCACGCCGATACCACCCAACGCAAACTTATCCGCGTCCTGAACATCGGACCCGCGGGCGAGCAGCACAGCGCAAAGGCTGAGCACCATAGCTGCAATGACCTTCAGCGATACAAGGCGCATAAAGATAGCGGTCTAATTGCGACAAAACTCAAACACGCCTCCGGTATGCGCAAGTTCAACCCTTTGGGCCTGTAAATAGCTAGCTGTGTCCCATCACAGCGCGTGCGCTTCGCTCGCTCGATCCTCTAGGCAGGTAATCCCTTCCGCGCGATCAGCTCCATCTGATCACAGAATCGATCGAGCTCGCCCAGCGTACTGTACACATTGGGCGTGATGCGAATTCCCTGGAATTCTTCGTGCATGATCGGCACCGTGAAGATGCGATGTTTGTCGAACAAGTATTTCGTCACCGCCTCGGGATTCGTGCCCTCGATGTGAACATTTGCTATTGCGCACGATTGGTTGGCATCGAACGAAGTGTTGAACCGAATCTTAGGCACGTCCTTGAGCCGGTTCATCCAGTAACGCGACAGATAACGTAACCGCGCTTCCTTGCGCTTACCGCCTATCCCGTTGTGAAAGAGCAGCGCTTCACCAATGGCGAGCTTCGGCGCAGCCGAGTGGGTACCGATCTCTTCGAATTTGCGGATATCACTTACTTGCTTGGATTCCGCGGCCATGAGCGGCCACAGTTTTTGGATTTTATCGCGCTTGACGTAAAGCATGCCGGTGCCTTTCGGCGCGTAGAGCCATTTGTGCAGACTGGTGCCGAAATAGTCGCAACCGAGATCGCTCTGTTTGAAATAAAACTGCGCAAAGGAATGCGCGCCATCGACGATGGTCTCAATCCCGCGGGCGCGCGCCAGGTCGCAGACTGCTTTCACCGGAGTGATTTGGCCGGTGATGTTGATCATGTGCGAGATGAGAATGAGCCGGGTGCGATCTGTGATTCCTTTTTCAAACGCGGCGGTGATCTCGTTGAGGTTCTTCGCCGGAATCGGAATCTGAATGAGCTTGAGCTTGAGGTTTTCGCGTTTTTCCCGCTGACGCAATGTGGTGAGCATGCGCGGGTAGTCCTGAGTCGTAGTGAGAATTTCGTCGCCGGGTTTGAAGTCCATGCCCATGAGCAGAATCTCGAGCGATTCCGAAGCGTTCCGCGTAATCGCCATTTCTTCGCGGTCGCAGCCGAACAGCTCGGCCAGGCCAGTGCGGATGGTTTCCGATTGCGGCTCGAGGATTTGCCACATCGTGTAAGCGGTGGCGTCTTCCTGTTCCCAGATATAATGGACGAGCGCTTCGGTCACGATCCGCGGGCTGGGCGAAACGCCGCCATTGTTCAGGTTGATGATGCCGCGCGTAACGCTGAACGAGTTTTGAATAGTCGCCCAGTAATCTTCGTCGGTCGCTGCTTCTTCCGGTGTGAGATGCGCGACGTTTCTTGTTGCTGCTTCAACATTTCTTAGTAACGACGTAACCGTTGTCGAAGAAAGCGCAGCCAGCCC
>Ga0137379_10003986_pt1 | contig 13847 bp, 8 predicted proteins | sample SagtaG_18_FD_104812 | JGI IMG/M metagenome (GOLD analysis project Ga0137379, IMG submission 104812) | Vadose zone soil microbial communities from Sagehorn Ranch, Mendocino, California, USA - Sage2_L_80_16 metaG | ecosystem: Environmental > Terrestrial > Soil > Vadose zone | place: USA...
CGTTCCGCGAACTCCCGCGGGGTGAGCATCCCGTCCCGGTGGAACTCGCGGTCGGAGTCGGTCCACTGCCAGTCGAAGCGCTCCGGCGGGGTGCCGAGGTGGATGCACAGCACCCGGTAGACCACCCGGAGCACCTCGGCCTTGGCGGCCCGTGCCGCCTCGGCGCCCCCGGCGGCGTACGCCGCGCGCACCGACTTGGTGCCCTGCCGCAGCAGGTTGCGCAGGGTCGTGTTCATCGCGCCGGTATCGCGGGAACTGTTCGTCTCCGGCATGAACGCCTTGGGCACCAAGCCGTGCTTGGCCACGATGGCCACGAACATGTTCCACTGGCCGCCGTCCTCGGCCGGCGAGTCGAGGAGGTAGCCGACGGTCCGGTCGCCCAGGTCGCGGCCGGCCGTCTCGATGATCGCCTCGAGGAAGTAGTTGGCCCGCTCGACCTTGTCCCAGAACATGGCGTAGTTCTGGGAGAACTCGAACTCCTTGAGGCCCATCTTCCGCATCGCGCCCACGCGCAGCAGGTTGAGCCCCGCGAACAGCCAGCACCGGCCGCTGCGCTCCTGGTTGGTGACCTTCCAGTCGTCCAGCAGGGTGGACAGGAAGTGGTCGGTGTTGTTGATGATCTCCCGGTTGATGGCCACGTCATCCAGGGCCACCCGGGTCACCGCGTTCTGCGCCAGCCGGTACGCCGGGTTCGCGGAGAAATCCTTACGGAACACCTCGAGGTCCCCCGCGCTCAGCGCTCCATCCATACCGGGCATCTCCCGCTCTCTAGGCCGTCTCTCCCCTACCGTCATCAAAGTACCCCAGCGGCCCGACACCCGGCCTTCGCGGCGATCCGGGGCTGCCCGTCCGGAGCGCGGCCTCCCGGCTGCCGGGCGGGGGCGATAGCCGGGTGACTTCGGGGTGTCGCCCAGCGGCCCGGCGGCGCATCATGTTCAGCAGGGAGGGAACCTTCTGGCTGGAGGTGCCCATGGGAAATGAGCGAAGCGACGGGGCTCACCGTTTGCGGCGGAGCATGCCCGCGGTGGGCGCAGTCCTATCCGCAGCGGCGCTGGCGTGCGGGGGCGGCCAGGCCATCGTCGCGGCTTCGGCCGCACCGCCAGCGCCCGCGGCCATGACGGCCGGGGACATCTACACCATCGCCGGGGGCGGTGGCGACGGCCTGGGTGACGGCGGCCCGGCGGTTCGCGCCCAGCTCTCCGACCCGGCCGACATCGCGCTGGACCTCCAGGGGAATCTGGTGATCGCCGACGCCGGGCACGTGCGGGTCCGCGCCGTGGCGGCGAAGACGGGCAGGTTCTACGGGCGGGCGATGACCGCCGGGAACATCTACACCATCGCCGGGAAGGGCGGCGGGGGTTTCTCCGGCGACGGGGGCCCGGCGGTGAAAGCCCGGCTGCACCGGCCCACCGGGGCCGCGCTGGACGCCGCGGGCAACGTGCTGATCAGTGACTCGTTCAACGAGCGGATCCGGGTGCTCGCGGCGCAGACCGGCAGGTTCTACGGGCGGGCGATGACCGCCGGGAACATCTACACCATCGCCGGCAAGGGCACCCAGGGGTTCTCCGGCGACGGCGGTCCCGCCACCGCCGCCGAGCTGAACACGCCGCTGCGGACCACGGTGGACGCCGCGGGCAACGTGGTGATCAGCGACTCCTTCAACCAGCGGCTCCGGGTGCTCGCGGCGCAGACCGGCCGGTTCTACGGGCGGGCGATGACCGCCGGGAACATCTACACCATCGCCGGCAAGGGCACCCAGGGGTTCTCCGGCGACGGCGGTCCGGCCACCGCGGCCGGACTGTACAAGCCGCTGCGAGTGACCGTGGATGCGGCGGGCAACCTGGTGCTCTGCGACGAGCGCGACAACCGCATCCGGGTGGTCGCGGCAAAGACCGGCACGTTCTACGGGCGGGCGATGACCGCCGGGGACATCTACACCATCGCCGGCACGGGCAAGCGGGGCACCAGCGGTGACGGCGGCCGGGCAATCCGGGCCGAGGTCGGCGAACCGGCCGGGGTGACCCTGGACAGCATGGGCAACCTGCTGATCGCCACCAGGAACGGCGGCCGGATCCGGGTGGTCGCGGCGCATACCGGCACGTTCTACGGGCAGGCGATGACCGCCCGGGACATCTACACCATCGCCGGCGGCGGCACCGGCGGCCTGGGCGACGGCGGCCCGGCCACCAGCGCGGTACTCATGCAACCAGGGGCGGTGCTGGTGGACGCCGCGGCCAACGTGCTGATCTGCGACACCGCCGACAAGCGCATCCGGGAGGTGGCCGGACCGCCGGCCCAGCCGGGCTGAGGGCCGGCGCCTCTGCGCGCAGCTGGCCAGTCAACCAGCCTTATCTGTGAGCGCCTTTGAACCCGGCCCGGCTGCCAGCCGCCGCCAGGGCAGCGGGAACCGGGCGAGCAGGAGGGTCAGCGCCAGCAGCGCGGTCATCGGCGCCCACCAGGCCCACACACCGTGCCACGCGGCCTGGGACACGAACGTGAGCACGATCGCGGCGACGGCCGCCGGTATCAGCCGGGACCACGCCTCCGCCGCCACGATGAGCGCCACCGCGAGCGCGGGCCACAGGTAATAGGCCACGACCACCGGCTCGAACGCGCAGCGCAGCGCGAGCGCGAACGCCGTCCACCAGAGCACGTCGCGGAGCGTTCCGGCGTCCCACCCGGCGCCGCGGGCCGCGCGCCACCGGCGCCCGGCGGCCACCGCGCAGCCGCAGGCCACCACGATCGCCACGATCCTGGCGGGCCCGGCCGCGATCACTCCGCCGGCCATGTGCGGGGACAGCGCCGCCCACGGGGTGGGGTGGTTGATCGCCGGGAAGTTGGGCTGGCTGGTCACCGCCGCGTAGGTGGCGTTCCAGTTGGCCGCGGCCGCGGCGCCAAGTGCCACCGCGGCGGGGGCGGCCGCCCTGGCCAGGAAGCCCGGCAGCCGGCGTGGCGGCATGGCCATCGCCAGGACCGGCAGCGCCAGCAGCACGAGCGGCTGGATGACGATGGCCGCCCCGGTCAGCCACGCGGCCCCGCGCGGCCGGTCCCTGGCCAGCGCAAGGATGGCGTAAAGGAACAGTCCCACCGCCATAGCGTCCTCGGGGTGGCCCCAGCGCACCGAGACGCTCCACAGGGTAGCCACCTCCGCGAAGGTGAGCGCGGCCCGCCGGAACCAGGGCGTGCCCAGGTGCTCGGCGATCGCGTCGGCGGCGAACAGGGTCACGGCCGACAGGACGACCTCGTAGGGCCCGGCGAGCAGCCACACCGCCGGCTGCGGGTTGTGCGCACTCTGGATGGCCAGCGGGATCCCTGCCGCGTCGGCAACCGCGGCCACAGGGACCAGGATGACCGCCGCGCCTGGCAGCGTTATCAGCCCGGTGGGCTGGGTGTACAGGCCGCCCAGGTGCAGGTGCAGCAGCCGGCCAGCGGCGGTCAGCGTCCCCCACAGGTCGTCAGGGAGCGCCCAGGCGGTCTTCCCCGCCATGGCCGGGCCCCACCAGGTCGTCGAGAGCATCCCGATGACCACAAGCGCGACCGTGGCGATCAGCGGGAACAGCCTGCGGGCAGGCCACGGCGCGGCCGGCCCGGGCCCGGCCCTGGCCGTCCCGGTGCCGAGCACCGCCAGCTTGCGAACGACCGTCACCGCGGCAAAGTTAGCGCACCTGGGCCCGGCCAGGCCAAGATGGCTCCAGTATCGGGGGACGCCTCAGGCGGCACAGCAGAGCGGAGCGGCGGTGGCCACGCGAACCGTCACATTGGCACGGATGAACCGGTGGGCGATCCTGGCCGGGTACGGCCTGCTGGCCGCCAGCACCCAGTTGCTCTGGCTGACCTACGCGCCGATCACCACCCAGACACACCGGGTGATGGGCGTTTCGGCGGGCGCGGCCGGGGACCTGGCCGCCATCTTCCCGTTGATGTACGTCGTGCTCGCGCTGCCCAGCGGCCGCTGGCTGGACGCCCAGTTCGAACGGGCGCTGTCGGCCGGTGCGATCCTCACCGCAGGCGGCGGCCTGCTGCGCCTGGCCAGTCCCACGTCGTACGGGTGGGCGCTGGCCGGGCAGTTCGTGGTGGCCGCCGGCCAGCCGCTCGTGCTGAACTCGATCACCAAGGTCGCCGCGCGCTACTTCCCCGCGCCGGAGCGGACCGCGGCGATCTCGGCCGGCAGCGTGTCGCTGTACCTGGGCATCCTCGCGGCCGTGCTCAGCGGCGGCCCGCTGTTCGACGCGGGCGGGCTGCGGCTGCTGCTGACCGTGCAGGCCGCCGTGGCGGTCGTCGCGGCGGTCTGGGTGCTTGTGGCGGTGCGCACCCCGGCGGCGTTCGGCGAGGATGCCTCGGTGGCCGTGTCGCTGCGCTGGCTGTGGCGCGACCGGTTCCTGTGGGTGCTTGCCGGGCTGCTTTTCGTCGGGATGGGCGTGTTCAACGCGGTCGCGACCTGGCTCGATACGATCCTCGGCCACTTCGGCAGGGGCGGCGCCGCCGGGTACCTGATCGCGATCATGACGGTGGCCGGGATCCTGGGCGCGGCGGTGGTGCCGCAGGCCGTGGCCAAACGGGACCGCCGGCGGGCCCTGCTGCAGGTCACGGTCGGCGTCACGATCGTGGCATTCGCGGTGATCACGGTGCTGCACCCGGTGGGCTTTGTCGCGGTGGCATTGTTCGCGGAGGGGTTCGTGCTGCTCGCCGCCCTCCCGGTGGTGCTCGACTGGTCCGAGTTGCACACCGGCCCGGAGCGGGCCGGCGCGGCGGTGGGCTTCCTGCTGCTCGCCGGGAACCTCGGCGGGGTGGTCCTGGTGCTGATCATCCAGGGCGTGATCGGCAATCCGTACCTGTCCCTCGGCGTGTTGTCGGTGGCCGGGCTGGGCGGGCTGGTGCTGTCCACCAGGCTGCCCGCCCGGGTCTCCGGCCCCACGGACGCAAGCGGCACCGGCTGAAGGAGGCCCGAAGGTGGAGGCAGACGAACTGGTGGCCGCCCTGGAGCGGCAGTTGAAGCCGTACCGGGGCAAGCTGCCGTCCTTTCCACGGCTGCCGGAGGACGGCGTGCCGCGGGCCGAGGTGGCCGGGCTGATCGAACGGCTCGCCGCGGCCGAGGAGTCGCGCTGGCGCAACGGGTTCGCCTCCGGCGCCGTCTACCACGGCGATCCGGAGCACGTCGCGTTCCTCAACCGGGTGTACGCGGCCCAGTCGCAGAGCAACCCGCTGCACCCCGACCTGTGGCCGAGCGCCACGAAGTTCGAGGCGGAGATCGTCTCGATGACCGCGGGCGTGCTCGGGGCGCGGCACGCCGACCCCGCCGCGCCGGTGGCCGGCACGGTCTCCTCCGGCGGGACCGAGAGCATCCTGCTGGCCATGAAGACCTACCGGGACTTCGCCCGGGCCCGGCGGGGCATCGCCGAGCCGGAGATCGTCGCGCCGGTGACCGCGCACGCCGCGTTCGACAAGGCCGCCAGGTACTTCGACATGCCGCTGGTCCGGGTTCCGGTGGACGCGGGCTTCAAGGCCGACCTGGCCGCCATGGCCGGGGCGGTCACCGAGCGGACCGCGGTCGTGGTGGGGTCGGCGCCGTCGTTCCCGCACGGGGTGATCGACCCGATACCGGAGATCGCCGCGCTGGCCGCCGAGCGCGGCGCGGGCTGCCACGTCGATGCCTGCCTCGGCGGGTTCATCGTGCCCTGGGCCGAGAAGCTCGGCTACCCGGTGCCGCCGTTCGACTTCCGGCTGCCCGGCGTGACGTCGATGTCCGCCGACACGCACAAGTACGGCTACGCGGCGAAGGGCTCCTCCGTCGTCCTGTACCGGGGGAAGGACCTGCGGCAGTTCCAGTACTACACGACCGTGGACTGGCCCGGCGGCCTGTACCTGTCGCCCACGTTCGCCGGCAGCCGGCCCGGGGCGCTGTCCGCCACCTGCTGGGCGGCGATGGTGTCCATCGGCGAGCGCGGCTACACCGAGGCGGCCCGGCGCATCCTGGAGACCGGCGCGAAGGTCCGCGACGGCATCGCGGCCATCCCGGGCGCCCGGGTGCTCGGCGACCCGCTGTGGGTCATCGCGTTCGCCACCGAGGACGGCATCGACGTGTTCCAGGTCCTGGAGAACATGTCCGAGCGGGGCTGGAGCCTGAACGGGCTGCAACGGCCCGCGGCGGTGCACATCGCGATCACGCTGCGGCACACCCTGCCCGGCGTGGCCGACCGGTTCCTGGCCGACCTGCGCGCGGCGGTCGAGCAGGCCCGCGCCAACCCGGGCGCCAGCACCGGGATGGCGCCGGTGTACGGCATGGCCGCGTCGCTCCCGGCGGAACTGGTGCACGCCATGCTCGCCGCCTACCTCGACATCACCTTCGAGGTGTGACGGTGGGCCGCCACGTCCTGGCGATCGACCTGGGCACCTCGGCGCTGAAGGTGGCGCTGGTCTCGGTGGCCGGCGAGGTGGTCGCCGCGGAAGAGGAGGCGCACCAGGTGCGACTGCTGCCGGGCGGCGGCGCGGAGCAGGATCCGGAGGGCTGGTGGGCGCTGATCACCCGGGTGTCCGCCCGGCTGATGGCCCGCGGCACCGTCGCGCCGGAGGAGGTCGCGGCGGTCTGCTGCACCGCGCAGTGGTCGGGAACGGTGCCGGTGGGCCCCGGCGGCCGCCCGGTCCGCAACGCGATCATCTGGATGGACTCCCGGGGCGCGCCCTATGCCCGCGGCATCACCGGCGGCCCGGTGCGCATCGACGGCTACGGCCCGGGCAAGCTGGCCCGCTGGATCCGCAAGACCGGCGGTATCCCCTCGCACAGCGGCAAGGACTCGCTCGCGCACATCCTGTGGCTCAAGCACGCCGAGCCGGAGTCCTACCGGGCCGCCAGCCTGTTCCTGGAGCCGAAGGACTGGCTGAACCTGCGGCTCACCGGCCGGGCGGCCGCGACGTTCGACTCGATCGCGCTGCACTGGGTCACCGACAACCGGGATCCGGGCCGGATCCGCTACGACCCGGGGCTGTTGCGCCTGGCCGGGGTGCCCCGGGAGAAACTGCCTGACCTGCTGGCCGCGACCGACGTGGTGGGGCCGCTGCTGGCCGGGCCGGCCGCGGCGCTCGGCGTCCCGGCCGGCCTGCCGGTGGTGGCCGGCACGCCCGACCTGCAGTCGGCGGCGATCGGGTCCGGCGGCACCAGGGACTTCCAGGCGCACCTGTACGTCGGCACGTCCTCCTGGCTGACCTGCCATGTCCCGTTCAAGCGCACCGACGTGCTGCGGAACATCGCCTCGCTGCCCTCGGCGATACCCGGCCGCTACTTCGTCGCCGACGAGCAGGAGACGGCCGGGGCGGCGCTGACGTTCCTGCGCGACCGGGTGCTGTTCGACGGCGACCCGCCGCCGGGCGCCTACCGCGTGTTCGACCGGATGGCCGCCAGCGCCCTCCCGGGCAGCGGCGGGGTGATCTTCACCCCGTGGCTGTACGGCGAGCGGACCCCGGTGGAGGACCGGTTCCTGCGCGGCGGGTTCCACAACCTGTCCCTGTCCACCACGCGCGACGACCTGGTCCGTGCCGTGTTCGAAGGGGTCGCGCTGAACACCCGGTGGCTGCTGGCCGCGGTGGAGCGGTTCACCAAGCGGCGGCTCGACCCGATCCGGTTCATCGGCGGCGGCGCACGGTCCGCCCTGTGGTGCCAGATCTTCGCCGACGTGCTCGGCCGGGAGATCGAGCAGGTCGCCGATCCGGTGAACGCGAACGCGCGCGGGGCCGGGATGCTCGCCGCGGTGGCCCTCGGCGACCTCACCTTCGACGAAGTGCCCGACCGGGTCACGGTGGCCGCGAGCTACCGCCCCGATCCGGGCACCGCCGGTCTGTACCGCATGCTCTACGAGGAGTTCGTGGGGCTCTACAAGCGCAACCACAAGGCGCACGCCCGGCTGAACGCCGCCGGGTCAGCGTGACCCCGCGGCGGCGAGGTCCCGCGCCGCCGCCGCCTCCTCGGTGGCCCGCCCCAGTTCCTGGTAGAGCGCGATGGCGCGGCGCAGGGCCGTGCATACCGGCATCGCCTGCCGGCCCGCTCCCGGCCGGCCTGCCCGGCCTCGGACCGGTCGCGTCCGAGCCGCCCCCGCGGCTGCCGCGGCCGTCCCCGTACCCTCGAAGAGGCAACGGGGCCGGAGGAGGGCGCGGTGGCGAGCGAGGGGCGGGCGGACGGGCTGTGGGCGCCGCAGCGGCGCGCACTGACCACGGGCCTGGTCCTCACGATCACCTTCGTCGCGTCGGAGGCGCTGGCGGTGGTGACGGTGATGCCGGTGGCCGCGCACGACCTGGGCGGGCTGGCCCTGTACGGCTGGGTGTTCAGCGGGTTCATGCTCGGCAGCGTGATCGGCATCGTGCTGGCCGGCCGGGAGGCGGACCGGCGCGGCCCCGCGGTGCCGTTCGTGGCCGGGCTGCTCTTCTTCGGCGCCGGCCTGCTCATCGCGGGCCTGGCCCCGGTGATGGGCGTGCTGGTCGCGGGCCGGGTGCTGCAGGGCATGGGCGCGGGCGCGGTGCCCTCGGTGGCCTATGCCGCGATCGGGCGCTGCCTGCCCGGGCCGCTCCAGGCCCGGATGATGGCGGTGCTGTCCACCGCCTGGGTCGCGCCGGGGCTGGCCGGGCCCGCGCTGGCGGCCCTGGTGGCGCACGCGTTCGGGTGGCGCTGGGTGTTCCTCGGCCTGCTGCCGGTGGTGGCGGTCGCCGGGTCGATCGCCGTGCCCGCGCTGATCCGGATCGGCCCGCCCGGCTCCGCCAGCACCGCGGAGCCCCGGCTGATTGACGCGCTCCGCACCGCCGCCGGGGCCACGCTGCTGCTGGCCGGGCTCACCGTCGCGGCCGGTTCCGGTCAGGTGCTGGCCGGGTGCGGGCTGATCGCGGCGGGCGCGGTGGCGGGGCTGCCGGCCCTGCGCCGGCTGGTGCCGCCCGGCACGCTGACCGCGCGTTCCGGTCTGCCGGCGGTCATCCTCGCCCGGGGGCTGCTCACATTCACGTTCTTCGGCGCCGATGCGTACGTGACGCTGGCGATCACCACGGTCCGTCACCACACCCCGGTGTACGCGGGCCTCGCCGTCACCGGGACCACGCTGGCCTGGACCGCGGGGGCCTGGGTGCAGGCCCGGCTGAACGCGACCTGGGAGGGGCGGCGGCTGGTCCGGGCCGGCCTGGTGATCGTCCTGGCCGGCATCGCCGGGATGATCGTCGCGCTGCAGCCGGCCGTCCCGGTGTGGTCGGCGCTGGCCGCGTGGACCGTGGCGGGCCTGGGCATGGGGCTGGCCTACGCGCCGATCTCGCTGATGATGCTGCGGAAGGCGCCGCCGGGCCAGGAGGGCCGGGTGTCGGCCTCGCTGAACCTGGCCGACGTGCTCGGCACCGCCATCGGCATCGGCATCGGCGGGGCCGCGGTGGCGGCCAGCGCGGGCACCGACCTTCGCCTGGGCGTGACGGTCGCGTTCGCCGCCGCGGCCGTGGCCGGTTTCGTGGCCCTGGCGGTGACCGGCCGCCTGCCCGGCGGCACCGGCGCTGCGCCGCCACCGGCCGCCGATCCGGTGACCGCCGCGGCGCCCGGCAAGGCCCCGTCGTAGGCCCGCCTCCTTGGGTCACCCGCGCGGGGGGATGGCAAACCACCCTCGGTCGGGGTTCGCTGGCGTCGGCAGGCGTTTCCGGCCTGGCGAGGACGGGCGGAGGACAGGATGGGGCTGACCGAGTACGAACCAGGCACGGCCTTTCCCGGGGTTGTCGGGCGGACAACCGATGAGTCGAGCCCGGCGTGGCCAAGGCCGCTGCGGGCCGCGGCGGGCGCACCGAACGTGCTGATGATCGTGCTGGACGACACCGGGTACGGGCAGCTTGGCTGCTACGGCAGCCCGATCGCAACACCGAACTTCGACGCCCTCGCCGCGGGCGGGCTGCTGTATAACAACATGCGCACCACCGCGCTGTGTTCGCCGTCGCGCTCGTGCATCATCACCGGCCGCAACCACCACGCCAACGCCACCGCGGCGATTAACGAACTCGCGACCGGCTACCCGGGGTACAACGGCCGCATCCCGTTCGAGAACGGATTCTTGTCAGAGATGCTGCTGGCCCACGGCTACAGCACCTACATGGTCGGCAAATACCACCTGCTCCCCTCGGAGTTCGAGTCGGCGGCCGGGCCGTATGACCGCTGGCCGCTCGGGCGCGGGTTCGAGCGGTTCTATGGGTTCCTCGGCGGCGACACCAGCCACTGGTATCCGGACCTGATTTACGACAACCACCAGGTCGAGCCGCCGCGCACCCCCGAACAGGGCTACCACCTGACCGAGGACCTGGCCGAGAAGGCGATGCAGTTCATCGCCGACGCCAAGCAGCTGGCCCCGGATAAGCCGTTCTACCTGCATTTCTGCACAGGCGCCACCCACGCGCCCCATCATGTGCCCAGGGAATGGGCCGATCGCTACGCCGGGCAGTTTGACGACGGATGGGCCGCCTACCGGGAGCGCGTGTTCGCCCGGCAGAAGGAACTCGGTGTGATGCCAGCGGACGCGGAGCTATCCCGCCAGGACCCCGACGTTCCCGAGTGGGATACGCTGCCGCCGGAGGCACGCAGGCTGGCGGCGCGGATGATGGAGGTGTACGCCGGGTTCCTGTCCCACACCGACCACCACATCGGCCGCCTGCTCGACTTCCTGAAAGAGATCGGCGAATTCGACAACACGCTGATCATGTTGGTGTCGGACAACGGGGCCAGCGCCGAGGGCGGCCCCGGCGGGACCACCAACGAGCTGCAGTTCTTCAACAACGCACCGGAACCGCTGGTGGACAGCCTCGCGGCGATCGACGAGCTCGGCGGGCCTACCACCTTCGGCCACTACCCGTGGGGCTGGACCTGGGCGGGCAACACCCCGTTCCGGCGGTGGAAGCGGGAAACCTACCGCGGCGGCGCCAGCGACCCGTTCCTGGTCCACTGGCCCCGGGGAATCCGGGCCCGCGGGGAGGTGCGAACCCAGTACGCCCACCTCATCGACATGGTCCCCACCGTCCTGGACGCCCTCGGCATCGACCCGCCCGCCACCATCCGAGGGGTCACCCAGTCCCCGATCCACGGGGTCAGCTTCGCCGACACCTTTGACGACCCGGCCGTGCCGGCCCGCCACCGTACCCAGTATTTCGAGATGTTCGGCCACCGCGCGATCGATCATGACGGCTGGCGGGCGGTCTGCCCGTGGCCCGGCCCGTCGTTCGCCGAGGCGGGCAGGCCGTTCGGCGCTCCGATTGCCGCCGGGGATCTGACCGACCTGGACGCCCACCACTGGGAGCTGTACCACATCGCGGAAGACCCCGCCGAGAACCACGACCTCGCCGGTGATCACCGGGACAAGCTGATCGAGATGATCGCTATGTGGTATGTCGAGGCGGGGAAGTACAACGTGCTGCCGATCGACGGCAGCGCCCTGGCCCGGCTGATGACCGAACGGCCCCAGATCACCGCACCACGCGACACCTACACCTACCGGCCCGGCACCCAGACCGTCCCCTACTTCGCCGGGCCCAAGGTCCTCAACCGCCCGCACGCCATCACCGCCGACGTCGACATCCCGGGTGCCGGGGCCGAGGGCGTGCTGATCTGCCAGGGTTCCGGCGTCGGCGGCTGGACCTTCTACGTGAAGGACGGCAAGCTGCATTACGCCCACAACTACGTCCGCCGCGCCACCTACACCGTGTCTTCCCCCGACCCCCTGCCGGAAGGAAGGCACCAGCTCCGGTTCGAGTTCGAGCCCACCGGCAAGCCCGACCTGGCCACCGGCAAGGGCGCCCCCGGCCGCGCCCAGCTGTATGTGGACGGCCACCTTGTGGGCCAGAGCGAGTTCCCGGTCACCACGCCGGTCGCGCTCAACCCCGGCGGGCTGACCTGCGGAGCCAACCCCGGCTCACCCATCACACCGGACTACCAGTCACCCTTCAGGTTCACCGGCACGCTGCACACCGTCGCCATCGACCTGTCCGGGGACCTCATCACCGACGCGGAAGCCGAGATCCGCATCGCCATGGCCCGCCAGTAGCCCGCGCGAAGCAGCCACTCACCCCCGGCAAATCCACGCCCTGACTAGCGTGCGGCCGGGCGGCGGCGGCGCCGTGGCTGCTCGTCCGGGGCCGGGATCGTGGCGGCAAGCGGCAGCCGGGACGGCGGCTTGACCTCCGCCAGCCGCAGGTAGGTCACCAGCCGCTGGCCACCGCGGGTGGACAGGCCGGCCAGCACCTCCTGCAGCTCCGCGACGTCCCGGGCCACGGCGGTGATCACGTAGTCCATCTCGCCGGCCACGTTGTCCGCGGCGATGATCTGCGGCACGGCCCGGAGGTGGTCATCGAAGATGCGGGTCGCCCGCGGGTCGTGCCGGCTGAGCGTGGCCGTCACGTACACCTGCAGCGGGAACCCGGCCGCGGCGGGGTCGAGCTGGGCCCGGACGATGCGGATGACGCCGGACTCCTTCAGCCAGCGGACCCGGTGCAGGGTGGCCGCCGGGGACAGCCCGACCAGGCGGGCCAGCTCGACGTTCGTGCGGTCCGCATCGGCCTGTAGCGCGGTGAGCAGCTTTACGTCAATTTCATCAAGTTCAACAGCCATCTTACGAAACATTATGTAACTAAAGTGCGGCACTGCCAAATTCTGTGCATGCCGGAGCGACCATGGCCGCATGAACAGCAACCGCCGCATCTTCGCCGCCCTCATCGGCGCCGGGCTGCTCTGGGGCACCACGGTGCCGCTGTCCAAGCTGGCCTTGCACTGGCTGCCGCCGGGCTGGCTCACCTTCGTGCGCTTCGCCGTGGCCGCCGCGATCCTCCTCCCGGCCGCCCGCCACCAACTCCGGGCCGCGTTCCGGCCCGCCGTGCTGGCCTCCGGCGCGTTCGGCTACGGGGGTTCCGTCCTGCTGCAGAACGCCGGGATCACCCGGACCAGCGTCACCCATGCCGCCCTGCTGATCGGCGCGGTCCCGGTGATGGTCGCGGTCATCGCGGCGGTGTGGCAGCGCGCCGTCGCGCGCCCGGTGGCCTGGGCGGGCTTCGCGCTGTCGCTGGCCGGGGTCGGCCTGGTCACCGGCGGCCACGGCGGCGGGGCGAGCGCCGCCGGGGACGCGCTGGTGCTCGTGTCCCTGCTGGTGTCGGCCATGTTCACGGTGGCACAGACGCGGCTGCTGGCCGGCCGGGACCCGGTCGCCGCGACCGCCGTGCAGTTCCTCGGCGCTGCCCTGGCCGTGCTGCCGTTCGCGGCGGTCACCGAGGGCGTCCCGGCCCCGCCGGGCACCCCGGGCCCCGTCCTGGCCACCGCCGCCCTGGTGGCCGGCGGCACGCTGCTGCCGTTCGCCCTGTTCGCTTACGCGCAGACCCGGGTGGCCGCCGAGGTCGCCGGGGCGTTCTTCAACATCGAGCCGTTCGTCGGCGCCGTGGCGGGCGTGGTGTTCTTCGGCAACCCTGTGCGCCCGGGCCAGCTCGCCGGGGGCGCGGCCGTCCTGGCCGGGATCGCGCTGAGCGGCCTCCCGCTGCTGGCGGGCGGGCGCGCGGCGGGGCCGGGATCAGGGCGTGACCCAGTCCCCGCCGCGGACGAGGTCCCGGCCGGTGAGCTCGTTCACCTCGCGCCACGCCTGGAGCCGCTGTGGCCGGATCCGGAAATAGGCGTAGCCGCTCAGCTCGCGCGGGTCGAAGCCGGTCTTGGCGGCGAACGCGTCGCCCGTCTCGGCGGAGATCTCGGCGGCCGCGGTTTCCGCCTGCACGGTCCCCTCGATCAGCACGAGGTCACGGGTCGGGCCGATGCCCAGCCTGACCTTGCCGGTGGCCCGCAGGTTGCGGCTGGTCGGGCTGGTGGCCGGGGTCGCTATCAG
>Ga0137379_10003987_pt1 | contig 13846 bp, 10 predicted proteins | sample SagtaG_18_FD_104812 | JGI IMG/M metagenome (GOLD analysis project Ga0137379, IMG submission 104812) | Vadose zone soil microbial communities from Sagehorn Ranch, Mendocino, California, USA - Sage2_L_80_16 metaG | ecosystem: Environmental > Terrestrial > Soil > Vadose zone | place: USA...
CCTGAAGGCGCTTTTGGGAAATCCTGAAGAGAACCGAAAAGTCTATGAAGAGGACTCGCCGATCACTTACATTCGCAGCGAGAAGGCGCCTTTACTCGTGCTGCAGGGCGACAATGATCCGCGCGTGCCGAAGGAGGAAGCGCAACAGGTCGTCGATATCCTCAAGAAAGAAGGCCGGGTCGTGGACGTTCACTATTACCCGAATGAAGGTCATGGCTTCGTGAAACGCGAGAACCAGATTGACTCCATCCGGCGCACCATCGCCTGGTTCGGTCAATATCTCATGGGAACAAACCCCGCACCAAGGAACTGAACGGCTCAGTGAACCAGTCAGAGATCTGTTCTAGAGACGTGAACACCCTATTGACCTCCGATTCTGGGCAGTTGATGACGGCTCATCGATTTACGTCCGGAGGGACGCAATTGATGCTTCGATTCGCCTTGGGGGTGCGCACTTCTCTGGGGAGAACTGCTCTTCGGAGAGGCGGGCAATAGTCGCATAAGGCCAGTGTTTCGACAGCCCTTCGCAGTGACAAACGTCGGGCGGGAATCAGCCAGCGAACTTCGCGCTCCGGTCTACTACCTGTAGCATTGCAGGGATGAGTCTCAGCAGCGAGCCGATGCCGGGCAGAACCGCTGCGCCCCCCTGCCCCTGGGCATGGTTATGCATCCAGTATTTTGTTCGGGGTCACCGCGCTGGCATTGATTTTCCGCTTTTGCTGGGTAGTGTTGAAGTATGCGGTGAACCTTTTCTTCTACGATGAGTGGAACGCGTACGCTTCATTGTTCGAAAGGCAGCCTCTGTGGCGCGTATTCGTCGCTCAGCATGGCCCCCACAGGCAAGGTTTGGGCGTCGTAGTCGTAACCAAGCTCCTCTACTTCGCGCATTGGAACAGTCGAGTACAGGCGTTCACCATAGCATCTGCCATGGTGCTCGCCATGATTCTGGCGACTTATCTGAAGATACGGGCGTTCGGACCAATTTCAGCGTGGGATATCGCTATTCCGGTCATGTTTCTGGGGCTTGGCCAATGGGAGGCATTACTGGGTGCGACGGGAGCATCGCCTGAGGCCTGCCCGCTACTTCTTATTGTTGCATATTGTTTTGCCTGGATCGAAGGCCGCGGCGTAATTAAGGAATGTTGCGGTTCTCGTCATTCACTTCTTGCTGATTTTCACTGGCTTCGGCATCTTCATCGCCGGAATCACGTTGTTGTTGTTCGGGCTTGAGGCGTATCACGGCGCAAAGACACACGATCGCTGGCGGACAAGGACGCCCCTGCTGTCGCTGGCGATAGCAACCGCCTCTCTGGCGTCGTTCTTCTATGGTTATCAGTTCAATCCGTCGGTAGCGTGTTACCACTTTCCGTATCACGACCCCGCAGCTTATCCCGTTTTCTTGGGACTGATGTTCGCCAACTTTCTGGCTGTGAAGCAGGGCGTGATACTCGCTTCGATCCTCGGAATGGGGATCATTAGTTGTTGTGAGCAGCCTACTGGTGGTGCACATTCGAGCGCTTTGGAAAGACTCTTCTGCGGACCGCGCGAGCATGTTGATTGTCATACTGCTTGGATTCAGCCTGACATTCTCGGCAGCGACAGCCGTGGGCCGTGTCTGCTTGGGCCCGGAAGGTGCGCGCGCGTCCCGTTATCTCACGCTGTTAATCCCCGCTTTCCTGGGAATATACTTCAGCATTCTCCCTATCCGTAACCACCGCAAGCGCGTCGTGCTGGCGGGGATTTTTATTCTTCTTTTACTGCCCAGTTGTGTGCACCAGAATCACAAGGAAATCGAAGCCTTCTCGGCGCTTAAACAGAATTGGAAACAATGCTACCTGGCGCACGAAGACATCCGGTTTTGTGACGCGGAAGCCAACTTCCAGCTCTATCCTTGTCCAGAGTGCATTCAAATGAAGGAAAATCTCGAATTTCTCAAGCGGAATCGACCGACTCATTGAGACTTCGCTAAATCGGCATAGGGGGACGGGTCGCCCCGCCTCCCCTGCCACACCACCGTACATGCGGGTCCGCATACGGCGGTTCGGCGGATTAAGCTAGGACCGGACGACCATGGGTGGAAGCCCGAGCGTGGCCAAGTAGGCATTCGGCAAAGCGATGGTGAGAGCGGGCGAGTTCGCAATCCGCCACGGGCCGTGAGGACTCCCGGCGGTTTGCGCCGCCAGGTCTTTGCCCACACCCCGTTTGCGAAGTTCGCGAAACCGTGTCCGTCCGCGCTTCCATTGCTTCCACACCACCGACCGAAGTCGACGGCGTAGCCACGATTCAAGGGTTTGCAACACCGAGGGCGTTTGACAATCGGCGAAGTATCCGAGCCATCCCCGCAGATAAGTCGCAATCTGTGTGACCATCTGCGTCAGACTGATGCCACGGGTTCGACGTGTCTGTTCCCGAATCCTCGCCTTAAAGCGAGCGATGGCCTTGGGGGCGATCCGCCTCCGGGGTTCTCGTTCGCTCGTGAAGCTAAATCCGAGAAACTTCCTTTGCCTCGGTTGAGCCACGGCGCTCTTCGCCTGATTCACCTTGAGCTTGAGTCGGTGCGTGATGAAGTGCGTAACACTCTCCATCACTCGCTGTCCCGCTCGTTCGCTGCCCACATAGAGGTTACAGTCGTCGGCATAACGCACGAAGCGATGACCACGCCGCTCCAACTCCCGGTCCAGTTCGTCCAGCACCAGATTACTGAGCAACGGTGAAAGCGGACCGCCCTGAGGCGTGCCCTCATCCACCGGGCTCACCAATCCATCCTCCATCACACCGGCCTCCAGGAATGCTCGAATCAGCTTGAGCATTCGTTTGTCGGCCACGCGCTCGGCAACCGCCGCTAACAGACGGTCGTGATTGACTCGATCGAAAAATTTCTCCAAGTCGAGATCCACCACCCAGCGGCACCCTTCGGCGATGTACTGTTGCGCCTCGTGCACCGCTTGCCGCGCGCTGCGCCCCGGTCGAAACCCGTGGCTGTGTTCGGAGAACGTCGGGTCCCAGCGCTTCTGTAGAACCTGCAACACCGCCTGCTGGACAAAGCGATCCAGCACACAAGGAATGCCTAACTTGCGCACTCCGTTGCCATCCGGCTTCGGGATTTCCACCCGCCTTACCGGTTGCGGTTGGTAAGTTCCGTTTCGCAGCTGTTCCCCGATTTTCAGCCCATGCTGCTTCAGGTACTCCGGTAATTCGTCGACGGTCATCCCGTCTACCCCGGACTCCCTTTATTAGCCTTGACTCGTTGTAACGCCTGCTTGCAGTTTTCCAGCTCGCAGACTTCTTCCATCAGTCGTTCGGTTCCGGCCAGGCTTTCAGACTGGCGCTTCGCCATAAGCGTTTCGGTCCCTTGCTCGGCGGCCCTCGGAGCATCACTCCTACTTTCCGCCGAAAAGGCCAGCACCCCTTGTTCGGGCCGGTTTTTCTGCCGCTGTCCGCTCATGAGTCGCGCCGCTTACTTGCCCTTTCCTTTATTCCCCTTGCGGGGTACCGTTCGGGCCTTCGATCATCGTTCCCGGCCTGGCCTATCTGTTTCTCCGCCTTTCGGCTTTGGAGTGCCTCAATAGCTTCGCCGACTGCATGACCTATTTTGCCCTCTGCTGACTTCTGCGCCACGATCAGGATGAATCGCTTCATCCTCAGTCACGATTCTGTGACATGCCGCAGATCTCCCGAGGTAAGTTCGACCGCCTTCGACGCGCAACCACCGGATTTACCACCAGTGAGCTTGATGGATATGGGCTTTGCGGTCATTTGCCCGCTCGCCCGCCACCGTAGGCCTCGTATCCGGTTCTTGTTCATCGGCTCGCGCCTTTGCTCCACGCTTCTTTCAGGCCCCGCCTCGCGGCGAGTGTTATTTCACCCTTGCGCTTCGCTATGACTTCACCTCCATCCGGTTGTCAAAGGGACTTTCACCCTCGAGCTGTCGAACATGCTCGGCACACAAAAGAAAGCCCCTCGCGTGAGCGAGGGGCCTTCTTCGGGGGAGGGACTTTAGGCCAAGGCGGCCGGTCCCAAACTTAGTTCACTCATTTCGGTTGCTGCTGTTGATCCTGACTGGTCGCCGGAGCGGAGGAACCGCTGGAGGCAAGCTGCTCAAGATCGTTCTTCAACAGGCTGATTTCCACGCGACCGCCGCTGATGCGCTTCGACTTCGCAGTCTCATCCGCGTTCGCAATAGGAGCGTTGCCCATGCCCACGAGATAGATGCGGTAGACCGGGATCTCGTGGTTCAACACGAGGTAGCGCACCACTGACTCGGCCATCTTCTGCGAGTTCGAAATCGCGGTCTGGCCGCGTCCGGAGGAGAAACCCTGGACTTCGATGATGTAGCCGCGCTGGCCCTTCACGGTAGAGGCCATTTGGTCGAGTGCGTCCTTGGCATTCTTGCTCAGCACAGTCTGGCCGGGACGGAACCGGATTTCAGTCTGATTCGAGGCCTTGTACTGATCGATATTGCCAACCACCTGCTCGACCGTCTGGATACGCGTGGTAGCCTGCTGCGCGGTCTGCTGTGCCATGGTGGCCTTATTGCCCGCATCCATGGCGTGCTGATCGGCTTCGTTGGCTTTATCGGAGGCTAGTTTGATGCCCTTCTGTGCGCGCTCATCGGTGTCCTTGATCGCCTTGCCGTTGCTGGCGGTCAGGTCATCGAGTTCGTTAACGCGGTCGCGAATGGGGTCGGTCTGGCGCTGCACGTATCTCTTGCGAGCAAAGGGATTGACGCGGCCCCAGAAACCTTCACGGCTGGGTGGCTGCAGAGGCTGCTTGCCGGTGGCCGTGTCAGTAGAGGTGTTTTGGGGCGTTTGAGCGGTTGTGGACTGATCCTGGGTAGACGAGGTGGTCTGCGCAAAGGCCGGAAATGCGAGCACTGCGGCCAGCGGCAGGGCGAGTAGGATGCGGCTATTCATAATTAAACTTCCTCCAGGGTGGAGCCTTGGGACTCCACTCCAACACGCCCAAATGGGCGTGGCGCTTGATTTGATTGCGTCCTACACAAATGACGAGAAGCAAAGCGGTGGTCGATTTGCCGGCTCGCGCTGACGCTACGCGTGCCTAAAATTCGTGGCGCCAACATAATGGCGCTATCTCTCTCTGTTACAGGTTAGATGCCAAATCTAAAGCAACGGTCGAAGTGCTAACCCGTTGATATACATAGACATTGTAACGCCGTTTCCTCGGGTGCGACAGCCGGGACTGCAATGGCAGGGTAAATTTGGCGAACCTGATATAAAAACTGCGTGGATTTTTGACATTCCGGGAGGAAATCTTGGGAACATTTGGGTCAGGTCGAGGCGCAAGTTGTTGCAACTTGGGGATTTTGCGGATGTCGTTTGGGGCGTTGCTGATTGCCTGCCTGGTCTTTTGCGGCGCTGCCTGGGCGACCGGCAGATTCGCCGAAGCAGCCCAGCGCGAGCTGCCAGACGCTGGGCTGGCATCGTCGCGCATTCCAGCCGAACATTGGCAGCAATACTCGGACTTGGCGCTTCAATGGATGCAGGAATATCTACGAATCGATACGACCAACCCTCCGGGCAATGAAATGCGCGCGGCAGCGTTTTTCAAGAAGATCCTCGACCAGGAGGGGATTGAGAACCGAGTTTTCGAGTACGCGCCCAGTCGGGCCGACCTTTGGGCACGATTGCCGCGTACCAACGCAGGAGAGGCGAAACGACCTATTATTTTGCTGAACCACATGGATGTTGTGACCAGCGATTCGGCGCATTGGAAGGTTCCTCCGTTTAGTGGCGAGATCAAAGATGGATACTTGTGGGGCCGCGGCGCTCAGGACATGAAAGATGAAGGACTAGCGCAGCTAGTTGTGATGGTTATGCTGAGGCGCGAACACCTTGCGCTCGACCGGGATGTGATTTTTCTCGCCGTGGCCGATGAAGAGGCGGGCGGTACCGGCACGGACTGGTTTATCGAACACCAGCGCGAACTATTGGGAAATGCCGAGTTCCTGGTCAATGAGGGCGGGGAGAATCTGCTCGAAGCTGGAAAGGTGAAGTATATGGGCGTCGATGTGGGCGAAAAGACTACCTTCTGGCTGCACGTTGTGGCGCATGGCCGACCGGGTCACGGTTCGCGTCCGATTGCCGCTTCGGCTCCGAACCGGCTGGTGCGGGCACTTGATCGCATTCTGGCCTACCATACCCCGTTCAGGGTTCTGCCCGTGGTGGATGAGTTCTTGCGCGACATGGCCCCTTACGAGCCGCCACAGCGAAAGCGTGAGTTCGGCAATATCCAGAAGGCGCTCGAAGACAAAGAGTTTCAGGACGAAATTGAGAAAGACGAATCGCTGAACTTCCTGCTGCGCGACACCATCTCACTCACCATGATGGGCGGCTCCGAACAGACCAATGTAATTCCGCCGGAAGCCTGGGCGAACCTGGATGTGCGGCTGCTGCCGGGGGGAGATCCGAAAGCGGTTCTGGAGGCGATCCGGCGGGTTGTGAACGATCCGAACGTGACCATCGAGCCGCTGAATGCGGAGTTTCGGATCGCCAACTACTCGCCCACCAAGACGGCGCTCTTCGATGCGATCGGTCAAGTTTCTAGGCATTATTTTCCGGGGACGCCGGTGGTTCCCCATATCACCAGCGGATATACCGAGAACCAGCGCTATCGGCCGCTGGGTATCAATGCTTACGGCTTCTCGCCATATGCGGCGACGGATGAGGAAGGGCACACTGAGCATGGAAACGATGAGCGTATCCGGGTGGAGGAACTGCGGCGGGGGCCCAGGATTTTGTTTGATGTGGTTGCGGCGGTGGCGGGAGCGCGCTGAAGATTCTTTTCCTGCTGTCGGTACGACCGCGGCCCTGGTTACCCGCTGCAGTACTTTTCGTACTGCTCGTAGATGAAATTGTCGGTCATGCCGGCAATGTAATCGCAAACCACACGCGGCAGTGCTTCCTCCTCAGCTTTTTGCTGGTAACCGGGCGGAAGGGCTCCAGGCTTCTGCATCCAAAAAGAAAACAATTCGCGGACAATGCGCTCGGCATCATCCTTTTCGGGCTCCAGCGTCGGACTAAGGTACAGGTTTTCATAGAGAAACCGCTTAGCCGCACGGCGCTCGGCTTCGACTTCCGTGCTGAATGCGGCGAGGCGCTCGGGATACTGACGCACGTCTTCCAAAGTTCTCATTCCTGTCTGTTGTGTTCTCGTGCGCGTATTTTCGATGAGATCGCTGACCATGCAATTGAGCATACCTTTAAGGGCTTCGTTAAATTTCAACCTGTCGATGGCGTCCGGATAGATTTGCCCCACTTGCTGGTAACAACGTTCAAAGACAGGCACTCCGGTTCGGATTTCGTCCAGTGAGAGTAGGTGGGCCTCATATCCGTCATCGAGGTCGGCCGTGTTGTAGGCAATTTCGTCGGCGAGATCGATAAGTTGGGCTTCGAGCGGCGGTCGCTGATTGAGCAAGTACTGCGCTAACTGCGGATGCTCATCGATGCCGTAGTCTTTGGAATGCTTAATGATGCCCTCGCGGACTTCGAAGGTGAGATTCAGCCCGCGAAAGGCAGCGTAGCGTATCTCAAAGTCTTCCACGATGCGCAGCGCGTGCAGGTTGTGGTCGAAGAAAAGACCTTGGGCGCGCATGGCGGCGTCGAGCGCCTTCTCTCCCGCGTGCCCGAAGGGGGGATGGCCGATGTCATGCACCAAGGCAAGAGCTTCAGCCAGGTCCACGTTGAGGCCCAGCGCTCCCGCAATGGTGCGGGATATCTGTGAAACCTCAATTGTGTGCGTAAGCCGGTTGCGGAAGTGGTCCGAAAAACGCCGCGTGAACACTTGAGTCTTGGCTTCAAGGCGGCGAAACGCACGCGAATGGATAACACGGTCGCGATCTCGCTGAAAGTCATTGCGGTAGGGATGCGGCGGCTCAGGAAAGCGGCGTCCACGGGAATGTTCCACGTGCACCGCGCAGCCGGCCAACATGAGGAGAGTCTAGCATCGTTGACTCTTGATGGTTTGATTCACCTTCTTCGCTACTGCTGTTTTTCCAACTGCTCCTTGGCTAGCCTCACTCTCGCGGCGTCCAGCTTCTGCTGAACCTTGGCCTGGGCGTCGCTGTCAACTTCGGCAGCCACGGTCTTGTTCCATTCCTCCAGGGCGCGCTCCCAGTGAGCGGCAGCCAGCTTTAGGCGTCCCGTCTTCTGATAGAGATCACCCAAGTGCTCTTGCACGGAGGGATCGGAGCCCATGTGCTGCGAAGCCTTGTTAAGATTTTCCTCGGCCAGGTCGTATTTGCCCAGCCGGAAATAAGCCCAGCCCAACGAATCGAGGTAGGCGCCGTTGCCCGGCTCGAGGCTCACGGCTTGCTTGATGTAATTGAGCGATTCCTCCAGCCGCACGCCGCGGTCGGCGTTCATGTATCCCAGGTAGTTGAGGGTGACAGCGCTCTGCGGCTCAGCCGCAAGCACCTTCCTGAACTCGGCCTCGGCTTCGTCATATTTTTTCTGGCGCTCGTAGGTCGAGCCCCGGAGGAAAGCTACGTATTGTTTATCCTCCGGCTTGGTGGAGAGCTGCTCCGCCTTGTTCAGTGCCGCTTCGGCGTCGGCCCAGCGCTTGAGACGCGTGTTCATCTGCGCCAGCGCCACATATACCGGGCGATCTTCCGCTGTTCCCTTAAGCAGCGAGCGCACGTCGGCCAGAGCCTTGTCCGCATCGCCGGTGTCGGCGAGTTGCGCGTCGAGCACCATGCGCAGGTCGCGATTGTTGGGCAGCTTCTGAACCCCTTCCCTGGCGGCCGCGGTCGCTTGTGGCCACTGTTTAGCCTCGCGGTACGTATCAATGATTTCCTGATAGCCGCTTTCGGCGCTCTCGTCGCCTAGAGTGAGCATCTTGCGAAAGGTCTCTACAGCGGCCGAATAGTTCGACTGGTCGCGATAAATGCGTCCCAAACGTTCAATGAAGACGGCGCGATTGCTGCGGTCGCTCTGACTGTAGTTGGTGTCGGGCTTTTCGGTCTTCTTGAGCAGATCCTGCAGAATCTTCGCAGCTTCATCGCTGCGGCCTTGTGCCTGATAGACCAGAGCGACGTTGTAGGGCACTTCCATCGAGTCCGGCACCATGGTCTCGGCTTTTTTCAGGCTCTCCAGGGCCAGATCATATTTCTCTTGCTTGCGGTAGATTTCGGCTATGCGCAGGTAGGTTTGCGCGTCTTCAGGATTCGCATCAACGATGACCTTGTATTGGTCGAGCGCAGCGTCCATCTGGCCATCGTTCAGCAAGTTTTCAGCCAAGCCGCGGATCGCGTCGAGATTGTCCCGGTCGAGCTGGACGGCTTTCTTGTAGGCCTCAATTGCGTTCTTGTAATCTTTCCGTTGCTCGTAGGTAGTGCCCAATGCGGAATAGAGCTTGGCGGAACGGCCGGTGGCGGGGACTGAACTTAACACCTGCAAGGCATGAGCGGTGTCGCCTTCCTCGCTATAAAGCAAGGCCAGTGTCGTGATCGCTTCTTCCGAATTCGGGTCGAGTTGAACCGCGGTCTTGAGTTCGTTTTCCGCTTTCTGCAAATCGTTGTTGAGGCGGTAAAGCCTGCCGAGAAGCAAGTGATCGTCAATGTTGTCAGGTTCGATTTTGACGATTCGTTCGTACTGCTCGATGGCTAATTTGAGGACGTTGTCCGATCCGTTGCCGCCCGGCATATCGCCCAATGAGCGCAGATAAATACGGCCCAGCAGCTTGTGCGCTTCCAGATTGTTGGGATCACGCTTGATAATGTCCTGCGCTTCGAGCACAGCATCGCGGATACGTCCGGTCTTGACGTAGAGCTCGGCGAGTCCGGAAGTCAGAAATTCGGAAGAAGGGTCGGCTTCGATGGCGAGGCGGTATTCTTCTATCGCTTTATTGGCCAGCTCACTACGGCCATAAACCGTGACCTGTTCTTCGTACATGTGCGCTAATGCATAGTGATAGTACGAGATTGCCCGATCAACCTTGCGCGGCGAAGACTGAGCCGGCTTGGATTCGATCGGCGAAGGGGACTTGGCTTGACCGGCTGCACTTGCGGCAACAGAAAGTAGGAAGACAATGCGAAACATTCTATTCATGCTGAACCTGACCACGCGGGACTAGATTGAAGTTCGATCTGCGTTTTCCTAAAACCATAACGATTGGATGCAAAACCGCCGCGAACGGGGTTATTTTTATTGTAACCCGTGCAAGCGATGCTTCGGGAAAAACCGTACTGCAGAAGCGGCGCTTCCAGGCCCGGAGGTACAAGGACCGGTGAGACTTTCGATTTCCAGTTGACAATCCTTTACTCGCGAGGCACGCCTGTGCGCTTTCTTAAGAATCGCGATCTGGCCTGCGTGATAGAGATCATGTTGCAGCACTCCGTGCAGCATGAATGAAATGTCGTAGCGCGTGCCCGGGACATGATCTCGCAGACGCTCCTCAGGCAGTGCCGAGACGGCTCTAATCAGATCCGCATGCGTCCGGGTAAGCCATGAGACTGTCTTGCGCCACGCCGCCTGTTTGGCAGTGCTACTGCTTTTCGGAACTGGGGGAAAATTCTTCTTCCCCTTAGGCTGGGTCGTCTGGCCCCCGATGCGACGACGAACAGCCCTATCCCACACAGCCGTGTGCAGCACTAATTCCCATATGCTGTGGACGTTGGGTATCGGTTTGGCGGCTGCAGTTTCGGCATCGACATCCTCGAGCAGCTCGAGCATGGACGGCCCGTGCCATGCGCTGCCGTCGAATGCACGGCGCAATTGCTCGGCCATTTGAGCAGTCACCGAAAGCGATGGCTTTCTGATCGAGGGTTTCATGGTAAGGATCTCTCCAATGGTCAAATTGGGGTTGCCCCGCATCGACTCGGATCGTCCGTCCATGTTAACGGACGAAAGCAGGCTGGCTGGTGTAAAATTCTGGAGTCAACCCTACCGCTGTTTTTCATCGGTTTGGCGTCTGCCGTTGGAAAATACAGTTGGTCTCCTTCCGTCGGGACGTGGCTCAGCCTGGTAGAGCACTCGCTTGGGGTGCGAGGGGTCGGCAGTTCAAATCTGCCCGTCCCGACCAACAAATTTGACGTGTGCTTTCAGCAACCTACGGACCGGATGGGGACTCCTGCGCTTAAAGAGCGTGTGCAAACGTTTCGTCAACAGTAAGGGAGAAAGAACCGTGGCCCGATCCTATTCGGACGTTTGGAACTCCATGTTCTCGTCAACCGAAAGCTGCGCGGGCGTGCCAGAGGTGTTGTCACCGGAACGGATAGCGACCACACGAAAACCACTGGAACTGGTCTGGACCTCGTAGATATAAGGAGGACGCTGTCGGACAACAGTAATGTAGTTAGTCGAGATCAGTTCGTCGAGGGAGACGTATTTTCCTTCGCTGGCAAAGTACCGGCGCTCGGCCGTGGCGATACTGATCAGATCGCTCCTTACGCCGGTGATGTTGATGGCGGCTTTCGGGGTGTTCGCCCCGGCGGGAGCAGAAGAGCTCTGCACCTGCTTGGAATAAACGTACATGCCAATGGCCAGGACAATGACGACGCCGAGAAATCCGAACAGGCGGCCCATCTGTCCCTCCCCGAGGGCAATTTCATCGCGAAACGGGGCCGCTGACAAGTAACCAGAGGGCAGCGACCTGCCTACGGCGGGGTTCCAGTGTAATCGCGTGTGTCTGAAACAACTCTTTCCCGCGAAATTCGCGGATTTGGCTATTTTGAGAAAAATGGATTTTTTCAACATCAGCCACGCTTGTTAACAACATCAGTTGTGGCGGGCCGACGTTCCGAGCAACTCTCTTGGGTCCAGGTGGACTAGTTCCAAGTAGTCCCACGCACTGGTACAGCCGCCAATGCGTCCGGGAATAGCGGCGTCGGCTGCTCGACAGTGGTTATAAATCCCTGTCTCGTCAAAACAACCTTGCCGTTTTTACCTTCTCTCACGCTCGGCATTTATGATGGACGAGCGTGCCTAATCTCTTCATGTCGATGATCACGACTTCTAGAGAGGTGATCTTCAAACCTTACCTTCGCACCGCGTTCTTTTTGGGGGTTTTGCTTCTCCCTGCAAGCCTCTCGGCAAGCACAGATGCGATTCGAGGCAGAGTGTTGATCCTCATGGCGTGCCCGTGGCCGGGGCACATTTGAAGCTCGTGAACTCCGCGGGGACAGTGACTCGCCAAACAGAAAGCGATGAGCAAGGTAGCTTTATTGTCAGAGACATTGATCCGGTCGAATACCAGTTGAGGGCTGAGGAACAGACTTTTGTTTCGGTGACCTTGGATATTTCAGTTTCTCGTGGTCAGCAAAAACAGGTGACTCTCCAATTCCGTCAACCGGTCTCGGTGTCGCAGGCCGTTTCAGTCGTGGCTACCGCACCGTCGTTGCTGACTCCCGATCCCGCCCAAAGCATCGTCATTCATGACCCACTGTTGGACGCCAATCCGGGTAGGCCGGGAGCGCCCATCTCAATTCCGGGACTTGCCCGCGAAACCGCATCGGGAGGAACAAAAGCCCCGCAGTATGTTGCTCCCGGCGTTGCCGGGGATCACGGTGAGCCCATCGCCCAGTACTTTCAGATCGGGGATTTTCTCTATTCAAACAACCTGCCCGCCAATCCCCACGGGAACGGCTATGCCGATCCGAATTTCCTCATGCCTCCGACGATTGAAGCCGTCACGCTGGACGGGGAACTTTTCAATGTTCGACAAGGAAACAACTCTGTCGACCTTGCTGTCCTCCTACGTCTCAAGGCAACGCTTCAGGAGCTTCGTCCAGATCACCGGCGAGTATCGCGACGCGGATGTCATGGCGGGCTGGAGCGCTTCGAACCCCCAAGACGAATGCATGGCTTGCTACGGAGGCGTCGTTCGGTAATGGATTCCTGGATTCCTGAAGTAATAGCTCCAGCCCGAGCTGACGTAGGATTTCAGCAATGAACCGTTGGCCATGACTTCTCGGGCTTCGTCACCAGATTCTGAGGATTCGGGAAGTGTAGGCGGCCATCCCAAGGTATCTGAGCTGCCACCCGGTTAAGGCAATTGCGTCAAATGGTGAAAAATCGCGTTGTACCAGCAATCGGTCGGGTCCGACTGGCGTAGCACTGCCCCCGAAAGCAGCAAAGTTCGAAAATCGTCTGCTAGGGCCGACCTGATCTGCCCTTCTGCCCTAATTCTGTTCCAGTCTCCCCCGGATAATGTACTAACGCGGACGCGAGAACCAAGAAAAACACTTCAATCGCAAGCGCGAGTCATCGACAATCGTCGTCAGTAAGTATTAGTTTGCGCCTACTCGTCGTATCTTGGAGTTGCACTCGAAAGTTTGGACTCAGGGGAGAAGTGACATGGCCCGGAAAGTAATCCTTTATTTCGACGACCAGGCGGACGCGTTGCGCTTTGCCTTGGCTGCGGGGTCGGTGATGGCAGGAGAAGGCCCCGACGCCACCGACGAACTGGTTCAGGAAACGCAGCGAGTCAACCGCATTCGGCTGGAAGCGGCCAATGCCCGGCCCGTGCCTGCGACCGACGAGCCTCGCTCCCCTGAACGTGTCGCCTGAAGGGCGTGGACCATCGCCAGACGTCGAGTGCGCCAGCTATACGGTCGCCACTTCGCGGGCAGGCCGCATGACAGCGGAGAGCAGAGAATATGTGTGAATCGAGAATCTTCTCACCTCGGAACTCGCGCACCCTGGCAAGTCCTCCCCGCGCAGACGGAATCTTGTAAAATCCCACCGTAACTTCTCTTCCCTCCCAACCGTTACCCTAAGTGCAGACCCCGCGGAGAACTGGTTGAAGACTCTGAAGAAAGAAGCGGACGAGGGGCTTCTGATTGAGGCGGCGCAGAAGGATCCCGCGCGTTTTGCCGAGCTTTATCAGAACA
>Ga0137379_10003991_pt1 | contig 13831 bp, 14 predicted proteins | sample SagtaG_18_FD_104812 | JGI IMG/M metagenome (GOLD analysis project Ga0137379, IMG submission 104812) | Vadose zone soil microbial communities from Sagehorn Ranch, Mendocino, California, USA - Sage2_L_80_16 metaG | ecosystem: Environmental > Terrestrial > Soil > Vadose zone | place: USA...
CATGGCCGAATGGTGGCCGGTCGAGGTACTGCACGGCGAGTTCTCGGCTTTCCGGTGGCAGGAGCAGCACGACTCTGCTTTGACCGAGGCTGCTTTGACCAACGGCGCCCTCGACGGGTCCTGGCACGCCGGTAGCCGGCGTGGCGTTCGAGGTGCTCTTCGAGGCTGAGCAGCAGTGGCAGGCATGCCGGCGCTGGGCGGCGTGTTATTCCCGGCGCACCAGCCCGGTGTACCCGGCGACGAGGAGGGTGGCCAGCGTCCACCCGAGCCCGGTTGCGATCCAGGTGCCTGCGACCCAGGCCTTGCCCCATGCGGCGTGCCCATTGGGCCCCCAGTACTGGGCCTGGTGGACGGTGATGAGCGGGATGACCGCGTCGATGGCGTACCCGGCCGGGTAGAAGCATGGGTAGTTGCTGGTGCACCGGGTCGCGGACGGCGGCGGGTGCAGGCCCTCGCTATCCCCTACCGGCACCATCAAGTGGTGCTGCTGCGCCAGAGAAGATAGCACCCATACGGCCACGAAACGGCGGGCAGGCCCACTCCGGCGCGCCATGTCTGGTACCCGTACTTGATGGCCTTGTCCAGTAGCCAGCTGCCCGCCCTGCGGTACCAGTTGAGGTTCCCGTAATGGCGAAGGTCCGCGCGGCGGGCAATGGCAACCTTGCGGGCCGCCGTGTCCTGGCCCGTGCACCGGTACACCGCCGCCAGCTGCTCATATGGCTGTGTGGCGAATGCTGCCGGGCTGTCTTTGGTGGCTTGCTCGTACTGGCTGCGGAGCCATGCCAGCCGCTGTGTCACCCTAACCGGGTGGTCACTGGTGAGCCTGTCGTAGGTGAAGCCCTTTAGGCTAAGCCGCCCGCCTGCCGGCCAGTACCCGTTCGCCCGCTTGCCGCTCCAGTCATCCTCCAGTTCGCCGGCAACCGCGCCGTCCAGGTTGACCCGCCCGGTGACTTGCCCGGCGGGGGCCCACCGCAGCGCGCCGATTATCTGCGCCCGTTTCGCGTTGAAGGTGAATTCGACCTCGTTCGCTCCTTCCGGTTTGGCCGGGGCCAGCACTACTGACCCGCCCACGCGAGCGGAGTGGAGCGAGACAGTTCCGGCGGCCGTGAACCGCCGTCGAGCCACACAGTGTCGCTGACCTTCATTCCGCCACCGACTAGCGCATTGCCACCGCTGTCATGAGCGGTCAGCTGGGCGCCACGGCAGCCGACCTCGCCGGTGATGTCCGCGCCGGCCAGCCGGACTGTCCCGGCGGCAGTGAAGCCGCCGTCGAGATACACTCCACCAGCCTTTATTCCATCGGCGACCAGCGCGTTGCCGTCCTTGTCAGTGCCCGTCAGCTGGGCGCCGCTGCACGTGAGGTGGCCGGTGATGTCCGCCCCCGCTAGCCGGACTGCCCGGCCGCGGTGAACCCGTGGAGGAAAACATCGTTGCCGACTTTCATCGCGTCAGCTACCAGCGCGTTGCCATTCTCGGTTCCGTTCAGCTGGGCGGTGTCCAAGCTGAGCAGGCCGGTGATCTCCGCTCCTTGCAGGCGGATCGCCCGTTCGCGGTGAACCCCTCGTTAAGGAACGCGTGACCGCCAGTCTTCATCCCGTCGGCGAACATAGCGCGACCGCGCTCGTCGCGCTCCAGCTGGGCACCGCGGCAGGTGAGCTGGCCGGTGATTTCCGCCCCCGCCAGCCGGATCGCCCCGTTCGCGGTGAACCCCTCGTGGAGGAACACGTCGATGGTTTTCATCCGGTCGGCAATCAGCGCGTTGCCGTCGTCGTCACGACCGGTCAGCCGCGCACCGCCGCAGAAGAGCTGGCCGGTGACTTCCGCTTCCCAGAGCACGACCGCCCCGGTGGCCGCAAACCCGCTGTCTAGGTACACATTACTGGCTTTGATTGCGGTCGCGGCCAGTGCGTAGCCGTCACCGTCGGTGCCGGTCAACTGGGCGCCGCTGCAGATGACCGGGCCAGTGACCTGCGCATCCGCCAGAATAAGCGGGCCCGTGAGCGTTGAGCCGCGCACGTCGACTTCCGTCGCTGCTAGCATCTCGCCGGTCATACCTGGCAGCCGGCACCTCGTCAGGGTGATACGCAGGGCGGTGGCATGATCCAGGCGAGCAGGCTCACCGGCGTCGAGGAGTCAGCGGTTAAAGACGAGCCCAGGAACCGGTCCATGGTGGCGCCTGATCTCCACGCGGGCCTTCCGCACCGGGGCACGTAAGGGCAGACTCGGTGTTGGGGGATGGGGATGAGGGTCCTGATCGCTCGATGGGTGGCTGGCTGCGCCGCGGCGGGATCGATCGCGCTGCTGGCCGGCGCACTGGCGCTGGCGTACGTGGACCGGCATCTGGTGCCCGCTGGCATGACGGGCTGGAACTTCTCCGACGTCCTCGGGGGCGTCGCGAACCTAGCTGTCCCGATCGTGGGCTTCGTCCTTGCTTCCAGGCGGCCCGCGAACCGCGTCGGCTGGCTGTTCCTGGCGGCGGGCCTGGCGCTGGGGCTAGGTAACTTCTCGCAACAGTACGGGTTGCGTGCCCTGGTCGCGGTGCCGGGGTCCTTGCCGGCGGGCCGGGCGGTGGCCTGGCTGTCTAATTGGATCTGGGTGATCCCCATCGCCATGCTCGCGTTTGTGTTCTTGCTCTTCCCGACCGGGCAGCTGCGCTCACGGCGGTGGCGCCCGGCCGCGTGGTTGGTGGGCGGCGTGTTCGCGCTGACCGCGGCCGACATGGTCGTGAACGCCACCCGCTTCTGGTCGGACCCGTTCATCTCGTTCACTCAGGCGGAGAACCCGCGTGACCTGACCGCGTTTCTCTTTCTTACAGCCGCCGCGCTGGTGGTCAGCGTCGTTGCGGTCGTCGTGAGGTTCGCCCGATCATCGGGTGAGGAGCGGCTGCAGCTGAAGTGGTTCGCGGCGGCTGCATTGCTCGTTGTCGCCACGCTCATCTTGCCGATCGTGACGAGTTCGGTGGTCGTGAACGTGCTCAACAACCTGGCGTTTTTGTGCCTGTGGGTGGCCATCGGCATCGCGGTGCTGAAATACCGGCTCTATGAGATCGACATCGTGATCAGCAAGGCCGTCCTGTACGGCTCGCTGGCTGTGTTCATCACGGCCCTCTACGCCGGCCTGGTCGTCGGCGTGGGGACGCTGGCCGGCAACCGGCGCAGCGCGCTGCTAGCGGCCCTCGCGGCCGCGGTGGTGGCGGTCGCGTTCCAGCCGGCCCGGCAGCGGGCCGGGCGGCTGGCGAACCGGGTCGTGTACGGCAGCCGGGCCACCCCGTATCAGGTGCTTTCTGACTTCGCGCGGCGCATCGGCGGCGCGTATGCGAACCAGGACGTCCTGCCGCAGATGGCGCATATCGTGGCCGCGGGCACCGGCGCCGAGCGGGTCGTCGTGTGGCTGCGGGTGGGTGACGAGCTCCGTCCCGCGGCCTCTTCGGGCGGCAGCCCGCACGGGCCCCGCTGCCCGTCGAGGGCCAGGTGATGCCGTCCTTGCCCGAGGCTGACATAAGCGTCCCCGTGGTGCATCAGGGCGATCTGCTGGGCGCGATCTCGATCCGGATGCCCCGGGGTGAGCCGCTTCGCCCGGCCGGCGAGCAACTGGTCGCGGACGTGGCCTCGCAGGCCGGCCTGGTGCTGTCGAATGCTGGCCTGATCGAGGACCTCCAGGCGTCCCGGCAGCGCCTCGTCGCCGCCCAGGATGAGGCGCGGCGGCGCCTGGAACGCAACATCCACGACGGCGCACAGCAGGACCTGGTGGCCCTGGCCATCAAGTGTCGGCTCGCCGGGATAACAGTTGACGATGACCCGGCGCAGACCAAGCAGATCCTTGGCGAACTGCAGGCAGACGCCGCGGGCGCGCTGGCGAACCTCCGCGACCTCGCCCGGGGCATCTACCCGCCGCTGCTGGCCGACCTGGGGCTGGTCGCGGCGCTCAACGCCCAGACCGGCAAGTCCGCCGTGCCGGTGACGGTGGAGGCGGACGGGATCGGGCGGTTCCCGCAAGACACCGAGGCGGCCGTGTACTTCTGCTGCCTCGAGGCGCTGCAGAACATCGCCAAGTACGCCCAGGCATCCACGGCCGCATCGCCCTTCAGGCCGGCGGCGGAACGCTGTGCTTCACCGTGTCCGACGACGGAACCGGCTACGACGCCCGCCACACCCCGGTGGGTTCTGGCCTGCGGAACATGGCCGACAGGCTCGCAGCGCTCGGCGGCCGGCTTGAGGTCCGGTCCGCCCCCAGCCAGGGCACCACCATCACCGGGCACCTGCCCGTCCCCGTCACCAGCGGCGGTCATTAACGCACGACAGTCACCGATGGCGCCGGACGCAACCAAGACTGTCGGCAAAGGTGGCCTGCGCAGGCAGAACCCTCAACCCCCGCACGCACCCACAGAGCGGCGTAGACGGCGGCGGTCCGCCGAAAATCAATGCCAAATACCGGCCGGGCAACATGGGGCTGGCACGGGGGCCATGCTGTGCAGAGCCTCAGGTGAAGCTCTGCATCCCGGTGCCATCCTCAGGTCTGTCGGCATGACAGGGACCGATGGCACACCGATGACCCTGGTCGCCGGGCTACAGAACGACCTGATCTGCAAAGCCACCGCTGCCAGCACCGAGCAGCCGCTGGCGTACAGATCGGCGGCTCGGAGTGCGTGATTGCATACAGTACCCGTCACGGAGCGTGATAGCGCAGCTTTTGTCGGCTCCGGGTGCCTGCCCATAAGCCTGGGCTGGTTTCGGTCCTTCCGCGTCGTATCGGGCTGCGGCAGTATGGGCCGCTGGGAGGCTAGATCACGGTGACAGTTGCCGGTCATGGAAGTCTCGTTGACCAGGGAGGCACGAGCTTGGCAGCAGAGATGCCCGCCGAGCTGGCCGTCAAGATCCAGCGGGCGCAGGAGCATATGATGGCCCTGCTCGTTGAGCGGACCGATCAGTACTTCGAGAAGAAGCCCTACGAGATCAGCATCGAGCCCGCTGATGCGGCGGATCTCGATCACACGGTATACATCTCCTTCAGTGAGCCTCTGCCGCCGATGTTTGCCGTGCGCATCGGGGAGTCGCTCTACCAGCTCCGGTCTGTTCTGGATCACACGGTCAGGATGCTGTCGGACGTCCCTCCATCGAGCCGGGACACTGAGTTCGTCATCACCGATGACCGTGACCGCTTCCACGGCGCACCAGGAAAGCCGCGGCTCAGCAAGCGCCTGGACGCGATCCGCAGCCCGCAGGCACGATCGTTCATCGAGACGATCCAGCCCTTCCGGGAAGCCAGCGGCAATCCGGCCGACAACGCACTGTGGGTCCTGCATGAGCTCTTCATGGCCGACAAGCACCGCAGGCTCCTGCTCACCCAGGCAGCCTCCCGCGGATCGCGGCGCATGCCGATCTACCCTGGGTCCGCACGATCGACCTCACGTCGGGCGCGCTGAAGCCGGATGGCAAGAACCGCGCCGTGCTCGCCCGCATCACGCTGACTGAGCGGCAGCCGCGCCTCCGCCTCGACATCCGGCCGATGCTCACCATCGCGTTCGCGGACGAGCCGGTGGCGCCGGACCGTATCGCGTTCGACGTGCTGGATGAGGTGCTGCGCTTCACCAGCTTCGTCGTCGGACATCTCTGCCAGTTCCTGTAAGCAGCGCTGTCCACGATGACCTGCCCGGCCGGATCGCTGTCAACATCCTGGCCAGGGCAGACCGACCTTGGCCGGATTACGACCGGCGACACGGTCTGTTGCGGGACGTGCAGCATCAACCATACTCACCAGCCTCTGCTGGCCTCCCCACTGAAATGCCGGCCGCTGCGCACATGCCTCATCGCGGCAGAAGCGGATACCCCGCGCAGGTTGAAGGGCTTGCGGTGGACCAGCCATGATGACCGGCGTGAGCGTCATCATGGCCACGCGTGGCGCACGCTTGGGGATCAGGGTCACGTCCGGTGTCCTGATCCTGATGGTCGTCGCTGCGTGCGGCTTCGCCGTGTGGTACCGCCAGGCCTTCAACGTGTGGCCGGGCCAGGGGGCCTCTGCCCGGGTGCACTGGTGCGGGCGGGATTATGAGTCCTTCGGCGGCCCGCCGCGGACCTGGCAGCAGATCACCTCGCAGGAGCCGGTCCCGGTCCATGCCGTGGGCCAGTACCCGCCGCTTGGATGGTCACGCCAGGAGCTGTTCGCCGCGGCCGCGCCCAGGTCGCAGCGGCTGGCCGTGAGCAGGTCGCTGGTATGCGCAATGGTGGTCTACCTGCGTACCGGCCCGGACGAGTACCAGGCCTACAGCCTTGAGGGCGGGCCCTGACGGACACCGTCATGACGCCATGCCGGCTTCATCGGAATGGCAGCCGACGCGATCGGCGGCACGAGCGGATGGTGGGGCCATCAGTCAGGACTTGGCTGACTGACGGTTCTGCGACCTATCCGGTCACGGGCTTTCCGGATTACCCGTCCGCCGCCGGTAGCAGACGGTAGCGATTGCCAGCAAGATCCCCCACACCAGGAACCACAGGTCCCAGACAGCGACATGCCAGCGCAACGCCGTCCGGTCCACGCTGCCCGCAGGGTGAATGGCACCGGAGAGAACGAGGGCGCCAGCCGTCACATTAAGCCCGCCGTACACCGCCAGCAGCAGGCTCGCTCCGGCTGAGCCGATCAACAGCCACGCGCGCGGTACTAGCCGCCCCCAGCGCGAGCGCGAGCAGGCCGCCAGCCACCTTCGCCAGTGCGGCGGCCAGGGCCACCAGCACGGGAACGATTCCGCCCCGGCGGGCAAACTGCTCCCACGTACCCGCCGGCCGTGCCGGCCAGGCCATGGCCGCCCAGCGCTACTGTAACTTCGAAGAGCCCGATATCGACGACCTGTGGTCGGCACTCACCGACCCGCAGCGCCTGGCTCGCTGGATCGCCGAGGTCGAGGGCGACCTGCGCCTCGGCGGAGCGTTCCGGGCGACCTTCACAAGCGGCTGGGAAGGCCCTGGCCGAGTTGACGTGTGCGAACCTCCGCGGCGCCTGCTCGTGACCATGACCCCAGGGCGGCAGGACGAGACCGTCATCGAGGCCGAGCTCGCCGCCGACGGCGGCCAGGCGAGGCTAGTGGTCCAGGAGCGCGGACTTCCCTTGGAAGAACTCGCCGCACACGGAGCCGGCTGGCAGGCGCACGTCGAGGACCTCGCCGCCCATCTCGCGGGACGAGAGCGCACTGACTGGCGCACGCGATGGACCGAGCTCACGCCCTCGTATCGCGAGCAGGCTGTCCGCCCCGCGTGATCACCGGGTCCGCAGGACTGACGTGAGCATCTCGTCCGGGGCATAGAAGGCAGCTGTCCCCAGGCAGAGCGCGGCGACCTCCTGGCCTTCCCGGAAGCCCAGCGTCGCAGCCTCCCCCCGCGATCGTGGAGGGCTACGCCCATAGGGCGGGCGTGCACGAACGTCCGCACATGCGCCCCTGGTGCGTGCCGGCGGGATGTGATCATCGAGTTGTTTCAGCGGCCCTTCGTGCTCCAGCACTCGCTGATTGCTGGCCTCATCGACCGTCAGCCGGAGTACAGCACTGGCCAGAGGCCGCGCACCGACCCTCGGCGAATGTTCGCGGAGCGTGATACAGCCGCAGGTGGGGAGGCGCGCAAACCCGCCGTTCGGTACGCCGTTAAACGACCGCTCCTCGCGGTGAGGGCGCGCCCGAGGGAATGATCTGTGCGTTCGCTGGCGGACACGGGCACGTTGTATCAAGGGCGCGGCTGCTGCTGGCCGCGATTGTAAGCCCTCGCCATAAGTGCGAAGCGAGAGCGGTCTGGGCAGGTATGGCCGGCTCTCCATATCATCGAGTCGGCCTTCTACACTGCTTGGTCCTGCCGGTCAAGCATCCGTGCCGGGTCGAAGAGCCGCTCCTGGGCGGCGGACAGTGCCGTGGCCACGGCGCCACAAAGCACTGCGTCGTCACCGAGGGCGGAGATTGCCAGACGGGGCCGCAACGGCGAGAGCGCACGCAGTTCCCGGCCGATCGGGTCGAGCAGCATAGCGTTGTTGGCCCCGATCCCGCCGCCCAGGATCACTAGGTCCAGGTCGAGCACTGCGGCTACTGCGGCAACGCCCAGCGCGATCCGCCGCCCGATCTCCTCGACCACCCGCGCGGCCAGGAGATCACCTTTGCGGGCGGCGGTGAACACCTTCTTGGCGGTGAGCGGGCGACCCATGCCCAGCTCCAGCGCGATGTTGACTACCCCGTCCGCGGCGACAGCGTCCTCGAACGCACCCCGGCGGCGCGCGCCCGGCCCGCGGGGGTCGGCGCCGAGTGGCAGGTATCCGACCTCGCCGGCGGCGCCGCTCCCGCCCCGGAACAGCTCGCCGTTCAGGACCAATCCCAGGCCGACCCCCGTGCTGATCCACAGGAACCCGAAGTTGCGGACCCCTTGACCAAGCCCTCGCCATTGCTCGCCCATCGCGGCCAGGTTGACGTCGTTCTCGACGTTGATCCGCTCGCCCAGCTCGCGCTTCAGCGCCTCTGCCAGTCCCTGACGCTCCCAGCCCACCAGGTTGGGCGCAAGTGAGATCCGACCGCTCGCGGGATCGAGCACTCCGGGGCTGCCGACGGTGGTGTGGGTGACCCGATCCCAGTCGATCCCCGCCTCGGCGGCCAGCTCGTGGGCAATGGCACCGACCTGGCTGACGAGCAGGCGGGCGCTGCGCACTCTGGCGGCCTGATCTCGCCGGGCCACGACGGTGCCGGTGATGTCGGCCAATTCTGCCCGCACCCAGTGGCGGCCGATATCGATGCCAGCCACCCAGCCGACCACGGGGTTCAGCTCGTAGAGGACCGACCCGCGCCCCACCCCGCCGCTGGAGCGCCCGACCTCGCGCACCAGCCCGGCCATCAGCAGCGCCGTCAATCCGAGCGACACGGTCGGTTTCGACAGGCCGCTGCCGCGTGCCACCTGGGCCCGCGACACTGGGCCGGTGCTGCGGATCAGCTCGAGGATGGCGCGTGCGTTGATCGCACGCAGCAGGCTGGGCGTTCCGGTAATGATCGGCTGCTCAGCCAAACCGTGCCTACCTGTACGTAGCGAATCTTGCGATGGAACTCATTTTTTGCTGGTCAGCCGTGGTCAGTCAACCTCGAGCAGCGCTCCATGCCTGACTCGGTTCCACTGCCCTGCGCGGCTGCGAGTTCGGCGACTACCTGGCCAAGCGCGGCGAGGAGGTGTCGGAGGCTCTGCTCTCGGTGACCGACGCCCGCGCTGCGGCCTCCGGCCGGCCCACGGTCATCAAGGCGTACGGCACCGTCGGCGGCGGTGCCGTCAAGCACATCGAGACCGCGCTCCCGCACGTCGGCGACCTGGTGCTGAAGTACGCGGCCTGACCATCAATCGCTGTCCCGTGCGCCGGGATCCCGTTCCGCCGCCGCTTCACTGGGCTGAGGGTATAAGCCTGCGGCGTCCGGGCCGAAGATCTCGCTGACGATCTCGGGGTCGAGGACTCCTGCCGGTGTCCTGGGAGCCGACCGTGCAGGCCGGAATCCAGTGGTGGGCATCGTGTGGGTGGCGCTTCCGGTGATGGGATGGAATGGTCTTCCTGAGGACAAACCGAGATGCCCTGCGGCAGCCGGGGGAGGTGGTATGCCGATTCCCAGGGTGGTAGGGCGGTGGAACAAGGCCGGGCTGAATCGGCTCACCAAGCACATTGCTCCCTGGATGCCCGGCTTCGGTGTTGTGGTTCACCGTGGCCGGCGCTCTGGCCGCCGCTATCTGACGCCAGTCAATGTGTTCGCGGCCGAGGATGGCTATGTCTTTGCCCTGACCTACGGCCCGGACACCGACTGGGTCAAGAACGTCCTGGCTGCGGGCGGGTGTGAGCTGCGAACGCGAGGACGCACTATCCAGCTGGTCTCGCCGCGCCTGGGTCGCGACCAGAGCCGGCGCGGTATCCGCCCCTTCGAACGGCAGGTACTGCGGGTCATCGGTGTCGCCGACTTCCTATCCCTCAAGGCCGCACCGGCAGCGACCGCAACGCCCCGATAGCCTCAAAGCCGCGGCCACGCCGAGAGTAAGCGCACCCGCCGGAATGCACGGCCGAGCACACACCCTGTGACAAGTGCGCTCCGCGCCCTCGCGCATGTATCCGATCTGCGCGCCTGATGGTCGTCGGCGCCTGCCGCCGGGTCGGGCGCAGATGGAACATTGTGTCGTGCCGATGTGAGCGGCGAGATGCTCGCGGCGCTGGTGGCCGGCGGCACGTGGAATCTACGTGCCCCGCAACCAGTACCTCACCTGGAGGTCTCATGGACTAGGACGCTGTGTACGGGGGTGCTGGGAATGGCGATGACAGTGGCCCCGCGGCGGGGCATGACCCTTGCTGCGGGATCCTGCGCCGCGGCCCTGGCGGTGGCGTGCGCGGCATGCGGCGCGGCGGGCGCCACATCAGAGCATGGTCGGGCAGGGGAGGTCGCGACGGGCGTGACTGACCTGGTGTCGCCACGGATCGGGCTGGTCGGACTGGGCGCCGGGCCGGGCGGCAGCGGCCCGGCCCGGCTGGTGCTGACGACGAATGGCGGGACGTTCACCAGCATCGGCCCGCGGACGGCCCGGCTGACCGAGCCGGACAGCATCTTCTTCCTCGGTCGCGAGCACGGCTGGTTCGCCACGGTCAACGTGCTGAGTCTGGCGGAGAAGATCTACCGGACCAGCGACGGCGGGCGCAGCTGGCGGGTGTCCGCCGCGCCCGGGCACAATCTCGCCGCGGGCAGCGGCGACGCGGTGCAGTTCCTCACGCCTGCCGACGGCTGGCTGATGGATGTGGTGGCCAACGCGCCGGCCGAGCAGTTGTTCCGCACCACCGACGGCGGGGCAACCTGGCATCTCGTCGCCTCGCTGCAGGCCGGCGTGCGGCACGGCGCTGGCATGCTGCCAGAACTCGGCCGCATCGAATTCGAGCCTGGCGGCAGGACCGGCTGGCTCGGCGGCGGCATGTTCAGTTCCGCGCTGTACCGGACCGGCGACGGCGGGCACACCTGGCGGCCGGTCAGCCTGCAGGCGCCGCACGGCGCGGTATTCGGGCTGCCGGCCATCTACGGTCGGACGCTGGTCGAGCCGGTCACAGTCGGCGCTGGCGGCAGGGCCAGTCTGCGCGTCTACGTCAGCGCCGACGGCGGCGCTGCCTGGTCGCTGGCCTCGTCGCTGTCAGGGGCGGCGAGCCCGTCCTGCCTCGGCCCGGTACCGACGAGTTTCCCGGGCCGCTCCGCCGGCTGGGCGGCCGTTTTCCGCCGCCACCATGTCGTGGTGTACCGGACGGCCAGCCAGGGCCGCCGCTGGACCGCGCTGGTCACCCCGGTGCCGCTACCGCGCGTCTTCTGCGGTCCCGACCAGATCACGGCGCTCGGTGCCAACCGCGCGTGGCTGGTAGCCCCGGGGACCTACGGCAGCAACCAGACGCGGATCTATGCCACCAGCAATGCCGGGCTGACCTGGCGGCGGATCGACCTGGCTGCCCTGGCCGCCGGGTAGTCGCACTGGCCGCGATGCAGCGCGCAGGAAGCGCCGCTGGCGGTGCCCGCACTCCAGCGCGGCTCTGGCCAGGCCCAGATTCCCTGCAGCCACAGCCGGACCAGTCCGGCAAACACCGCAGCCAAGCCGACGGCGGGCGCGATCGGTCGCTGCGGTCGTATCCCTGCCTGGCCCATCCCGGGCGACGTCGTGCACGACGACAACGCCCGGCCACGGGGCCGCAGCGGAGGGAACGACCACGTACGGAGTGCGGATCATCTCACCCGTCATCGCGGCTCTAGCCGGGCATAGGCGGGCGTATCCGCATGATGCTCGCGTTACCCGCAACCAGCAACTGCCCGCGGACGCCGGTTCCCGATGCCGGCGGAGGGCTTGCGGGCCAGGCTCTTCCGTCCGGCAATGGCCGTTCTGGTCAGGGGCTCGAGAACCGTTCCGCCCAGAGCCAAGCGGCCGATCGCCTGGCGGGACTGAGAACGCCGAGAACCGGCAGACCTGGCCGTTCGCCACGGCTAATCAATCGGCCAACCGCCCGCTCCGGGCGGCACTCCGTGCCGCTCGACTGTCCATGTGACGATCAGGCCACCCCATTACGCTCCGTCCCGAGCGTTCGGCGTGCCTGGCGCGCCCCACCCGCCGATATGGGCGAGCTGGCGGTCGGCGACATCCGGCTGCCGACTCGACCCGATGGATCGTTATGGCGCCACGGCGGGATCGTGAACGCAACCTGGCAGACGTGCTGGGGTCGTCGACTCATGCACGATGAGCGTGTGTTCTTCTGCTTGGGGGGCCTGCGGAGACCAAGCCTTTCACGGGCCATTAACAGCGGAACCATGCCGCATCTCCCTGCGCTGGGCGCACATGGCGTCAATTGGGTTTCCAGATGGGCCTGGCTGGGCACCGGGCCCGCCGCCTGCCAGGCAGGCGGCGTCCTGTCCTGGGCCGCCGCACAGCGGGACACTGCCAGGCCTTCGCTATCTCTGCCTTTCGCGCGTCCGCCCGCGATGCGCAGGTGCTCGCGGCGGATGAGTCGGCTGGCACATCCGCGGCCTTGTCCTGCCGCCAGCCGAGGTCGGCTGCTGGGACGTCTCGCCGGCTGCTGGGGATGGATTCCCGTCCAGTGGGTGGCGAGTGCGGCAATGGAGGCGCGGGTAAGGGTGGTCTCGGCCGTCTCCGTCAGGTCGAGGATGTCGTGGTGATGGAAGGCGATGCCGAAGTGGTGCGCCGCTTGCGTGAGCGCGCCGAAGCGCAGCGTGGGCCTCGACCTCCAGCGCACCCAGCCGGCGCGACGCCGGGCAGCGCCGCGGATTGCCGCGGATCGCGATGTCGTTTACCCCCTCCGCCCAGGATTGACGCTGCCGGGCGGGTGTGCGAGCCTCTGGGCACCATGTCTGCCCAGCGGTGGAGACGCTACCGCTGGCCGGATGAGGGGGTCGTGATGAGATTTCGCTCGCTTCTTGTTCCGCTGACCGTTGCGCTTGCGGTCGCCTCCAGCGGTGCGGCATTCGCCAGCAGCGGCAACGGCAGGGTCACCCGCGACGGCACTGCTTCGAGCTATCTGCGCTACGACGGGTCGGCTGACGCCACGACCACGGCGTGCAGCACCGGGAGGCGCTCGCAGAACGAGCCGACGGTCGCGGTTGACCCGCACAACAGCCAGGTTGTCGTCGCTGGCGCCAACGACTACTGCGCCCAGATCGTCAACGGCGACGTGTGGGCGGGCTACTATCGCTCGGCTGACGGCGGGTCCAGCTGGCAGGACAGCCTGGTGCCCGGCTATCCGGCCGACTCGTCCGCGGCCGGGGTCGCCTCCCCGGTGCACGGGACCTGCGGCGCGGCGGGCGACCCGTCGCAGGCGTTCGACCGCGGCGGCCGCCTGTTCTACGCCTTCATCTGCTTCAACCGCTCCAAGCCGGTCAACGGCGGGGTGTTTGTCTCGCGCTACAACGATGACGGCGCGGCCTACGACCGAACCGTCCTGGTCAAGCGCGGGACGCCCTCCGGGCAGTTCCTCACCGGGCTGTTCCAGGACAAGATCAACCTGACGGTCGACCAGACCACCGGGCCGTCGTCTGGCAACGTCTACGTGGCCTGGTCACAGTACGACGGCTTCGCGCCCACCAACGCCGTGCTGTTCTCCCGCTCCACCGACCACGGCCTGACGTTTTCCAGGCCGATCCGGGTCACGCCGGTGGCGCTTGGCACCGCCTCCTTCGCCGATCTGGCGGTGGGACCCGACGGCACGGTGTACCTGGCGTTCTTGACCTACCCGTCGTCGTCTAACCCGAGCAGCGACGTGTGGCTGTCGAAATCCACCGACGGCGGGGCGTCCTTCGGCCCGGCGTCGCATGTCGCGA
>Ga0137379_10004005_pt1 | contig 13809 bp, 15 predicted proteins | sample SagtaG_18_FD_104812 | JGI IMG/M metagenome (GOLD analysis project Ga0137379, IMG submission 104812) | Vadose zone soil microbial communities from Sagehorn Ranch, Mendocino, California, USA - Sage2_L_80_16 metaG | ecosystem: Environmental > Terrestrial > Soil > Vadose zone | place: USA...
ATATTTTAAGATTTTAGTTACCTCGCATCTATCTTTAAGAAACAGTACCATGAAGTATACTCCTTTGCTTAATCTTGCAATCTTAATTTCCGGGCGTGGTAGTAATATGGAGGCAATACTGTCAGCAATCAAGCTAGGGAAGATCAAGAATATTAGACCCTCGATTGTTATTTCTGATAGACCTGATGCGGCGGGTCTCAGAATTGCTTCAGAAAAATTTTGTGTATCAACTAACACCCTGCAGGGTTATGGATTGAAGGGTTGGGAATACGACCAAAAATTGGTTCAGGTTTTGGAAGACTATGGTGTAAACGATAGAACAGGTGTTATATGCCTTGCAGGGTTCATGCGAGTGTTGAGCTTCGAAGTTATTTCTAAATACAAAATGCGAATAATGAATATACATCCAGCCCTTCTTCCATCCTTTCCGGGCCTTCGTGCACAGAAACAGGCATTAGACCATGGTGTCAAAGTAAGCGGATGCACCGTCCATTTTGTGGACGAAGGGATCGACACGGGACCTATATTTATGCAGAGGGCTGTACCTGTCTTCGATTCTGATACAGAGCACGTGTTGGCAGAAAGGATATTAAAAGTAGAGCACGAGCTCTATCCAGAAGCGCTCAGCTTGTTTTCAAAAGGAAATATTAGGATAGAGGGCCGAACGGTCTCATTAGAGGAGAAACACTAACTAGGGCTACGAAATTCAATGATGCCGAATAGTTGAATTCCTGCTTGAGATCGTGAAAGAAAAACCAAAATATTACAAGGTTGAATTGAATAATCATTTGACGGCACAGATGCTAGATGGGCTAGTCGCAGCGGCATGTCTGCAGTCGAACGTAAAAAGGGCAGCCAGTCAATTGCGGAGCGGGGGAACTAACCCTTGTCTAGCAACAGTTCTTGTGGGTGATAACCAGAGCTCAGCCCTATATGTAAGAAATAAGCATAAGGCTGCAGCGATGGCAGGAATCACGACGCGTGACAACAAACTTCCTTCTTCTTGCTCACAACGAGAATTAATAGATCTTATCGAGACCCTAAACAGAGACAGTGAAGTACATGGTATTTTGGTTCAGCTGCCACTTCCTCCACAAATCAATGAATTTTTGATATTTAATATCCTTAATCCCATCAAGGATGTAGATGGGCTGACGCCATATAATGCAGGGATGTTGGCGGGCGGAAGAGCGATTCTAAAACCCTGTACGCCTGCCGGAATTCTCGAATTATTAGATTTTTATAAGGTCGAAATATCAGGTATGGATTCCATCATTGTGAATCGAAGCACTCTAGTTGGTAAGCCTCTTGCATTCCTACTCTTGGAAAGAGATGCGACGGTTACCCTATGCCATTCTAAGACGAAAATGTTGGTAGAAAAGTTAAAGACTGCAGACGTAGTAATCACTGCTGTCGGTAACCGCGAACATTTTGTACTGACGGCGGATATGGTGAAGTCTCATTCGGTAATAATCGATGTCGGTATCACCAGACATGGTGGAAAATTAGCCGGTGATGTAGATTTCGAAAATGTAAAGGAGAAGGCTTCTTGGATTACCCCAGTACCTGGTGGCGTTGGTCCTATGACCGTATCGATGCTGCTGAAGAATACGATAACTGCCGCCTCTCTGAAACAAGAGTTGAATAATAGACGGTAACAAGAAAAATGGTCGTAAATAGTCTCAAAGGCAGGATGCGTCGAATTATGCTTGAAAAGCGTAATTCCCTCTCACTAGCTGCTATCAACACTAAAAGCGCAGCAATTCAACGAAGATTTGCTCATTCAGATGAGTTTAACTACGCCAGAATATTGGCAAGTTACTATCCTGTTGGCTCCGAAGTGAGAACACAGAAGATAGTTAGAATTGCCCTGAAAAGCAATAGGCTGGTTGCGCTCCCACGGACAGTTGGAGATCACATCAAGTTTTATCAAATCTTATCGAATACTGATTTGATCCCAGGCAAATTCGGCATCAGAGAGCCATCTATATCATTCGATTCATCCGATTATTGCGTTTCAGACAATATCGATCTACTCTTGGTGCCAGGAATTGTCTTTGACACTAACGGATATCGAATCGGATACGGATACGGATACTATGATAGGTTTATCGCTAGAAAAAAAAATTCTGTCGTCTCTGTAGGTTTGGCCTATGAATTTCAAGTGTGCGAAAACGTCCCTAGAACTGATACTGACCAAAAGATTAACGTTCTTGTGACCGAAAAAAGAATGCTCTATTTTTGATAAGGTAAGGTTACTCTTCCAATATCAGTTCTATAGTGCTGCTCATCTCTACCCCATGATATTCGTTCTACAGCGGAATATGCTTTAATCGCAGCTTCCTTTATGTTTAATCCCAAAGCACAGACCCCCAAAACCCTGCCGCCGTTAGTTACAATTCTATTCTTTTCATCTCGCTTTGTATCTGCGTGAAAAATCATAGTGCCCCGATCTAAATGAGACTTAAGACCTCTTATCCATTTACCTTTTTCGTAGCTGCTAGGATAGCCTTTTGCAGCCATTATTACACAGACAGAGGCTTCATTTTGCCACTCAAGGGTTTGCATGGAGTCAAGTCTTTCTTCCGTCGTAGATTGTAAATATTCGAAAAGATCTGACTTTAATCTCATCATAATGGGCTGACATTCGGGGTCTCCCATTCTTACATTGTATTCCAAAACGTACGGCTGGTTTCGAGTAGAATCCATTATTATCCCGGCGTATAAAAATCCTTTAAATGGTTGCCCCCGCTTGCTCATTCCCCTCACGGTAGGTTCCATTATATCTTTTATGATTTTTCTATCTAGCTCAGAGTCAATGAAGGGTGCAGGAGAATAGCTACCCATTCCTCCAGTATTAGGCCCTTTGTCATTATCAAATACTCTTTTATGATCTTTACTTGACGCAAGCGGCATGATTGTCGTTCCATCACAAATAGCAATAAAAGATACTTCTTCCCCGAAGATCCTTTCTTCGATAATGACATTTTGGCCAGCATGGCCGAATTTATTTTGAACCATCATCAAATCTAATGCTGCAAGGGCGTCGTCTTGAGTATCGCACACGACTACTCCCTTCCCAGCAGCGAGCCCGTCAGCCTTTATGACAAGTCGATTTGTTTGCCTTAGCACATGATCCTTTGCCTTCTCAATATCTGAAAATGTAGAAAAGTTTGCAGTGGGAATCTGATTTTGTTTCATAAAGTCCTTTGCAAAGATCTTGCTTGATTCCAATAACGCCGCGCCCTTTGTAGGACCAAATATCGATAGATCCTCCTCGTTAAATAAGTCTACTATACCGTTAGCAAGCGGAATTTCAGGTCCTATTACAGTAAAGCATTTGTGTTCTTTTGCAAAGAGCGCCAGCCTTCTGGATTCATTAGACTTGATATTGATGTTTGAAAAAGTACCACCGTTACCTTCAGCATGATATACGTTTTTTGCATACTTGCTCTGTGAAAGTTTCCATCCTAGTGCATGTTCTCTGCCACCAGAGCCAACAATTAGTATATTTTTTTTATTAGAATGCAATTAAACGATATGGACTCCTCAGAATAATAAACTAGTCGAAGCAGGAGGGGATTTCTTCTAATCTCTTTTTATCTGATTTGTGTAAACGAAATATATGGAAACCGAAGAAACAGGGCGGGCTAAGAGAGGACTGGCTTCTGCTAACGAGGAGACTAGAGCGAGGGTGGCAAGAGTAGGGGGAGTAGCGCCACACAATATAAGGGGTCTTGCGGCAGCCAACACCGAAACTAGGTTGCGCGTGGCAAAGTCTGGAGGAGAAGCGAGGTCGCACGATAGAGACAGTCTCCGAGATGCTGGCAGAAAAGGAGGAGAGAGCGTTAAAGCAGAGTACGGAATTGAATTTTATCAAACAATAGGAGAGAAGGGTGGTGAATCTGTCAAACAGAAGTACGGTGTTGACTTTTACCGTGAAATCGGCGGAAAAGGTGGGGGAGTAGTGAAGGAGAAATATGGGCCAAAGTTTTACAGCGAAATAGGAAAGCGCGGCGGCGAAACAGCTAGGAATGAATGGGGAACAGCATACTACGGTACAAAAGATAAAAAAGAAAAAGAAATCGAAGACGGGAATAATGATAAAATCAACAATGAATGCTAATTCGGAGGTTCCGATCTCAACTCAATAATTTACATTTGGCGTCTAAAACTAATGCACTGATAAAGTCTTTGTATTCAGTATCATGAAATTTAATAGTTACAAACTTATTATTCTGTTTTGCGAGCTCAATGCATATCAGATGGTAACACTGCTTTCCGTTGGAGAGCGTCTTGTAGTAATAATTTTTGCAGGAACAGAAGCCAAGTTCAATATCTGCCCAATGTTCGTTGTCTCTGCCAATGATAGTCCAAATGGTCCTTCCGCTGGGTTGGAATACGTGGAGTTTGACTGCTCCTTCCTCTAAGAGGTTTTTTATTCGTTCGGGATAACGTTTGACCACCAGATTTAATATAAAAACAGGTTAACTTATAACCTATTTGGATTGCTACAGTCCTCGGGCCTATTCTTGTGGTTTTGCCCCTCGCTCCTCATCGATATAGTCTATTGCGAAAATAGCATTGTCTAATACAGCAGATAACAGGAAGAGTTGGACAGTGGTCGCTTACGTTACTTTCATCTCTTTTCAAGAGGCCGCCAAATCTATATGATGTAACCTGTGGTGTTTGAAGCCAATACGCATGTCCACCACTTATCAGGGGAACTTTAACGTCAACTTGTTCATGTCTACGATTGGGACAAGAAAGAGATACCTGGAAACAAATATTCAGGCACCCGCGACAAATGATTTCTGGTCGGCGATCAAATATGGCTCATGTTTAACGGTGGCGAAGCAGTTTCCATTCTTTGTTCTGTACTAACAACTACCGGGAATCGGAATACGATATTTGTCGGCGGACACAAAGTTGGAAATGGGTGTTAATGTTAACGTTAATATCAATGCCTCCTAAGCTGCAATGTAATTGAAAGATTACGATCACATAGTACTTTGGCTTGATTACTTTAACAAGACTCTCCCGAGACGCAAGGGGCGTAGAATAAGAAGTGAACGTGCGGTTTTCGATCCAACGGTTGCAGATTTGATTGAAGCCGCAATAGAGGCAGGTTACGTGCCATTGGAGCGAGAAAACGAAGAACAGGTGAGGTACCCGCGACGACCATTCGTAAAATCGGGTTACATTGTACTGCCAAAATCGACAGAACAAAAAAAATCGGCTATAATAGAACGCGTAGCAGAAAAAATGCAGCAGAACAGAAAACAGAAAACGAAGGAAAGATAGACGTGTGAACAACTGCTTAGTCATAAGATAATCTAATTAAAGCAGCTCAAATAGATATAGGACAGTCAAAAGGTGTTGATCAAAGAGCTTCAGGAGGTTGGAGAGGTTATGCACTTAGCAAAAAGCAATAGACTCATTTTACGACTAATAGGTTCTTCCGGCAAGGAAACACGATCTGGAGAGATATTAGTTGATCAAAAAGGTAGAGGTATAGGCAAGGTAGTGGAGGTAATAGGGCCAGTAGTCGCGCCGTACGCATCGGCAATACCTCTAAGAGACAGGACTAATAAGGTTGTTGGGATAAAAGTATATCGTGGTAGATCGTTACGTACTAAACGCGAAGAGTGAGTCGGCAGGGGATGCCCCTTACTACTCGTGCCTGCCCATTGGTTACATCGAGGGAAAATTCGAGTAATACATACGTAATAATACTTTTTATAATAGATGACTGATAAGTATTCGTCATGCTACGAATAAATACTGAAATAATAACAGGAATCGCTTTAATTTTCCTTGCTATTTTATTCATGTTTGGTAGCCTATTTTACAAAGCATGGGCACTTATCCTTATTGTAGACTATGTTCTAATTGCCATAGGCGCAGGTTTTATCCTACTAGGCGTGTGGACAATGCGTAATTATGTAAGAGAGACAACAGAAGAGCCAAGTCATCACTAAGTTGTGGAGTATACCATGGATCGATTCTGTGTTGATCGCATCTGGATAATGGTTATCAAGCAGTTTCCTGAGGGGTAGAAGTTCACAAAACACCACACTTGACTTACATAATTTCCAATATGGGTAGCAAAACGGCTAGGACAAAATCTCAAGGTAGGCGACGCACCATTAGGGCGGTGTCCAAGAGGTGATCGAAGCTAGAACGAATTTTTTAATTAAATTAATGGCCATCTCAACCTGCTTGAAACAACAGTTAGGCAAGTATTTTACTAATATTCAGTGACATGCATAGAGGACAGGACAAGGACAGCCGTATCGTCTAATCCTGGAGGCGGCACTCATTCTTTTGCTCAGATTAATCATATCGGACTTTCATTTAAGATGATCATATTTTTGTACATTACCATTCTATCTCTATTTACACATGACTGATAGTATCGATTACATTGGCAAAGTTTACGTTTACAGCAGCGGGATGTCTGAAGATATCATTAAAGCTAGCAAACAAAAATTGCAAGAGTTCGGTGTTAAGCTAAATGATATCGTCATCATAGGGCTGCCGGAAGGTGTGCCCGAAGGTTCGATTATGGTGACTATCTGGCCGCATTATCTTTCCGTTGCGAGGGTAAAGCGAGTCAGGGAAGGTTCGATCTATGCACCACAACTATTCAATATTGACCTTTAATTTAGTCTCATCAAAAAACATTAAAATTCTAATCTGTCGTTCTTTTGTAGGAGAACATGACGTTAACTTTCTTTTGTAAACGAGGTCGACACGGTCAATGTCCTGGAGAATGGCCCATGGATGATAGAGGTGGGAATGATCATGACTGTTCTTTTGATATTAAAATGACAAAGTGCATCTGCAATTGCCACAGTCCTAGAAATTGATCTTTGCTAACAACGATTGATATTTTGGTACATGATAGAGTAATAACAAATGATGGAACCAACGCCAAATCTGCCTAAGGATTTCAGAATATGTGCTTTTTTTTCTTATTCCAAGATAGACTGGAATAATAGCATCTTCTACAACTGTAGAAGTAGATATCATCTCAACGTCTATGATTATCAAAATGATGGATGTGGCTGAGATGGCTGGTCGTCTTGAGCCCTCTACGACTTGGGACATACTCCTGTACGGCTACCTCATACGTAGGTCAGAGCTGGATCTTCAGGGGTCAGAAAGTGGTATATACAATCACTTTTTCTGATTGAAAATCATTCAGCCACCGCGTCATCATTTCCCCCTATCCAGTCAATTCCTAAACTCTCCATTAAGTCTTTGGCCCTTTTCCGTGTCTTGAGGTCGACCTTAACTATGACAATTCCTTTGAAAGGCTGTCCGTATAGAACGACAGAGCCATAGGGAACCAGTAAAAAAATCGGCAAAGCTAGCAAGTCCTCCTCACCCTCAACAATAACTCTCACCGGTTTAGTAACACTAGCCCTAAGTGCATCTCGTAACACTTGAACTGCTCCCCTTGAAATAGTCCCGGCAGGATTCGAACATCTAAGTTGCAATATGTGATTTGGTAAAAGCGAGTCACCTCCCGCTGTCTTGCGTTGTTCTCGTCTCTCTCTGCCATCTACAATGCATACACTTGGGACGATGCCATGCAAATTCACCCGATCGGTTGTAGCATCACCAACCGAAACGATCAACTTCGCATGTTTTACCGAATTGTATAACTTTGCTTTGGTTACACTCTTGTTTTCAAGAAGTAATCCAAATGGTTCTTTTAGGATACGAAGATTTTCAGGACTGAGGAACATTATGAGGTTCAGTTTGACTTGGTGTGTCGTTACGGGGTGGTCCCTCAGTTTCTGCCTCTTCCACAGCCTTCAACTCAGCTGCAATTATACTAATCCTCCCAGCTACGGTTTTGGCAACGGTTGTAAATGCATTGGCCTGAATCGAACCAGGGTCTGACAGAATTATTGGTTTTCCTATATCGCTTCCCTCCATAATCTGCGAGTGAAGTGGTATTTCACCTATGAAAGGCACGTTGAATTTCTCGCTGACCCTCTGACCACCACCTTTGCCAAAGATTTGAATTCGTTGCTGGCAGTGCGGACATAGAAGATAGCTCATATTCTCAATCACTCCTACGATAGGAACATTTAGTTTGTTAAACATCCCAATTGCCTTCACTGCAACGTTCATGGCAACTTCCTGGGGAGTAGTTACGATAAGTATCCCTGTGATGGGTATAGTCTGTGCCAGCGTCAGAGGCGCGTCACCAGTGCCTGGTGGCAAGTCTATTATCAAATAGTCCAGGTCACCCCAGTTAACGTCAGTCAAGAATTGTTTGACAATACCGGAAACTATTGGGCCCCTGTATATTCCGGCTTGTTGAGACTGTTCATAGAAAAATCCCATTGATATTACCTTGACGCCATCTGAAATCAGCGGCTGAATTTTATTATTAGTAATTTCAGGGGTTTGCTTAAGACCAAGCATCAGCGGCACGCTAGGGCCATATATATCAGCATCCAATAATCCCACTCTTGCGCCGGTCTTTGCTAGTGTCAGCGCCAAGTTTACGGAGACGGTAGTCTTTCCGACGCCTCCTTTACCACTTGCGACAGCTATTATATTTTTAACACCGGGCAATATTTCATCCAAAGAAATGGCGCGGCCTTCCATGACTCGCGCTGTAACTTTCAAATTTAGGTCTGTCACCCCTATACTTGCAATATTGTTCCTGACATCCTGCTCTATCTCGCTATTAAAGGGACAAGCAGGAGTCGTGAGCTCAAGAGTAAAGGATACTTTTCCATCATTAATTGCGAGATCTTTGACCATTCCCATTGATACAATATCCTTATGCAACTCTGGATCTACAACTTTCTTCAATGAAGACAGTACTTGATCTACGGTAACCATGCTGGGATAACGCAAATTCGTTGATACTGTATTTAAATGATACATCCAAGCCAAAACATAATTTTGCAATCTTGCCCGGAAACTCAAAAAAGTTAAATCATCTTTGGATTTTAAAAAGTACTCATAATGTCCAACAAAGTAAGAGTGGCGTTGATAGGTGTAGGAAACGCCAGTAGTATATTTGTTCAAGGTCTCGACTATTATACAAATAACAACGACACTAAGGGTGTATGGCACAAAAAAATTGGCGGACTCAAACCATCGGACGTAAAGGTTGTAGCAGCATTCGATATCGATCCCAGCAAAGTCGGTCAGGACCTTAAAGAAGTAGTTAACAGACGACCCAAAAAATATCATAGTGTCAGAGACTTGAGTATTGATATAAAGGCAGGGTTGCTGTCAGATGAACCTCCTTTTCCTTTTAGGTCGGAAAAGACGATCACTTGTTCGCGTAAAGAATTTGGTGAAATATTAGAGACCTCAAATACAAACGTAGTTGTAAATCTGATTTCTTCAGGACTAGATAGAACAGCAAAGCATTATGCATACGCTTCACTAGATGCGGGTTTACCTTTCATCAATGCAACTCCGACAAAAATTGCAGGTAATGAGGCTTTTTCAAAAAAATTTGCAGCAAAGAAAATTCCGTTGGTAGGAGACGATTTGCTGAGTCAGCTAGGAGGAACTGCATTGCATAAGGGAATCATAGATTTTCTAGTAGAGCGGGGTGCGATGGTGAGAAAGAGTTACCAGCTTGACGTGAGTGGTAATACGGACACTCAAAACACGATGGTTGAGAGAATTAAAATGGCCAAGCGGAAAATCAAAACTAAAAGTATAGCTATCGAAGCACCGTATGATTTTGAATCTGTGGCGGGCACTACAGAGTATGCTGACTTTCTCCGGGATTCGCGAAACAGTTACTACTGGGTTTCCAGCGAAGGATTTCTGGGAAGTAGTATCGAAATCGATATGATGTTGCAAACAAGTGATGGAGCAAATGCTGGAAATGTTCTATTGGACTTGGTGAGAGCAGTATACGCGCACCAGATCACCAATGTAAAAAGCGGCCGGGAGCTCATTTGTGGATACGCCTTCAAAGACCCACCTGTGAACGGCAAAATTCGAGACGCTTACAGAAATTTCATTGCGGCCTTTGCTTAGTGTGCCAGTAGGTGTTATGAAATCTTATACGAACGGTGGCTAGTTCTTTGCGAATCCTCCCGGGATAGGTGAGGTTGGAGTATTCTCAACCTTTTACAACAGTTTCCTCCTGCCCAAATCTAAAGTAAGAAAATCAACATAATGCTACATAATACTACTAGAATCTTGCTTACACAACGTCTAACGGTGTTTATTGCTACGAATACAACTCGACAATGTATTAATTACCTTTCAAAAAACATTAGCACATGGGAAAGATCTTCGCAGACGTGACCGAGACAGAAATAACTAGGACAATCTCAACGATGTTTAATGAAACGATGAATGAATATGCAAATTGTGATGTAATAATCATCGGGGCTGGACCATCCGGTTTGACGGCGAGCAGAGAGCTTGGAAGGATGGGTGCCCGAACGCTTGTCATAGAGCAAAATAACTACCTAGGCGGCGGATACTGGGTCGGCGGATATATGATGAACCCAGTAACGGTTAGGGCTCCGGCACAAAAGATGTGGGATGAACTAGGAATCCCGTATCGCAGAATTAATGATGGACTATATGCTACTTGGGGGCCGCATGCGTGTTCGAAGCTAGTGGCTGCCGCATGTGATGCTGGGGTGCGATTCTTGCAGCTAACGAAGTTCGACGACCTTGTAATGAAGAACAAGCGAGTGAGTGGCGTGGTTGTTAACTGGATGCCGGTTTCCGCTTTACCCCGGAATATTACGTGTGTCGATCCGATAGGGCTAGAATGCAAGATTGTTATCGATGCATCCGGTCATGACTCGGTAGCTGTAAAGCGCTTGATGGACCGTGGTTATGTAAAGTGGAGGGGAATGGATCCGATGTGGGTTGAAGGAAGCGAGGACGCAGTGGTCAACTACACAGACGAAGTTTTTCCAGGCTTAATCGCTACCGGAATGTCCGTCACAGAGACACATGGCCTACCACGAATGGGCCCGACATTTGGTTCGATGCTATTGTCAGGCAAAAGAGCAGCAGAAGTTGCCATGGGCAAGCTGAAAGAAATGCCAGATTCACCCAAGCTAAAGGTGAAGTAGGACAGCCATCATGGATAAGGCCGATTGTAACTGCAACTTTAATTAAGTCTCTTGATGTTTCGGTATATCCATCTATATCGTGACCCCTCGACAACAAAACTGGATCTTTCTGATGTATCCGAGGAGCTAACCACCTTTTTCCCGACCTGTGAGTTTGATGTAAGAGCTCCTTTCGTGCAGAGAAGCTGTGAAAACGGTCAGCCTTTGGATATGATTGCGGAAATGTTGGTCTCAGCAAGGATATCGGAAATAAAATCCCCTTATTACGATCAAGCGAAGCGAAGAGCGAAGCCTACCATTGAAGAGACAATATATGAAAAGCGTCTCATCTTAAGTGCCTCGTTAAGGCCACGCCCCTTTGTGCTTTATGACGGCTTTATTTTACAAAGACTCTATGGGGCATCAATGCCTTCTGAAGAGACTTCTGGGGAGCATATTCACATCATATTCGACCCACGTCTAGCGTGTACATTCAGTGAAGAGGATTGGCGATATCATGCGCGTGCCATCATTTGTGGAACTCCCTCGATAATCTCAACTACTGGAATAGTCGAAGGTCCCGCTAAGAACAAGGAATTCTATTTGCCAGAGACTCAGTTTGAGTTGATGCAACCACATAAACAAGGATCGGAAAGACGTCAATCTGCGAGTGAATTTTTAGGATATGACGATTCAAGAATAAATTCAATTGCTATCGGGTATATTCTTCAAGCGCTTTTTTACTTTATTACCGAGGGCTATCCATTTTGCCACAACAAAAGTTGCAGGCTGTATAATGCGCATTGGCAGAGTGATTTGCTGCAAACTCAGATAAAGATTAAAAAATTATGCAAAAGACATCTCGGTATGCTGTTACGCTATCAAAGTCTTTTTTCAAATTAAGACTGGTGAGTGATTATCCGACTGAAAAAACATTGCGCGTGAATAACTTTAAATAGTGCTGGTCGTGCTAGACTTTAAAATTAGAAAAGAAATTTTTGGGCATAAGTTTAGAAAAGCAGCAATTCCGAACAAATTATTAAATGGTCTTCATATTTTTACTATGTAATAATATATGTCTAGGACGGATCGGAGAGATGATTCCGTTAATTCAGGCAAAGTAAGCCTTTATGATGTAATCATCATCGGGTCCGGCCCGGCAGGCTACACGGCCGGTATTTACACCTCGCGTGCTAGACTAAAAACCCTTCTCGTAACTGGTACCTTGCCTGGCGGGCAGCTGATGACCACTAGCGAAGTAGAAAACTATCCAGGTTTCCCAAACGGAATATTTGGACCAGAGCTAATGATGAACATGCGGCAACAGGCAGAAAGATTTGGAACCCTTGCGATCGATGACGAGGTTATTCAAGTGGACTTCAAGCAGAGACCATTCAAGATTACGACCAGTGGTGAGATATTCGAATCGGAAGCAGTCTTAATATGTACTGGAGCGTCGCCGCGTAAGCTAGGAATTAAGGGAGAACAGATGTTTGCAGGCAGAGGGGTGTCATATTGCGCAACTTGTGACGGTCCTTTTTTCAAAGGTGAGGATATAGTCGTAGTAGGGGGGGGAGATACAGCCTTGGAAGAAGCAACATTCCTTACAAAATTTGGAAAGTCCGTTAAAATAGTCCATAGGCGTGATTCGTTACGGGCTAGCAAGATTCTTCAAGATAAGGCATTTGAAAATCCAAAAATCGAATTTCTCTGGAATAGTGTGGTGTCTGATATCATTGGCGATAAGAAGATTGCATCAATAGTTGTCAGTGACGTGTATAACGGGAAGGAACAGAAAATTCAAGCTGGTGGGTTGTTTGTTGCGATAGGCCACGATCCAAACACCAGTATATTTAGGGGACAATTAGAATTGGATGACAAAGGCTATATTGCTTTGAAAAATAATTCGTTCACTAACATAGAAGGAGTTTTTGCTGCTGGGGATGTCCACGATTACAGATACAGACAAGCAATTACTGCCGGCGGTTTTGGTTGTATGGCTGCTTTGGATGTGGAAAAATGGTTGACTGAGAGAAAACACCGTGCAAACACAGAGCCCTCAGAAGTAGCTTTTACACAAATGCGTAGGCAGGCTTTGAAAGATTCTTAGCATTCTTAAGGATATTGTAGTATTCCGTATCGGTGAACACGCCTTGTTGGTCATATAAACTCTTGAATTTTGTACCATCGTCTGCAAATATACCCACAAGATTGCCGCTCTCCAATTTTTCAGCAGTCTTCAGCATTGAAGCCATAACAGAGCCTGAGGAAGGACCCACCAACATATTCTCTTTTACCGCGAGTTCTTTCACCATTAGAAATGACTCTTCATTTGTAGCGGTTAGCCATTCATCAACAATCTTTTCCCGTCGCAGAAACAATTCTGGCATTGAAGATTCTTCAAAATTTCTCAATCCTTGCAGTAAGTGATTCTTTTGAGCTTGAATCGCGATAATTCTAATATTTTTGTTCTTCTCCTTCAGGAAAGTTGCGGTACCTGTTATGGTGCCTCCTGTGCCACAACCGGTAAGGAAGTGCGTCACGTCACCATTGGTTTGTTTCCATATTTCTGGCCCGGTGCTTTCATAATGGGCAAAATAGTTCGCATCATTTTCGTATTGATTGGGCATATAATAGATATCAGGTCTTGATTTCGAAATCGCTTGAGCCAGTGAGATACTTTGATCAGTACCAGCACCCACCCTTGGGCAAAGATCATCTGAGGTCTCATGTA
>Ga0137379_10004008_pt1 | contig 13802 bp, 14 predicted proteins | sample SagtaG_18_FD_104812 | JGI IMG/M metagenome (GOLD analysis project Ga0137379, IMG submission 104812) | Vadose zone soil microbial communities from Sagehorn Ranch, Mendocino, California, USA - Sage2_L_80_16 metaG | ecosystem: Environmental > Terrestrial > Soil > Vadose zone | place: USA...
AGTTCATGGCCGGAGCCGCAACGGGTGCCTTGGCTACTGGAGCTGGTTATGAGATCAACGCGAAAAGACAGATGGACAGGCTCGAAGACGATTACCGCCATGAGCGCATCAGCCGCAGAGAGTATGAACAACGTAAAAGCCAGATAGAAAAAGGTTCGATCATATACTGAATCCCGGATTGGTCGACTTCGAACCTCGTCAATTTAGAACGTGAACCGATTACACGAGGGGTGACTATGAAGCGGGTGCACGATACTGATGCCAGCGAAAATTGCAGTGAGTCTGACCTCTTATTTGTGTACCGTAGATGCGCTGTTTGATTGGCCGGACGGCGTGCTGCCTTCCGGCCAACGTCGGCTTCTCAGCGGCATGAGGTATTCTACCGCGGGAATTTTCCCTGCCCTCTCGGCGTATCCTGGGGTACACTGAGAGTTCAACGGTTCGCGGGGCAATTTCAAACAAAAATATCGTGTGGTCGTGCATGAAACCTCCCTTTACTCGCTCAATCCGATCCGGCACCCATCCCTGAATCTCGAAGTCGTGCGACACTACTCTAGAACCGGGCCTTAGCTGCTTCTCGAGCAGCAGCCGCAGCTTGGCATTGAACTCGGGTAACATGTAAAGCGTTACGACGCTGGCTGGAGAGACATCGGCTGTGAACGCGTCCTGGGCACGAAATTCGACCAGATGGTCAACTTTTTCTCTGAAAGCGTTGTCCCCGGCTTTCTGTACCAAGTCCGGATCGATTTCGATCCCGACACCTCTAACTCCGTATTTCTTTGCCGCCTGAATGATGATGCGACCGTCACCGCTGCCGATGTCATAGATCACATCACCGCTCTTCACCTGCGCCATCTCAAGCATCCGGTCGATGACATCGATCGGCGTCGGCACGAACGGAACTTCGCCACTTGTCCAGACCGGGATAGAACAGCCGTTTGCAATCAGCAGCAGCAAACTTAACGCGAATAAAAGTGCGGGCTTTCTCATCTCTGTGTTTAACCTCCCACGAGAAACATCGGAATCCAGTGCTTATAGAGGATTGATTGGTTTTGCGTCAACCGGCAATGCGCCCAGCTTGACAAACCCCAACATTTATTATGTTCTCCGGCTTTAAAGAATAGGAGGAAACCATGGCGACATGGGATGATGTTCTGACACGACGCGATCAACAGGTTTTTGCTCTCTCAGGCTACGGCAAACGCGCCGGTTTCGGCCAAAGGCCGGCGGTATTAGTGATTGATGTGAACTACAATTTTGTCGGCGACAAACCCGAACCGATCTTGGAATCTGTGAAACGGTTTCGCAACAGCTGCGGTGCGGAAGGGTGGGAAGGCGTCCATCGAATTCGTGAGCTCCTCATCGAAGCTAGAAAAAAACATCTCCCGACCTTTTACACGACCGGGCACGATGATCGGACCAACACAGTCGCCTTTGGACGCTGGCAAGCAAAAAACAGCCGCTCGAGCGAAGACATGACGGAAGCGTGGGACAAGGGCAACGAAATTGTCGAGGAGATTGCACCGCAGCCGGGTGACATTGTCGTCCGCAAGCAAAAGCCCAGCGTTTTTTTCGGCACGCCTCTGATCAGCATGCTCAACGAGGTCCACGCCGATAGCGTGTTGGTTACCGGCACCACGACCAGCGGCTGCGTACGCGCCAGCGTGATCGACGCCTTTTCATACAATCTCAAGGTTTCGGTGATTGAAGAGTGCGTCTTCGACCGCGGTCAGGCCTCCCATAAAATCAATCTCTTCGACATGGCCATGAAGTACGCCGACGTCATATCGCTCAAGGAAGCCATAGAATACGTTCAGAGTTTGCCCGATAACCTTTTTGCTCCGGCGTTGTAGCTCGTTTCGCTTTCAGGTTTCTGTAGGGTTCAAGTAAGTAACCGGAAACTCAAATCAGTCAACTGTGATCACCATTCACGCTGATGTCGTCGGGAGCCTTCTCCGCCCACCGGAGCTGCTTGCCGCTCAACAGCAACTCGCCGTTGGAGCCATCACTGCTGCTGAATTCAAATTGATCGAAGACCGGGCCGTCGATGACGCTGTCGCTTTGCAAGAGAGCGTCGGCTTGAAAATCGTGACCGACGGCGAGATGCGCCGGCAATCGTTTCAGAGCCAGATGACGGCTGCCGTTAGCGGCTTCGGTGAATTTGATCTCGACGCTTTTCTTTGGGGCGAGTGGTACGACGAGCAAGGCGTGGAGAGAAAACGGCGGCCACGACGGCTCGGCGCCGTCGCAAAACTGAAGCGTCTTCGTTATCTGTCGGCAGACGAATTTTCCTATCTGAAGAGCAAAACGAACCAAATTCCCAAAATAACGCTTCCTAGCCCGGGGCTGTGGGCCAACTTTTGGTCCGCTAGACACTCGAAGGCTGCTTATCCGACGCTCGATAGCTTCCTCGCCGACATAGTTCAAATATTGCGTGACGAGGTCAAAGAGCTGGTTCGCTTGGGCGCCTCTTACGTTCAAATTGACGCGCCGCACTACGGTCTTCTGCTCGATCCCAATACCCACGGTTTTTATGAAGGGCAGGGCTGGAGCTTGGATCGATGGCTGGGTCGAGGCCTAGAGTTGGACAACGCCGTCATGGATGGTTTTCCGGACGTGACCTTCGGCTTTCATATCTGACGCGGCAACCAGGGCAGCCGGTGGCTGTCAGAAGGTAGCTATGGCTCGATCAGCCGCGAGTTATTTCGCAAACTGAACGCACAACGGCTGCTGTTGGAATACGACGATGCGCGCTCTGGCTCTTTTGCGCCGCTTAGGGATGTGCCGGAGGACAAATTTGTCATTCTCGGATTGATCACGACCAAAAAGCCGGCGCTTGAATCGTTGGAAGTTTTTGCGCAGCGCATTGCCGAAGCCGGCCGGTATATTCCGATGGAGCGACTTGGGCTCAGCCCACAATGCGGCTTCGCTTCTTCTATCATCGGCAACAAGATCTCCGTCGAAGATCAACGAAAGAAACTGGATCTCATCGTTAAGACAGCTCAAGCTCTATGGGGTTAAGTGAATCCTCACGCAGGCTGCGTGAGTGCCCGAAAGACCAAGATTACACCGATGAGAAACAATAAAAATATCAGGCCGCGACTGAAATTTTGTTGGTTGATGTGGTCCTGAATTTTCAGGCCGCCGTAAAATCCAAGCAAGACAAACAAAGTCACTCCCAACGATAGAGTTAAGGTTTCCCGGTTAAAGAGATTCCAGGTCGAAACGGCGATCAATTGGCTTAGCTTGGTGATGATGAAAATCGTGGCAATGGATTTGATAAATTCTCTTTTCGGGAGCCTCAGACTGTAGAGATAGATGGCCAGCGCGGGGCCGGCGGCGTTTGTCATGCCATTGAGAAACCCGCTGACCAATCCCGCTGGCAGCGCAAGCTTTTTTTCCAGTAACGGTGAAATTGTAAACTCGAAACGAAGCCAGGTCGACACCACAAAAACCAGAACCATCACGCCGAGGCAGAAGTTCAGTAGCCAGAGCGGCAAGGTAACGAGAACTTTGGTGCCCAAAAAAACACCGATAAGCGTTGTCAGGGCAAACCATCCAAAGCGCCGAATCACTGCAAAAGGAAATCCGCCGCGAAAGACTTGTGCAACATCCATGACGATGTTGGGGATGATGAGTATAGTGATGGCGACGCGAATATCTAACAATAGAGCCACCGTCGGTGTTGCAATCAACGGGAAGCCCATTCCCGAAGCCCCTTTGACAAAGCCGGCCAACAGAAGCGCGAGACCGACAAGGACGTTTGTGAGATCGAAAGACATTTTAGCCGGGCGGTGTTGTATGAGCCGGTTGCTGCACTGAAAAGGGGAGTTTCGATCGACGACAGGTCTTGGAAAAATTTAGAACCTAAAGAACTAAGATTTCATGAGATTTATTAGTCGCACGCCCGTGAGAACTTTCATACTGTATCCGGTCATCACACTGATTTGGGAATACGTAATTAACCGCGGCAACTTGCTTTTCCATCCGCTCTTTCTCTCGTTGATGATCTGGGGTTACCTCCAATACCGCCTATGCGGGCTCTATCGCCTCAAACATGGCGGTGGTGGCCCAGGCCTCGAAACGCCGCCGGAACATTTGGTTTCATCCGGCCCTTACACCTATACGCGCAACCCCATGTATCTTGGCCACCTCATTTTTCTAACTGGACTCACATTTACGCTACGGTCGTGGCTCGCTGCAGCGATCACCATTGGCGTTGCCATCTGGTTTCACGCCCGAGTTCTCGTGGACGAAAGGAAACTAGCTGACCGCCTCGGCCAAACCTACATCGACTATACAAAATCTGTGAAGCGCTGGATTCCGGGACTCTTCTAAGAATTTGCTTTGGTCATCTATCATCCGTGGAGCCATAGTTGTCAAGCATGGTTGTTGACAAGCATGGCATCGTAACCTAATTTCAGGCGGCGTAGAGAATTATTTGCGATGACGCTCGGAACGAGGGATGCATGACGCTTGCACAAGAAATTATTTGTCCGCGCTGCGATCATCGCTTCCCCCTATCTAGGTTGCTCAACCTCTGTACATGCGGCTCGCCGCTGTTGGTGCGCTACGACCTGAAGAAAGCCTCTGCGAATTTCAGCATATCATCCCTTCAAGGGCGCGTTTCCTCGCTCTGGCGCTACCGCGAGCTTCTGCCGCTGCGAGATGACGCGAATCTCGTGTCATTAGGAGAAGGCTTCACGCCGCTGCTTCCGGCCAAATCGCTGGCAGGCGAGCTTGGGTTAAAGCGGCTTTGGATAAAAGATGAGGCACAGAATCCGACCGGATCTTTTAAAGATAGAGGCCTTTCACTCGCCATTTCACGCGCCAAAGAATTGGGTGTAAAAAAGGCCGCCATTCCGTCTGCGGGAAATGCCGGCGGTTCACTGGCTGCTTATGCGGCGCGCGCTCGCATCGAAGCCCATGTCTTCATGCCCCGGGACACGCCGATTGCCAACCAGATCGAAGTGCAGCAATACGGCGCCCGGCTCACACTGGTGGATGGGCTCATCAACGATTGCGGCCGGATCATCAATGAGAGGAAGACGGCCGAGGGTTGGTTTGATATCTCGACACTCAAGGAACCGTACCGTGTGGAAGGGAAAAAGACGATGGGATACGAGATCGCCGAGCAGCTCAACTGGACCTTGCCGGACGTGATCATCTATCCCACCGGGGGCGGCACGGGACTGATCGGCATGTGGAAAGCATTTCAGGAAATGGAGGAACTCGGTTGGATCGGGAGTAAACGGCCACGGATGGTTTCGGTTCAGGCCAGCGGCTGCGCCCCGATCGTCAAGGCTTTTGGCGAGGGCAGGGAGACTGCCGAGCCTTGGCAGAACGCCAAGACGGTTGCTTCGGGTTTGCGCGTCCCACAGGCGGTCGCTGATTTTTTGATGTTGCGCGCGCTGCGTGAGAGCAACGGCACGGCCCTGAGCGTCAGCGATGAAGAGATAATAGCCGAGATCCCTCGCCTGGGACGAGCCGAGGGAATTTTTTTCTGCCCGGAGGGAGCGGCTTGCGCCGCAGCTCTTCGCCGCTCGATGCAAAATGGCTGGGTCAAGCCGACGGACGAGGTGGTGCTCTTTAACACCGCCTCGGGACTCAAATACCTGGACGTTCTGCAAGCAGCGCAAAAACGCGAAGGCTCCGTTTCAACCTAGCAGTCAAACGTTTCGCGGCACATCCGTGAGCCGATCAGCACGAATCAAAGTCGCGATCCTGGGTACGCGCTACGGCAATCTCGACGTGGAGCGGCGCATGCTCGGCCGTCTCCGAAGTGATCCGGGTACTGCGCGGGAGGATTCCTGAAAACCTTGTTAACAAGGATCTTTTGGGATAGATAGAGTGCCGGACGCACCGCCACTATCGGCTGTAACAATACATTTTTCAGAGGAGGATACATGGGCTGGAAGCGATTGGTTACCTTAGTCGCGGTATTGGGCCTGATCGCCCTCACGACCGACATCGGAAAGGCGCAGAGCAAAAAACCGATAATCCGCCTCAACTATTCGGGAAGCATCTACGCGACAACCTCTGTGGTGGGCGTGGAGAAGGGCTTTTTCGATCAAGAGGGGTTGATCATGAACGCCACGCCTGAGTCGGCGGGCGAGATCGCTATGCAGGCTCTGATCGGCGGGTCCACGGATTTTGCCGTTGGGGCCAACGTGCGCCCGATCCAGGCCTTGGCGCGAGATCTCCCGGTCAAGGTCGTGGCGCTGAGCTCGTGGGGCTTTGCCGGCTATATCATCGTTCCGGTAAAGGATACCGTCACTCAGAGTCTCGAAGAACTCAAGGGAAAAACTATCGCCGTCCGCGTCGGCTCCGGGACTCATACCGTCTGGGTTCGTTACTTGAAGACCAAAGGATTGTCCGAGAACGACTTTACGATCAAAAACATCGAAGCGGAACAAATTCCCGCGGCTTTCGAAGCAGGCGGCATCGATGGCGCGGTTGTCTGGGACCCCTTTGCGACGATCATTCTGGAGAAGAATCTCGGCCGAACCATTCTAAAACCGAAAGACATGGCCGAGCCGCTACGCGTCACCTACCCGTTCTTCGTGATGACCACCGAGGACATGATCAAAAACAAACGCGACACCGTGCAAAGATTTGTCAACGCTTGGACCAGGACGATGCATTACATCCATGCCAACAAAAGCGAGGTGGCGCATCTTATGCAGGCGTTCTTCGCCCGTGAAGGAACCAAACTATCCAAAGAAACGGTGAAAAAGCTACTCGATGGAACCAATTACGACCGGGTTATAGTCTCCCAAGCGGATATCGACGATACCATGGAGAGCGCGAAGATACAGTTTGAACAAAAGAGATTAAAGAAGCTGCCGGATCTCAAGCAACATGTTGATAATAGCTTCGCCGAACGAGCGGATAGAGCAATCAAGCCGACAACGGCCAAGCGTTGAAAGATAGCAACTTTGTGGAAACGTAGGAGCGATGCAGACATCAAAGACAACGAAGAGCTCTCCCGCCTCTCAGTCGAGGACGGAAGAAGCCGTACCTGACATTCGTTCGGTAATTGATTACCGGTTCGCCGAAAAGGCCAAGTAGCCATTGCCGATGGATAAAGCGACTGAGGCGGCCATTTCTGAAACCGCCGCGGAACTGAAACCGGCGGCCCGCGCCTGGCGTTTTTATTACCTCCACGCTTTCCTCGAGAATTTTCTCCCCTTAGCTCTCATTTTGCTTATCTGGGAGGGAGTGGCCAGGCTTGAAATTATTCACCCGGCGCTCTTTCCCACCGTCACAGAGATTTTCACAAAGATGTGGGAGCTAACGCTCGAGGGAATTTTTCTCAGAGACGTCTTGCATTCCCTTGCTCGGCTTCTCTCCAGCGTTTTCTTTGCGATGATCGTCGGTACCCTGAGCGGTCTCCTCATGGGAACCAGCCGTTGGATTGAAAAGCTGCTCGTGCCGCCGCTGAATTTCTTTCTCGCCATACCAGGAATCGCGCTATTTCCGATTGTCATCCTCTGGTTCGGCTTGTCGGAGAAGGCGATCATCTTCACTCTCGCCTTCGAGGCGAGTCTGAGCATCATGCTCAACACGTGGGCTGGAGTAAAGAGCGTCGATATCTCTTTAATCAACGCCGGGCGGGCGCTGGGCGCCAGCGGTTATCCGCTTTTCTATAAGATCCTGCTGCCCGCCGCGCTTCCCGCGATCATCACGGGTTACCGCCAGGGCTTTTCGCGCGCCTGGCGCATTCTGGTGGCCGGCGAGATGCTTGCTTCCATCGGCACTGGCATCGGCTTTCGCATCTTCGAAGCGCGCGCGTTTCTCGCTTCCGACGTCATGTACGCCGGAGTGATCGTCATCGGCGTGCTGGGATTTTTGCTTGAACGTGTGGCGCTGCGCTCTCTTGAGATTTTTACCGTCCAGCGTTGGGGTATGGTAAGGGAGCTGTGAAAGATTCAAGGCAGACGGATGAAAAAATCCGCGGGGATGCTTCATCCTTCGCCCCCCATCTTTCATCCTTTAATTAACCGTCATGGCCCAACCGAAATTGATCGTGCGCAATCTCGCCAAGGTGTTTCAAATCGACGAAGGATTTGGCAGGTACTCCTCGATCAAGGCCATCGATGGTGTTAGCTTAGAAGTGAACGAAGGGGAGCTGGTCACAATCATCGGTCCCAGCGGCTGTGGCAAATCGACTCTGCTCATGATCCTCGCGGGTCTCTACGATAAGACTTCGGGTGAAGTGCTGCTCGAGGGAAGGCCGGTGAGCGGCCCGGGGTTGGACCGCGGCGTCGTCTTTCAAGAATTCGCCCTGTTTCCTTGGCTCACCGTTCGCAATAACATTTGCTTTGGGCTGAAGATGAAGGGAATTCCTAGCGCTGAGCACGACGGCATCGTTCAGCGCTATTTGAAGATGGTCAAGCTGGAGGAGTTCGAAAAAATTTTCCCTCATCGTCTCTCCGGCGGCATGAAACAGCGCGTCGGGATTGCCCGCGCACTGGCATACTCTCCGGAGCTGCTGCTGATGGACGAGCCCTTCGGCGCATTGGATGCGCAGACCCGCAGTAGCTTGCAGCAGATGCTGGTCGACATCTGGTCCGAGACACAGAAGACCATTCTCTTCGTCACTCACAGCGTGCGCGAGGCGGTCTTTCTGTCGGATCGAATCGTGGTCTTGAGCCGGCGTCCATCGAGGGTAAGAACCATCATCGACGTCAAACTTCCCCGTCCACGCCAGCGGCTTTCCGCAGCCTTTATTCGCCACGAGGAAGAGCTCGAACAGATCATTGCCGAGGAGCTGCACGACGATGTCCCGCAGGTGGCAATTACGGCATGAGACCGTCGCTGCTTAAGATGACTCAACCCGAGGCCGAGGCCATCCTCAAACGGAGCGGCCTCGCCATTATTCCCATGGGGAGCGTGGAGCAGCACGGCCCGCATCTTCCATGCGGCACTGACTATCTCGCGTCATTGGTGATCGGCCAGAGAGTCGCCGAAGAGGTGGATGGCTTGCTCGTCCCTTTCTGTCCCGTCGGTGTGACTCCGTTTCACATGTCTTTTGCCGGGACCTTGACGCTGCAGCCCCAGACATTCATCGCGGTAGTGGAAGATATTTGCGCCAGCCTGGCGCAGCACGGCGCTGGGAAGATCGTTTTTCTCAACTGGCACGAAGGCAATACCTCGTCGATGAACCTCGCAGCCGTCTCCGCCCAGCAGCGCTTTGGCGTGCGCGTGCTGGTGGTTCAAGCCTGCTACATCGCTCTTGAACTATTCGGCAAGGAGTGCGGCCTGACCCACGGTGGGGAGTTGGAGGTGCTGCCCGTTCTCGCCTATGATCCCTCTATCGTTCATCTGGAGCGCGCTATCAATTCTTCGTCTTCTGAGAGAGCAAAAAAAATCGATGGCCTCCGCCGGGGCAGAGCCGCTTATCCTTTTTTGAAAGACATCCGAGAGCTGGCACCCACCGGGTGGTACGGCGAGCCAGAAAAGGCGAGTGTCGAGAAGGCGAAAGCATTCCTGGAAGGGGTGGCCAAGGCGGCCGCGGATTACATACGAACCACCTTCAAGGAGTTAGAAGAAAATGGCTGACGGTCCCGCAAGAGTCGCCGCGGTCGGCTTGGGCCGCTGGGCCAAGACTCTCGCCGACGCGATTCAGAAAAGCGCTAAGATCAAAATCGTCAATTGCTTTAGCCGCTCGGAGAAAAGTCGGCAGGACTTTGCCCAGCAGTATAAGTGCCGCAGTGCCAAGAGCTACGCGGATTTGCTCAGCGACCCCGAAGTCGAAGGGGTGATCGTCACCACGCCGAACGACGCGCACGGCGAGCCGATCTTCGAAGCGGCGGCGAGGGGCAAGGCGATTTATGTCGACAAGCCCATCGCGCATACGATGGCCGAGGCGATTAAGATCGACCACGCCTGCCGCGACGCCGGCGTGATCCTTTCAGTCGGCCACAGCGCGCGCCGGCTCGCAGGCAATCGCAAGATCAAGGAAATCATCGACCAGGGAGGCCTCGGCAAGCTCGTCATGGCCGAATGTAATTTCTCCAACGACCGAAGCCTTGAGCTTACCCCTGATAAATGGCGCTGGTACAAAGACAAGAGCCCCGGCGGGCCGCTCATCCAGCTCGCCGTTCACCATGCCGACACCTTGAATTACTTGTTCGGACCGGCCAAGAGTGTAACTTGCATGGCCAAGAGGCTTTATACCCCGGCTGAAATCGAAGACGTGACGATGACGATCCTCGAGATGGAGAGCGGCCAACTCTCCTACATCGGCTCCAACTGGGCCTCACAGGGGACTTTCTTCACCAACGTCTACGGCATGGACGCCAATCTTTATTTCACCGTGGATTTCAATTTCTGGAGCCGCTCCGACGTCGTCGACCGACACAGCCAACTGGAAATTCAGCATCGCGGCTCATCGGAACACAAACCGATTCCCTTGGGCGAAGGGGACATGTTTCTCGAACAACTGGAGGAGTTCGGCGACTCCATCCGCGGCAAGCGCAAACCGGAAGTCGGCGGCAAGGAGGCTATCGCCGCCTTGGCGGTGATCTACGCGGCTCTCCGGTCCGCCGAAAGCCGCCGCACGGTGACAATCAAGGAAGTGATGGAGGACTAGTTGACGATCCGCAAGATCAATCGGAACCAAGTGGCAGCCAAGGAGCTTCCGAGCCGCTTTTTCCGCGAGCTGGTGTCCCATCGCGTCTTGAAATCCAAAGGCATCGCGCTCCGGGTGGTGGATGTGTTGCCGGCGAAGCAGGCCGGGCCGCGCCACCCGCACAGCCATCCGGGTATGGAAGAGGTGATCTACGTTGAAAATGGGTCGGGCAAGGCTTGGGTCAACGGCGAGACCGCCAAGATCGGCCGTGGGGATACCATCCTTATTCCCGCAGGCGCGCGCCACATGATGATTAACACCGGCCGCGGTCCGCTGAAGCTTTTTTGCGCTTTCTCCGCCGCCGACCCGGAGAACCATTACAAAGAATATCCAGACATCAGTTACGCCGAATAGTTGGAGAGTTTTTATGGCAAACGTCGGCTTTGTCGGTCTCGGTGTCATGGGAAGCCGCATAGTGAAGCGGTTGCTGGAAGCTGGGCACGCCGTCACCGGGTACAACCGGACCAAATCAAAAGCGCAATGGCTCGTGGATGCCGGCATGAAGTGGGCGGACACGCCGCGCGCTGTAGCGCAGGCCGGTGAGTTTGTCTTCAGCATGGTGACCAACACCGAAGCGCTCCAGGCGGTCACCACCGGCGCGGATGGAATTTTGGCAGGACTTTCCGCCAACAAAATCTACATCGACATGAGCACGGTAAGTCCGTCCACCAGTCGAGAACTTGCCAAACAAGTAGAATCTAAGGGGGCACAGATGCTCGATGCTCCGGTGTCGGGCAGCGTCATCACATTGGAAGAGGGCAAGCTTTCGATCATGGTCGGCGGAAACCGGTCCGCTTTAGAGCGTGCCCGTCCAATTCTTGAGGCCATCGGTCCAAAGGTCACTCATGTCGGGGGCAACGGCTTGGCTGTTTCGATGAAAATCGCCACCAACTTGAGCCTCGCCGTGCAGATGCTAGCTTTCGGCGAAGGAGTGCTGCTCGCGGAAAAGAGCGGCATCCCGCGGGAAACCGCAGTCGAAGTTCTGCTGAACAGCGTCATCGCGTCGCCCATGGTCAAGTACCGCGGGCCGTTCGTTTTGAAGATGCCGGACGAAGCATGGTTTGATGTCAACATGATGCAAAAAGATATGCTGCTGGCTTTGGAAATGGGCCGCCAACTCGAGGTGCCGCTCCCGACCACGGCGATCACTAACCAAATGCTCACGGCGGCGCGTGGCATGGGCCTGGCGGAAAAAGATTTTGCGATTTTGTTTGAAGCGCTGGCACGGATGGCGGGGAATAAATAAAAATAGTTTCGAGTTCCGCGTCTAGAGTTTCGAGTTATGACTTAGACAGTCTTTCAACACGAGACCCGAGACTCGAAACCCGAGACTGATAACTGACCATGGCTCGCTCAAAACCCGGAGGAAAACAAGCATCGAAGAGTCGAACTCCCATTCGCGACGAGCGTTGGATTCATTTCTATCGCCAGATGATGAAGATTCGCCTCTTCGAAGAGCAGGTGAATCAGCTCTATATGAGCGCGAAGATGCCGGGGCTGGCTCACCTATACATCGGTCAAGAGGCGGTCGCTGTGGGTGTGTGCGAAACCCTGCGGCAGGACGACTACATCACGAGCACGCATCGAGGCCACGGCCATTGTCTGGCCAAAGGCGCTTCGCTCGACCGCATGTTTGCGGAGCTGCTGGGAAAAGCGCCGGGGTATTGCCGCGGCAAAGGTGGCTCGATGCACATCGCCGATCAGGAGACGGGCAATTTGGGCGCCAACGCCATCGTGGGCGGAAGCGCGGGGATCGCCACCGGCGCGGCCATGTCGGCCAAAATAAGAGGTAGCGACCAGGTCGCGGTCTGCTTCTTCGGCGAGGGCGCGCTCGGGCAGGGTCTGCTTTACGAATGCATGAATATGGCGTCCCTGTGGAAGCTGCCGGTGATCTACGTCTGCGAGAATAATCTTTACAACGAGTACACTCATTATAGCGAAACGACTGCGGGGGAGATTCGAGAGCGCGCCAAAGCTTTCGAGATTCCATGTGAAGCGATCGATGGTCAAGATATCGTTCTCGTCCATGCGGCCAGCCAATATTTCGTAGAGCGGGCGCGCAAGCGAGAGGGGCCGTCATTTCTCATATGCAATACCTATCGGTTCTACGGTCATCATGTGGGTGACGTGGATCGCGCTTACTACCGCTCGAAAAAGGAAGAGGAAGAGTGGAAAAACCGGCGCGATCCCCTCAAGCTCCTGGCGCAGCGCCTGACTAAAGAAAAAACGGCGGATGATGCTTCGCTCAAGCAAATCGAAGATGAGATCCAAAGACAAATTGAAGCTGCGGTTCAGTTCGCGCTCAATGCGCCGTATCCCAAGCCAAGCGAGGTCGAGCAAGATGTCTATGCCTAGCAAGCCCTCACCCTCATTCCCTCTCCCAGCGGGAGAGGGACAGGGTGAGGGAAAGCAATCGATCATCGCAAGCGGCAAGCCGATCCGTGAGATTACCTTTGCCCAGGCAATCAACGAAGCTCTGGCCGAGGAGATGCGCCGCGACCCAAAAGTTTTCATTATCGGTGAGGACGTCGCGGAGGCCGGGACACCCTTCAAGGTGCTTTCCGGACTGGTGCAGGAATTCGGCAAGGAGCGGGTGATCGATTCACCGATCTCGGAAGCGGGAATCAGTGGTATTACCGTCGGTGCCGCGATGACGGGAATGCGGCCGGTCGTCGACATCATGTTCGGCGATTTTATCACGCTTACGATGGATCAAATGGTCAATCAGGCGGCGAAGATGCACTATATGTCCGGCGGCAAACTCAAGGTGCCGATGGTGATGCGGACGACCTTAGGGGCGACGCGCCGGTCGGCAGCGCAGCACAGCCAAAGCCTGCACGCGTGGTTCAGCCACATTCCCGGCTTGAAGGTCGTGCTGCCGGCCACGCCGTACGACGCCAAGGGATTGCTCAAGACAGCGATCCGGGATGACAATCCCGTAGTTCTTTTTGAGGATAAATTGATGTACCAACTGAAGGGCCCGGTGCCCGAGGAGGAATATACGATCCCGTTCGGAGTTGCCGATATCAAGCGGCAGGGGAAAGACATTACGCTCGTCGCCACAAGCAGCATGGTGCAGGTTTCCCTGAGCGCCGCCGAGATTCTCGCGGCTGTCGGCATCAGTGCTGAAGTGATTGACGTGAGAACGACGGTTCCGCTGGATAAA
>Ga0137379_10004011_pt1 | contig 13798 bp, 14 predicted proteins | sample SagtaG_18_FD_104812 | JGI IMG/M metagenome (GOLD analysis project Ga0137379, IMG submission 104812) | Vadose zone soil microbial communities from Sagehorn Ranch, Mendocino, California, USA - Sage2_L_80_16 metaG | ecosystem: Environmental > Terrestrial > Soil > Vadose zone | place: USA...
AGCTGTTTTAATACCGAAGCGCAGGTTCTTTTCCGTTGACATGTGTACTTTTTCCTTATCACATACTTTCCAGTGGCACAAAACCGAGAACCCTGAGGGCATTAGCCATTGTTTGTGCTGTGGCGTTGACCAACCAGGCGCGGAACGCTTTTTCGCGTTCGTCTGTCTCTTTCACTATGGGCGGTGTATGCTCATAGAAATCGCTAAAGTGTGAAGCTAAATCATAGATGTACGCGGCAAGCATATGCGGAGCGAGCTTTGCGCTAGCATCTGCCAGGCTACGCGGGTAGGCGTCGATATGGCGTAGCAGCTCCCATTCGCTCTGTTCGAGCTGGTCGGGCAGCGCTGTAAGCCTTTCGGGCAACTCGTAGCCGCTACTATCCAGTTTACGTAGAATGCTGTTCGCCCTGGCGTAGGCATACTGGAGGTAGACGCCGGTGTCGCCATTGGCTCGCAACGCCTCGTCCATGTCCAGCGCGATAACCTGCTGTAGATTATAGCGAATCATGAAGTAGCGGATCGCGGAGGCCGCGGCGATGGCCGGTGTTTCTGCTGACAACTCAGGTTTCGTCTCTAGCATTCTCTCGATAGCAGTATTGATGAGGTCATCGGCTTTGATCTCGATGCCTTTGCGGCCGCTCATGGCGTAGAAATCGTGCCCGTCGGAGGTGTCTACCCCCAATCGGACTGCGGTTGCGGCGGAGAGCGTGACTACTTCGTAGGCGAGGTGCGTTGAGTTATCCGCTTGCTCATCATAGCCCAGCCTGCGCAGGCTCTCGTATAGCACCTGCTGTAGATATGACTGGCGCACATCGATCACATTAATAACCCGCCTTGCATGGCCGAAACGCCTGGGATCAACTTCCTCAGTTGATCCATGTTCGTTCTCCTCGTCGGGTGTGCGCATCGTCCAGAGCAGGCGTCCATCGTGCTGCCTCCCCCAGGGGATAAATGTGAACTGAACCTCTTTCTGCGGGTCATCAGCGAGACCGAATTTCCAGAGCTGGTAGGCAATATCTTTGGCAGTGTAGGTTGCCGTGCCGTCGCTCCTGACGAGAATCTTGTCACTTGAGCGGTCGCCCTCTTCTGTTTGCACCTCACCACCACCAAAGGGCAGTATCCAGCATCCTGCAGCCTTGCCAGTTTCCGGTTTTTCCAATAGCCCCTTATTTTTCAGCATCTCGAAGGTGCGTTTCCATAGCCCGGAATGTAATACGGCAGACTCCCACGTTAACAGGTCGTACGAGACATTCAAACGGGACATTGTTTTCAGATGCGCCTTGACGATCTCGTGAGAGATGTCAGCGGCCAGGACTGCATAAGCGGGTCCAGCCTCCGGCCCGCCTCCATGTTCGATGGCATGCAGCACGGCCTTGCGCAAATCCATTAGCTCTTGCAGCTTCTCTGGCTGGCTCTCTTTGACCTTCTCAGCTTCATCAAAAGCTTTACCTACCGCGACATAGACGCGCGAGCAGTAGTAGTCAAAAGACTCACCTGGCAGCCGCTCGTTGCCGTCAGGTAGTTGGATTATGCCTTTGTACAAGAGGGTGAAACCCATCACAACGTCAGCGACCTGGACGCCCGAATCGTCGATATAGTTCTGCGCCTCAACCTGGTAGCCCTGCGAGCGCAACATGCGGACGACGGTATCGCCGATGCATGAATTGCGCAGGTGGCCGACATGGGCAGCCTTGTTGCTATTGATATTGGTATGCTCAACGACGATCTTCGTCCCAACACCTGTATCGCTCTGTCCGTAATCGGCGCCGTTATGAATGACACGCTCGATGATACTTTGGCCAATGTAGGGGCGGTTCAGGCGAAAATTGAGAAAGCCCGGTGCGGTAACAGTGATCTCTTGAATGGCAGGGGTCCGCATATCTCGCAGGATCGTCGCCAGCGCTTCGGCCAGGGGGAGAGGCTTACGGGCCAGTTTCTGCTTGCCTCCCCACGGCATTACAGGCATCGAATAGTCGCCGAAACTTGCCTGTGCCGAAAAACGGAGATCAATGGGCAATTGTTCAATATCAAAATCTATCTGCTCTTGTACGAGATATGTTGAAACTGCCTGTTTTATCAGTGTCGTGAGATATTCATAGAGATCTCCCGGTGTTGTTTCGGCCATGTGTAGCGTCTCGCTTGTTGTTGTCATTTTCCCTCACTTCAAACCAAAACGTGCGAAGAATACATTCCTTGTTCTATGGAGTGTTCATTCACTATAACGTAGCTTTAGTTAATGGTCAAGTACTTCAAAGACAAAAAGTGAGAGGCGACCAGCTTTTGAGCACTGCCGAAAGCTGGTCGCCTCTTGTATACGAACCGGGTCGTGATTAACTTCTTGCTCCCACGGGTAGAGAGAACATGCCCGTCTTGCCGAGTAAACCAGCGAGAGCGGTATACCAGGCTAGAAGCGCTGTAAGGATGCCAAGCCAACCTCCGAGAATGCCAAACGTGCTGCCGCCACCAAGTTCAGCCACTGCCAACGAGAGGAAGGTCAGGAAAAGGGCAGCGAAAACTGCAATAAGAGCCCAGTTAATCCTCAGCGTCCCGAGGAACATTATTCCTGTGAAGATCGTCCAGCCAAGCAGGAAGTAGCCAAATGCTGTTGTACCGGGTATTAACAGTTTATTCTGGAGGCCGTAGCCGACTGCCAACCAGAAGGCTCCGTAAGAAGTGAAGGCTGTGCCCGCGAAGGTATTCCCATTTCTGAATTCCCACATCGCTGCCAGTATCTGGGCGATACCGCCATAGAAGAGGGCCGTGGCGATGACAGCCAGCGCACCTGTAACTGCTGGAAGAATCAAACCAGCGTTGGTACTGCTGAGGAGGAAAGTCGTAAGGGCGAAGGCGCTTAAGCCGAGGGGTGCAGGGTTAGCTACTGCTACGGACTCCGAGCGTTCTGATGCGATTTGGGCCATTTGAGTGTCCCACCTTTCATTAGGAAGACTAGCAAAACAAATGTACTTTTCTGTGTACAAACCGGTCAAAAGTGTAGTTAAGACCTTGCAACTGCTTGTCGCAGGCACCAATGCCTGCCGAGTAGGTAGGATACGTCATCCACAAGCCGTAGTGGATGGCTTCATGTTCGCCTCGGCCGTATTGGTAGGTTTTGGGTAGATAAGGCGAAAAGACGTTGTCCGGCAATGAAATGAATGAGAACCAATAATCAAACAGAGGTGTGTTTTGTCGTTCCCCCTTTCTTCTTTTTAAGAGTAGTGTACTCGATCACGCATAGAAGTTCACTTACCAGTAATTATAAGCAGATGTTACACAGTATGCAAGCTTATGCAATCACAAAATTGTGAGTGCGTATGTCTTGCGAAATCCTGGCGGCAGGGATTTATTGCTTCTGCTCCTGGGTCTGAAGCTCGTGGGAAGGAGTTTCTGCCGACTTCTTCTGTGCTGTTTTCTTGCCAGCGAAGAAGATGCCCGTCAGTATCAGTGCCAGCCCCCCGATTGCGTTGATACCGACCGGTTCGTGCAGCAGCAGCGCCCCGTAGATCAATGCCGTGCAGGGCAGCAGGTAGGTGACAATCAGGGTGCGCGTTGGTCCTACGCGTGCGATCAGCCAGTAGTAACAGATGTACGCCAGCGAGGTTCCTCCCAGCGCCAATGCCACCGCTGATCCCACGGACCAGACCAGCGGTATATGCAATGGATGCTGTGGCTGTACCACAAAGGCGATAGTCGCAATGGGGGCCAATATTACAGCGCCCATAGTGGTTTGACCGATGGCTGGTTGAATCAATGGCAGTCCCGAAAGCATTCTCAGCGCAAACAGGCTGCCGAAAGCATAGCTTGACGATCCGATAAAGACGAGCAGTGCCCCAAAGAGATACAGATTCGAGCTGGTGGGCGTAAATGCGGCAGGCCCAACCAGCAGTCCAACTCCCAGGAAACCAATCAACACGCCTCCTACACGCATCCACGTCAGCTTTTCGCCCCCCGGCCACCAGTGCGAGACGATGACCACCACCAACGGCGTGGTTGCATTCAGAATGGCAGCCATGCCCGAGGAGATATACTCCTCTCCCCAACTGATGGTCAGGTATGGTATTACGGCATTGAAGATGGCTACCACGAAGAATCCCCAGAGGCGCGAATGCCAACCATTCATGATGGAAGGTTTAAAAGGGACGACCAGCAATAATCCCAGCGCGCCCAAGACAAGGCGCACAGCGACCAGGGTAAGAGGCGTCATATCGGCGATCGCGACTTTAATGAAAAGAAAAGATGCGCCCCATAAAGCGGCCAGTGAGAAGAGGACAAGGTACTCTTTCGGTTTCATACAACTATTCTCCTGTTGCGTGAAAAACAAATTATATCACATCACCAACAAAGCCCACTTTGCAGAATGGATGAGGCTTGACTTTGCATAGCCATTGGAGTACTATAGCCGCAGCTGGTAACTGAGGTTACAAAATGGGCGCAAAAATGAAGTTGAACGATATTGGGAGTGGACATATTTATGTTGGAGCGCGACGCTGTGCGCTGGTTGCAACTCACGTACAAAGTACCCAGCGAGCCATCACAGAAACGAGTGTGGGTTTGGCGACGTTTACAGAACCTCGGCGCTTTTGCACTGCAAAATTCAGTCTATTTGCTTCCCTTTTCAGAAGAGGTAGAGAAACATTTTCGCCAGCTCTCCCATGAGATTCGTGAGATGGGGGGAGAAGCAAGTATCTTTTCTGTAGCGGCGCTTGATGTTGCTGATGAGTTGCGTATACAACAAACATTGGTAGAGGCGCGTAGCAATGAATATACCCGGGTGATAAAGGTGTGTGGCCGTTTTTTGGCGAAAGCGGCGGCACTCGTCGAATCACAAAATTGGAATGACCAGGTTCACGCGGAATTCTCTGAAGTATTAGAAAAAGTCCATGTCCTCTTTCGCACCGCCAAACGTCACGACATGCTGGGTTCAATAACCGCTTCAAAGCGTGCTGCGGCGGCTGAGTCGCTGGCTGTTTGTGAACAGGTATTCCGCGTTCTGCTCGATCAAGAATATGCGCGAGCGCGTCGCTTACTTGAAATGCACAGTGATTTGCTCCCCACTGCGATCGATACTGAACCGTCTCTCGTTGGGGAGCGGAATAGCGATGAACAGGAGTGACCAGGTTAGCTTATTTTGAAATCACATTTATTGCGGAATATATCCCTTACTCTCTATGTTGTTATAAACATAACGAGCCTTATTTTGAAGCTCGCTGCAACTAAATGCCCAACTCATGCGTATAGTAAAGTAAGGGAGCTTTCAGAAAAACGTTTGTTTGTCTGAAGATTGGCTCGGCCTTCCAATATAAGGAAAAAATCAAATGCAACAAGAAAACTATGTTCGACAATCCAGCGGATCCAAAGCAATTGCCCTTGATGTTCGTGCTCTGCGAATAAGATATCGTTTACTGCAACTCCTGGCTCTTATTCTCGGGGCTGCCAGCGCTATTGGTCTACATTACATTTTTGCGCGCTAAGAAATAACATCTTTCACATTGCTATTCCTACTTATAGATAAATAAAAGGACACCCAGAAAAGGTGTCCTTATGTTTTGATTTCTGACAACTATCTCTTCAATCACTCCGCTAACTGCCCAGTCCTTGTGCAGGGGTCATTGGTCTGTCCTCATTCTCCCAAAGGCTGGCGAAATGATCCCAGTTATGCACCATGCGCGGTTCCTCATCACGAGTTGTCACCTTCGTGTATCCACTATCCAGGTTCCAATTGCGCAGGTCCTCGCAAAGCGCGCTGAGCTTCTGATTTCTTTCGCTTGCTGAAGCGGAGGTATTGCGTAATGCCGCGTAGTAACCAATGGCACGCCTGCAGAGGTGCTCACTTAAACGCACCGCGTAAGCCATAACCTGCTCATAATTCAACGTACCTGGCTCGCGAGAATTTTCTGCGAGTCTCGCAATAATTGGGTTATTTGCTCGTTTCCTGGTCAGCGCCTTGAAGGTGAAAAAGCGAAATGTGCCACGTCCAGCCAGGTACATACGTAGTCGCCGTAGCCCGGCCCGGTAATCCTGCTCAAAAACTTGACACTGTTCTTCAGTCAATTCGTAGGTGACTCCTATGGAATCGTTCAGTAAATGCAGCACTTGCGCTGATAACGTAGCAGGTGTGATACAATTCGCTGCTGCCGGTTCTATATATTGTCCCCACGGTTGACGTATCCATCGATAAAGAGGCTGGTTAAAAAAGGTGTTGGCGATGTACTCATCCAGGCAGAATTCAATGTAGAAGTGCGTCCCCAGAGGGGCGAATTTTCCTGGTACCTCACTGGTGGAATAGATGCCTACCAGGGTGTTGATGTAGGGATTGAGCGCAATATCCGCGGCTATATGCGAAAGGTAGCCCATGGCAAAAGCCAGTGCCTGGCTGCGTAGCGCGGGCGAGGGTATATTCGCAGTCAGTTCGAGGAAGGCAAGCAGGACATCACCTGAGCGGTTGTAGTGCAGCAGGTCGGCCCAGCGCCTCTCGCTTGCTGTGGTTGATTGAAGTTTGTGCCGGTTTTGCTCTCTGAAGTCCGAAATTTTCTCTCGAAAAGAACCCTTCTGGAAGTACGTCATGTCAGGAGCGAGCGCTCCAAGGAAGGCCATCGCTGATATATCACTGCCCGGAAAGCGGATATCAATTTTGGGGAGAGGACCGGTAATCCATACAGCTCCCGCCGGGTTGTTTTGCGATGGAGTAAGCCCTCTGGCGGAGCGACGGTGCAAAGCAGAGTTATCAATGATCAATGAGCCAAGATCATTGCCGGCATCCTGACTGCGTTGAGCAGTTTCGATCAGGACACGCCAGTGTGTGAGAAATGCAGGCATACTTATACCTCTCCTCAGTGTTCAACTCTTGATGGCGCTGCTCTCCTGTCTGCTGAATACAAGTAAACATATGTGGAGGTTATTGTAATTGTACACACTTTGAGTCAACTATTCAATGCACTATAGTGTCCCGGGGTCATGATAAAGTATGTCCGCAAAAGTTAAACATCTGTGATGATGCTTCATGGAAATTGAGACTAACCCACACCTATGCTGATTGGCAAATTCCTTATGTGATGTGACAGTCGCTTGCACTGTACAGGTTGTGAATCCATAATAGAGGGGTATCCTACGACAAAAGGGGTCGCCGCACATGATAAACATTATCGACATTGTTCGCATACTTGTGCTTCTCTTACTCATTGCGCTCGCAGTTATCCTGGTGACGAGAAGATTTGCTATTCCTTACACGCTTGGGTTAGTGGTTGTCGGCTTGCTCATCAGTCTTTTTGGGTTTCTTCCAGATATTCACCTGACACCAGAATTAGTGCTGTTTGTGTTTCTGCCTGCCTTACTCTTTGAAGGATCCTGGACAATACATGTTCAACAATTACGGGCAAATTGGGTTCCAATTTTCTTATTGGCAGTGCCGGGGTTACTCTTGTCGCTGATCCTGATTGCTGTGCTGGTGCATTTTTTCGCCGGTCTGCAATGGAGCTATGCATTTTTACTCGGTGCAATTCTTTCACCTACCGACCCTGTCGCAGTGCTCGGGCTGTTCCGTCAGTTAAAGGTCGATAGTCGTCTTTCGGCCATTATTGAGGGGGAAAGTCTCTTCAATGATGGCATTGCAGGGGCTTTATATCAAACATTTCTCACCCTAGTTCTGCTCTCTCTCTCAGGTCATGCGATTTCGGGAGCAGCTGCATGGGCCAGCGGTTTATCGACTTTTGTGGTAGAAGCTGGTGGTGGCGCTTTACTTGGCCTGGTCTGCGGTTTTCTGTTAAGTCGTTTCGTCACATTTATTGATGACCCACTGATCGAAACAACGATTACCATTATTTCAGCGTATGGGGTGTATCTCCTGGCTGATTTCCTCCATGTGTCAGGTATTCTCACCCTGATCGTTGCAACCCTCATCTTTGGAAGCTATGGGCGGCGGATTGGTATGTCTGAGCATACGAGGGAAGCAGTCGATAATTTTTGGGGTATCGCGGCTTTTATAGCGAATGCTCTTCTCTTTCTCCTTGTTGGTGCAGAACTCAATCCATTGAGATATTTCTCAAGTGTTGCAGCATACTCTTTACTCTTCCCTGCAGCGGTGGCGGTCGTTGCGGTTTTATTGGCACGGCTAGCCATGGTGCTCATGCTACGTTTCTTTACCCACTTATTAGGAGGATCAATCCTTTTCTCCTGGCGGTTTGTGATTTATTGGAGTGGATTACGCGGCGCGCTCTCGCTCGCTTTGGTACTGGCTCTGCCGGTTGAGATGCCGGTGAGAGAAATACTGCTTTTCTCAACCTATATGGTTGTATTGTTTACGCTCCTGGTACAAGGCTTGAGTTTACGGTTCATCTTGAAACGGTTGCCGTCTGTATCATGATGCAGGATGGATATAGCAATAACTGAGCAAACGTGTTATATTTATCGATAGTAATAAAACCATCGATATTTGGAGTAGAGAAAATGAATACACCATCGACGGATAGACCAGATACTGCGGTTGCCTCCCAGCCTGCTCGTGATGACGCGCCGCGGCGCTTGATCGTCACGGCAAGCGTTGCTATTTTTGCGGTGCGTGATTGGTCGTTATGGATATTATTACGCGAAGGTCCCTGGGGACCACCAATGCGACTGGTCCTCGGTACAGAGTCCGTCACCGAGGCGGTTGATCGTACTATCGAAGCTCTTCTGATGTGGCCTGTGAATGCCCCATTGATACAAATGAAAGCGGGCTGGCAGGAACAACAGGTCTACGTCTGGGGTAGCACGGAGCAGGGATCGGCTGTTTCACTTATTCATAGTGTTCTCCTGCGGGCAAATCGTGATGAGCTTCGTCCCAATCTTCATACGCACGCTGTACCTAGCCTGCGCGTGGGATGGACGCCTGTCAGCGAGATCGAGTCAAATCAACGGGTGCTGGACGCGGAAGTACGACCTGTTTTGCGCTCAGCGCTGCATACCCTTCGTTCACAAGTACAGCGCGATCCTGAGATTGTGCTGCGCTACCTGGCGGACATGGGTGAAAATCAGGCTGTAGAATGGTGGAGGCTGGAAGCGAAAGCCGTCAGCAGTAAAGAGACACGTCCCATGGGCATATTGAAGGAACCGGCACCTGGCGATGGTACTGTCACACTTGCCGAAGCTGCCTTACTCTATAAAGCGTTTTTCCCGCCAGACGAGCAGATAGACCTATCTAATTTAAGACGGCGTTTCCTGGCGACCAACCGGCTTGAACCATTGAGTGAGGAGCGTCCGGTACGTGGGCGAGAACTAGATTGGCGGCGTGTCAGTCGAGCCTATCGCTACCACGCTTCAAACGAGTAAGCGAGATTCAAAATATTGCTTCCTGAAAATAGAGGATACATCTATGGCAAAAGTAACGACAGGCACAGGTGACACTGGATATACAGGTTTGCTTGGGAAGGAGCGGGTGGCGAAATATGACCCACGCCCGGACACGTTCGGCACAGTTGATGAAGCAACCTCTGCCCTGGGTCTGGCACGTGCGATGACGCAGGATCCACAGGTGAAAAAAATTATTTTCGACATTCAGAATGAATTGTATTACTTAATGGCGGAACTGGCCACAACGCCGGAGAACTATGAAAAAATGGGTTTCCGCATGACGGCTGAACATGTGCAAAGGCTGGAGCAGGTTGAAGAGGCCCTCAAGCAAGAAGTGGAAATACCAAATAAGTTTATTATTCCCGGCGATACGCCCGATGGGGCTGCGCTCGACCTGGCGCGCACCATTATTCGCCGCGCGGAGCGTATGGCGGTAAAATTGCTGCATGCTGGCGTCATCGAGAATGGTGAAGTTGTGCGCTATTTGAACCGTCTCTCCGACCTTGTCTTCATCCTCGCGCGCTACATCGAAGTGAAATCATCGCTGGCTCAGTTGCCAGAATAACGTAATAAAATTGTGAACTACTTCATATTTTTCTTCCGGCAGGTCTATTACACTAGAAGAGAGACTGTTCAGTTTTTCCCAGGTGGATCAGGATCGATACAAACCGTCCTTTTTATGCATTATATCCAGTAAGGGGTCGAGCAATCCCCTTAACAACTTATGGTGTTTTATGAGAGTAGTGGAAGACGAGTCCCAGCTCATTATCGACGCTTGTCGGGGATCAGTGTCGGCCTTTGAGGCGCTGGTTGTACTCTACGAACCACGGATCCGGCGAATGCTCTATAGCATGACGCGAGATGTGCAATTGACGCAAGACCTCTGTCAGGAGTCTTTTCTGGCCGCGTATCGGGCGCTGCACCGAATGGATGGGGAGGAACTGCATTTTGCGCCCTGGCTCTATCGCATTGCGCTGAATCAGTTACGCAGTGAATGGCGCAGGCGCAAGCATGTGACGCTTGTTCCCTTTCCAGCGCCATATGGCAGCGACGATGATGCGTCAAGCGAAGAGTATTTTATGTGCGATAGCAATTTTGAAGAAGTGGTGTCGGAGTGTGACCTGGTCAGGCGGGTTTTGTCCCATCTTCCAGCTACTTCGGTAATGTGTCTACTGCTAGACGCGGAAGGGTTCACGTACAAAGAGATAGCCGAAATTATGCACGACTCGCTGTCCGCTGTACGGAGCCGCCTGGCGCGTGCTCGCCAATCTTTTCAACGCCTCTACGTGAGGCTCGATCAGGAGAGATGATCATGAAGCATGACAGTTCTCAACATTTGTCGTATTGTTCCTTCAGCAGGTATTGCATGCATTTTCTCGATGAACTGGATACGCTCTATTTTTTACCGCAAAATGGGCTATTCATCTCTTCTGAGCAAGCCCTGCATCTCGATGATACTCAACTGCTGGAGCAGTTGCGCACACACATCCCCACCTGTTCTATTTGTACCGCGACAGTGACTCACGCGCGCCGTGTCAGTGTGCGGCAACGCTCGCTGCTGCGGAAGATGTTAGCAGAGAACGAGCATATGGTTTCCTCAACGAATGCGCGGATAATGCAGGCTGTACGTCCATAGTGTACCGTAAAGTTATGTGTGAAAATCGCTCAGCGCCGACGTCTTTATTATGGGCGAATGAACTGAACTTTTGAACAACAGGTAGCAGTGTCAACTGTTAATACATCATTGGGTGGAGATGACCTTAGTAGTCGTTTGTTTCTTGGAACGGAGGAAGCTATGATTGACCCTCAGGACTATCGTATTGAGTGGGTACATGGGATCGGTCCAAACCAGGCCGGGTTTTCGGCTAATTGGACGCAAGCTTTTAATCAATACCTGAACTTTCCCCTTAGTGATTTCATCGAGGGGCTGTGGGCGACTGTGTTCGCGAATATGATGACTGTTCTGGGGCTGAATGAAGCCAGGGTACCTCTGACGCCCCAGGAGCAAGGAGCCGCGGATAATCTAAGCAATGCGCTGGTGACGGTGCTGCAAGCTCGTGCGTCGGCGTTGCGTTCGGGGCCAGCACTGTTCGGCGAGTGGCAAGATGTGGTTGATCGGGAGGCAAAGAATGCGGATTTACTCCCACCCTGGGTGCTGGACCCGGGGGCCTACATCGGCGAATTCGGGCAGTACCTGGTGAGTAGACGTATACGTAGTGCGGTCAAAGAAAAGGTGAAGGAGAAGATACGCCCGCTGGCCGGCAGTGGCGATGATATCTCGATCATTGCGCATAGCTGGGGTACGGTGGTGGCCTACGAGAGCTTGATCGACTTAGAGGTAGAACTGCCTGCATTTCAACTGACCAATCTGTTCACCTTAGGTAGTCCTCTGTGGCTGGTACAACCATTTCTCGATGATCGTTCTGGACGTAAGCCTGGCAATCTTACAACCTGGGTAAATGTGCATGCGCAAAACGATGTGATCGGCTCCTGGCTACGCCCGGGTTTCCGGGTGGATAAGGATTTTGAGGTCCCAAACTTTGGCGGCGGTGAGCCTCATGGCAGCTACTTTGTACCCGGTAATGTGGCAGTACAGCGTGATATTGTTGCAGCCACAATTGTACCTCCTCAAGCTTAGCATATCCCTGCCGCTGGCACCTATTTGAGGCAAAGGCGTCATTATCTGGCAAAGTACAAAGAATAGTCCCGGAACCGGCAACGAAAGCTAGAATGGCAGATTCGGGGATATCTTGCTACAGCTTATACTCCTCTGCAACCCTTTGCTTCCAGATCCTTACCTTTTTAATACCAGCTTCACGCAGAATCGCTTCACTTGGAGCATGGGCTTGCGCAACCTGCATTGGATTATGTGCATCTGATCCCACGCTTACCGGCGTATTGTGCAATGCGCAAGCACGTGCGAGGCGGCGCACAAGGCTGGGATAGCCCAGGACATCATAGCCGTTTATCTCTAAAGCCACGTCATAGCGGGTTGCTTCAGCCGCCAATTGTTCAAGTTCTTCGTCCATTTGCGCTGGGAGATGCTGGTTTTTCACACGCAGCCGTATTGGATGGCTCACCAGGCTAAAATAGCCGCTACTCACCGCCTGCCGCAGTAGTTCGAAGTAGCGTAGCCAGCGCCTCTCGCCCTCTTCACGGCTGTCTCTCTCGTCGTTCTCGAATTGCACTCCATCGATCTCGTGCACCGAACCGATCAGGTAATCCCACGGATAGCCCCGCAAGAGCGCTTGAATGACCTCGTTTTTGCCAGGGATAAAATCTACTTCTAACCCCAGTCGCACATCAATGCCTGAGTGCCGGGCAGTCGTCTGAACCGCCTCGACATAAGTAGGAAGAGTGAGTAGGGGCCCCTCGAGCGCCAGGTGCTCCAGTGTTTGGCGCGCCTCGGACATCTGAAAGACGTGTTCTGAGAGGCCAAGCACCCGCAACCCTTTCTCGCGGGCCGATTGAGCCATCTGGAGCGCTGAACTGCGGGAAACGTGGCTATGAAAGTCGCTGTCAATCGTCATTGGTGCTTCACCACCGCGACGGCAAAGCCATCTGTATAGTCATCGTCCATGGCCAGGACGAGTGATACAAGGTGCGGGTCGCTGGCAATGCGTTTATTCAACTCGATGATACCGGCAATATCTGCATTTTCTGCAGGACCAAATGCCTTTCCACTGCGAATACAGTTGTCGGCAACGATAATGCTGCCAGGCCGTGTCAGCCGCAGCGCCCAGTCCAGGTACTGGGGGTAGGGAGGTTTGTCGGCATCGATGAAAACAAGGTCGAAGGGCGCTTCACGTTCGAGTGTGGGGAGGAGGTCGAGCGCTTTCCCAACTCGTACCTCTGTCCGGTTGCCAACTCCTGCCCTCTCGAAGGAATGTTGCACAACGTTGGCATGATCGGGGTTCAACTCCAGCGTGATAAGGCGGCCACCTGGGGGTAGTGCACGAGCCAGCCAGATTCCACTATAGCCGGCCAACGCGCCGATCTCCAGTATCTTGTGCGCGTTACACATCGTCGCCAGTAGTTGCAGGAATTTCCCCTGGATTGGAGAAATCTGAATCTGTGGAAGGCCTGCCTGCTTCGCAGTCTCTAACGCGGCTCGTAATCCCTCGTCTTCGGCAGCAAACATGCTGGTAATCGCTGCTTCAATCTCATGACGTGTCTTTGCTGCTTGCTGCAATGCCATCAATTCTGCATCGTTGCCTGTCAAAGTATACCTCTTCCTTGTTCTGGCGAATGAGGCACCGACCGTTGCGGAACGGTAACTCGCCAATATATGATCAACCAACTCAAGGTCGCCGAGCAGAGAGCCGTTCAAGTGACATCTCCCGCAGGCTTTCGCCAGGGGCTTCCTCTCATCACTGAGAGGCTTTCCTGCTTCGTTGAGGCTTGCCAGCTTTGGTTTTCACCGCACCTGGTCTTACAGCCTCTCCACAGGCAGCAACCGCGAGCCCCGCGGCCAAAA